>Ga0224534_1001462_pt1 | contig 12419 bp, 13 predicted proteins | sample 714E12024metaG_FD_172012 | JGI IMG/M metagenome (GOLD analysis project Ga0224534, IMG submission 172012) | Peat soil microbial communities from Stordalen Mire, Sweden - 717 E1 20-24 | ecosystem: Environmental > Terrestrial > Soil > Wetlands > Peat | place: Sweden: Norrbotten County, Stordalen... | reverse complement strand
GAGAACTTGCTGGCGGTTGGCTTGGCTGTGGTTTTATTTTTCATGCCCTACCTTGTGGCAGGGCGCAAACCCCCAAGCCAACCTTTTTTTATCCCTCAACCCTCAACAAGGTTGGCCAGCAATGAATTTCGTTCTTAACTTTCTTTCCCGCATAAGCTCGTCCGAAAAATTGCCAAAACTGGTTCCAGCATAGGCGGTATGTCTGCCCCTGTCCAGCGTTGAAACCGTATCCCTGCCGTCCGCTCCAGTCCAGCATTATTGAAGCGGCCAAAATACAGCGTGCGCATCCGTATGCCGCAGCGCTCGGTAGCGCCGACTTGCAGTCGGCTGTATCGCGGATTTGCAATCCGCGAGGCATGAACAATCCAACAACCGCCGGCATGATTGGCGCGCTGCCGATTGCAAATCGGCGATACGGCAGGTTGCAAACCTGCGCTACGGAAATTATTTCTCCGCCGCAGTCTGGACCATGTCCTCGCCGATGGCGCGTTCGAGTTTGGCGCGGGCGGCGGCGTAATCGTGCAGCGCCTGCACGTTCGTTGTCCGCGCCTGCGTCAGCGAAGTCTCGGCGTCGAGCACGTCCAGTTGCGTGCCGGTGCCGGCCTCGGCGCGCGCCCGGGCCTCGCGCAGGGCCTCGTCGGCCTCCTCCTGCACTTTCAACTGCGAATCCAAAACCTCCTTCGCCTCGATGAAATCGGAGAACGCCGTGCGAACCTGCAATTCGATCTGCCGCGACTGGTCGGCCAGATCATTTTTGGATTTATTGTGAAGCGCATTCGCCTGGACGACCTTGCCGTGCGTCAGCAGGCCGTCAAAAATGTTCCACGTCATCTGGCCGCCGGCGTTCCAGCCGTCCAAGTGCGTGCCCACGTCCGTGCTGAACGACGAGTTGAACCAGTTGTAACCGGCAAAGACCTGAACGGTCGGCTTGTAGCCGGATTTCGCGTTGACGATGCCAAGCTGCTGCAATTCTTCCGCCTTGCGCAGCGCGACCAGTTCGGTGCGCCTGCCCAGCGCTTGCTGGATGGCATCCGGCAGGTTCACCTCGAACGGCACGGCGTCGAGCGTGTCCGTAAGCCGCAACGGAATGTCCTCCCAAATGTCCCGCGGCAGATTGTAGCCGAGCAGGTTCGAGAGATTGTTCTTTGCGATGCGATAATTGTTCCGCGCCTGAATCAACAGCGGGCGCTCGTTGGCCACTGCCACCCCGGCGCGCAGGACGTTGAAATGCGGCACCGTGCCCGCGTTGTAACGGCGCTGCTGGTCTTCCAGTTCCTTTTGCAGCAAATTCACCGACGCCTCATGCACGGTGATTTGCTGCGCGGCCAGCAGCACGTCGTAATATGCCATGCGCGTGGCCAGCAGCGCGTCGGCAATGACGGTCGAGTATTGCGCCAGCGCCTGCTGCTTGGTGAGCCGCGCCGCGCGCACGGCGGCGGTCAATTTCCCGCCGTCATAAATGGACTGGACGATTTGCAGGCCCGCGTTCCAGTTCTGGTTCGGCTGCGGATAGTTGAAACCGGGTGGCGATTGCAGCGTCGTGATCTCCGTGTCGGCGTATCTGCCGGTGGCCTGCACCTGCGGCAGCACGATGGCGCGTGTCTGCACCACGATGCCGTAGGATGCTTCGAGGTCGTTCTTGCCCTTGAGAATCGCGGCGTTTTGCTGCAACGCGGTATTCAGCGCGCCAATCAGCGACAACGGCTGGGTGAGCCATGCGGTCGAGTTGGTGTCTGCGGTTTGCGGAAGGGCGCTGCCGGCGAGACCCAGAAACGTCCCGAGGCAAAAAATCAACTTTTTCATGCGGCCATGAATTTATCAGTTCGTCCGCTCGACGCAAACTTGCAAATTGCCCCGGCTTGGGCTTTCCTTGACGAATGTGGCGGCGAAATCAATTTATTTTGGCGTGCGGTTTTGCGCTGGCCGCGATTTTCATGTCCGGCTGTTCTCCAAAATCGCCGGGCGAATTCCAAGGCTACATCGAGGGCGAATACGTTTATGTCGCCCCGCCGCTCGGCGGCGCGCTCACCAACCTCGCCGTCGCGCGCGGCGATTCCGTCAAGGCCGGACAACTGCTGTTTGAGCTGGAGCGCGGCTCCGAAGCCGCCGCTGTTGCGCAGGCGGAAAAAAACCTCGCCCAGGCCCAGTCGCAGCTTGCCGATTTGACGAAGGGGAAACGTCCGACGGAAATCGCCTCGCTCGAAGCGCAACTGGATCGCGCGAAGGCGAATCTGAAATTGTCCAGCGACCAGCTCGCCCGGCGCGAACAGCTTGGCACCGCAGATGTGGTTTCCAAGGAGGAACTGGACCAGGCGCGCGCGCAACGCGATGCGGATCAGGCGCAGGTGAACCAATTGGCGGCGGATTTGGAAACGGCCAAACTCGGCGGACGCGAAGATGCCATCAGCGCCGCGCAGTCGGCGGTCGAGTCGCAACAGGCCGCGCGCGACAAGGCGAAATGGTCGTTCGACCAGAAGCAGCAATTCGCGCCGGCGAACGCGCTGGTGCATGACACGCTTTACCGGCAGGGCGAATGGGTCGCGGCGGGCAGCCCGGTCGTCGTCCTGCTGCCGCCGGACAATTTGAAGGTGCGCTTCTTCGTGCCGCAGGAAAAATTGCCGCAAATCAAAATCGGCCAGAGCGTCAGCGTGACCTTCGACGGCGGGGTGAAGAAATATGCCGCGACGGTGAATTACCTTTCCACGCAGGCCGAATTCACGCCGCCGGTGTTATACAACCGCGAGAACCGCGCGAAGCTGGTGTTCATGATCGAGGCGAAATTTTCAGCCACGGACGCGGCGGATTTGCGTCCCGGCCAGCCGGTGGATGTGGAGCTAAATCAGAACTGAAAATGGATGCCAACATGCAATGATTCCCAAAGTCATCCATCCGTTGCTTGCGCCAGTCTATTCTCTTTGCGGATGCGTATTGGTCATTTGGGCGGCTAGGTTAAAGCCCCACACTTTGGCTCTTGAAAAATTTGGGATTCGCGTGGTTGCTCCCAAAGATTACGGGAGTCGGGATAATCATGGCGAAGTTTATGCAGCTTTAGCGCTGCTAAATCGGTTCGATGAAGAAAAAATGGAACTGGTAAAGAAATATATCCGAATAATTTTTCTTTTGCCGATGAAAATTCGTGCGGGTTATGTGCGGACAGGTGGCGTTTGTTATTTGAACCCTCAAAAATATCCCGCCGAATGTCCGGCGGGGACGCTGCCAATCGCAATCGCAGGAACGTTAGTTTTTCTTGCCACACTCGCCAAATTTAAGAAAGGGTTTGTGGCATCCGAAGGCGTTTTAAATATCTGTAAAGATGAATGCCAAAAAATTGTAGACAAATTGGGCAAGGCACTTTGCGAATGAAAGATTCCTCCGCTTTCGCCATTGACGTTCGCGGCGTCACGAAAATTTTCGGCGACCGCACGGTCGTCAACGACATCGCGATGCAGGTGCGGCCCGGCGAGATTTACGGTTTCCTCGGCCCGAACGGCAGCGGCAAGACGACCTTCCTGCGGATGCTCTGCGGTTTGCTCAAACCCGACGGCGGTGAAGGAAGTTGTCTCGGCCTGGATTTCCGCCGCGAATCGCCCGAAATCAAGAAGCGCGTCGGCTACATGACGCAGCGGTTCAGCTTTTATGAGGATTTGACCATCGAGGAAAATCTGGATTTCATCGCGAAGCTTTACGAAATTCCGCAGCGCAAGGCCGCCGTGGAAAAAAGCCTTGAACGCCTCGGTATGATTGAGCGGCGGCAACAACTGGCCGGCACGCTTTCCGGCGGCTGGAAACAGCGCCTCGCGCTGGCCGCGTGTTTGATTCACGAGCCGCAACTGCTTTTGCTCGACGAGCCGACTGCCGGCGTGGATCCGAAGGCGCGGCGCGATTTTTGGGAGGAGATTCACCAGCTCGCCGCCAGCGGCCTGACTGCGCTGGTCACGACGCATTACATGGACGAGGCGGAACGCTGTCATCGGCTTGCCTACATCGCCTACGGAAATCTGCTCGCCAGCGGGACGGCGGGTGAAGTCATCAAGGCTGCCGGGCTGACGACGTGGGCGGTGACGGGCGAAAACCTGCCCGCGCTGGCGGATAAAATCCGCAAGCTGCCGGGCGTCGAACAGGTTGTCGCGTTCGGCTCGACAATGCACGTGAGCGGGCGCGACGCGGAAAAGTTGCGCGCCAGCGTCAGCCCGTGGATGACCGGCGCGTATCGCTGGGAAAAAATCGAATCGAGTCTGGAGGACGTGTTCATCAGCCTGATGGAAACCGCGAAGGACAACTTTGCTTGAAATGACCAATTTGACGAAAGAATTACCAATGACAAATGACGAATGCCGAATGGGATTTCGACGTCCAATTTGCCATTCGTCATTCGAGCTTCGTCATTCATTAGCCATTAGGGTTTCGTCATTAGAAATTCCGCCGACGGAGGCTCTGCCATGACCCGCTTTGCCTTCAACTGGCGTCGTTTCTGGGCGGTCGTGGTGAAGGAATTCATCCAGATGCGCCGCGACCGGCTGACCTTTGCGATGATGGTCGGCATCCCGATGGTTCAGTTGGTTCTCTTCGGCTATGCCATCAATTCCGACCCGAAGCACCTGCCGACGGCGATTTATTCCGCCGACAACAGCACTTTTTCGCGCACGATTGTCTGGGGTTTGCGCAACAGCAGCTATTTCGACATCACGCGCGAGGCAAAGAACGAGGCGGACATCCAGCAATTGCTCGCGCAGGGCACGGTGCAATTCGCCGTGGAAATTCCCGTGGATTTTTCGCGCAAGCTGCTGCGCGGCGAAAAACCAGATTTGCTGCTCGAAGCCGACGCCACCGATCCTGCCGCCGTCGGCTACGCGATTGCCGCCGTCAATCTGCTCACGACAGACGTGCTCGACCGCGATCTGACCGGGCCGCTGGCGAAATTGCGCGGAAGCACGCCACCGTTCAACCTCGTCACGCACCAGCACTACAATCCCGAAAACATCACGCAATACAACATCGTGCCCGGACTCATGGGCGTGATGCTGACGATGACGATGATCATCATCACCGGGCTGGCCATCACGCGCGAGCGCGAGCGCGGCACGATGGAAAACCTGCTCTCCACGCCGGTGCATCCGGGCGAGGTCATCATCGGCAAAATCGTGCCCTACATCCTCGTCGGCTACGTGCAGGTGATTCTGATTCTGCTGGCGTCGAAATTCCTGTTCAACGTGCCGATTGTGGGCAGCGTGCCGTTGCTGGTGGTGCTGACGTTTTTCTTCATCGTGGCGAACCTCGCGGTGGGCATCACGTTCTCGACCATCGCCAGGAACCAGTTGCAGGCGGTGCAGATGGCGTTTTTCTTTTTCCTGCCGTCGCTGCTGCTGTCGGGCTACATGTTCCCGTTCCGGGGGATGCCGGGCTGGGCGCAGGACATCGGCGAATGCCTGCCGCTGACGCATTATCTGCGGGTGGTGCGCGGGATTTTGCTGAAAGGCAACGGCCTGGCGGAAATCGCGCCGGATTTGTGGCCGATTGCGCTGTTTCTGGTGGTGATGCTGGCGATTGGCATCAAGCGCTACCGGCAGACGCTGGATTGAATTAAGTCCTTCTCCGCATCGGATGGGGAAGGTGGCTGGAGGCCGGATGCGTTGAACCGCGAAATACACGAACCGCGCGAAAATCTTCATCCGCTGGTTGCTCCGATGTGGCAAGTGCGCCTTGGGCTGCAAGGTTTAATCCGCAGATGGTGCCGATAAACGCAGATTCATTCTCTCAACCCTCAACCCTCAACCCTCAATCAACAGATTGATTTTGATTTCATTTTCCAACTTTGCCGATTGCGGCAAGCTGCCGATATTTTTTCTCTTCCAGTTCCTTTTTCTCGCGGTTCAAATCCGCCATCCATTCGGCAAAGGACTTGTCGCCGAGATTGAGTTTGAACTTGCCGCGCAGGGCGTGGATTTCTTCGCGGGAAAGTTGAAAGTTGTTTCTTCCGGCTCGCCATGTGGCGATTGTGCGCCGGAAATCCGGCAGCGTCAATAGACACGGATTGCACGGATTTTCACGGATTCGGCTTCAATCGGTGTCAAAGGCGGCAAATGAGAGTTGGGGGAAAGGCGAAAGGCTGAAGGCTGAAAGTGGGAATCAGTGTAATCCGCAGTTCTCCCATCGGATGGGCGAAGCGCATCCCCCGTTCCAGTGAGCGATGGGTTCCGCCTTAAACCGCGGTCGTTTCAGCAATGCGCCCGCCCCGGCCTTGGTTCAAATTGAGGAATTGCTTCGTTTCGGGGAAATAGCCGACGATATTGAACCGGCCCATCGGTTCTTGTTTCGCAACTTCAAAGGCTGCTCCGGTCGCTCTGAAATCTTTGGCTTCACCGGCTTTTTTCGTCCAGTGGCTGTCGCTGGTGAGATATTCCAGCTTCTCCGCGTCTTCGACAAGGGTCTTCATAACGGACACCTTGGCAGATTCACCCGGACAACACGCATACAATCGGCGGATATTTTTCACCGGCCGGGATGTTCCGCGAGCCACTGCCTGCGCCACGCTTCCGGTTGTGGCATTTCGCTTGCCGACAAATGAAAACTGGAATATGCATTGAAAATCATGGCTTGGACAAAGACCAAAAAGGCAGTCGTGTGGGGAACCGTGGTGTTGCTGGTGCTGGCCGCAGCAACGGTGTTTGAGCTCCGGCACAGAATTGCAGAACATCTCGTCCTTGCCGGCGGAGAACGCGCCATTGCCAAACACATCGCCACGCCGGTTGATCCCACCAGGCATTACCTGGTGTCGGCCAACTATTTTGACTCGCTGCAGACCCTCGGCTGGAGATCGGTGCCCCGCTGGTTTCAAGTGTTCGACCATGTGCCGCTCGACATAGACGGAATAATATGCCTTTGGGGCGGTCGCAGCGCGCAGGGGGGACTGGTTTTCCCGGAACAGGTGCTGGATATCGGCGTGAACCAGAGGTTTGAAACGCTTTATGTTTATTATGGAGTCTTTTTCTCGTCGCCGGACAAAACGCCGGTTTGCGAGGGGGTGTTCCGTTACGAAGACGGTTCGTCGGTGACGAATCAATTGCTCTATGGCGCTGATGTCCTCGACTGGAATGTCCGGCGCGACCGGTCGAAAACCGCCCCCAACGGTCCCAATTCCAGACTGGCTTGGGAAGGCGGGACATTCACACCCGGGAAAAAGGAGCCGTTGCGTTTCTGCCTGACCGCGATCAAAAATCCCCAGCCTTCCCTCGAAGTCACGACCATTGATTTGTTTTCCTGCAAAAGCCAGAGCGCCCCCTGCATTCAGGCAATGACGGTCGGCCGGTCTGGACTGATGAAGTGAAGGCGGAATGACAGAACGGAGAAAAAGCTGAAACGCTGAAAACAGACCCACCTTCGCCCGGCTTCGGCGCGGCGAGAAGCGGAAATTGAAACGAAGGGGGCGGACAGAATTATAGGATTCGGTTCATTTTGTTGATTTTGTCCAAAGCCGAATCCGCGCATTCTGCGGATCGGTAAAATCGCAACAGACATTGTAACCGGATGGTTTCCTGAAGCGTCTCCCCCCAGTAATACACGTTTGGCCAGCCTGTCACGCGGGCCGGGCAACCGATTAATCGAACAAAACAAACACGACAAGGAACATTCGATGAAACTGAATCGCATAATCACGATGTGCGCGGTGGCCATGGCTCTCGCCATGAGCATTGGCGACACCTTCGCACAGATTAACAATGGCGGCGGCAACGGTGGCGGCAATGGCGGCGGGCGCCGGAACCGCGGCGGCAACGGCGGCAATTTCGATCCCGCGCAAATGCAGCAACGCCGGCTGGACAACATCCGGCAGCAACTTGAATTTACCAACGACACGGACTGGGCTGCGGTTCAACCGCTGGTCCAGAAGGTTCTGGACGCGCAACAGGCCGCGCGACAGGGTGGCGGCCGTGGAGCATTTGGCGGACGGCGCGGTGGCAACAACGGCCCCAACGGGGGCACTAACAATAATGGCAACGCCAACGGCGGAGGCCGTGGCGGTCCTGGCAACCAGCCCAGCCCTGAAGCCCAAGCGCTGCAACAGGCCATTGACAATAACGCGCCGGCGGACCAGCTCAAGGATTTGCTCGCCAAATACAATGCTTCACAAAAGACCAAGCAGGCTGCGCTCGTGGCGGCGCAGACCAACCTCCGGCGGGTATTGACAGTGAGGCAGGAGGTGCAGGCAACGTTGCTGGGATTGTTGGTTTTGAACTAAAGAACGCGGATAAATCAAGCGCCAACGCGGTCACAGGCAGCGGGAGCAGCTTTCAACGGAGGCTCCCGCCTGCATTTTGGCCAAAGCACGGAAAATAAAAGTTGACGCCAACATTGGTGGCATAACCAATCCATCAATCCATGAAATCGCTCACGGAACAGCTTTGGTTTGAAGTGCCGGGACGGCGCGGGTTTGTGAACATCACCGACACCGTGGAAGCGCTCGTCCGCAAAAGCGGCGTGCAGGAGGGACTTTGCCTCGTCAACGCCATGCACATCACTGCCTCCGTTTTCATCAACGACGCCGAGGACGGCCTGCTCCACGATTACGAGGTCTGGCTGGAAAAACTCGCGCCGCACGAGCCGGCGTCCCATTACCAGCACAACCGCACCGGCGAAGACAACGCCGACGCGCACCTGAAACGGCAGGTCATGGGCCGCGAAGTCGTCGTGGCCATCACGAAGGGCAAACTGGACTTCGGCCCGTGGGAGCAGATTTTCTACGGCGAATTCGACGGTCGCCGCCGCAAACGCGTGCTGGTGAAAATCATCGGGGAGTGATTCCGCGCTGAATAAATTCACCATCTCACCGGCACGGTCATTTTTTTGCCGAAGCGGTTGCCGTAATGCAGTTGTTTGTGCCGCTGGCCGTATTCGTGGACGAGCTTGGTGATTTTCACGTCGTAGCAGCAATACTCCGCGATTTCCGCGAGCCGGCCGTCCTTGAACCACCGAATGGCCTGCAAGCCTTCCGCCGTTTTCTCGACGCCGAAGGTCGCCGTGGCAATCGAGTCGAGCGAAAGCCGGTGATTCAGCGTATTTTGCAATTCCACCATCATGTCGAGGGTTGGTAACTGGCGCAAATCGAACGACGTGTAGCCGTGCAGCACCTCGTAGTCGAAGCGTAGATTGTTGAAGCCGACGACGAGGTCGGCGCGTTGCAGGTCGGCGAGCAGATCGTTGACCTGTTTCTCGCCGTAAATCTTGTAATCGCCGCGCGCGGTGCTGAACGTCACGCCGATGCTCATGCCCATTTTTGAAATGTGGCTCCAACCGCCGACTTCCTCGGCGGATTTCTGGGTTTCCAAATCGAAATAAACAATATTTTTCAAGGCGTTCACACTATGAAAACCTCTTTTGCGCTCGGAAACAATTTCAAACTGCCGCCGACCGCCGGAAAATGACCAATTCCTAAATCCGAATGACTAAAGAATGACAAATTCCTAATTCCCAATTCGACATTTCAGCATTTGAGCATTCTTTTGTCATTATGGTTTAGTCATTCGGTATTCATCATTTCATCATTTAGCCGCTTGCGAAATACCGCGCGCCGCGCCACATTTCTGGCATGGCACTGACCCCTTCCACCATGCTGCCGCTCGGCACGACGGCACCTGATTTCAAACTGCCGGACACCACCGGGAAAACCGTCTCGCTCGCCGACTTCAAGGGCGCACCCGCGCTGCTCGTGATTTTCATGTGCAACCATTGTCCCTACGTCGTCCATATTCGCGCCGGGCTGGCGCAACTCGCGCGTGATTATCTGCCGCGCGATGTCGCCATCGTCGGCATCAACTCGAACGACGTGGCGAATTACCCCGCCGACAGTCCGGTGAAAATGAAGGAGGAAGTAAAATCCGCCGGCTATCTTTTTCCGTATCTTTACGACGGGACACAGGCCGTCGCCAAAGCCCATCGCGCCGCCTGCACGCCGGACATTTTTCTGTTCGATAAAAACCAAAAGCTGGTCTATCGCGGACAGTTTGACGACAGCCGTCCGGGCAATGGAATCCCGGTCACGGGGAAGGATTTGCGCACCGCGCTCGACGCCGTGCTGGCCGGCAAACCCGTTTCGCCAAACCAGAAGGCCAGCATCGGCTGCAACATCAAATGGAAATCCGGCAACGAACCTGATTATTTTTGATGAAACCACGAAATACACGAAGCACACGAAAGGAACATCAAATCAACCGCCTGCAGCCTTGTGACTTGTTTCGTGTCGTTCGTGTGTTTCGTGGTTGAAAAATTCTTCCTCGATGACCGCATTCGCCTTTCCCAACCTCGAAGGCGGGAGCGTTGATCCGATTTCTTCCGGCTCCGGCGAAAAAATAATTCAAAGGATTCCGCGCCCGCGTTTGTCAGACCGGGTAAAAGAAAGCCTCATGGCCGACGCCGACGAAGAACTGGTGTTACAGAGTCAAAATGGCGACCCGGCGGCTTTTGAGGCGCTGATACGCAATCATCAACACATGATCCATTCGCTCACATTTCGGATGACCGGTTCGCTCGCGGATGCCGAGGACCTCGCGCAGGAAACCTTCATCCGCGCCTACGAGCAGATCGGCGCCTTTCGCGGCGCTTCGAAATTTTCTACTTGGCTCTACCGCATCGCCGTCAACACCTGCCTGAACTGGCGTCAAAGCGAGGCGCGGCGCTTTCGGCTGCAGGCCCATGCCGCCGAGGAGGTTTCCGCTTGGCATGCGGACGAGGGAAAGTTCCTCGACGACCCGACAAACGAAGTTCAGACCGCGCTGCTGAAACTTCCCGCCAAACAGCGCGCCGCCATCGTGCTGACGATTTATGACGGCCTGAACCACGCCGAGGCCGCGCAGGTTTTGGGCTGTTCGGAAACCACCGTTTCATGGCGCGTGTTCGCTGCGAAACGAAAATTGAAACGGCTTTTGACGGCAGGGCGCCCCGCGCCGCGCACGCCGCTCGACAGCCATCAACCGCGCGCCGGGAAATGCGTGCCCCGCCAGCCATGAACGATTTTGAGCTGGAATCGAAATTGAAAAGCGTCCGTGTGCCGGAGCGCCCGGAGGAATATTGGAACGATTTCCCGTCACGCGTCCGCGTGCAGTTGCCCCGCGAGCGCCGGGAATTCGTGCCGCAAAACGCCTGGCGGCCGCGCCTCGCGTGGGCGGGCGGTTTCGCGCTGGCCGTCGCACTGCTGTTTGTCTGCATCGAATTGCATCCGTTCCAAACCGTGTCGCTCGCCATCACGAAACAACAGCGGCATTTCCACACGCAACTCGCGCGGCTGGACGCCGGGCTGCACGTGCTGATGCTGAACACGGACGGCATGGGTTATCTGCTGACCGAGGCGAATTGAACATTGAATTATGTCGACGCAAAAAATCCAGTCCGCTGACGAGAAAGTATCCGCCGCTTCCGCGCCGGAGGTTTTGGAAAATCTCGTCCGGCTCGCCGAGCGCGCCGGGGCGAGCGACATCCATCTCCAGATGCGCGGCAAATCCGCCGAGGTCGGCTTCCGGCTCGATGGCATCATCACGCCCGGACGCGAGCTGCCCGACGAAATCGCGGAACGGGTTTTCGGCAGAATCAAATTTCTCGCGCGGCTGAAAACGTATCAGGAAACGCTGCCGCAGGACGGCCGCATTTCGCGTGACGAACTGAAAAGCCAAAACGATATCCGCGTCGCCACCTATCCGACCGTCACCGGCGAAAAAATTGTGCTGCGGCTGTTCAATTCCGAAACCACGAAGATGCTGGGCGAATTGGCCCTGCCCGCCGCCGCGAACGCCGAGCTTGAAAAATTTCTCCGCCAGACCACCGGCCTGCTGCTGCTCACCGGCCCGGCGGGCAGCGGCAAAACCACGACGATTTACGCCTGCCTGCGCCATCTCGCCGAACTCGGCGGACGCCACATCATCACCGTCGAAGACCCGGTGGAGCAGGTCGTTCCCGGCACGATGCAGACCGAGGTGAACGAAGCCATCGGCCTGGATTTCGCCCGTGCCGCGCGGCATCTGCTGCGGCAGGACCCGCAGGTGCTCATCATCGGCGAAATCCGCGACGAAGCCACCGCGCAGCTCGCCGTCCGCGCCGGGCTGACCGGGCATCTCGTGATTTCCACGCTGCACGCCGGCTCGTGCAAGGGCGTTTTCGAGCGGCTGCTCGCCATGTGCGCCGACCATTCCGCCGTCGCCAGCGCGGTTGAACTCGTTTTAAACCAGCGGCTCATTCGCAAGGTTTGCGTCGCGTGCGACGGCAGCGGGTGCGAAACCTGCCTGCACACCGGCTATTGCGGCCGCGTGCCACTCGTCGAATGGCTGCGCGTGGATGAAATAATGCGCGAACAAATTCGGCGGCGCGAACTGGCGGCGATTGTTCCCGCGCAAACGCTCGAAGCCTCGGCGCGCTTGCTGGTGAAGCAGGGCGTGACG
>Ga0224534_1001460_pt1 | contig 12452 bp, 15 predicted proteins | sample 714E12024metaG_FD_172012 | JGI IMG/M metagenome (GOLD analysis project Ga0224534, IMG submission 172012) | Peat soil microbial communities from Stordalen Mire, Sweden - 717 E1 20-24 | ecosystem: Environmental > Terrestrial > Soil > Wetlands > Peat | place: Sweden: Norrbotten County, Stordalen... | reverse complement strand
TCCGTCCGATTTATGAGAGCGCCGAACGGGTGCGAAGCTTGGTTTCACACGGCTGGCTCATCGATCAAGTAAACGCTACCGCAGTCGAGAATAGTGCATTTCCGTGCTAGCAATGGTATTACCTGCCCAATTGCCTTGCGAATCATAAGTTGAGAATGGTTACCAGCGCTACTCCATGTGTCACTGCCTTTAAGGCCGAGGTAATGTTCGACATCTAGGAAACCAAGGAACTCTTCGCAGTCGACATTCTCCGGCCGGATGGTGCGATCGAAGCAGCGGTGCTGATAATTGATAAATCGCATGAGATCGCGTTCGACGTGATTGTCGGAACCGTAGTCTTCATTGATGCGACGCCGGACTTCCGTAAAAAGCTCGGGACCGAGCGGCAGTCCCGCTAGATGGGAAAACCCTGCTCCGAGGAATAGAAGACGAAAAGTGCTCATTAGGGAAATCTCGTAAGCGTAGAATCGGTTTGCCGCTAGCCACAGTCAAGAGTGAGTTTACCAACTGTTCAGCTCTTTGGTCGGAGAGCATCGGGCGCGGCTTCCATGCCGGGATACGGCTGGCCGTCAACGCTGCCCTGGTGTTGAGCGTTGGCACGTTCGAGGATTTTGCGATACGTGGCGAACGCGAGCAACGGCCAGGCGTTGCGATAGATGTCGTATTTCAAGTAGAACACCTTCGGGAAACCGGTGCCGGTGATTTCATTTTCCGTCCAGGAACCGTCCGCGTTTTGCGTGCGCATCAAATACTCGATGCCGCGTTTGAGCGCGGGATTGTCCGGGTCGTCGAACGCGCATAAACCCATGACGGCCCACGCGGTTTGCGAGGCGGTGCTGGGACCGCGGCCCTTGAAGACGGGATCGTCGTAGGTGTTGCAGCGTTCGCCCCAGCCGCCGTCCTCGTGCTGGACGCTTTCCAGCCAGTCACGCGCCCGGAGCAGCCACGGCTGGTTCAGGTCCAGGTTCATCGCGCGCAACCCGCGCAGCACCTGCCACGTGCCGTAAATGTAATTCACGCCCCAACGGCCATACCACGAGCCGTCCTCTTCCTGCTGCTCGCGGATGTAATCCAGCGCGTCGCGGATCTGGTGATGGTCCGGGTTCCAGCCTTCGTAGCCGAGCAACTCGAGAATGCGCGCGGTGATGTCGGCGCATTCGGGGTCGAGCATGGCGTTGTGGTCGGCAAAGGGGACCTTTTCCAGGATGTTTTTGGTGCAATCCTTGTCGAAGGCCGCCCAGCCGCCGTCCTTGCACTGGAACGTCATCATCCACGTCAAGCCGCGCTGGAAACATTCGTCGCGTTTTTTCGGGTCGTCCGTCGGGATTTTTCGCAACGCGAGCAGCACCATCGCCGTGTCGTCCACGTCGGGGTTCCACTGATTGTTGAACTCGAAGACCCACCCGCTCGGTTCCACGTCGGCCGGATTTTTGTGAATCCAGTCGCCGCGCAGACGGATTTCCTTCGTCATCAGCCATTCGGCGGCTTGCTTGAGCCGGGGATGATTTTCCGGAATGCCGGATTCGTGCAGGCAAATGGCGACGATGGCCGTGTCCCAGACCGGCGAGAAGCACGGCTCGAGGCGCACGCTGTCGGCGGTTTCGTGCTCCAATTTTTTCAATTCGTGCGCGGCGCGGACGACTTGCGGATGGTCGTCCGGATAACCGAGCGCCTTGAGCGCGATGAGCGAATTCAAAATGCCGGGGAAAATGGCGGCCAATCCATCCGAACCCTCAAAACGGTCGAGCATCCATTGCTCGGCCTTTTTGAGCGCGGTCCTGCGGAAGGGATGAATTTTGTGCTCGGCGAACCATTCGGCGAATTTGTGCAGGCGGTCGAGCCAGAGGAAAAAATTGCGCCACGAAAGGTTTTCCGGGTCGGGCGCCAGCGCGAGGTCGCGTTCATGAACGCCTTCGGGATAAAGCTCGTCCAGGTCCACCTCCACCGGGCGGGTGGGTTTGAAATGGTTGATGATGGCCAGCGGCACGAGCATCCCGCGCGACCAGTTGCTCATCTCCCAGAAATTCACGTGAAACCATTTGCCGATGAGAATGACCTCGCACGGAATCGTCGGGACGTATTCCCACGAAAAAAGCCCGAGCAGCGCCAGATACAATTTGGAAAACGTGTTCATCCGCGGCACGCCGCCGAGGTTGAGCACCATTTCGCGCGCCTTCAGCAGGCGCGGGTCGGTGACGGGCAGGCCGGCGAGTTTGAGCGCGAGATAGGCTTTGATGGTGGCATTCACTTCCGACGGGCCGCCGTAATAAATGTTCCAGCCGCCGTCGGACAATTGCATTGAGAAGATGTGATTGACCGCCTTGCGCTGCCATTCGGGATCCACCTTTCCGTTCCAATGATGATAGGCCACCGTATCCGAGACGAGCGTGGAATCCACCATCAATTCGCCGATCCAGTAGCCTTCCGGTCGCTGCAAATGGAGCAGATTTTTCTGCGCCCGCAGAATGGCGGTTCCCAAATCTCCGGCAAAATCCGTTGGCAGACGGGTTGCCGAAGACGACTGCGCCGGTTGCACCCTTGAACTGCTTTCAATCACACGCATACTCTGCGAATTCACCCCAAAGCTGTAAAGTTTTAAGTGCCAGTCCGGGGGCGCATCCGGACACTACGACAAGCCAGGTTGCATCGTTTCGGAAGGAACGCCGGATTCATCCGGCAGGACATTTAATCACGCGCGCCCGCTGCCGCATGAATGCGGCGTTCCCATCGCAGTGCCCAAGGACACCCCGGTTCAGCCGGAATCCGCTTTTGTTGTGGACAAGTCCGGTCAACTTCAATAATTCAAAGACAGCGTTTGATGTAAAAAGCGGCAAAAAAACTTATGAGCTACAAGATTGCCCGTTACGGCTGGCTGCCCGATTTACCGGATCAGCGCGACCATTTTTACGCCGCACCGGTGGAACTGGCCGGTGTATTGCCGGCCAAAGTTGACCTTCGCCCGCAATGCCCGCCGGTTTATGACCAGGGCCAGCTCGGCAGTTGCACCGCCAACGCCATTGCCGGAGCCATTGAGTTTGACCGGATGAAGCAAAGGCTCGCGCAGATTTTCACGCCGTCGCGCCTGTTCATTTATTACAACGAACGCGCCATCGAACACACGATTGATTCCGACAGCGGCGCGCAAATTCGCGACGGCATCAAGAGCGTGGGCAAGCAGGGCGATTGCCCCGAAACCGAATGGCCGTATGTCATAGCCAGATTCAAGACCAGGCCGGCGCCCCGATGCTACGCTGACGCGCTGAAATACCAGGCCGTTTTGTATCAGCGCCTGACGCCGATTCTCAGCCAGCTCAAAGGCTGCCTCGCTTCGGGCTATCCGTTCGTGTTCGGATTCACGGTTTACGAAAGTTTTGAAAGTGCGCAAGTGGCCCGGACCGGTCATGCGTCGCTGCCGAAATCCGGCGAGCGAGCCATTGGCGGCCATGCCGTTGCCGGCGTCGGTTACGACGATGCGAAGCAATGGTTCGTTGTCCGCAACTCGTGGGGCGGCAAATGGGGCATGAAGGGTTATTTCACCTTGCCTTACGCATATGTGACCGACGACAATCTGGCCAGCGACTTTTGGACAATCCGTGTGGTTCAATGATCATTAATTCAACCCGATAAAAACCTGATAAAAAATTATGACTCTCACAAAACGTGACTTAGTCGTACGCATCAGCAGCGAAACCGGCCTCGTCCAGCAGCAAGTGTTCGACGTGGTGCAAAAAACCCTCGACTACATTGCCGGGGCGCTCGCCAAGGGCGACAAGGTGGAATTGCGCAACTTCGGCGTCTTCGAAATCAAAATCCGCAAGGCCCGGGTCGGCCGCAATCCCAACGCGCCGGAAACCGACGTGCCGATTCCCGCGCGGGCGATGGTAAAATTCAAGGCCGGCAAGGAAATGCGGGCTGACGTGCTCAAACTCACCCCGGCAAAAAGCGCAGCCGCAGGCGTGACTCCAAAATGAAGAAAGCAGGAAAGCGGGAAAATGATTTCCTGATTTCCTGTTTTCCTAATTAGAAATCTTCCCTACCCTTGTGGCATGGAACGATTGCCCGGATTCCGCGACTTTTATCCCGAACCGCTTCCGCACTCCGATGTCGGGAGCGCCGACGCCCGCCAGTTCATCTTCGACAAATGGCGCGCGACCGCCCGCCGCTACGGTTTTCGCGAATACGACGGCCCGCCGCTCGAACCGCTCGAACTCTTCACCACCAAAAGCGGCGGGGAAATTGTCGGCCAGCTCTACAATTTCACCGACAAGGGGGAACGCGCCGTGGCGTTGCGGCCGGAAATGACGCCAACGCTCGCGCGCATGGTCGCCGCGCACGAACGCAATTACAAAAAGCCCATCAAGTGGTTCGCCATCCCGCAACTCTTCCGCTACGAACGCCAGCAGAAAGGCCGGTTGCGCGAACACTTTCAGTTCAATGCCGACCTTATCGGCGAGACCGACCCGGCGGCGGATGCCGAATTGATTGCGCTGCTCATTGACACGCTGCGGTCGTTCGGATTGACCGAATCGGATTTTGTCATCCGCCTGAGCAGCCGGAATGCGTGGTCGGATTTTTTCAAGCAGGGCAGGGGAGATGCCGCGCGCGAATACGAATTTTATCAGGCGATTGACAAACTGGAGCGCACGTCGCCGGAAGAAAACGAAAAGAAACTTACCGCGCTGGGTTTCTCGCTCGATGCGGTGAACACGTTCATCAAGTCGGGCAAACCGACGGCGGAGTTGCAGAGCATCCTGGACAATCTCGCTGCGCGCGGCCTGCGCGACTTCGTGAAGGTGGATTACCGCGTCATCCGCGGGCTGGCGTATTACACCGGCACGGTGTTCGAGGCGTTCGACCGCAAGGGCGAGTTCCGCGCCATCGCGGGCGGCGGGCGCTATGACAATCTCGTCAAGCTCGTCAGCGGCGGCAAAGTGAACCTGCCTGCGCTCGGTTTCGGCATGGGCGACGTGGTGCTGCTGGAATTGCTCAAGTCGCGCGGCCTGCTGCCGAAATTTGACGCGAACGTGGACGTTTTTATTTTGATCGAAGACGAAAATCTCCGCGCACATTCGCTCAAACTTGTGCAGGACTTGCGCACGGCGGGATACGCCGTCGAGTATTCGCTCACGACCGCCAAATCGGACAAACAATTCAAACGCGCGCAGGAATTGAAATCCACTTACACTGCGAAGTTCGAAGGCGACTCCTACGTGCGCGTCCGTAACTTGAAGTCACGCGAGGAAATCGTCGCTGGTGCGAATGACGTGGCGAATCACCTGGGGTGAATTAAAATCTGAACGCATATGCCAAAGAAATGTAAAAATTGTGGCACTGCCGTTGAAGATACAGCCAAAATATGTCCAAGTTGCAGTAATTTGGCTTTCGAAGAGACGGCCAAATTTGAGTTGTCTCAAGACCAAATTCTGGAACTTGCCTTGCTAAAGCCGGTTGCAAAACCGGCGGATTGCGTTTAAGAACAAGCCATGACTTTCAAGCGCATCACTTGTGACCCGAAGCGGATGAACGGCCAGCCGTGCATCCGGAATCTGCGCCTGACGGTGCGCCGGGTGGTGGAAGCGGTGGCCCTGTATCCAAACCGCAAGGATTTGAAGCGCGAATATCCTGAATTGGAAGAGGCCGACATCCGGGAAGCGCTGGCTTACGCCGCCGCGAATCTCGATGACAAAGTGTTGGAACTGGCTGCGGCCAAATGAAATTGCTCCTCGACGAGGACTTGAATGCGGGCGCAATGATTTCAGTTCAAGAGCATCGAATCCGCGTTCGCCACCTTCCGATTTCTTAATTGAACGCCAAAACCAACGAGTCAGTTTCCCATCGCCTCGCCGTCATCGCCGGTGACATCACGCAACAGCGGGTGGAGGCGATTGTGAATGCTGCCAACTCGACGTTGCTCGGTGGCGGCGGCGTGGATGGCGCCATTCATCGGGCCGCCGGACCGGAGTTGCTGGCGGAATGCCGCACGCTCGGTGGTTGCGCCACCGGCCAAGCCAAAATCACCAAAGGCTACAAACTCCCGGCCAGATGGGTCATTCACACCGTCGGCCCGGTCTGGCACGACGGCCATCACGGCGAGGATGAACTGCTCGCGAGTTGTTATCGGAGTTGTTTCGCGCTCATCGTCCAGCACGGCATCAAGACCGTGGCGTTCCCATCCATCAGCACCGGCGCGTATGGCTTCCCGATGGACCGTGCGGCGCGGATTGCCGTGCGCGAGACGAAAAATTTTCTGGATCGAAACCAGCTGGTGGAGCAGGTGACTCTGGTGTGTTTCGGCGCGAGCGCCCTGGAAATTCATCAGGCGGCGTTGCGGGAAATTTGCGGATAATGATTCGTGATGCAAAAGCGCCAGCCGCCGTCGCGCCGGAGCGGCACTATGGCGCGCCCCGAAGGCGGAAGGACTGCGGTCCCGATGCATCGGGACCGCTTTCCTGCCTGTGATGCCTGTACCACCCCAACACAAAAAGGCGAAGTTTTAGCCCCGCTTGATAAAATGGGTCCGCGGACTCAGTCGTTCAAGCCTTCGAGGACCAGCAGGATGAACTTGGATCGTTCGTACGTGAACGAACTGCAGCTTATTTGCAAATCCACCTTGGTTGTCTTGCCCCCGGCAACCAGTTCCATTCGCGCCTTTTGGCGCGTCACGCGCCGGCCTCGGGAAGCAGCCTGCACTGCTTTGCGCACCGGGCAATCGGGGCAGGCGGGCGCACGACCACATCCCCCCGGCGTCTTCGCCGCATGCACACAGTGCAACACTTCCCCGCCCCGCCGCTTTACGACCGTTTGCTTGTCCGGCCCAAACAATCGGGCCGCCGCCGCGTTGCATTCCAGGATGCGCACATCCTCGTCCACCACAAAAACGGGCATGGGCATGGCATCGAACAGCATTCGGTGAAATCCCTGATCCAGAAATTGAACAGCAACCCGATTCATGAAAATCGAGTTTATCGAATCAGGCCGGAAAGTGAAACAAAAAAGGCGGGGCCAAAGCCCCGCCTTGGTGAAATTGATTCGCGGAATTACTTCGCCGTTTCCACAATCTTTTCTTCCTTTTCGCGCACGAGGGTTGCGCCTTTGCCGAGGCGCTTGCGCAGGTAGGTGAGTTTTGCGCGGCGCACCGAGCCCTGGCGTTCGACTTCAATCTTGTCCACGCGCGGCGAGTGCAGCGGGAACACGCGTTCCACGCCTTCGCCATAGCTGATGCGGCGGACGGTAAACGTCTCGTTCAGGCCGTGTCCGCGTTTGCCCATGACGACGCCCGCGAAAATCTGGATGCGTTCCTTGTCGCCTTCGACGACCTTGGTGTGCACTTTCACCGAGTCGCCGACCGCGAATTTCGCATCGTCTTTGCGATACTGTTCCGATTCAATTTTATCTTGTAATGCCTGGTTCATAAATTTTCTTTCTTGGTAGGGCTGCGCTGCCGCGCAGCCGGACGAGCAGCAGCTCGTCCCTACCGATTTTAATTCATCAAATCCGGTCTTCGTTCTTTGGTCCGCAACTTCGCCTGTTCGCGCCGCCATTTTTCAATTTCGGCGTGGTTGCCGGAAACCAAAACGTCCGGGACTTTCATCCCGCGAAATTCCGCCGGCCGCGTGTATTGCGGATATTCCAGCAGCCCATGGCTGAAGGATTCGTCGTGCGAACTTTCGTCGTCGCCCAACGCTCCGGGCAGCAACCGCGTCACCGCGTCTATTACGACCATCGCGGGCAGCGCGCCGTTCGTCAGCACGTAATCGCCGATGGACAATTCGTCGTCGGCCAGCCCTTCGCGCACGCGCTCGTCAAAGCCTTCGTAATGGCCGGTGACGAGCAGCAAATCTTCCGATTGCGCCAGTTCGCGCGCGATGGCCTGATTGAATTTTCGCCCGGCGGGCGACAATAAAATCACGCGCGTTTTTTCGCGCTTCAAACTTTCAATCGCTTCAAAGAGCGGTTCCGGCTTCAGCAACATTCCCGGTCCGCCGCCGAAGGGCCGGTCATCCACGGTCTTGTGCCGGTCGTGCGTCCAGTCGCGCAGGTTGTGGATTTTCAGGTCCAGCAGACCGGCATCGCGCGCGCGTTTGACGATGCTTTCGTCGAGCGGCCCGGCGAACATCGCCGGGAACAAAGTGAGCACGTCAATTTTCATGCCCGTTGGAGTTCAAGCTTCAGCTTGTTTCAATTTTACATTCCGCCGGAGCAAGCTAAAGCTTGAACTCCAACTTTGAACTCCAGCATCAACTCGCTGTTTTGTCTTCGACAATTTCCACCGAACAACGCAGGCCTTTCTTCGCGCTGCCGGCCAGCACCAACGAGCGGATGGCATTGATCGTTATGCCCTGGCGGCCGATGATTTTGCCCACGTCCTGCGGGTCCAGGCGCAGTTCATAGACAATCATGCCCCCGCGCTCCACCGGCGTGATGCTCACGGCGTCGGTATTCTGCACGAGGCCTTTGACGACATATTCCAGGAACGCCTGCATCGCACGAAAAATGAAAATCAAGCCGCTGGCACAACCGCCTTGCCCGCCTTCTTGATGATGCTGGCGACGGTGTCGCTCGGCTGGGCGCCCTTGCTGACCCAGTATTGGGCGCGGTCGAGTTTGAGCGTGAAATTATCGCCCTTCTTCAACGGCTGATACGTGCCGATTTCCTCGATGAACTTGCCGTCGCGCGGACTGCGACCGTCAGCCACCACAATGCGAAACACCGGAGCGTTCTTGGCTCCGACGCGCTTCATGCGAATTTTTACTGCCATAAATTTGTCAAAAGAGCGCGGAGAATACCGATGTGCAGGGCGTTTGACAAGTTCTGTTTTTGAACAAAAAAAGTCCGCTTGCCGACTGCGCCAATCGCTGCTTTGCTGGTGCCCATGAGCGGATCGTATGAGGAAATTTTGGACGGCGGGTCGCTGCCGCGTTCGGCGCCGGGCGCGCGGCACGAAATAATTTGCAGCCGCCTGCACACCATGATGACCGCCGGTGTCGCGAATCTTCCCAGCACCCGGCTGCTCGCTCCGCGCGCGCCGGTCCGCATTTCCCGGGCGACGACGCTTTGTCCCGACCTCGCGCTGGTGACGGCGGCCACGGGCAAGCTCTGGCTGGCGGTGGAAATCGTCAGCACGGACGATCACCGCTCCGACACGGTCATCAAAAAGCAGATTTACGAGGACATTCGCGTGCCGCGGTTGTGGATGGTGGATCCGCGCTATGACAACGTGGAGGTTTATCACAGCACCGAATGGGGTCTGGCGTTGAAGGGGATTCTGGCCGGCAGTGAAGTGCTTGCGGAAGCATTGATTCCAGAATTTCAAATCGTCATCGCCGAGCTGTTTACCGTGCCGCCGGAGGCGCACCAGCCGGGCAAAATTTTGTTTGAATGAAATTCAAGTTAAGTTGTCTTAATAACGAATACCATAAATCCAAATAATTATGACAAAATCCATATTGTTTCTCACTGTCGCCGCCGGCCTTTTGCTGGCGGTTTCCACCTCACGCCTGCTCGCGGCGGACGCTTCGAGCAAGGAAGTCACCATCACCGGCAAGGCTCTATGCGCCAAATGCGCGTTGCACGAAACCTCGGAGTGCCAGACTGCCATTCAAACGGAAAAGGACGGCAAAACCGTCACCTATTATTTGACGCCGAATGATACGGCCACGGCGTTTCACAAGAACATCTGTACCACTCCGGAACAAGTGACGGCCACCGGCACGGTTTCCAAAAAGGATGGCAAGAAAATGCTGACGGTCTCCAAGATTGAACCGGTGAAATAATCCTGCGGCCCAATTTTTCGGAAAGGTTTTAATACTTAACCGCCGCCGGACTGTTCGCTCTGGCGGCGGTTGAATTTTACCACGTCGGCGAAAAGAACGCCATTGCCTCCCAAAATGTCCAGCGCCGAGCCAATCGTCAGATCAATTTTTTCCTGGCCCAGCAGTGTAACTTCCTCCAAATCCGACATTGAATTCGCGCCGCCCGCGTAAGTCGTCGGAATGGGCGTCCACTGGCCAAGCTTCTTGACCAGTTCGCGGTCAATGCCGCGGCGCAGACCCTCCTTGTCCACGGCATGGATTAAAAATTCCGCGCAGCTACCGGCAAGCTTTTGAAGTGTATCCGGCGAAATGGTCACTTCCGTGAATTTCTGCCAGCGGTCGGTGACGACGAAATAATTTTCACCGCGTTTGCGGCAGCTCAAATCCAGCACCAGCCGGTTTTTGCCGACGGCTTTGACCAGCTCGCCCAGCCGGTTCCAATCCACGTGGCCTTCACGAAACACCCAGCTGGTGACGATGACGTGCGACGCCCCGCCCTCGAGCCAACCGCGCGCGTTTTGCGCGTTGATGCCGCCGCCGATTTGCAATCCGCCGGGATAGGCCGCGATGGCCGCACACGCTTCATTTTCGTTGCCGGGGCCAAGCATCACAACGTGGCCACCGGTCAGGCCGGCGCGTTGGTAAAGTTCCGCGAACCACGCAGCGGAGCGGTCGGAGACAAAGTTCGTGCGCAAGCCGGAATCGCCGAGCGAGCCGCCGACGATTTGCTTCACTTTGCCTTCATGCAGGTCAATGCACGGACGGAACACGGCGTCAGACTAGAATTGCAGCCGCGAAGTTCCAAGCGTCATTTTGGCCAATCAAAGCTCCCAAATTTCAGGCTGCCCGTGAACCGGAGTGCCGTTTGCAAACGGCGCTTCACCGTGCAAAGCTGGTATCAATAGTGCTGTAAAATCGGTTGTTTTTCCGGATCAAATGAAATTAGCCATGCCATGAAGCGCACGAAACAAATCCACGGGTCTTCATCCATCAAGGACAAAACCACCTTGCCGCTCATCTGGGCGGTTTGCCTTTGGGTTCTGATGCCGCTTTGTTCTCCAGGCCAGTCCGTTGCTTCAACCACCAGCGGCCGGACGCCACAAGCTCCACCCCCCGCGCCGCCGGTGGAAGTGGCCTCGCCACAGATCAAACAATTCAAGCTGTCACCGCCACCCGAGGGAAACACACCTTATTCCATCGGCAGTCCGACCGATGAAGAGCAGCTTTATCTCGAATACATCAGCCGTGCCCGGGCAAACCCGCCGCACGAAGGCTGGATTCTGGCCACCACGACGGATCCGGACGTGCTGGCAGCGTATGCTTATTTCGGCGTGGACACGAACCTGATGCAATCGCAGTTCAACGCGATCACCTCCTCTCCGCCGGTGGCCATGAACGGGCAACTCATGGCTGCCGCGCGCGGGCACAGCCAGGACATGTTCGTAAACCAATATCAAGGCCACACAGGAACAGATGGTTCGAGCCCGGGCGATCGGATCACAGCCCAGGGATACAACTGGTACACTTACGGCGAGAATGTTTATTCCTACTCCGAGTCCGTCTTTTATGGCCATGCGGGGTTTGAAGTGGATTGGGGGCCGGGGACGGGGGGGATGCAAGTTCCACCCGGACACCGGCTCAGCATTCACAACAGCACTTTTCGTGAAGTCGGTATTGGAGTGGTCGATGGCACCAATGGTTCGGTGGGGCCACAATTGGTCACGCAAGATTTTGCCACCAGCCAATCGGCCATACCGCTGATCACCGGCGTTGTCTATTACGATGTCAACGGGAACGGTTTTTACGACGTGGGCGAGGGGATTGGCGGCGTCACGGTGCAGGTGCCTGGCTCGACGTATTTCGCCATCACGGCCAACTCGGGCGGCTATGCCGTGCCGGTGACCACCAACGGCAATTACGCGATGACTTTCTCGGCGTCCGGCCTGACCACTCAGCGCGTGGCGACAGTGACCGGCCTGGCCAACGTCAAGGTGGACTACGTTCCCGCGTACTCCGCGCCCGTCATCTCCGGCCCCAATCCCGCGGCGCTGACCAACAACAACACCTATTCGTTCACACCGGTGGGGGCCGCCACGAATTATCAGTGGGAAATTGCCAGGCTCTCGCCCTACACCGCGGTTGAAGGCGCGGAAAACGGAACGAACTATGTCACCATTGTAAGTTCACCGGGTTATTCCGTGTTCGCCAGCGACGTGAAGGCGTCCGGCAGTTATTCATTCCATTTCTGCCACCCGACGAATACAGCCGCCCAACTTCTGACCTTCAATACCATTTTTCTGCCCCGCACCAATTGTCAGCTGGTGTTTTCCAAACGGCTGGGTTATGCCACGTCCAGCCAAATTGCCCACGCCCAGATTTCGACCAATAACGGGGTTGCCTGGCAGGATGTGTGGAGCCAAGCCGGCAGCGGCGGCAGCGGCGAGTCGAGCTTCAGCCGGATCACCAATTCGCTCGGCGCCTTCGCCGGCGTCACCACGAAAATCCGGTTTGTATACGATTACACCAGTGGCGGCTATTATCCGCAGACCAGCACGGGCGTTGGGTTGTACCTGGATGACATCGCCGTCACCAACGCCGATCAGGCGCAAAATCCTGTCACCAACAATATTCCCGCCGGCA
>Ga0224534_1001458_pt1 | contig 12460 bp, 9 predicted proteins | sample 714E12024metaG_FD_172012 | JGI IMG/M metagenome (GOLD analysis project Ga0224534, IMG submission 172012) | Peat soil microbial communities from Stordalen Mire, Sweden - 717 E1 20-24 | ecosystem: Environmental > Terrestrial > Soil > Wetlands > Peat | place: Sweden: Norrbotten County, Stordalen... | reverse complement strand
CAAGCGAGTGCTCGTCATTCCCCCGGATTTCACCCGGTTCCATTCGCATGCGGGACCGGTGACGAAACTCATTTATGACTACTACGGAGAGCGTTTGACCGACGTTTTACCCGCGTTGGGCACCCATACGCCCATGACCCCGGCGCAAATTGCCGAGATGTTCACCGGTGTGCCGGAGAGCCTCTTCCGCGTCCACAACTGGCGCACGGGCATCACCACCGTCGGCGAAGTGCCGGGAGATTTCGTAAAGCAGGTGTCCGGCGGCGCGGTGGATTTTCCCTGGCCGGCGCAACTGGCCAACCTCATTTGGACCGGCAAACACGATTTGATTTTGTCCGTCGGACAGGTCGTTCCGCATGAAGTCATCGGGATGGCCAATTATAACAAGAACATCTTCGTCGGCACGGGCGGCCAGGAAGGCATCAACAAGAGCCATTTCGTCGGCGCCGCCTACGGCATGGAACGGATGATGGGACGCGCGGACACGCCGGTGCGGCGCATCCTCAACTACGCCTCCGAACATTTCACGAAGCACCTGCCCATCGTCTATGTCCACACGGTGGTGGGGCGTGGCGACGACGGCAAACTGTGCGTGCGCGGTCTCTACGTGAGCGACGACGTTTCCGGCTTCGACAAGGCCGCGGCGCTCTCGCTCAAGGTTAATTTCGAGATGCTCGACGCGCCGCTCAAAAAGGTGGTCGTTTATCTGGATCCGTCCGAATTCAAGAGCACGTGGCTGGGCAACAAGAGCATCTATCGTACGCGCATGGCGATGGCCGACGGTGGCGAGTTGATCGTGCTCGCGCCTGGCCTGAAGGAGTTCGGCGAGGACAAGGAGATTGACCGGCTCATCCGCAAATACGGCTACCGCGGCACGCCGGCAACCTTGGCGGCAGTCAAGGCCAACGCCGAGTTGCAAAACAATCTCAGCGCGGCGGCGCATTTCATCCACGGCTCGTCGGAAGGCCGGTTCAACATCACTTATTGCCCCGGCCATCTCACGCGGCAGGAAATCGAAAGCGTCAACTTCAAATACGCCGACCTGAAACCGATGACGCAGCGTTATGATCCGGCCCGGCTCAAGGACGGCTGGAATACGATGCCTGACGGCGAGAAAATCTTTTACATTTCGAACCCCGCCCTCGGGCTGTGGGCGTATCGGGGACGATTTAAGGACTAACCAAACAAACAGAACAAACCAAGCACAGAGGGAAAAAAGGATGAACATTCCATTTAAAGTAAATTTAAAGGACAGGGTGGCGCTCGTGACGGGCGGCGGCGGGGTTTTGTGCAGCACGATGTCGCGTGCGCTGGCGGCGTGCGGCGCAAAAATCGCCGTGGCGGATTTGAAACAGGAAGCCGCGGAAACCGTGGCGGCGCAAATCCGCAAGGAAGGCGGGGTGGCCATCAGCGTCGCGTGCAACGTGCTGGAGAAAGCCAGCCTCGACGCGGCCAACGACAAGGTGAAAAAGGAACTCGGCCCGGTGGACATCCTCATCAACGGCGCCGGCGGCAACCATCCCAAGGGCACGACCAGTCTCGAATACCTGCGCAAGGAAGACATCTCCGGCGCAGCCAAGGAACTGATAACGTTCTACGATCTCGACCCGAAAGGCATTGAATTTGTGTTCAATCTGAACTTCCTTGGCACATTGCTGCCGACCCAGGCGTTCACCCGCGAAATGGCCGGCAAGGGCAAGGGCGTTGTCATCAACATCTCCTCGATGAACTCCTTCCGCCCGCTGACCAAGATTCCCGCCTACAGCGGGGCGAAGGCGGCGGTCAGCAACTTTACACTATGGCTGGCGGTGCATTTCTCGAAGGTCGGCGTTCGTGTCAACGCCATCGCGCCCGGCTTTTTCGTCACGGACCAGAACCGCGCCTTGCTGACCAAGCCGGATGGCTCATTGACTCCGCGCGCCAACACCATCCTTGCGCACACGCCGATGGGGAAATTTGGCACGCCGGAGGATTTGCTGGGTGTGCTGTTGTGGCTGACTTCCGATGAAGCCTCCGGTTTTGTGACCGGGGTGGTGATTCCGATTGACGGCGGCTTTGCCGCGTTCAGCGGGGTCTAGGCCGGCGCGGACTTGGGCGGGCGAAGAACCCGCGTAAATGGGCGGGTGGGGCCAAATGATTGTTTCCCCGCGCGACTGTTCCGGTTATACTCCCGCGCCATTTTTTGAATTGGCAAATAAATTTTATGGAACCAAAAGCTGATATTGCACTTATCGGTCTGGCTGTAATGGGCCAGAATCTCATTCTGAACATGAACGACCACGGTTTCACCGTCGTGGCCTACAACCGCACCGTGTCCAAGGTGGACGATTTCCTCAACAACGAGGCCAAAGGCACGAAGGTGCTCGGCGCGCATTCGATCCCGGAAATGGTCGCGCAGCTCAAGAAACCCCGCCGCGTCATGCTCATGGTCAAGGCCGGCAAGCCGGTGGACGAATTCATCGAGCAGCTGCTCCCGCACCTCGAAGCCGGCGACATCATCATTGACGGCGGCAACTCGCTGTTCGAGGACACCATCCGCCGCGCGAAATATGTCGAGAGCAAGGGTTTGCTTTACATCGGCACGGGTGTGAGCGGCGGCGAGGAAGGCGCGCGCCACGGCCCGAGCATCATGCCCGGCGGTTCGCCCGCCGCCTGGCCGCACGTCAAACCGATTTTCCAGGCCATCTCCGCCAAGGTGGATGGCGCGCCGTGCTGCGAATGGGTGGGGGAAGGCGGCGCGGGCCATTATGTGAAGATGACCCACAACGGCATCGAATACGGCGACATGCAGCTCATCTGCGAAGCCTACAACCTGATGAAAACCGGCCTGGGTCTGACGCCAGACCAGATGCATGAAGTCTTAGCCGAATGGAACAAAGGCGAATTAAACTCCTATCTCATCGAAATCAGCCGCGACATTCTCGCCTACAAGGACACCGACGGCCAGCCATTGGTGGACAAGATTCTCGACACCGCCGGCCAGAAAGGCACCGGCAAGTGGACGGTGGTTTCGTCCCAGGACCTGGGCATCCCCATCACGCTGATTGCCGAGGCGGTGTATGCGCGCTGCGTTTCGGCCATGAAGGAGGAACGCGTCGCCGCGGCCAGGAAATTGAAGGGGCCCAAGCCCACCATCAAGGGCGACCAGAAGAAATTCATCGAGGCCATCCGCCAGGCGCTGTACGCGTCGAAGATTGTCAGTTACGCGCAGGGTTACATGCTCATGCGCGCGGCGGCGGCGGAACACAAATGGAATCTGAACTACGGCGGCATCGCGCTCATGTGGCGCGGCGGCTGCATCATCCGCAGCGCGTTCCTCGGCAAAATTAAAGAGGCATTCGACAAGAACGCCAAGCTGTCGAACCTGATGCTCGATCCGTTCTTCCGGAAAGCGATCAAGGACTGCCAGCGTTCATGGCGCAATGTAGTGGCCATGGCGGCGAAGAAGGGCATTCCGGTCCCGGCGTTCAGCACGGCGCTGGCGTTTTACGATGCCTACCGCAGCGAACGGTTGCCGGCGAATCTGTTGCAGGCACAACGCGATTATTTTGGCGCACACACCTACGAGCGCGTGGATAAACCGCGTGGCGAATTCTTCCACACCAACTGGACCGGCCACGGCGGCCGTGTCGCCAGCGGCACTTATACGGTGTAACCGGTAGCGGCGTCTCGGAAGAGCGCCGCCGACTGGAAACTGGAAAGAGAAATGCGGCGCTCTGCCGAGACGCCGCTACGCCGATTCAAGGCGCGGGCTTCGGCCCGCGCTTTTGTTTCAACACAGGCAGTGCCGCGACCATTTCCGCCGCCCAAAAGCGCAGCTTGCCGCGCCGTGGCAGGCGAAGGCGGGAAGAACGCAAAACAGAGTGGGACAGCGCTTCCAGCTTGTCCGGGCGGAAGGGAAAAAACGGTGGGGCGAGCAACAGTCTCAGCTTGCAAGCCGGAAGTGTGAGAGTTGTTTCCCAAATTCCTGCCAGCCTTGGGCTTCAAGCGTTTCGCGTGGCACAACACTCCTTACAAATCCCGATAAACGTCCCGCCGATGGCGAACCACTGCAACGTCAACCGTCCGGGAAAAATCATTTATCGAATAGACCACGCGATAATCTCCGACGCGAAGCCGCCAGAAATTCCTGCTTCCTTGAAGTTTGATTACGCCAGGCAATCGCGGGCCTACAGCCAATGCTTCAATTTTGCGCAAAATCCGGTCGGCGATGTGGGCAGGCAGGTTTTCCAACTCCTTGCGCGCAGAACGCGCAAACGTGATGGTATAATTAACCATTGCCCTTGCGCTTCAGCTTCAAGCGGCGTTTCACGGATGCAAGGCTCTCGCGGGGCTCGTGAGCGCGCGACCCGGCCATCAGGGTGTCGTAAAAATCCTCCCACGTGCGACCGTGCCGTTGCAGGTCTATGACGGCGGCGGTTTTCCGACCCCGTTCATCCACCATGAAAGCTATTCCGCTCATGAAATCAACCTAGCAAAAAATGCGCGGAAGTAAATTCAAAATGAATTCAACCGTTTTGTTCAAACGCTTGCCGAAGTAAATTGGAAACCGGTGCGAATTCGCATAACGCCGCTGAAAAGCCCTTTCGATTTTTGATGAACAATGGCACCCAAAGCTGAATTCGGGAATTCCTAAAAACCCCCCGGATATATTTTAGCCCCAAAAGATTGAATATTTTAACTTCACGCATTTCATCCCAAAGAACAAAACTGTAAATGCCCCAACAGTAGAAACAAGAAATCCCGTGCGGATTTAGTTTAACCTTGAAATATGCAGCACAGATAAAACCCAACAAAATATCTCCAATTAAGGTCGAAATCCAAACGACGATAAAGAGATGTTGCAACGAAACTGTCAGATGCGCCCTTCCTTCTATTACGAAAGACAGCAGCAAGCCGAAACCCAAGACGTTGCCAACAATTAACATCCACATTACCGCCCAAAACGGCATCTTAAATTTTAGGATGGCTTCTTCGCTTTTGTTACCAACCGACATGAGGCACGTGTATGAAAAACACGCAACATTGTCAAACCAACTGCGGCTCTTCAATTTCCCTGGGCGGCGGGGAGAGCGGCGTGCCGTCGGCGGCTTCGGGATACTCGAAGATTTTGCCTTCGTAGTTGCGCAGCACGACGCGGTCGGCATTGTGGCTCAAAACGTAGTCCGGATTGATGGGCACCTTGCCGCCGCCGCCGGGGGCGTCAATGACGTATTGCGGCACGGCGTAACCGGTCGTGTGGCCGCGCAATTGCGTCATAATTTCAATGCCCTTGCGGACGCTGGCGCGCAGGTGCGCCGCGCCGGAAATTAAATCGCACTGGTAAAGGTAATACGGCTTCACCCGGCACATGAGCAGCTTCTGGTTATGCGCCTTCATCACCGTTACATCATCGTTGACGTGTTTGAGCAGGACGGACTGGTTGCCGAGCGGAATGCCGGCGTCGGCGAGGCGCCCCAGCGCGTCGCGGACTTCGGTCGTGAGTTCGCGTGGGTGGTTCGAGTGAATGCTCATGAACAGCGGATGAAATTTTTTCAGCGTTGCGCACAGTTCGGGCGTGATGCGTTGCGGCAGGAAGGTCGGGATGCGCGAACCGATGCGCAAAAATTCAACGTGCGGGATCGCGCGCAACCGGCCTAGAAGCTGTTCCAGCTTTTCGTCGCTGAGGAGCAGGGGATCGCCGCCGCTCAACAGGACGTCGCGGATTTCCTGGTGTTGCGCGATGTAGGCAATTTGCTTGTCGAATTCGGGATGAAAATCGTAGCCGCTGGCGTTGCTGACGAGCCGCGAGCGCGTGCAGTAACGGCAATACGCGGCACAGCGGTCGGTGACAAGGAACAGCACGCGGTCGGGATAACGATGCACGAGGCCGGGCACGGGCGAATGCGAATCCTCGCCGCACGGGTCACTCATTTCCCACGATGCGGTGTGGGTTTCCTCGATGCGCGGGATGACCTGCTGGCGGATCGGGCAATGCTCGTCCAGCGGGTCAATGAGATTGAAAAAATACGGCGTGATGGCGAGTGCGAGTTTGTGGTTCGCCAGTTTGGCGCCGGCGAATTCCTCCGGCGTGAGCGTGGGCATGAAGCGCTGCAGTTGCTCGGGCGTGGTGATGCGATGTTTGAGCTGCCAACGCCAATTGTTCCAATCAGCGTCGGGAACATCGCGCCAAAAACCGCGACCGGCGGAGTGGAATTCCTTCAAAGATTGGAGTCGGTGGTCCGCTGGCGGCTCCCCGCCATTCGCAAGTGAATTGTCATCCTTCATTTTTCAATGGGAACTATAAGTTGGAATTGCGCCCTGTCAAGTTGACCGCTTTCGCGTCCGCCGCGTTCAAGCGCGGTTGAAAATCATGGGGACATGCCGCCCGGCTTGATGGCCGATTCGATTGCCCGCCGTTGCGCATCGAGCGCGTCCAATTTTCTTAACGTGCCGTTCATGATCGTTTTTGACGATGAAGCAAACGGATGTTTGACCCATCGCAGCACGGGCGAGGTGCGCTGGCCTGAACCAAGATAATCCGCAATGGCGCGATGATATTCGCCGGTCAAAACCGCGAACGGCGCGGCCATGCGCAGTTGCGAGAGTTCAAGGTCGCGCAATTTGGTTTGGAGAATCGCAACCTGCCGCGCCCGGTCGAAGTTGCGGATCACGGCCTGGAGCGAAATTTCCGCGTGCGCGGGCAGGGCGTTCGATGCCGTGCGCATTGCCACCGGCACACGGAGAATTTCGTCAAGCTTGTCGCGGCTGACCGCGGGCGTCCAGGCCGGGCCCGGGTCGCGCGCAACGAAGCTCACGACCTGCACCGCCCACCATTTTTCCACGTCGAGCGGCCGCGGAAAATTTTCACGGAACGCGGTTTGGAACGCCATCTGCCAGTTGTAAAATTTCGGCAGGGTTTCGAGCATCGCGCGCAAATGCGCCGGGCCGTTTTTCAATGCCAGCAATTCGTTGACGAACAATTGCGCGCTGGCGCGATAGGCGCCGCCGTCCGCGCCGGACAGTTGCGCGTCGGTTGGCCAGCTCAATTGTTCAAATGTCAGCACGGCGTGATCGCGCAACACACGCCGCGCGCCGGCGAGCGAATCCATGCCGCGGGTGGTTGTAACGGTACGGCTGACCGGCAGGCCGTTCACCACTTTGTCCGGCGATGACAGGATGATTTCCTGCCAGGCGGCCGCGAGCAATTCCTGTGACAAACCGTCCGTGAGCCAGGCGGGAATCTCCGCGGAATCCCGCTGGGCGGGATCGCGGTTGGCGAATTCCAGCAGCAGCACGCCGGTCATCGCACGCAGGTAACGGGTGCGCGACAAAACGTCGGGCAGCCGGACTTGATAATCCCAACCACCCGGGGAACGCTGGGAGACGATGGTGACGTCTTCATCCGTTGACTGCGCCGGGTGCAGCACGAGAAAAATTTTCCCGTGCGGCGGCGCGTTGACCCCCGGGTTTTTGAATTCCCGGTTCAGTTCGCGCCGCAGCGATTCCTTGATGCGCTCGGCGGAGACGGCCAGCAGCGCGGGTTCCAGCCGGACAAAATCGGTGTTGGTGGCGATTTCCGGCATGGCCGCCAGCCGTGATCCTGCCAGGTGGGACGGCACACCGGTGACGATGAACTGGCCGGAAACGCTGCGCGCCGAACTCGTGTCCGGAAATGAAGTCTGCGCGCGGGCGAACAGCGGAAAAACCACCACGCAAAGAACAAAAAGGTTTTGAGCTGTCAAACCGTTGAACCGCTGAACCGGCAAATCATCAAACCGACGCAACGGCGCAACGGTGCAATCATGTAACTTCCGGATCATTTCCCGGCCGCCTTGTCCGGCGTTTTCACCGGAGCGGCTTTGGTTTCGCTTTTTGCCGGTTTGCTTTTGCCACCGGACGAATTTGATGTGGCAGTATCTGTTTTCGCGGCCTGTTTGTAGCCTTCGCTGCGGTAATCGGTGATGTAAAAGCCGCTGCCCTTGAAAAGCAGGCCGCCACCCGTGCTGATCCTGCGTTTCACACGACCGCGGCCCCATTTTTTCCGGCCGCAAAGTTCCTTCGGGCAAATCCGCAGCGGCCCGGCGGAGATGGATTGAACGGTTTCAAATTCGTGCCCGCATTTTTCGCAAATATATTCGTAAGTCGGCATGGTGGTTCGCGAACGGCCCGCTCCGGCTGCAAATTAAATTGAAAATTTCAACTGCGCGCGTCACTGCGGCGGCAAATTTGTCGTCGTTGCGGGCGCGTTGGTTGGCAATGGAATGACGTGGATGGAGCCATCGGAGCCGACCTCGACGTTCAAATCGTAGTGCGGCGGTTCCGCGGGGGCGGACGCCGTGTGCTGCATCAGCAATTGCGCGCCTTTTTGCTGTGAACCGGGGTCGGAGCCTTCGCGCATCCATTGCAAGCGGCGGGTGATGATCAAATCGTCCCGCAATTTTCTGACCTGGGCACGCATCGTTGACAGATTGTTGAATTTGCTCTCCAACTCGGCTTTGGCGGCCGTTTGCCGCTGCAATTCCTTTTCGAGAAAGGCATTGTTGGTTTCAGAACCGGCGAGTTTTTGTTGGGTGTCGGCGATTTGCCCGTTCAGGCTGGCAATGGCGTTGGTGAGCGCGGCAGCGCGCTGGTCAAGCATCTGATTTCGCGTTTCCAAACTGGCCATACGGCTGTTGAGACTGGCGATTTGGTCCTGGGCGCCTTGGAGCGAGGCTTTGATGCTGGCCAGCGTGCCGAAGGTTTCGGTGAATTGGTTGCTGAAAGTCAGCGCTTCCTGGCGGCTGCCGGCAAGGTCATTGGTCAGCATCAGATTGACCTGGCGGAGTCCGTCGAGGTTGGCGGTGGCGGCGACCAATTGATTGGAAAAGTCGAGAATCGCGTCGGCATCTTTTTTGAGCCGTTCGTCCGCCGCATTTTTCGTCGCAAACAAGGCAATGACCAGCCCGCCACAGGCCACGGCAAGAATGACAATTCCAAGTTTTGTCTTCATAACGTTTTCCAAAATGGCTTGCCGGAACAAACCGGGCAAGTGTCCCTCAACGCCGCGCTACTTTTCGGGCGTTGCGGCCGGCGCGTTGGCGGCGGCTGCCGCCGCTGCTGCTGTCGCCGCCTTCAAATCCGCATCCAGAATTTGCACATCCGCGGCTTTCTTCAACTTTTCCAAATAAGCCGGGGCGAGTTTTTCGGTTTTTTGTTGTGTCAGGAAATCCTTGACTCTGCTGGCGATGGTCACATCGCTCAACGGCACTTTGTCAGTCAACGCCAGCTTTTTGGCCGGAGTTTTGTCGAGCAACTTGATGATATGGTAGCCGTAAGCGGTCGCGATGACGTCGCTGACCTGATTGTTGGTCAGTGAAAACGCAGCGGCCTCAATCTCTGGTGGTATTCCTGGATTGCCGCGCGCGAGGGTGATTTCGTTGTTGTTGTCCTTCGAGGCGGGGTCTTCGGAGTATTGTTTGGCCAGCGCCGCAAAATCCGCGCCACCGCGGATGCGCTTGAGGAGGTCGTCAATCTGTTTGCGCTTGGCCTGTTGCTGGTCCGCCGGCAACGGCGCGCGCGTGACCGGGTCTATCGTCAACGACAAAATGTGGCGGGCATGAACCATTTCCGGCTGCTCAAAGTCCGCCAGATGATTGGTGTCGTCGTAATATTGCTTCGCCTCGGCATCCGTAACGGTGACATTCAACTCCCGTATCTTTACAGCCTGCGCGGTGTTTTCCTGGATGATCTTGGAGCGCAGTTCGGCAACCGTCAAGCCGACGGCTTTCATTTGCCGTTCGAGTACTTCCTGCGAACCGAAGCGTTCGAGCAGCATGTTCATTTGCAAACCGGCATTTTGGACACCGTTGGATCTGTCCGCGTCCGTGGCTTTTTGCAACAAAAGCTGATCCTGGATGAGCCGGCCGAGCAACTGGCTTTCGATCACGGTCAACTGCCCGGGCGGAATGGTCTGGCCGCGCGCGGCAGCGGTGGATTTAACCCCCATCATCACCTGGTCCAATTCACTGCGTTTGATTTCAAAACCGTTGCCCCTGGCAATAACCGGGTCGCCAAACAACGCAGTCATCGCGGCTTGGGAGTTGACGTTGGTCGCGGTGGACACAGGCACGTTGGTGGCAGCGTTGGCGGAAGCAGCATTAACGCGCGGCAGCGCGAACAAGGCCGCCGCGAACGCGGCAGGGAAAATCAATTTTATTTGTTTTTTCATTTTTGTCTTCTTTCGATTTAACGGCGTTTACAATTTTACCACTTTCACATTGCTGATGTCAGGGTCTTTCTGAAGCTCGGCGAGCACTGCCGGCGGCGGTGCGCTGTCGAGGTTCAACACCGTCAGCGCCAGCCCGCCGGCGGTGTCGCGCGTCAGGCTCATGTTGGCGATGTTGACCTTGTGTTTGCCGAGCAGCGTGCCGAGGTGGCCGACGATGCCGGGCCGGTCCTTGTTGTTCAACAGCAGCAACGTGCCGCGGATGGGAATTTCCACCGGCGTGCTGAACAGCCGCACGATGCGGGGATTGTTCGGCGAGCCGAAAAACGTCCCGCCCGCCGAGATCAGTTTCTTCCCGTTGCTGAAAACCTGCACATGCACCCATTCGTTGAACGTGACCGGCTCGTCGGATTTTTTCTCCTCGACGGTGATGCCGATGCTCGCGGCGACGGAGCGGACGTTGACGTTGTTCACATCCTTGACCGCGCTGCTTTCCAAAAAGCCGCGCAAAATGGAGCGCGTCACCGGATCGGTGTTCGGCAATTGCCGCGCGTGGCCGCCATAAGTGATGTAGATGCGGTCGGCACCCGGCGGCGCGATCTGCGCCAGCAGTTTGCCGAGCGCCTCGCCCAACGGCAGGTACGGCTTCACCTGCTCGTAGGTCTTCGCGTCCAGATACGGCAAATTCACCGCGTTGCGGACCTCGCCGGTGAGCAGGTAACCCGCGATGACTTCGGCGACTTCGATGCCGCATTTTTCCTGCGCCTCGTTCGTGCTCGCGCCGAGGTGCGGCGTCAAAATCAGGTTCGCCTGCTTGCGATACGGATGGTCGGCGGGCAGCGGTTCGACGGCATAAACGTCCAGCGCCGCGCCGGCGACCTTGCTCGATTCGAGCGCCGCGATCAAATCCGCTTCGGCGATGATTTCACCGCGGGCGCAATTCACGATTTTCACGCCGGGTTTCATCTTGGCGAACGCGGCAGCGTTGAGCATGTGCCTGGTTTCCGGCGTCACCGGCATATGCACGGTGATGAAATCCGCCACGCGATAAACTTCGTCCACGCTGTCGGCAAATTCCGCGCCGACGGCCTTGGCGCGGTCCTCGGTGAGATACGGGTCGTAGGCGATGACGCGCATGCCGAACGCGATGGCGCGTTTGGCGACTTCGGTGCCGATGCGGCCCATGCCGAGCACGCCAAGGGTCTTGCCCATGAGTTCGGCGCCCTGGAAAAGCTTGCGGTCCCATTTGCCTGCGACCATCGAGGCGTGCGCCTGCGGCACCTTGCGGGCGAGCGAGAGCAGCATGGCAAAGCTCAATTCGGCGGTGGTCACGGTGTTGCCGCCGGGGGTGTTCATCACCACGGTGCCATGTTGCGTGGCGGCTTCGATGTCCACGTTGTCCACGCCCACGCCCGCACGACCGACGACGCGCAATTTCGGCGCAGCTTCGATGATTTTGCGCGTGACTTTGGTTTCAGAACGGACGACCAGCGCCACCGCGTCGGCGACGACGGGCAGCAGTTCGGCCTCAGCCAGCCGTTTGGGCAGCACGACGACTTGAAATTCAGGCCGCTGTTGCAACAGTGCGATGCCTTTCGGCGAAACCGGATCACAAATGACAATTTTCATATCAAAATGGAGGACGAGTCTAGGCGATGCGCCGGGCAAGGTCAAACAGCGAATCTCAGCAAATTCAGCAGGGAGTGCCCCGGGCACCACCACCACCAGGACACGAGGCCGCCCCGACTGTGGAACGCCGGACGAGTCGCATGGAATCGTCCGGCGCAGCTCTAAAAAGCGTGACTATAATTTTTTCTTCACTTCATCCGGAACTTCGATTTTGGTCGAGTTGACGTCTTTGATTTCCACAGTGGTCGTGCGGTCAACGTCGCGGTCATTGCCGTTGAAGCTGACAGTGCCCTGCAAATGCCATTGATATTTGGCGAGCTTGCCGTCCTTGAGCCAGAATTTCACCGAGCCTTTGGCGTTGCTGACGGTTGGCGGTTCCCCGCCGCCAGCGCGCGGCCGGAAGGTCAACAATGCCTTCGCGCCGTCCTCGGTCAGGTCGCCGGCGAGCGCGTCGCCGTCGGCCTTCAGTGCCTTGGTCTTGTCGGCCAGGTCGGCGGCTTCGGCCGCCGGTGCCTTGTAATTTTGCAACATGCGCGCCAGGAACATTCCCGGATTGGGTCCGCCGCCGCCGTTGTCCTGCGCGGCTTCGGCCAGCGTTTGCCAGCCGTTGTCCGGTGTTTTGATCGCGCCATTGGTGCCCTTGAG
>Ga0224534_1001457_pt1 | contig 12463 bp, 4 predicted proteins | sample 714E12024metaG_FD_172012 | JGI IMG/M metagenome (GOLD analysis project Ga0224534, IMG submission 172012) | Peat soil microbial communities from Stordalen Mire, Sweden - 717 E1 20-24 | ecosystem: Environmental > Terrestrial > Soil > Wetlands > Peat | place: Sweden: Norrbotten County, Stordalen... | reverse complement strand
ATGCCTTTTTTAATGGCTTCTTCCTCGGCAATGCCCTGTTCTGCCGCATACTTTCTGACATCTTCCGTGATCTTCATCGAGCAAAAATGCGGGCCGCACATGGAGCAGAAGTGCGCGGTCTTGGCACCGTCCTGTGGCAGGGTTTCGTCGTGGAACTCGCGCGCGGTCACCGGGTCGAGGCTGAGGTTGAACTGGTCTTCCCAGCGGAACTCAAAGCGCGCTTTGCTCAACGCGTTGTCGCGGTATTGCGCGCCGGGATGGCCCTTCGCCAGGTCGGCGGCGTGGGCGGCGATCTTGTAGGCGATGACGCCGTCCTTCACGTCTTTCTTGTTTGGCAGGCCGAGGTGTTCCTTGGGCGTCACGTAGCAAAGCATCGCGCAGCCGTACCAGCCGATCATCGCCGCGCCAATGCCGCTGGTGATGTGGTCGTAACCGGGCGCGATGTCGGTGGTGAGCGGCCCGAGCGTGTAGAACGGCGCTTCGTGACACCACTCGAGTTGCTTGGCCATGTTTTCCTCAATCATGTGCAACGGTACGTGGCCGGGGCCTTCGTTCATCACTTGCACGCCTTTGGCCCAGGCGCGCGTGGTGAGTTCGCCCTGCACCTTGAGTTCGGCGAATTGCGCTTCGTCGTTGGCGTCGGCAATCGAGCCGGGCCGCAGACCGTCGCCGATGCTGAAGGCGACGTCGTAGGCGGCCATGATGTCGCAGATGTCGTCCCAGTGGGTGTAGGTGAAATTTTCCTGGTGATGCGCGAGACACCATTTGGCGAGGATGGACCCGCCGCGCGACACGATGCCGGTCATGCGGCGCGCGGTCATGGGGATGAAACGTAGCAACACGCCGGCGTGGATGGTGAAGTAGTCCACGCCCTGCTCCGCCTGTTCGATGAGGGTGTCGCGGTAAATTTCCCAGGTAAGGTCCTCGGCCTTGCCGCCGACTTTTTCCAGCGCCTGATAAATCGGCACGGTGCCGATGGGCACGGGCGAATTACGGAGAATCCATTCGCGCGTGGCGTGGATGTTTTTGCCGGTGGAAAGGTCCATGACGGTGTCCGCGCCCCACTTGGTGGCCCAGCGCATTTTCTCGACTTCTTCCTCGATGCTCGAGGCGACGGCGCTGTTGCCGATGTTGGCATTGATCTTCACAAGGAAATTGCGCCCGATGATCATCGGCTCGGACTCGGGATGATTAATGTTGTTCGGGATGATGGCGCGGCCCGCCGCCACTTCGTCACGGACAAATTCAGGAGTGATTTCGCGCGGGATGCGTTGGGGGAAGCGGCGGAATACGGAGGGGGTGAAGGGTGAAGGCGAGACGTCTTCACCAGCGGGCGGGACGCCCGCGCTCCCCGCGTGCTGTTTGTTCAAATCGTTTCGATTGTTGTCTTTCGACAAGTCGGCAATCTTCATTCGACATTCTTCATTCTTCATTTGCTCCCGTATGGCGATGAATTCCATTTCGGGCGTGATGATGCCAGCGCGGGCGTAGGCAAGCTGGGTTACGACTTTGCCGGGTTTGGCGCGGAGAATCTTCCGCTTCGGCAAGGCGGTTTTGTCAAGGTGGAATGACGTTTCGTCCTGACGTCGCGCTTGGGCAAGGTCACGATGCTGTTCAGAAAGATAACCGTCGTCAATGGGTTGTGCCGGGCGGCCATCGTGTTCCTCAACGTCGCCGCGGGCGCGAATCCATTGGGCGCGCAACACCGGCAACCCCGCCTCCACCGTGCCTTTGAAACCTGGATCGCCCCACGGACCGGCACAATCGTAAACGCGCACCGGTTCGTTCGCTTCCACCGTGCCGGTGTATGACTTGGTGGGCGTGAGTTCAATTTCACGCATCGGCACGCGGACGTCCGGGTGAATTTTGCCGGCAACGTAAACGCGTTTGCTGCCGGGCAATTGCTCGGAACTATGAGGGGAAGATTCGACGGCGCGAGGCGCACCGTCGGACAGGCGAGGCGCCTGTGCTACCCGTGCGGGTTCGAACGATTCTTTGGTTGCAATCATAAACTTGTTGCTGGTTGATCCGCCTTCGCTTCGCTTCGGCGCGACGCTGGGCGGAGTTGAGGGTTGATAGCCCCAACTCGATTGATTCAGGAAAATGCTTTTGAAGAAAGGTAGCCGGCACGCAGTGCCTTCCTACGCCAGCATTACCTGGATCAGGTTCCACGGGTCTTCGGCGTTCCGCGCCGAACTCTCAGCCTTCGTCGTCCCTGCGGACGGCCGGTTGGCTCCCCGAATAAACTGAAAGCTAGGCTCGTTCGCGCACAGCGTCAAGTCCGCGAAAATCCATTTTCAAAAATTTTACACAGCCAAAGCTGGCCAAATCAATTTGAGTTGCAGTATTTTTCCGGTGTTCCGTAAAGACGGTGACGGATTTGGTTTATGCCGGGCCTGAAAAATTCAACCAATCAAAAGGCGTCCGATTTAGTTCATGACGCCGCGGTGGAGGAAGCGTCCGCCGTGTTGCAACGGTTGGGCACGTCACCGGCGGGCTTGAGCAAAGAGGAAGCGGCGGCGCGGCTGGAAAAACACGGTCTCAACGAGGTGGCGCACGAAAAACAGCAAAGTTGGTTGCAACGTTTTTACATCGCCGCCCGCAACCCGCTGGTGATTCTGCTGACCATCCTGGCGATCCTGTCTTTCGCCACCGGGGATTTCCGGGCGGGCACGGTGATGCTCCTGATGGTGGTGCTGGGAATATCGTTGCGCTTTGTGCAGGAAACGCGGGCCGACAACGCCGCGGCCAAACTTAAGGCGATGATCAAGGTCACCGCCACGGTCCTGCGCGACGGCCAGGCGAAGGAAATTCCACTGCAACAACTCGTTCCGGGCGACGTGGTGAAATTGTCCGCCGGCGACATGATTCCCGGCGATGTCCGCCTCCTTTCCGCCAAGGACCTGTTCATCATCCAGGCCACGCTGACCGGTGAGTCCATGCCGGTGGAGAAAACCGATGCGCGCGACCCGCGCGAAAAGGTTTCCTCCATTGAACACTCGAACATCTGTTTCCTCGGCACCAGTGTGGAAAGCGGTTCGGCCACCGGCGTCATCATCGCCACCGGGGCGCAGACTTATTTCGGCAAAATGGCCCGCAGCCTGGCCGGCCAGCAGGTCGAAACGGCGTTTGACCGGGGCATCAAGCGGTTCACCTGGCTGATGATTCGTTTCCTGGTGGTGATGGTACCACTGGTCTTCGTCATCAACGGCCTCACCAAGCACGATTGGAAAGAGGCGTTTTTCTTCTCAATGGCGGTGGCCGTCGGTCTCACGCCGGAAATGCTGCCGATGATTGTGTCGGTCTGCCTGTCCAAAGGCGCCCTGGCGATGTCGAAGAAGAAGGTCATCGTCAAACGCCTGAATTCGATTCAGAACTTCGGCGCCATGGACGTGTTGTGCACCGACAAGACGGGCACGCTGACCATTGATCACGTCATCCTCGAAATCCATTGCGATGTGTTCAAAAACGAAAGCGAGGCGGTGCTGCGCGACGCCTACCTCATCAGCCATTTCCAGACGGGCCTGAAAAACGTCCTTGACCGCGCCGTGCTGCGCTACAAGGAACTGCACAAGGAACTCGGGATCGATAAATACACCAAGGTGGACGAAATTCCCTTCGACTTTTCGCGGCGCATGATGTCGGTGGCCATCGAAGTCCCGGGCGGCGAGCGGCAACTGCTGACCAAGGGCGCGCCGGAAGCGGTGTTTGCCAAATGCACGCACTTCGAGAGCGAGGGTGAGATTTTTCCGATGGAGCCGATTCTGGCCGGCGACCTCGTCCAGCAGGTTGATGAATTGAGCGAAGACGGTTTTCGTGTGCTGGCGGTCGCCACGAAGAAACTCGGCAAACAAACCACCTTTTCCAAGGCCGACGAGTGTGATCTGGTTCTGACCGGTTACCTCGCGTTCCTGGATCCGCCCAAGGACAGCGCCGGCAAAGCCATTGAGGTTTTGCGCCAGCACGGCATCACCGTCAAGGTGTTGACCGGGGACAACGACCTCGTCACGCGCAAGATTTGCAGCGAAGTCGGCATTCACGCGGAAAAAATCCTGATCGGCAGCCAGGTCGAGACGATGTCCGACCCGCAACTGGCCGAGGCCGTGGAAACGATGGATGTGTTCGCGCGCCTTTCGCCCGCGCACAAAAAACGCATTGTGCAGGCGCTTCAGCAAAAAGGCCACGTGGTCGGCTTCATGGGCGATGGCATCAATGACGCCCCCGCGCTCCGCGCCGCCGACGTGGGCATTTCCGTGGACAACGCGGTGGACATTGCCAAGGAATCCGCCGATGTGATCCTGCTGGAAAAAAATCTGATGGTGCTGGAGGAAGGCGTGCTCGAAGGCCGCAAGGTGTTCGTGAACATCCTCAAATACATCCGCATGGGTGCCAGCTCGAATTTCGGCAACATGTTCAGCCTCATCGGCGCCAGCGCCTGGCTGCCCTACGTGCCGATGGCTCCCATCCAAATCCTGACCAATAACCTGCTTTACGATTTCTCGCAGGTCCCCATTCCCACCGACAACGTTGGCCCGCAGCAAACGGCCAAGCCACGACCCTGGAACATGGGCGAGATCGCCAGGTTTATTGTTTTCATCGGCCCCATCAGTTCCATTTTCGATTACACAACCTATGCCGTAATGTGGTTTGTGTTCAAATGCAATCAGTTGGGATTGGTGCCGCCGCCGGAATTGATGGCGCGTTTCGCCAACGCTCCCGACAATGACCACACTTACGCCGCCGCGCTGTTCCACACCGGCTGGTTTGTCGAGTCGCTGATGACCCAGACGCTCATCATCCACGTCATTCGCACGAACCTGATTCCCTTCATCCAATCGCGGGCCAGCTGGCAACTCAGCATGACCACGTTGCTCATCATGGCCATCGGAGCGTATCTGCCGTATTCACCGCTGGCCAGGTCGCTGGGATTTGTGCCCCTGCCACCGCTTTACTGGCTGATTTTGCTGGCAACCCTGCTTTGCTACGTCGGTCTGACGCAGATCATCAAAACCTGGCTGGTTCGCAAATCCTGGGTTTGACCGCAACCCATTGAAAAATAAAAAAGCCGTTCCGCATCGCACGGAACGGCATTGTCAGGCCTGCGCGGGTTGATCGTGTCCGCACAAACCTCAATATGAAACTAGACCCACCTTGCGCGCGTGTCAAACCGCCCGTCAGTTCTTTGCCGGCAGCAGGGCGGCAACTTTCTTTTCGATTAAATCCGTCAACTGCGGCAGCACTCCCTTCAAACTGCCGTAAAATGCCCTTTCCGCATCCGGGTCGTTTAACCTTCCCACCAGCGGCGCCGCCTGCAATCCGGCCTTTTTCACCCAAAACAGATCCCACTGTTCACCGTCGCGCAGGTTGTCGCCCCAAAACACGTCGAGATAATTATCCAACGCCTGGTCAAGCAGTTCATTTTGGGAGGCACCAGACACCAAGGCCGCCTTTTTTTCCAGCGCGATGCCAAAACCAATTTGCGCCCGGCTGCGCGCGGAAATGTTCGCGAACGGCGAGTTAAAAACCTGCGCGTAGGCGTTCGTTGCCGCGTCAAAAGCGCCCAGTTGCAAATCGCAGTCGCCGATTTCATTCCACGCCAGCGCGCCGGGTTCGTTCGTCGGATACAACTGGCAAATCTGGTTGAACATGTTCGTGGCCAGTTGAAAATTCGCCAGCGGGTTGTTGGTGTCCCTCGAATCCGAAAGCATCAACGCGCTGCCGTAAGCGAACAATGCCTGCGCGTTCAGGTCCGGCGGACAATTCGTGTCACTCGTCAGGGAGATAAAATGGTCAATGGCGTCATTGTAACTCGGCAGGCCCATCGCCGCGCGCCCGGCCATCAGGCGCGCCTGATAAACCAGCGGCGACCCCTGCCAGTTGGTGTTTTGATAAAGCATTTTATAATTTCTCTCCGCGTCCACGTAATTCGTCCCGCCCAGGCGGAAGTAATGATCCGCCACCCAATATTGCGCCAGTGGCGCGAGGTCATGGGTTGGGAACTGCGCGACGAAATTTGTGAACAACCCGAACGCGTTTGTCTCATTTCCCGCCTGAAAATTCGCCAGCGCGAGCGCGTAATCCGCCTGGGGCCGCAGCGCGTTGGTAGGAAAATCGTTCCGCCAGTTTTCGTATTGGCCGATGGCCGATGGCCAGTCTTGTTCCCGTTCATAAGTGCGCGCGACGGCCAGTTCCACCTGGGGTCGCAGCGGTGAATTCGGAGACGTCTCTACGAATTTCTGGAAAAGGGCGCGGGCGTCGGCGGGCGGGCGGGCATCCGCCAGGCCTTCGCCCACCAGCAGGAGGCTGCTGTCGGCCAGATCACTGTCGGGATAAAGCTTCAGAATCCGCGCCAGCGTGTTGCTCGCGCCGGCCAGGTCTTTCAATTCCAGATTGGCGCGCAGCATCTGGTAAAGCGCACGGTCGCCGAGCTTTTGCGGGACGGCGGGAAAATCGGTGAATTCCTCCACCACCCGGCGGTAACTGTTCAACGCGTTGGTAAAATCCTTTTGCGCGAACAGGGCGTCGCCCATTTTGAAACGCGCCACGGCCAGGTCTTCGGACGGCGGCAACCGTTGGGCCGCGGCCTTGAAGGCGTCAAGGCTTTCAGGAATTTTTCCCGCGAGCCACAAACACCAGCCGCGATCCAAATACGCGTTGCCGGCGAGTCCCGCCGAGGCGGGATTCGTGAACGCGCCCAGAAACTGGTCAAAGCGCGCCTGCGCCTCCGGCAAATGGTTCGTCGCCGCTCCCGCGAAACGGGACGCGGCGTAATCCTTCAAGTGCAATTCGCCGAGCGTCAGCAACGCCACGTCCGTCGCCGCCGAAACGGGAAATTGGGCCAGGAATTTCTGGAGCGAATCCTCGGCATCGGAAAACCGGTCCAGCGCGATGGCCAGTTCCGCCATTTTCAAAATCGCCTGCCGCTGCCGTTCGACCGGCGGGTTCAACTTGAGGATTTCCTGATAAGCGGCGACGGCCCCGGCCTTTTGCCCCAGTTGCTCCAGCACACCCGCGCGCAACGCCACGCTTTCAGCACGCAAAACGTCGTTTTTTTCGAGCCGCGCGATTTGGACCAGATTGGTCGTGATCGCCAGCGCCGTGTTCGTGTCGCCCGCCGCCAGCTTGACTTGATAAAGCAAATACGTCCGCTGCCAGTCCAGTTCCGGCTTGAGGGTCTGCGAGTTCAGCGATCCCAAAACCGCCGTCGCGCCGGTAAAATCGTTTTGTGCGAATTTAGCCCGCGCCAACAACAATTGTCCGCGCGAAACCAGTTCATTCCCTGAGTCCATTTGCGCCGCGCGCTGAAACACGCTGTTCGTTTCCTCCAGCAACGACACAACCTGCGGCCACTCGTTGGTCTGCGCCAGCGACGACGCCGCCTCCACCACCACCCTGAGCCGCAGCGATGATTCAGGAAAATCGCGCGTCAAGGCAACGAATGTTTCCGCCGCCGCGGAAAAATCCCCGTTTTGAAACTGCGCTTCGCCAATCCAATAAACGTATTGGTCGGCGAGATTCCCGGCTTCGGCTTGGCGCGCCGTGAGCAGCGCGATGGCTGGCGGGAGTTTCCCCTGCTTGAATTCCGCCTCCGCCTGCATCAACACCGCCTCGGCCAGGCGGTCGGATTTTGGATATTTCTGGACGAACTGCGCGAACTCCGTTTCCGCGCGGCTCCACATGCCGTCCTGGAACGCGGTCACCGCGGCGGCATAGGCGCGATCTTCCCGCGCACTGGCGGCAAAACTCCGTTCGCCGCCCGTTGACAGCGCGAGCAAAATCAAAAGCCATTGCCAGCGAAACGCCATGCGCCCGAATCTAAACGACGTGGCGCAGCGACAAAAGCGGGAAATGAAGAATCGGGCATCTTGATGCTGCCAAAAGTCCGGTCGCATCGTTTCGGCAGGAACGCCGGATTTATCCGGCAGGACGTTGAATTGCGCGTCCCTGCTGCCGCATGAATGCGGCGTTCCGCCGTGGCGCACGGTTGCGCCCTGAAGAACCCGCGGGATGAAATTTAATTCGTCCCGGGGCCGGGCAGGTTTTCCACTTTTGTCTTTTTCAATTCCAACGCGGTTTCCTCCGACATTTTTTGAATTCTTTGCATCACGGGCGCCATGCGCTGCTGCAGGATCGCCATGGTGCGCTTCGCCAGCTCCGGCTGCTTGCTCACCAGCGACTGGCCGGCCGGCGTCTGATAAAAGGCAATCAGTCCGTCAATTTCCTCCTGGGAAAACATTTCGCGATAGGCCTGGACATACTGGTCCTTCACTTTGTCCCAGCTTAACTCCTCCTTCATGATGGCGGACATTTTGGCCTGCTGCTGGTCCAGCGTCGCCTGTTCCTCCGCGCTTAACGGCCGGCCTTTCGTCAACCGCTGCAGGCTGGCCTTCATCGCGCCCTCCATCTGGGCCAGAACGGAATCCATCTGCTTGTCAACTTTTGTCAGTTGCAGCAATTGGTTGATGGATTGATCCGATGGCGGGGCGGCCTGGGTGGAAAGGCCAAAAGTTAAAACGGCCAGAAGTAACAGCGTTGATGGAATTTTCATGGACGCGATTCTGAATGCGCCAAATAACCCGTCAAGGCTTTTGGGCCGAAATTCAAACCGGCGTATTGCGGCACTGCCCCCGTAGCGGCGGCCATCCCTGGCTGCCGTATGGCCCGGCTTCCAGCCGGGTGGTCTGATGTGGAAGCGAAGTCATAACGTAGGTTCGGTTTTGTGGCCCGGGCGGCAGGCAAGGATGCCCGCCGCTACAAATTTGGCGGTAGTGTCCGGATGGGAACCAAACCGGACGGCGTGAAATCAAGGCGGCGCACGCCTACTTGTTGAACCGGAAGTTGGTCAGGTCGTAGTCCTGCATCACGTATGGCTTCGTCTCCAGCCGCATTTTGTTGGCGCGCTTGGCCTGGGTTTCGCCACCCGCCTCGATAAAATCCGCATAGCTGATGATTTCCGCGCGGATGAAACCCTTCTGGATGTCCGTGTGAATGGTGCCGCCGGCTTCCCAGGCCGTCAGACCCTTCCGAATCGGCCAGGCGCGGTTCTCCTTGCCGCCAACGGTCAGAAAACAGATGTAGCCGCCCTCCTGAAACGCGCGCAGCAGCAGGGCGTCGGGGTTTTCCAAGTCCGGCGGTTCGGCCACCACGATCGGCTTGGCGGTGAAAAAGTTGTGCGCAGCGACGGCTGAGAGGTCTTCCGGCGTCAGACCGGAATTGAAAACAAATTTTTCCTGCTCGAGCAGCGCCTGGATTTTTTTCAGCGCCTGGCGCTCGGCCTCCTGCGGTTCGCGGCCCAGGCGCGTCTCCACAAATTCCAGGTCCTTCAAAATCATGTCCGCCCGGCCCTCCACCGACACCAGGATGGCGTCGGCGTCAATCAACTGGTCCTCGCCCGCCACGTCCACCTGCGCGTAGGTTTTCTTGTCCGCCTCGACCAGCCGGTCGGCCTCGTCGAATCGCGGGTCTTTGAGGTTATGTTTGCCGGTTTTGATCCCGGTCAGACCAAATAACGCTATTTTCATAATAAATGTCGCACGCCACAATACCTTTGTCGTCCATCCCAAAATGAAGAGCGCGAGGTGTTGGTTTGCGCCTCACCCCGGCACCTGCCGCATCGCACTGGAGCGGTGCTGAAGCCACCGCAGTCCAGACGCTGACGCGACCACCAAGCATCTCCGCATAGCGCGAAGCGTTTGGACTGCGGCGCGTTCACCGCCGCTTTTCAACGGCACCTTCATTCCCGCCAAGCTCCAAAACCCGGCCCAGATACTGTCCGGTAAAACTTTCGGCGCAGCGGGCCACCACTTCGGGCGGCCCCTGCGCAACAATGCGGCCGCCAGCATCCCCGCCCTCCGGGCCGAGGTCAATAATCCAATCCGCCGTTTTAATCACGTCGAGGTTGTGCTCGATGACGACGAGGGTGTTGCCCGTGTTGCGCAATTTGAACAGCACTTCCAGCAGCTTGGCCACGTCGTGGAAATGCAGGCCGGTGGTCGGCTCGTCCAGGATGTAAAACGTGCGCCCCGTCGCCTTGCGGCTCAATTCCGCCGCCAGCTTCACGCGCTGCGCCTCGCCCCCGCTCAACGTCGTCGCCGCCTGTCCCAGGCCGATGTAACCGAGGCCGACCTCGGCCAGCGTCAGCAGCGGATCATAGATTTTCGGCACCACGCGGAAAAAAGTCACCGCTTCATCCACCGTCATCGCGAGCACTTCGGCGATGTTTTTGCCCTTGTAGGTGATTTCGAGCGTTTCGCGGTTGTAGCGCCGGCCGCCGCACACCTCGCACGTCACATAGACCGGCGGCAGAAAATTCATTTCAATTTTCAGCACCCCGTCGCCCTCGCATTTTTCGCAGCGGCCACCCTTGACGTTGAAGCTGAACCGTCCCGGCGCGTAACCGCGGATTTTCGCCGCCGGCAGCCGCGCAAACAAATCGCGGATGTGATTGAACATGCCGGTGTAGGTGGCCGGATTCGAGCGCGGCGTGCGGCCGATGGGCGCCTGGTCAATGACGATGACCTTGTCAATCGCCTCAAAACCCTTCAACGCGCGGTGCGCGCCGGGTGTTTCCTTGGAGCCGTAAAACTTGCGGAACAGCGCGCGGCGCAATATGTCGTCCACCAACGTGCTCTTGCCGGACCCGCTCACGCCGGTGACGCACGTGAACGTGCCGAGTGGAATCCGCACATCAATGTTCCGCAGATTGTTTTCGCGCGCACCGAGCACTTCGAGCCAGCTGTGGTCTTTGGACGGCACCAGGCGCTTTTTCGGGATGGGAATCGTCAGTTCGCCGCGCAGATACTGCGCCGTGAGCGAATGCGGGCTTTGCAAAATTTCCGGCAACGTGCCTGCCGCCACCAGTTCCCCGCCGTGAACGCCCGCGCCGGGGCCGAGGTCAACGATATAATCCGCGTTGCGGATCGTTTCGGCGTCATGCTCGACGACGAGCACGGTGTTGCCGAGGTCGCGCAGGCCCTTGAGCGTGGCGAGCAGGCGGTTGTTGTCGCGCTGGTGCAGGCCGATGCTCGGCTCGTCCAGAATGTAAAGCACGCCGACCAGCCCCGCGCCAATCTGCGTGGCGAGCCGGATGCGCTGCGCCTCGCCGCCGCTCAACGTGCTGCTCTCGCGGTCGAGCGTGAGATAGCCAAGGCCGACATTTTTCAGGAACCCGAGCCGGGCGCGGATTTCCTTGACGACCTCATGCGCGATTTTTTCCTCGAATTCGGTGAGCTTGAGACCGGCAAAGAATTCATCGGCCTTTTCCACCGACAACGCGCAGACGTCCATGATGGAAAGGCCGGGAATTGTGGGGAGCGCGAGCCTCCGGCTCGCAACCTTCGGCGTCTCGCCGAAGACTTTCACGCGCATTGTGTCCGACGATGTTTCCGGCGCGACGCCGGAAACGGCAGGCGGGACGCCCGCGTTCCCCAGCGTCACCGCCAGGATTTCCGGTTTTAACCGTTTGCCTTTGCACACGTCGCAGAACTGCGGGCTCATGTAGGGTTTGATGCGGTTGCGGACAAATTCGCTTTCGCTTTCGGTGAACAGCCGCTCCAGGTTCGGGAGGACGCCCTCAAACGGGCGGCTGATGGTGTGCTGGCTGCCCGCGCGCCAGAAATGAAAAGCGACCTCGCTTTCGCCCGAGCCGTGCAGCAAAACTTTTTTGAAATCGTCCGGCAGGTTTTTCCAGGGCGTTTCCAGGCTGACGTTGAAATGCGCCGCGACCGACCGCAGCATCGCCTTGTAATAAATGTTCATCCGCTTGCCCGCGCGCCGCCAGGGCTGGACGGCGCCGTCCTCGAGCGACTTTTCCGGGTCGGGCACGACCAGGCTTTCGTCAAAAATCATTTTCTGGCCGAGTCCGTGGCAGACCGGGCAGGCGCCCGCCGGGGCGTTGAAGGAAAAATGTTTCGGCGTGGGCGGATCGTAACTTTTGCCCGTGGCCGGGCTGCACATTTTGTTGGAATGAAGCGTTTCGATCCATTCGTCGTTGGTAGGGCGCGTCACTCCGTGCGCGCCGTCGTTGGTTTGCGCACGAGCGGCGGGCAGAGGACCGGTCTTCGCGAGGCTTCGCCCAGGCGAGCTGCCCGCCCTACCCTCCGGCAACTGATGCAGCGCGAGCAGGACGCCTTCGCCCCAGCGCAACGCGGTTTCGACCGAATCGCCGAGCCGCACGCGGATTTTGTTGTCAATCACCAGCCGGTCCACGACCGCTTCGATGGTGTGAAATTTCTTTTTGTCGAGTTTGACGCGCGTGTCGGCGGCGAGTTCGACAAATTCGCCGTCCACCCGGGCGCGGACGAACCCCTCGCGGGCGAGGCGTTCGATCACGTCGCGGAACTCGCCTTTTTGCCGGCGGACGACCGGCGCGAGCAGCATCACGCGGGTCTTGGGCGGCAGCGCGAGGATTTTGTCCACGATGTCGCTGGTGGTCTGGGAGACGATGGGCACGCCGGTGTCCGGG
>Ga0224534_1001456_pt1 | contig 12475 bp, 11 predicted proteins | sample 714E12024metaG_FD_172012 | JGI IMG/M metagenome (GOLD analysis project Ga0224534, IMG submission 172012) | Peat soil microbial communities from Stordalen Mire, Sweden - 717 E1 20-24 | ecosystem: Environmental > Terrestrial > Soil > Wetlands > Peat | place: Sweden: Norrbotten County, Stordalen... | reverse complement strand
GGCGCACGAGGAGCAAGTCGTCGCAGGTATCGGCGAGCCGTTCGTTGATCTATCCATGTGCGCCGGCGTCGAGAAGGAGCGACGCACCCTTGAAGCGATGGATCGCGGTGAGCCGCTAATCTATGGAGGGCGTATCGCTGCCGGGGACCTGCTTGGCGATCCTGACCTGTTGCGGAAGGACGGAGCCGGCTACATTGCGGGCGACATCAAGTCTGGCGCCGGCGAGGAGGGGGGCGGAGACGATACCGAAGCCAAGCCCAAGAAGCACTATGCGGTACAGATCGCCCTATACACGGACATCCTGGAGCGGCTTGGCCGCTCGGCTGGCCGCCGGGGATTCGTCTGGGATATCCACGGCGAAGAAGTCCCCTACGACTTCATGGCAATTTATAACGCGAAGAATGCGCGTAGGCTCTGGAACGATTACCAGGAATGCCTCGACCATGCGCGAGCTATCGCGAGCCGCGCAACCGAAACGTTGCCGGCCTACAGCGCCACCTGCAAAAACTGTGTATGGTACACCGCGTGTATCAAGAGCCTGGAGGCGGCGAACGATCTCACCTTGATCCCCGAGTTGGGTCGCTCGAAACGCGACGCCATGATCGGCCGCATACGCTCGATCCGCGAACTTGCAAAGATCGACCCGGCCGATTTTATCGTGGGCGGAAAGACGGTATTTGCAGGGATCGGCCCTGCGACCCTCGAAAAACTGCATACGCGTTCGAAGCTCCTGACCGCAGAAAGCGGCAGGCCATACCTTCGGACGCCCGTATCTCTGCCAGCCGCCGATGTCGAATTGTTCTTCGACATTGAAGTCGACCCCATGCGCGATGTTTGTTATCTGCACGGGTTCGTGGAACGCCGAAACGGCGCCAATGAAGGAGAGCGCTTCGTCGCATTTTTCGCGGATGCCGCCACGCCAGAGGGGGAGGAACGGGCTTTTGCCGAGGCTTTGCGCTACATGCGGGCGTCGCAACCGTGCGCCATCTACTACTATTCAAAGTACGAGCGGACGATCTATCGGAAACTCCGCCAGAAGTATCCCCATGTTTGCACCGAGGCGGAAATCGAGGCGTTGTTCGATCCGGCGCGGTCGGTCGACCTTTATTTCGACGTCGTACTGAAGGCGACGGAGTGGCCGACGCGGGACTTCTCGATCAAAACCATCGCCAAGTACCTCGGGTTCGCGTGGCGCGATACCCACCCTTCCGGGGCCGCGTCCATCGAATGGTTCGATCGGTGGCTCGCGACCGGAGACCCTGCGATTCGACAGCGTATCCTTGACTACAACGAAGACGACTGCCGCGGCACCCGCGTTCTGCTCGATGGCATTAGACAACTCCCGAGTCAAACACAGGGAGGTGTAACCTGATGTCCTCGCATGATGCTCGTCCCAGCATGAACGAACCGACGATTATCTGCCCAAACTGCAAGACGGAGATCAAGCTCACCGAGTCGCTTGCTGCTCCGCTTATCGAGGCAACGCGGCAGCGGTACGAGCAGAAGATCGCCCAGAAGGAGGCTGATGTAGCGAACCGCGAAGCCGCGATCCGTGAGCAGCAAGCAGAGATAACCAAGGCACAGGATTCCATTGACGAGCAAGTCACCGCAAAACTCAAGCCCGAACGGGAGAAGATTGCGGCAGAGGAGGCTAAAAAGGCTCGGCTCATTCTTGCGACCGACCTCGACCAGAAGGCCCAGGAAGTCGTGGACCTGCAAGAGGTACTCAAGGAACGGGACAGCAAGTTAGCGGAGGCTCAGAAGGCCCAAGCTGACCTTATCCGTAAACAGCGGGAACTTGACGACGCCAAGCGCGAAATGGAGCTGACCATCGAAAAGAGGGTTCAGGAATCTCTGGTAGTGGTTCGGGACAAGGCCAAGAGCGAGGCTGAGGAAGGACTCAAGCTCAAGGTGTCAGAGAAAGAGGAGCAGATTGCATCGATGCAGCGCCAGATCGAAGAACTAAAGCGCAGGGCCGAGCAAGGCTCGCAACAGCTCCAAGGGGAAGTTCAGGAACTTGAATTGGAGTCTCTTCTTCGCCACAAATTTCCGCGCGATACGATCGAGCCCGTCGCCAAGGGTGAATTCGGCGGCGACGTGCTGCACCGTGTGAACGGCCCGCAGGGCCAGCACTGTGGCACGATCTTGTGGGAATCTAAACGGACCAAGAACTGGAGCGATACGTGGCTTCCAAAGCTCCGGGACGACCAGCGCACTGCGAAAGCAGAAATCGCGTTGATCGTGTCGCATGCGCTTCCGAGAGGCGTCGAGGCGTTCGACTTCATTGAAGGGGTGTGGGTCACGGAATCCCGCTGCGCTATTCCTGTTGCTATGGCTCTTCGACAATCCTTGATCGATCTTTCGGCTGCCCGCCATGCTGGTGAGGGACAACAGACCAAGATGGAGATGGTCTATCAATATCTCACTGGCTCGGGGTTTCGGCATCGCGTTGAAGCAATCGTCGAAAAGTTTTCCGACATGCAAGCCGACCTCGACAGGGAACGGAAAACAATGACGCGCCTTTGGGCAAAACGTGAAGAACAGATAAGAGGGGTCATAGAGTCCACGGCTGGCATGTACGGCGACCTTCAAGGAATTGCGGGAAAGACGTTGCTGGAGATCGACGGCTTGGACATCCCATTGCTCAATGCTCCCAAATCTGACTCGGAAGGGGGGACCTGATGAAAGAAAAGAAAGCAGATGCAGCCGCACCTAACGCCACCTTGGCTGCGGCGGCCCAGCCAACGACAGGCGCTGCAGCTTCGGCACCGAGCCCCGCAGCGCCGACCGACCCCGTGCATTGTCCTTATCGCCGGACCACTGACCTCTTACAGCGCCTTGCCCCGAACAAGATGCGCGTCGGTTTCTTTATCGGCGCCGGCTGTTCATTGTCCGTTCAAGGCGCTGACGGAAATCCGCTGATCCCTGAAATTGCCGGCCTCACGAAACAGGTCAAAGGCTATCTGGACAACGACGCTACATTAAAAGCAGTTGCGCAGACTGCGTGGGACCGCGTGGCCGCGCGCGACATCCCAACGCCGACGGTTGAAGACATGCTCAGCCATATCCGGACACTAAAATCTCTTTGCGGAAAAGGTGAGAAAGGTGAGATTGATGGCTTCTCCGCAGACATTCTAGACAAGCTCGACCTCACTATCTGTGAGCAAGTACGCAAGATCGTCAGCAAGCCCCTCCCAACGAGCGATACGCCGTACCACGTGCTCGCGAGTTGGATTCAGGCTATTCCGCGAGACAGGCCGGTAGAGATTTTCACCACCAACTACGATCTGTCGTTGGAACAAGCCCTGGAAGAGCAGCTCGTCCCTTACTTTGACGGTTTTGTCGGTTCCGACAGTGCGTTCTTGGATCTTGACTCGATGGCGGAGGATGACCTGCCCCCACGTTGGGCGCGGCTTTGGAAGATACATGGCTCCATCAACTGGTGGATGACTGCCAAACAGAGAATTCGGCGGAGCCGTGACAAAGTCGAGGGCGAGCAACTTCTAATTTATCCATCGCATCTCAAGTACGATCAAAGTCGACAGATGCCGTATTACGCCATGCTTGATCGGTTGCGTGTATTTCTCCGCTCAGACCAATGTGTCCTTCTCACTTGTGGCTACTCCTTCGGCGATGAGCACATCAACGCCATTATCGCGCAGGGGCTTTCAGGAAACTCGAACGCAGCATGTCTCGGGATGATTTTCAATGATCGCGACAATGTTCCAAAAGGAGTTGAACTTGCAAAGCGGCACGCCAATTTGACGCTGTTGGCGGCGGACGGTGGGATTGTCGGAACCATTGATCGCGCCTGGCACAGCATCGTCAAAGACGAGAACCCCGCTTATCCGATTGCCGTTGCAACAGATTTGCCGGGCTCGCGCACCGCGGCTCCTGCGGACCGTTGCAAGTGGCTCCTCGGAGATTTTGCGGCGCTTGGGCGTTTGTTGGCTTACCAGCTTTCCAGTCGGGATATCGAGCAGGGAGTTAGCGATGCGCCGTGATCCGACTCTCATCGGAACGGTGCAGGATGTGGCCGGCACTTCAGTGAGTGTCTCGCTGGTGAGCGAGACCGCCACCGGGCTGAGTTTCTACAAGGGCGAATCATACCGGATTGGCCAGGTCGGGAGCTTTGTCCGTATTCCGCTGGGCTATACGTCGTTGTTTGGGATCGTCTCTCAGGTCGGAGCGGGCGCGGCACCAAAGACGGAAGGCGACCTTCACCCGTGGGGCAACCAGTGGCTCAAAGTGCAACTGGTTGGCGAAAGAGGTCGCGCAGGGAAATTCGAGCGAGGTGTATCGCAGCATCCCACAATTAATGATGCAGTACACATCGTCACTGAGGAGGACCTTCGCGAAATATACGGACCGGGTGATCCCGTGGATTTTGTGACAGTCGGTCATCTGGCCAGTGCCGAATCGATTCCGGCGCTTGTCAATATCAACAAGCTTGTCACTCGTCACTCTGCGGTCGTGGGAACCACCGGCGCAGGCAAATCGACGACTGTTGCCGGGCTTCTTACCGCGCTTTCGGAACCGGCTCGCTATCCCTCTGCCCGCATCGTCGTCTTGGACATTCACGGTGAGTATGCGAAAGCGCTGGCAGATAGGTCCTCCGTGTTCCGGGTTTCAACAGACGCCAATGAGGAGAAGGGCGAGAAGCCCCTCCAGATACCCTTCTGGGCACTTAGGTTCGACGAACTCGTGAAGCTGTCTTTCGGAGACCTGAGCGACGAGGCAAGGGCGGCCGTTGCTGACGCCATCGTAGCGCTGAAGCGCGAGTCATTAGGCAATCAGGCGCGCGAGGGGGTCACCGCAGCGAGGCTGACTGTGGACTCACCCGTGCCCTTCTGCATTCACAAGCTCTGGTTCGACCTCCACCAACGAGAACATCGTACTATCATTCCAAAGCCCGGTGGTGCCCCCGACGAAGTGGAATCGGCCTACGTCCTTGACGACAAAGGCAAGCCGGTGCAACTCGGCGATGCCATGTCGGTAACGCCCCCGCTGTACCGCACGGTCAAGACCACCGGAACAGCGAACGAACGAGTAAATTGGGGGCGAGACCCAATTAACATTCGGCAGCAACTGGCGGTCCTCGGCTCCAAGCTTCGCGATCCGCAGTTCTCCTTCCTTTTCAATCCCGGTGAGTGGCGTCCCGGAATCAAGGGAAACGTTACCAAGGATCTGGACGCGCTGCTCAAGGAATGGTTAGGGAGTCCCGCGCCCATCTCAATTCTGGACCTGTCTGGCATCCCCCCGGCGGTGCTGAACGACCTCATCGGCGCCCTACTGCGTATTCTCTACGACGCTCTCTTTTGGGCGAGGAACCTGCCCGAAGGCGGACGTTTACGCCCTCTAATGCTCGTGCTCGAAGAAGCGCATGCATACTTGGGGAAGGAGCATGTCGGCGCGGCATCTAGCGCAGTACGGCGTATTGCCAAAGAAGGCCGCAAGTATGGCGTGGGTGTCATGATCGTGAGCCAACGCCCGTCGGAGATCGACCCCACCATCCTCTCGCAATGCGGCACGATTTTCGCCATGCGCCTAGCCAATGACACCGACCGCGGGCAGGTGACCGGAGCCGCGTCAGACAATCTCAAAGGTTTGTTCGATATGCTCCCGATACTCCGAACGGGCGAAGCGATTATAGTCGGTGAGGCCGTAAGTCTGCCAATGCGAACTCTGATTGACCCGCCGGGCAAGAATCGATGGCCGGACAGCAGAGATCCAAAAGTCGCTGTTAGTGGCGATTCCACGAATGGCTATGAAGACGAGGGCGGGTGGGCCGTGCCAAGACAGCTAGAGGACTACACGATCGTCATGAGGCAGTGGCGGAAGCAAAGCCCCTACTATGAGCACAAGCAGACCGAACCAGACGATCCCAATGTTAACGCCACACCAGGAGAGAATTCATGAGCTGGATTGAAACACCGGACTCTTCTAACATCGCTCGCTTCCGGTACGACGAAAAAGCGCATGTTCTAACCGTCGAATTCAAGAACGGTGGAACCTATAATTATTATGATGTGCCGCAGGGCGTGTTTGAACAAATGAAGAGTGCACCGTCAAAGGGGGGGTTTCTTGCCCGGAGCATCAAGGGCGCCTATCGGTACGCGCGGGTATAGCGTTTGTGAATGCCGATCACTTTGTTTAATCCCCTTAAAAAGAGCATTCCTATCGCGCCTAGCTAGCTGCCGGAAGGCAGTGGGCCGAGGGCGCCTAAAGTATCAAGCCCTCGCATATCTCAACCATCGCTATCGGTGATGTTGTCCTGTTTGCAGGCGCGCCGATTTCGGAAGACTGACACAGACTGCCGCCTGATCTGTTCCGATCAGGCCCACCACCCACTCGACGTGGTGCGGAAAGACTCTCATGCGCCCGTGATAGAGAGCCTTGAAAACTGCGCTGGCCAGTGTTTCTCTGCCAAGGCTGCCTTCAACGTCCGGATGCGCCAGGATGTCCACGGTGCAACCGAGACGCAATTCAGGAAACCTCTCGGCACATAGTCTAGTAGCCTTCCTCTCATCGAGGACAGCAATTCCACCCTGTTCAATGGCGTAAGCAATAGTCGCTGCTTCACCGTCGTCAAGGGTGGAAACGGCGGGTCCCACGACGAGGGTTTCAAAGTGCTGCGCAGCCACATCCCCAAGCTTCACGATTTCCACGAGGCCTGCAGCTATGAGTTCATTCAATCGGTCGGAGTCTTGCCGTCCGCGGTGTCTCCCGGTATCAATTTCGGCGGGAACGACATCTACGACGACCACGCGATTCGGCAGTGCGGAAATTATGGCAGAGGCGCAGCCCGTCGCAATCAGGTTAATGATTGCGCTGGCATCTGCAACGAGGGTCGGGGAGGGATCAGTCAAGCAGGTTGGTGACCCCATCGGCCTCACTCCCCTCAAGCTCCTGGCTGCTGAGAATTTCGCGCAATTCCACGCGATCGAGCCGCAGGAGACGGGCAAGCTGGCCTTCGCTTAATAGCCCTTGCCGATACGCTTCGGCGGCCAGCAGGTTCAGCCGCAACGTAGTAGGACGGTCCGCCTCCGCCTTATGGGCGTCCGGAGACGATAGATCGCCCAGCACCTGGCGGGCCTGCTCATCCGTGATTCCGCCATTCGACTGAAACCAGTCCCACGTTCCCTGCTTGACCAAACCGAGCTCTTCGAGCCGGCGAACCATCGCCTCCCTGGATATGCCGAAGAAATGTGCAAGGATGATCACATGGCGGCGGGACAATCGGTCCGACCCTGCCGTCACCTCCTGAAACTTTTGCTTCACTGCGCGCGCCGGCGTCAGGAATGCCCGTGCGAAGGCGTTTGCGTAGCGCTCTTCGCGCGAATTTTCAGTTTCATCCGTGTGGAGAATTTCGGCTTGGCGACGCGTCGAAATAAAGTGACCGGTCTCGTGCCCTGCCGTCTGGTTCCGGCGGTCGCGAGGGTGATTTGCATTAAGCAACATGCATGCACCGAGAGCCTCGTCATAAGCGAATAACCCTGAAATCCGGCCATCAAATCTGCGAATGTATACGCGGATACCAAATTCCATTTCGAGGAGCGTGACAATGTCTGGAACCGCTCCGACGCCTAAACCAAGGCGCTGCCGCAACTCCGTCGCGTCCTGTTCGGCCTGGGCGCGCACATCACCCGGCAAGATGGGGCGCTCCGGAGGATAATTCCGGGGACGTTTGACGCCTAGAAGGTTTTCAAGTTCCACTTCCGCTTTCACGAGGTCGGCCATCAGTTCAGCGGCGAAGTCGGCAGCGGCATCGTTGTTTCCGAAGATCTTCCGGAAACGAGGGGCGAGGTCAACATGAATGGCTTCCTGGCGCAGCAGGGCATTTACCGAAGTGCCATATAGCTTAGCGAGTTGCTGCAGCTCGCCCATCCGGGCACGCCGTTCCCCCTGCTCGATGGCCACAAGCGTTGTCCTCGCGACACCAATGGCGGTGGCAGCCGCTGCTTGTTTAATCTTTGCGCCATCGCGTGCGAGTCGCAAACGCTCGCCCACCTCTGTCGGCGAGATCTGTTCTAGGGGGGTCATGATCGCGCACTCAGAGCCCAGTCGGCCACAAATGAATTCTGTCCAAGCGAAAGCATGAAGTTTTTCCATTCACTGCTGTGTTGTCGCAAGAGCCGGTCAAGTTTTGCGCGGGCGTCGGCCTCCGGGAGCCCGAGAGCTCCTCCCAACTGGAACGCGCTCAGGCTGAGCGTCCGTGCGTTCGCCGGCGAATCCAACAATCCAGCCAGATGATCTAGGTGCAATGCACCGGCTATCGCGTATTCACGCATGGCCTTTGTGATTTTCTTCTTGCCGAACGAAGCGGCGGCTCCGGAGGGGAAGGTGGTGGCTGTGAGATCTTCCCAGACGTAACTCTCCATGGGTTCCGAGAGGCCTGCAGCGTGGACGCTGAGCCGCCTCAGCATGCATGCCGCACAAATCCCACACTGGCGCTTTTTGTGGTCTACGCTGACATGGCGATTCTGTTGCCAGCACGACCACGTAACCGACCAGGTAGAGTCTCCGCCGCATTCATCGACAAACTTTTTCAGGGTTTCGGCTTTTGTTTGCCAAAGTTGCGGAAAACTGTAGCGCACGCGATGGCCCAGAAGCGCATTCAGAAACATTTCCATGCGACCGGTGAAAAGCGGATGACTGCGGTAATCCTCATATGCCTGCCCCACCGTTACCAGCGTCGGCCCGAGGGCTCCTTGTCCGCTTTCGGGTACGATGACCGTACCGGCATCCGCCAGGTATGCGGCCAGTCCGCTGATGAGAGCAAATTTGAATCCTCGGGATCTCGCCGTCGGTTCAACAAACGCGCGCGTTCCTGATTTGACATGGTAAGGCACAGACGTAAACGCCTCTCGTTGCCGGGAAAGTGCTTCTCTGTTCTGGAGTTTCGATCCAAGCCGAACACGAACGAGCTTGTTGCCCATCCTATTAGCCATCAATCCCGCGACCGCGCGGGAATCCAGGCCATTGCTGAAAGGGATGACGGCATCCACGTCTGGAGGAAGGCTGAGCAAACCCTGCCGGGGCTGGTTCATGGGCTGACTGCGTCTGTAAAACTCGATCTGCCAGCGGTCTCCTGTCAGGAAGCCAAGCACATCGTGCAACGCTTTAGAAACCCCAGGGTCATTCCAGCGGTCCAGGTCGTGAACCGGGATGCGCAACTCAATCTCTCGATGCCAGGTATAAGCCGGACGCCGCTGAGTCCTGTCCCCAAACTCCACGGCTGCTGCAACCAACAGCGCGTCGTACGCGACTGCGTCCCATCGGGCAAAGAAATATGATTCGAGGCTATCAGTCGAGAACTGAACGTTGCTGCCGATCTGACATCGCAGCGCACCTTTCGAAGTCCGTATACCTGGTTCGGCGACCTGGATTGCGATGAGTGGCCGGGCGGAGGGGGTTTCTTGCGCTTTCATCATCGCAGGCTAACTCCATCATCGAGCCCATCCCGCTTTAGGGGACGGGCCGGGCTACGCGCGTCGAGTTTCAGGACCTGTCGTGCCAGGGCGTCAAGAGGCGCGCTTGCTATGCCTTCTTCGAATCGTGCGCGAACGTTGATTGCGCGCGGAGCCGTTGAGTTGCGGTAGTAGTGCTCCTCGGTTTGGCGACTGCATCGCGTCGCGCGGTCGCCCAAAGCGGCGGTCATCGCGTTGATCAGGGCTGCTACCCCCGCAGTATCGGTCGCGGATATCTGGACGACATTATCAAGGAGGGTCCGGCCGATTCCACAGCCCGCCTGGCCTCTCAGATCTTCGATTCGTGCTCTCACGTCATCCTTGAACAACAGCGACTCTTGCTCTTCAAACACACGGCGGATACCGTCAATGAATCCAGTGCTCATTTCGTCTCGGCAGTCTTGCTCCAAGGCCGGGATGATGGCCGTGCTGATTTCGTCGGCTGCGAAGGCGCGATTGTCGGCGCGCTCTGCTACGCGTTGCCAGCCTCGTTTCATCGGCAGACTTCTATGCGGCCCGTCGCTCATGGAATCTCTCTATGTCAGAAGTATAGGAAAAAAGACTGACAATGTCAATACCCTCAGGGAAGATTGGCTGCTTGTTGAATTAAGGTAATATATAGTGTACACTAAACCATGTAACGGCTATTATCATGGACGTAGTATGAAACAAGGCAAGTCCTCTTCAACGACACCCATACCGGTGACCCGCGCCCTTCGCAAGCTGGGGCACGACATTCGTGACGCCCGGCGGCGTCGGCGCATACCCGTGGCGATCCTGGCAGAGCGGGTCTCCATCAGCCGGATGACCCTAAATAAGGTCGAGAAGGGCGACCCCGGTGTCTCGGGCGGCACATACGCCACTGTTCTCTTCGCCCTTGGAATGGCCGACCGACTGGCCGATGTGGCCGACCCCCGGCACGATACCGTCGGGCTTGAGCTTGAAGAAGAGCACCTGCCGGAACGCATCCGGCTCTCGCGTCGGCAGAAGCCCGGCAAGCCAGAAAGCAAGGGTACCAAGTAATGGACAAGGAGGTTCTCGTTTACGTGGACCTGCAAGGCACGCCCCACCTTGTCGGGCGGTTGTGGGCGCGCATGCGCAAGGACAGGGAGAGCGCCACCTTCGAATACGACAAGAGCTGGCTCGCTCATCCTGAGCGTTTCTCCCTTGAACCGGCCCTGAAGCTCGGGCCGGGTCCATTTCACACGCCATCCGACAAACCGCTTTTCGGCGCCATCGGCGACTCAGCCCCTGACCGGTGGGGGAGAGTCCTGATGCGCCGCGCCGAGCGGCGGCGCGCCGAACGGGAGGGACAGACGCCGCGCACCGTCAGGGAAATCGATTACCTGCTGATGGTGGACGACGATGCGCGCCAGGGCGCACTGCGCTTTGCCGAGCGGGAAGGCGGGCCGTTTCTGGCAGAGCACGGCCCGACCAAGATTCCGCCGCTCATCGAGTTGCCGCGCCTTCTTTCAGCGGCCGAGCACGTCTTGAACGACACGGATAGCGACGAAGATTTGCGCCTGCTCCTCGCACCCGGCTCATCGCTCGGCGGTGCCCGGCCAAAAGCCTCGGTCCGGGACCGCGACGGCCATCTCGCGATTGCCAAATTTCCGAACAAAGGAGACGAGGTGAATACCGTCCTCTGGGAGGCCGTGGCCCTGACACTGGCGGCGAAGGCCGGTATTCCGGTGCCCGCATGGCGGCTTGAAACCGTCGCCGACAGGCCGGTACTCTTGCTACGCCGATTTGATCGGGAGGAGGGGACACGCGTGCCGTTCTTATCCGCGATGAGCATGCTCGACGCGAAGGACAACGAGGCCCGCAGCTACCTGGAATTCGTCGATATCCTCCGCCAGCACGGCGCGGCACCGAAGGAGGATATGCACGCCCTGTGGCGGCGGATTGTGTTCAGCATCCTGATCTCAAACACGGACGACCATTTGCGCAATCACGGCTTCCTGTGGGCCGGTCCCGCCGGATGGCGGTTGTCCCCGGCTTATGACCTCAACCCGGTGCCGACCGACATCAAGCCGCGCATCCTGACCACCGCTATCGATCTGGACGACGGCACCGCCTCGCTGAAATTGGCGCTCCAGGTCGCCAGCTATTTCGAACTGGGTGAGGAAGAAGCGCATAAGATCGCAGGGCAGGTGGGGCAGGCGGTTGCTGCGTGGCGCCGGGTGGCGAAGAAGCTCGGCCTTACCCCGGCCGAGATCGACCGCATGGCGTCGGCCTTCGAGCATCAGGATTTGAAGGCTGCGCTGGCCCTTGGTTCTCCTGCAAACGCGACCAAGAAGTGATAGGTTACGAGTTGGGTTCACAAACCTTAGCAAAGGTAGGCCGCTGTGAGATATCTTGAGCGCTTTCAGCAAACTCTCGTTAACCCGACATGGGCGCAGACTGTCGAGCGCGAGCCTCTGATTGCATTCTCCCACTATCTGTCTGGCCGGGTAAATGTGCTGTCCTCGTTTGCCGACGAAGTCATCGAAAACCTCGACAAAGGGTTCTCTGGTCAGTGTGTCGATGGTGGGCAGGTTGAAAGGGCCGAATCGTTGATGTGGTTCTGGTCGTTGGGAGCATACGAGGTCGTGCGGACAATGCATCAGGCCAAAGAGTGTTTCAGTCAGAGACTAGTTCAGGATCTGAGCGGCCTCAAGAAAACGCTCGCAACTGCTCGAATGCCTGCGGCAAAGATGGAGAAGCCGGGCAAGAGAGCCCCGGTGACCTCGAACAGAAGTCCATCGGGATGGGACGTTGAGAACCGCGACCTACTGGTGAACGATCCGGAGGAAGGCCCTAACATCTCAGCCCGATGGATGCTGTCGGAATTCGACCGCGTGTTTTCATCTATTACTAAAAGCGACGTGCTTGCCCATCATGAAGAGGCATACACGGACGAGCCTAACAAGGCTTTGCCGCGATAAGTGGCTCTGTAAACGATTCCACTCATAATTGCCAGCGCGCAAAGGTGAGCAGCGCGATTTTTAGTCGGCGGAAGAACT
>Ga0224534_1001453_pt1 | contig 12487 bp, 10 predicted proteins | sample 714E12024metaG_FD_172012 | JGI IMG/M metagenome (GOLD analysis project Ga0224534, IMG submission 172012) | Peat soil microbial communities from Stordalen Mire, Sweden - 717 E1 20-24 | ecosystem: Environmental > Terrestrial > Soil > Wetlands > Peat | place: Sweden: Norrbotten County, Stordalen... | reverse complement strand
GTGACGAACGCCGAGCAGGTGGATTTTGACGATTCTAAATGGGCCGACGTCAGCGCGCCGCACACTTACAACGACGTGGATTCCTACACCGCCATCATCAGCCACAGCGGCGGCGACCGGCGCGCATGGTCGGGGATAGTGTGGTATCGCAAGCATTTCAAGCTGCCGGCGGGCGCGAAGGACGGAAAGGTGTTTCTGGAATTTGAGGGACTGAAACAGGCCGGACGGTTTTGGGTCAACGGCAAGTTCGCCGGCAAATACGAAAACGGAATCACGCCGCTCGGGCTCGATTTGACGGGTTTCGTGAATTTTGGCGACAAGGAGAATGTCATCGCCGTGAAGGTGGACAACAGCAACGATTACGTCGAGGAGGCGACAGGTGTGGGCTACGAGTGGATGGGCCGCGCATTCAATCCCAATTACGGCGGACTGAACCACGACATTGTGCTGCACCTCACGGGCAAGATATATCAGACCTTGCCGCTTTACGAAAATCTGAAGACGACGGGCGTCTACGTTTATCCATCCAATTTTTCCATCAAGGACAAAACCTGCCACGTGAATATCGAGGCGCAGGTGAAAAATGAATCCGGCGACCAGCAATCCATCACGCTCTCGGCGGTGGTCATGGATGCGGACGGCCAAGTCAGCGCCAAATTTCAGGGCGACGCCTCCGATCTGGTCAGCGGCGAAACGGAAATCTTCACCGCGAGCGGCAAGCTGGCGGACGTCAAATTCTGGAGCGATGCGAGCCCAAATCTTTACGACGTTTATTCCATTTTGACGGTGAATGACAAGGTGGTGGACGTGCAGAAAATCAAGACCGGTTTCCGCATGGCCGAGTTCAAAGGCGGCATTGGCACCGGCGGCGTCTGGTTGAACGACAAGTTTGTCTGGCTTACCGGCTATGCGCAGCGTTCCAGCGACGACTGGGCGGGCCTCGGCGAGGCGTATCCCGACTGGATGCACGACTTCAACGCGCAGCTCATCCGCAGCACGCACGCGAATTATATCCGCTGGATGCACATCTCACCGCAGGCCGTGGATGTGCGCGCCTGTGACAAAGCCGGCATCATCGAGGTCTGTCCCGCCGGCGACAAAGAAAAAGATGTTGAAGGCCGCCAATGGAAACAACGCGTGGAAGTGATGCGCGACTCGATGATATATTTCCGCAACAATCCGAGCATTTTATTCTGGGAGGTGGGCAACAACGGCGTCACGACGCCGCATTTGCAGGAGATGATGGATTTGCAGAAGCAATATGATCCGACCGGCGGGCGCGTGACTGGCTGCCGTTCGTTGAACGAACCGTCGGCCACCCCCATCGCTGGATATTTCGGCGTGATGATCGGGCAGGATCAACGCGCGGACGAACTGTCCAACCGCACGGAAATGTTCCGCGCCTACAGCGCCGAACGCCGTGACCGCGCGCCGTTCATTGAGACGGAGGATTTTCGCGACGAAGCCGCACGCCGGTTCTGGGATGATTATTCGCCGCCGTTTTTCGGTTTCAAGCCCGGACCGAACGATGTTTATCATTGGAATTTAGAGACGTTCTGCCTCGCCGCTGCCGTGCGGTATCATGATTATTTCGACAACATCATTACCAATACCGACCCGGAGCACTCGAAATGGTCGGGCTACGCTTCGATTTACTGGTCGGATTCGAACGCCGACGGACGTCAGGACAGCAGCGAAGTCTGTCGGGTCAGTGGCAAGGTGGATTCTGTGCGGTTGCCGAAGCAGGCTTATTTCGTCTATCGCGTGATGCAAAGCGAAACGCCGGATATCCACATCATCGGCCACTGGACTTATCCGATTAACACGGTGAAGACGATTTACGTCGCGGCGAACCATTGCGACAGCGTTGAACTGTTCGTGAACGGGAAATCGCTAGGCGAGACGAACAAGCCGTTTGATTTTGTGGATTCATTTGACAACAAGGATTACGGGAATACCGGCTATATTTTCGCATTCCCGGCAATTAAATTTGAGCCGGGCAAGATTTCCGCGGTAGCGAAGGCGAATGGCAAAATTGTCGCGCAGGACGAAATTGAAACAGCGGGCGAACCGAAGGCGCTGAAGCTCACGCCACACACTGGTCAGGACGGCTTGCAAGCCGACGGTTCGGACGTGGCGTTTTTTGACGTGGAGGTGGTGGACACGCAGGGCCGCCGCTGCCCGACCGACGAAGCGCGCGTGGATTTCAAACTGGACGGCCCGGCCATCTGGCGCGGCGGTTACAACAGCGGAAAAATAAATTCCATCAACAACCTCTGGCTTGACACCGAATGCGGCCTCAACCGCGTCGCCATTCGTTCAACGCTGAACCCCGGCACCATCACGCTGACGGCCGCGCGCACCGGACTTGTGTCGGCCACTGTGAAAATTGAATCTCGGCCGGTGCCGCGGGTGACGAATACTACCACTTCTCCATTCACGGTGCCTTTAACAGCACCTCAAATGTCCTATGGTGTATTGGGACAATAAAATTTCGCAAATATATCCCAACCAAAAAATGTTAACTTACGGAACAAAATGAAACGAATCTTTCTATTGCTTGTTTTATGTGGTTTCACTATTGCAACCGCACAGGCTCAATCTGACGCGGATGTCCAACATTATATCCAGATTATTAAAGAGAATATCTTGAAGAACTATAAAGGGATGTTTAAGCCCGCCCGTGGCAGTTTGAAATATCCATTTATTACTCCCGGCAGTCATAGTTACAACGGCCAGCTCTGGGACTGGGACTCCTGGTTAAGTGATGTTGCCTTGAGACAGATACTTTTGGAGAATGGCGATCAAAAGGACAAAGACGAAGCCCTGCAATATGAACGCGGGTGTGTATTGATTTTTTTGGATTTTTCAGAGAATGGCGGTTGGATTCCAATCATGGTGAACGCCGGATCGAAGCCCAAGGATTACAACGTCTTTCCAATCATGGTGAACGCCAGATCGAAGCCGGATAATTACGACGTCTTTGCCCATAACATGCACAAACCGTGCCTGGCGCAACATGCCGCATTTTTGACGAAGCTTAATGGGGGCGATGCCAAGTGGCTTCGGGAAAAATTTCCCGCGCTGGAGCAGTTTGTGGATGGTTATTATAATCATTACCGCAGCGCGGCAACCGGATTATATTTCTGGCAAACAGACGAAGCTATTGGCGTGGATAATGATCCCTGCACGTTCTTTCGCCCGGCTGCAAGCTCCGGCGCGATACTCCTCAACTGTTTGATGTATAAGGAACTTAAAGCCATGGTTTATCTGGCCACCCAATTGGATAAGAAGAACGTGGCCGACAAATATCAAAAAATGGCGGACGACCTTCTTGATTCCATTCGGAAGAATTGTTGGGATCCAAAAGACGGTTTTTATTACAGTGTGGATCTGGATTTGAGAGCTGTTCCCGCGCCTGCGACGAATGGAGTTTTTCAATGGCACATGGGAGCGCCTCGGGATTGGAATTGTTTGATTCAGCGGGTGGGCGTATGGTCCGGCTTTCTGGCAATGTGGGCGGGCGTGGCCACGCCCGAGCAGGCAAAGGAAATGGTCGAAAGGAACTTTCGGGATACCAAGACATTCAATGCGCCTTACGGCGTCCGCTCCCTTTCAAAGATGGAAAAAATGTATAATGGCGCGCGGGCCAGTAGCAATCCGTCCAATTGGTTGGGGCCGATCTGGATTAATGCCAACTATTTAACATTTCGCGGTCTGGTCGAATATGGCTATAACGATGATGCCAAAGAGTTGGCAAAAAAAACCATTGTGCTTCTCGGAAAGGACTTTGAAGAAAATGGGCTGCTCCACGAATACTATGTTCCTGAAAGCGGTCAACCGGTAATGAACCCCGGTTTTCAAAACTGGAACTATCTCGTCCTGAATATGATTGCATGGTATGAAGGCAAGCCATACATAGAAGAGTTTTAATCCCGGTTCAGATAATTGTCGCCACCACTCTGATTTGCGAACATCTGCTTATGAAACCATTCTTTTCCCGCAACCGGCTGCTGGCCGGGTTTTTCGTGCTGGCACTGGCTCCCTCAATTTTCGCCGCCACCACGGCCGGTGAGTTGCGCTGCAATTATGCCGTCAATCCGCTGGGCGTTGATTCGCCAAACCCGCGCCTGTTTTGGGAATTGGAAAGCAGCGTGCGCGGCCAGCGGCAGACCGCGTATCAAATCCTCGTTGCCTCGTCGGGAAAAAATCTGGCGCATGACAATGGCGATTTGTGGGCCAGCGGCAAGGTTGTTTCAGATGAAACAGTTCAAATTCCATACGCGGGCGCGGCGCTGAAATCGTCGCAGCAGGTTTTCTGGAAGGTGCGCGTCTGGGACCAGGACGGAAAAGTTTCCGCGTGGAGCAAACCGGCGGTTTGGACGATGGGTGTTCTGCAAAACTCGGACTGGCAGGCGCAATGGATCAACGCGGTGGACACGAATGTTCCGTCGCTGCTCCTGCGCCGTGAATTTTCCGTGAAGCCCGGACTCCAGCGAGCGCTCGTGAACATCTGCGGCCTCGGCCAATATGAATTGACGCTCAACGGCAAAAAAGTCGGCGACGATTTTCTTTCGCCCGGCTGGTCGAAATACGACAAGACCTGCCTTTACGACACACGCGACATCACGGCGGAATTGAAAGCAGGCAAGAATGCCGTCGGCATCGAACTCGGCAACGGCATGTATAATTTGCTGAAGACGCGGTTTGTGCCGTCCGGCGGGCGTCCTTATTCTTTTGGCCCGCAAAAAGCCATCGCGCAAATCCGTCTGGAATATGCCGACGGCTTGGTTGAAATAATCGGCACAGACGAAAACTGGCGTGCCGCGCCCGGCCCGATCACTTCATCGTCCATTTATGGCGGCGAAGATTTTGACGCGCGGCTTGTGCAAAACGGCTGGAACAAAATCGCCTTCGATGATTCAAAATGGTTGCCTGCGCAAATCGTCAACGGCCCCGGCGGCGAGCTGCGCGGACTTTCCTGCGCCGCGCCGCCGATCCGCGAATTTGAAATTCACAAACCCATTTTCTCGCGCACAATCACAAACGGCGACGTGATTTTCGATCTCGGCCAGAACGCCGCGCACATTCCCAGAATTTCCGTCACCGGCCCGGCGGGCAGCCGGGTGCGCATCATCCCGTCCGAACTCGCCGGCACTAACGGTTCGGCGGAACAAGGTTCGATGGGCGTTGGACGCCGGAGCGCAATCTGGTGCGACTACACGAAAGCGATGGATGGCGTGGAAACATGGTCGCCGAAATTCTTTTACATCGGCTGCCGCTATTTCGAAGTGAAATTTTTTCCCACCAAGGGCGGAACCGAATTGCCCGCCGTGAAATCCATAGAAGGCATCGTCGTTCAATCTTCGTCCGTGCCCGTCGGCGAATTTGAATGTTCCAACACCTTGTTCAACCGCATCCGCAAGCTCATCCGCTGGGCGCAGCGCAGCAACATGATCAGCTTGATGACCGACTGCCCGCAGCGCGAGAAACGCGGCTGGCTGGAGCAGGATTACTTGAACGGCCCGGCGTTGCGTTACGAATTCGACCTCGCGCAACTGTTCACCAAGACGCTGAACGACATCGCCGATTCACAGCTTGCCAACGGCCTCGTGCCGACGACCGCGCCGGAATACACGATTATGCGTGACCGGGGCGACACGAACCATTTGCGCGGTATTTTTGGCGATTCGCCGGAGTGGAGCAGCGCGTTTATTCTCGTGCCGTGGCAGCAATATGAATTCGACGACGACCTGAACCTGTTCCGCCTTCACTACGACGCGATGACCAATTATCTCGCCTACCTCGGCAGCCGCGCGACGAATTATATCGTCAATTACGGTCTCGGCGACTGGTTTGACCTCGGCCCGAAACATCCTGGCGTCGCGCAACTCACGCCCATCGCGCTCACCGGCACGGCGTTTTATTATCAGGACGCGGAAATCATGTCGCGCGCCGCCGCGCTGCTCGGCAAAGCGGACGACGCAAAGCAATTTTCCGACCTGGCGGAAAATATCCGCGCCGCGTTCAATGAAAAATTTTACGACCCGACAAATCACATTTACGCCACCGGCTCACAAACCGCGAATTCCATCCCCATTGTCATGGGCATTTGCGAACCGACGAATCGCGCCGCCGTTGTGGATGCGATCGTCGCCGACGTGAGCAAACGCGGCAACGCGCTGACCGCCGGTGACGTCGGCTACCGATACCTGCTCCGCGCGCTGGCAGACGGCGGGCGCAGCGACGTGATTTTTGACATCAACAACCAGTCGGACAAACCCGGTTACGGCTACCAGTTGAAAATGGGCGCGACCAGCCTGACCGAGGCGTGGGATGCCGGGCGCGACTCGTCGCAGAATCATTTCATGCTCGGCCAGATCCAGGAATGGTTTTACCACGACCTCGCCGGCATCCAGAATGCGCCGGACAGCGCGGGCTTCAAAAAAATCGTCATCAACCCGCAGCCCGTCGGCGACGTGACACGGGTGAAGGCCAGCTATCATTCCGTCCGCGGAAAAATTGTCAGCGATTGGAACCGGGCTGGCGATCGCTTCACGCTGAAAGTGACCATTCCTCCAAACACGACGGCCACGGTTTTTATCCCCGCCAAATCCGCCGGCGACGTGACCGAAAGCGGCCGGCCAGCGGCGCAAAGCCGCGACGTGAAATTTTTGCGCGCGGAAAACGGGCGGGCCATCTACGAAATTGCTTCGGGCAGCTACACTTTCCAGTCAGGTGCAAATTGATTAACGTTTATAGCAAATAGTTCTATTTCCTGCGACCACGAAAATGACATTTTCTAATCCTCTTTCCCGGCGTAAAGCACCGTGCCTTTGTGTAAAAACCCCGGCCAGTTCAACTTGAATTTCCAAGGCCTGGCCAACCGAAGTGACGTCCTGCAATCTTCCACCGATTTGATGTGAGGGTCAAATCCGCGAATATGAGCAATTCTACAACCGCTGCAAATCGGCTCTGAAAATGCCGGTGATGGACGACTGACGAGGGCAAAGCCCGAGCTTCCAGCCTCTGACCGCTGGCAAGTGCCAGTAGAAGAATACCGTTACGAGGTGCGACAAAACCATCAACCCGTCAAATCCGTCAACGCGGGCAAATGCTGCCAGGAAATAATCCGGGCGGTTTTGCGTTGATGATCTTCACTGCCACCGTAGACCAACCAGGCCCGGGGTTGGCGAGGTTGGGCCAGGGCCAACCAGTCCTCCAACCCTGTGAAATAATCAGCATTCACCGTCTGGCTGGATTTGATTTCCACCGGGACAAGTTGGTTCGTGGTTTCAATCAGCAGATCCACCTTGTGGCCAGCCCGGTCGCGCCAAAAATAGAGATTGGATGGCAAGCCATGGTTGAAACGGGTTTTGAGCGCTTCACTGACGACCCAGTTCTCAAACAACGCGCCCCGCTGGGGATGCGTCTCGACCTGCCGGGCCTCCCGAATGGACAGCAGCCACACCGCCAGTCCCGTGTCATGAAAATACAGCTTGGGAGTTTTGATCAGCCGCTTGTTGAAATTGCGGTGGTGGGGTTGCAGTTGAAAGACAATGTAGCTGGCTTCCAAAATGGAAAGCCACGCCTTGGCCGTGTTGTGGGTGATGCCCGCTTCGCCGCCCAGTTGGGACAGGTTGAGCAACTGGCCCACCCGGCCCGCGCAAAGCCGCACAAACCGCTGGAACGAGGTCAGGTCACGCACATTGATCAGTTTGCGCACGTCCCGCTCGATGTAGGTCTGCATATAGTTGGCATACCAATGGGAGGGTTCGAGCTTGCGATCATGAATCGGCGGATAGGCCCCCCGCCACATGGTTTCGTCCAGACCGGGCGGCTTGCTGCCGTAAGCCTCATGGCAGGAAAACGGGAGCAATTGCACCAAGGCGATGCGCCCGGCCAGGGACTGGGTAATGCCCTGGATCAACCCGAACTGCTGCGAGCCGGTCAGCACAAATCGGCCGGCCTGTTTTGATGAATCCAATATCTCCTGCAGGTAGGAAAACAAGGGCGGGCAGTTTTGGATTTCGTCCAAGACGGCTCCGTCCTGATATTTCTTCAGAAACCCGCGCGGATCCTCGGTGGCCAGTTCGCGGGTGTCGGGATTTTCCAGCGAGACGTAAGGCTTGTCCGGAAACACAGCGCGGGCCAGTGTCGTTTTACCGGCCTGCCGGGGGCCGGTGATGGCCAAAGCGGGAAAACCCCTGGCCAGTTTGCGCACCAACGCCTCGATTTCACGCTTGATCATGCCATAGAATACCGCGCTTTCATGCTAATTGTCAATTGGATTTACAATCAGACATTGACCGGGGGCGACTGTTTTCCAAACGCATCGAGCGCAAGGCTTTTTAAGGCGGGGGTTCATGGATATCACCCTGCTTGAACCGGGCCACGACGACCTGTTGCGCGGCGCGTTATTCGAGACCTATGTGGCGCAGAATCTTGCCGCTCTGCTGGAAGCGCATCTGCCCGAGGCGCAGATGGGCTACTGGCACGAGCAAGGGCGTCACGAGGTGGATTTCGTAATTGAATTGGGCCGCAAAGTTTTTGCCGTCGAAGTGAAAGCGGCCACCCGCTGGAGTGAGAGTGATTTGTCCGGTTTGCGGGCATTTATGGAGCGAACACCGGCGTGTGCCGCCGCCGTGCTGGCTTACAACGGAAGGGAAGCCGTGAAACTGGACGAACGTCTGTTTGCGATCCCGCTGGGGCAACTGCTGGAGTAAGCCAGGGAACTGACGCACAACCCCGCTATCGCGGAGTTGTGCAAAGCCCGCCATGTCATCGTGACATTGCATGGCGAAGGTGCCTTGTGGATGGAACGACCGAAGAAAACCGACAAGCCCAGGTTCCATCATATTTTCGATACCGAACACATGGAGGAAGAATGGGCGGTGAAGACCAAATGCGAAGGCAATGCCTATGGTTTTCATTCCTGCTTTGCCGCTGCAATTGCTGCCGACTTGATACTGGTCGGGAGTGAAGCGGATCAAATCGAAACAGGCATCACCCTCCTGCTCCTTTTAACTCGCTGCGAACATCCTGGGCTTGACCTCAACCACAGAAACCGCTGCCCTTTGCCCCGGAAGGCGTCTCACTTTTCGAGCGCCACCCGCCGCACTTTTCAACCGGCGTTTACAAATATCTATTTGCAGCCAGTGCAGTTCTAGGCGGTGCTTCTTGATTTGCCCGCCGGTGTCTGTGGCTGCAATGGAATTCGCTGTTTCAATTTCCAATGTCTTGGGAACCCCGAAAGGCTGCTTTGATTGGTCAGCCCCAAAAATCATCCTTAATCTTTACAAAACAAAGGATGTGACCTACGGTTTGCCACCAGTGGCGGCGCGCGAAAAACCACCGCCGGATTTTTAAGATGAACACCATGATACCCGACCCGTTAAAGCTGGAAACTTTTTCGTCTTTGCTAAAAACCAGGTTCCGGGTTTATCCCGACACTGCAAACTTCATTGAGCTGGAGCTGGTGGAAGCCACGGAGATTCACAGCCGTGGCAAAACCAGCCCGGCGGGAAAGGTTCCCGTGCAAGAGTCTTTCTCCCTCATGTTCAACGGGCCTGAAAACCGGCTTTTGCCGCAACGCATTTATTTATTCGAGCATGACCGGATGGGTAGGTTTGATTTGTTCATTGTGCCGGTCGGGCAGAAATCGGGTTTTATCCAGTATCAGGCGATCATTAACCGGCTGGTCAAGCCGGGTTGAAAGCCGGCGGCCGGTCCGCCGGACCCAGTTCCGAGCCGGAAGCTCAAGCGGGCGGGCGCCATTCCATATGATCGTAAATCCCATCCCCACCGGTTCGGAAAAAACCCAGATGTTCGTAAAGGCGTGCGGCGCGGTTCATTTTGAAAATATGCAGGCGCACCGGCATGCCGGCCCGACGGGCTTTCGCCAGCAATGATTGCAACAGGCCGGTGCCGATGCCATGGCCCCGACAGGCTGGCAACAACGCAAGGTCCACCAGCCGAATTTCGTCGTCACCCCAATTGACAACCATTCTGCCAATGGAATTGTCATGGAGCTGAATGATGAAAAATTGCGCGTGTGGAAACATGCCGGCGTAACCCTGACGCATGGCATTGAACTGCATTTTTACAAACGCCGCGCGGGCGGCGGCATCCCAGCCGGCCAGTTCAAGTTCCTCCTGCCGGGTGCTGGCGTAGAGTTCCAACAAAAAAACTTCATCGTCCGGGCGTTCCGGACGCAGCGCAATTTGAACCGTGCCGGCATCCGGAACCTTCGTGAACGGGTCATTCATTCCGGGCCAATCTTAAGCGGCCCGCGAAAGCATGACAACTCCCGTCGGCAGACGTTCCGCCCGGAAAACGCTCCAGTGCGCGGGCGGCCGTCTTGAAATTTTCATGGTTGAAACCAGTTTCTGAAATATATTTGACGATAAGTAAAGATTCGATTAAAGTTAAGCCTGTCTGAAGGGACAAAATGCTCGATGCCGAAACTTATGAGTTTATTTTTGCCATGACCACCCGGCGGCAATTCCTTTTTGGTTGTTCAGCGCTGACTCTGGCGGCGAGTTTTGCGCCCGCAAGCTTGTGGTCCGCCCCGCCAAGCCGGAACGTTTCGCTCGACCAGATCAGTTTTGAAACCCTGGCGGCGCAAGTTGGAACGGTGTTCACCATTTCACAAAAGTCCGCGGCGACGGCGGCGTTAAAACTGGTTGAAGCAAAACTGACGCCGTCGGTTTACCCCGTGGCACAACACGCGGAAGACGCGAAGAATGAAAAATTTTTCCTGATGTTTTGCGGGCCGAAACATCCGGCTTTGACGCAGGACACCCACATTTTTGAGCACGCAGACCTTGGCCGTTTCCAGATGTTCATCGTGCCGGTCAGAACTAAGGATTCGCGCCGCACTTATTATCAGGCCATTTTCAACCGGCCAGTTGCGCAAGCCTTGGTTTAAGAACCGGAGCCGATTTATGTCACAACCTTACGTGGGCGAAATCAGGATGTTCGGCGGGAATTTTGCTCCGACGGGCTGGGCATTTTGTAACGGCCAACTGCTCGCGATCTCGCAGAATGAGACGCTCTTCAACCTCATCGGCACCACCTATGGCGGCGATGGACAGACGACTTTCGCGCTGCCCAACCTGCAAAGCCGCGTGCCCATGCATCAGGGCAACGGATTTGTGCTGGCCCAGACCGGCGGCGTGGAGACCGTGGCCTTGAGCATCAGTCAAATTCCTTTGCACACGCATCCGGCACAGGCGACCTCCGGCGGCGGCACCTCGAACAATCCCGCCAGCAACGTCTGGGCCAACTGGACGGGCAGCCAGTATAGCGACCAGGGGGCGGGTTCAGCGATGAACGCCGGAGTAATCGGCTCCATCGGCAACGGCCTGCCACACGACAACATGATGCCCTATCTGGCGGTCAATTTTATCATTTCCCTGTTTGGGGTTTTCCCATCACAAGGCTGACAATGTGCAAACCGCAACCAATAGGATAAGTCATGGCGACACCTTTTTTATCTGAAATCAGGGTGTTTAGTTTCAGCTTCGCGCCGACGGGATGGGCTTTCTGCAACGGACAGTTGCTGCCGATCAACCAGAATCAGGCGCTATTTTCGCTGCTGGGCACCACCTACGGCGGCAATGGAACCAACAACTTTGCGCTGCCCAACCTGCAGGGAATGACACCCATCCATCAAGGGAACGGTTTTGTTCTGGGGCAGACGGGTGGCGAGCAAAACCATACTTTGATTGCCTCGGAAATGCCGCAGCACACGCATCCGGCCATCGCCAGCGCCAACGCCGCCAACCTGGGGGTCGCCACAAACAACTTTTGGGCGAATGGAAACCAGCCGGCTTACGACCCGAATCCCAACGGGCAGATGATTCCAGCGGTGGTCAGTTCCATCGGCGGCGGCCTGTCGCATAACAATATGTCGCCCTATCTGGTGCTAAACTTTTGCATTGCGCTGGTGGGAATTTTCCCGTCACGAAGTTGAATTTTAGAAGGAACCAGTATGTCAGACCAATTTGTCGGTGAAATTCGGATCGTCCCGTTCAACTTTGCGCCGGTCGGCTGGGCGCTCTGCAACGGACAGTTGATGTCCATCAGCCAGAACACCGCGCTGTTTTCGTTGCTGGGCACCACTTACGGCGGCAATGGGACCACCAACTTTGCGCTGCCCAATTTTCAGGGCAGCGACCCGCTCAATTTTGGCCAGGGCACCGGTCTGTCAAATTACGTCCTTGGCCAGACAGGCGGGGAATCACAAATGACGCTGACCCCGGCGCAGCTTCCCGCCCACAACCATAACGTGTCCGGGAACGGCGGCAACGGCGATGTGAATACTCCCGCAGGCAACGCCTGGGCCAGGCCGCACCTGGGAAAAACAGGTTCATCCGAGAAGTGTGAGTCTTGAGTTATGGAGGCTGTAGAGTTTGAGGGTTAAGAAGCGCTCATCGCGAAGGCCATAGGTTTGGCGCAGCAGCGTCTTGATTTTGTTGTTGAT
>Ga0224534_1001451_pt1 | contig 12496 bp, 9 predicted proteins | sample 714E12024metaG_FD_172012 | JGI IMG/M metagenome (GOLD analysis project Ga0224534, IMG submission 172012) | Peat soil microbial communities from Stordalen Mire, Sweden - 717 E1 20-24 | ecosystem: Environmental > Terrestrial > Soil > Wetlands > Peat | place: Sweden: Norrbotten County, Stordalen... | reverse complement strand
GTCGGTTCTCGGCACGATCAAGGACGCTACCGACGAGCTGCGCGCCAACGGCGCGCGAGTCGGGGTGGTCGGGATCACGTCGTTTCGTCCGTTCCCGCTCGACGTGCTGCGCGAGGCCATCGGCGATGCCCGGAAGGTGGTGGTCGTAGAGCGGGCGTTCAGCGCCGGCTTCGGTGGGGTGCTGTCGACCGACGTCGGACTGGCCATCTCCGACGCCAAGGCGCGTTTGTCGACCGTCGTTGCCGGATTGGGAGGTCGCGCCGTGACCGAAGCAGGACTCATCGGCGTGTTCGAAGACGCGCTCGGTGACCGGCTCGAGGCGCTGCGGTTCCTCGACCTCGACAAAGACGTCGTCGACCGGGAGCTGGCCCGAATGGCCGGCACACGACGCTCGGGGCCGAGCGCAGAGAACGTGCTGCGCGACCTGGGCACCGTGGCCTCGGGAGCGCTATGAGCAAAGCAAAGACAGACGGGGCGATCACGACGACCCAGCCGGTCAAGTTCTACCAGGTGGGAAGCTTCGCGGTAGGAAACCGCCTGGTAGACCCGAGCCTGCGCACGGTGCAGGCGGACGCCGCGCGTACGAACGCGATCACCTCGGGACATCGCGCCTGTCAGGGATGTGGCGAGGCGCTCGGCGCGCGCTACGTCTTGGACGCCGCCATGCGGGCGACCGGCGGGAAGCTCGTGGCGGTCAACGCCACGGGGTGCCTCGAAGTGTTCACGACGCCGTATCCCGAGACCTCGTGGCAGCTCCCGTGGCTTCACTCGCTGTTCGGCAACGCGGCGTCCGTCGCGACAGGGGTCGCCGCCGCTCTCGAGGTACAGGGTCGAAACGACGTCCGGGTGATCGCCCAGGCAGGTGACGGCGGCACCGTCGACATCGGCTTCGGCTGCTTGTCGGGGATGTTCGAGCGCAACGACGACGTCCTGTTCGTCTGCTACGACAACGAGGCCTACATGAACACCGGCGTGCAGCGCTCGGGTGCCACACCCCCCGCGGCGCGCACCGCCACGACCGAGGCGGTCGGCCGCGAACCCGGCAACCCCTTCGACCAGGGCAAGAACCTGCCCAGGCTGGCAATGGCCCACGGCATCCGCTACGTCGCCACCGCTACCGTCGCCGACCTGCACGACCTCGAGGCCAAGGTGGAACGCGCCATGGACTTTCGCGGGGCGCGCTACTTGCACCTGCTCGTGCCCTGTCCGCTCGGCTGGTCGAGCGCCCCGGCAGACACCATTCGAATCGCGCGCCTCGCCAAGGAGTCGGGGCTGTTCCCGGTGTTCGAGGCCGTCGACGGCGAGGTCACCGCCGCCTCTGGGATTCGCAGGCTCGTCCCGGTCGAGGAGTACCTGCGCCTGCAAGGCCGGTTCCGCCACCTCTTCGATTCCTCGGGCGCCGTGGCGAAAACCGACATCGTGGCGCGGCTCCAGAAGCTCGCCGACGCCAACATCGAGCGGTTCGGCCTGCTACAACCGGAGGTGACGTGATGGAGAAGCCCTTCGCCATCACCCTCGACGTCGGCTCGAGCCTCGCCAACAAGACCGGCTCCTGGAGAGTCGAGCGCCCCGTCTACATCGACCGCCTCCCACCGTGCAACGACGCCTGCCCCGCCGGGGAGAACGTCCAGGGCTGGCTGTACTACGCCGAGGCAGGGGAATACGAGCAGGCTTGGCGCCAGCTCGTGCAGGACAACCCCTTCCCTGCGGTGATGGGCCGGGTCTGCTATCGCCCCTGCGAGACGGTCTGCAACCGGGCCCAGCTCGACGAGGCGGTCGGCATCAACGCGGTGGAGCGCTTCCTCGGTGATCAGGCAATCGAGCACGGCTGGTCCTTTGAGGCCGCCCCACCGTCCTCGGGCGGGCGCGTGCTCGTCGTCGGGGCAGGCCCGGCGGGCCTCTCCACCGCCTATCACCTGCGCCGCCTCGGCCACGCCGTCGTGATCTACGAGACTGGCGCCACGCCCGGGGGGATGATGCGCTTCGGCATCCCGAAGTACCGGCTTCCTCGAGACGTCCTCGATGCCGAGGTCGAGCGCATCTGTGCTCTCGGCGTCGAGCTGCACCTGAACCGCAAGGTGACCGATCTCCCCGCCACGATGCGCGACGACGGCTTCGACGCTGTGTTCTTGGCAGTGGGGGCTCAACTGGCGAAACGGGCATACTTGCCTGCGGGCGACTCGGCGCACATTCTCGACGCCGTTTCCCTCTTGCACTCCATGGAGGGCGCCAGCCCTCCGAGGCTCGGACGACGTGTCGTCGTGTACGGCGGGGGTGACACCGCCATGGACGCTGCTCGCACTGCCCGGCGCCTGGGGGCTACCGACGCAGTCGTCGTGTACCGACGTACCCGGGAGAGGATGCCGGCCCACGACGTCGAGGTGGAGGAAGCCACCGACGAGGGCGTGCTCATGAAGTGGCTCTCGACGATCACCGAGGTGGACGAGGGACAGATCCTCCTCGAGCAGATGGTGCTCGACGACAAAGGCTTCCCACAGCCGACCGGCCGTTTCGAGAAGCTCGACGCCGACTGCGTCGTCCTCGCCCTCGGCGAGGAGTCCGACCTGTCGCTGCTCACCGGAATGGACGACGTCGAAATAGCCGACGGCGTAGTACAGGTGGGGCCCGATCTCATGACCGGTCATCCTGGATTGTTCGCCGGCGGCGATGTTGTTCCAGCCGAACGCACTGCGACCAACGCCATCGGCAATGGCAAGAGAGCAGCCCGGACCATCGACGGGTGGTTGCGCGGCGAGACCCCGAGGGAGCCGGCTCGCCATGAGCTGGCCGGCTTCGAACATCTCAACACCTGGTACTACGCAGACGCGCCGAAGACCGAGCGTCCCCGGCTCGAGCTCGTCAGGCGCACGTCGACATTTGACGAGGTGGTCGGAGGGCTCGACGAGACCAACGCATTGTTCGAAGCGCGCCGGTGCCTGTCGTGCGGGAACTGCTTCGAGTGTGACAACTGCTTCGGTGTCTGCCCCGACAACGCCGTGGTGAAGTTAGGCCCCGGCAAGCGCTACGAGTTCGACTACGACTATTGCAAGGGGTGTGGGATCTGCATGGTCGAGTGTCCTTGTGGCGCTATCGTCATGGAGCCTGAGCGAGCCTGACCTGAGGACTCCGGGGCCGTCGGCTCGGCACCTAGCGGGGCCGGTCGCGTGGTTCTGCAGCTGCTCAGCGCAACTTGCGAGGTGGCCAGGTACACCCCGGAGCGATCCAGCTCGTCAAGGGCCGCGCGCGAGCTCTCCTCTGCCACGCCTGCCACAAGGTCCGTGAGCACGGTCGTGTGGAGACCGGCTGATAGTGCGTCGAGCGCCGTGGCGCGCACGCAGTAGTCGGTGGCGATGCCGACGATGTCGACCGCCTCGATCTCCCGTGCGAGCAACCAGTCGAGGAGGCTCGTCTCGTCGTCCTTACTGAGAGTGCCTTCGAACGCGGAGTAAGCCGCTTCGTAGCGACCCTTCCGGAACTCGGCCTGGACGTGACGACCGACGGCGACACTGAGCTCGGGGTGATACTCAACTCCTTCGGTGCCGGCCACGCAGTGGTCCGGCCACGACTGGACGAAGTCCGGCTCGGCATCCTTTCCCATTGCCGATGCGAAGTGGCGCCCAGGCTCTATGTGCCAGTCACGCGTGGTGGCGATCGCTGCGTACCTGTCCGCGTGAGTCTCCAGGTAAGCGGCGACTCGCCGGGCGACCCCTGCCCCACCATCCACCGGCAACGAGCCGTCCTCGCAGAAGTCGATCTGAACGTCGACCACGAGCAGAGCAGTGCCCCTAGAGCTGCTCTCGGCCGTCATGAACCCGTGCTCGCGAACGCGCTTCGAAGCGCCTCTCGCAGCGTGGTCGCGTCGAGCTGACCGATGTGGCGGCCCAGCATCCGGCCGTTCGCGGATATGAAGACGGTCACAGGAAGTCCGTAGATCCCGTATGCCGAGGCGACCTGGGCATCAGGGTCGAACACGGCAGGGTACGTCACGTGGACCCGGTCGAGAAAGCCCCGTGCGGCGTTCACAGTGTCGTTCGTGTCGACGCCGAGGAATGCCACCTTCCCGTGCTCCGACCGGTACGCGGACTCGAGGAGCGGCATCTCGATTCGGCAGGGAACGCACCAAGATGCCCAGAAGTTCACGACCAGCTCCTTCCCCCGATAGTCCGACAGCGAGATGGTTCGAGTCGGCACGAGGAGGGTCGAGACGGAGAACACCGGCGCCGGCCCACCAGTCTGCTCGACGAGCGGATCGCCGGTGGACGTGCCCGATGTCCACACGACCGCCAACACCCCCCGACGAGGACGGACAGCGCGATCGCGGCCACCAGGGCACATCTCGCGCGGCGACATCGGCTTCGGCGCCGGCCCTTTCCACGAAGTGCTTCGACATGTGCGACAGCGTACGGCCCGCACCGTCCCCGGGGCCTTACACCTGCCACAACGACCTGACGCTCACCGTACGCGACCTAGGTGAACGCCCAAGGTCCACAGCGTGACCGGTGCGCTGGAGACGACCTCGCCACCTGCCCCCAAGTGTACGGCTGCACTCCACCTCCGTGACGCTACGTGGTCTGAGGAAAAACACTAAACGTGGCCGCCAGAGTGGCCGATGTCTCTTCCCATGAAGGGGACTTACACCGAAACACGAAGAAGCCCGGCGGGCGAGGGCGCAGCAGGCGAGGGCGCAGCAACAGACCAGGTCGCCGACGATACGCGAGGCAACGGAGCTCCGCGCGTCGATACGAAGACTGGCCACGCACCAGGCCCGGACAAGCCGGGAGCGAACGGCACCAGTGAGGACGCTCTCGCCGCCATCCTCGCCGCTAGCGAAAATGGCAATGTCCCTGAAGGGACTGGCCCTACGGCCAGTACGGACACGATCAACGCCGTCCTCGCGATCCTGTTGGCCGACCACCCCGAAGCCGTTTTCTATGCCATCGACGCCAACGTTGTCACCGTGCCCATGCCCGACTCCGTGAACCTGAACGGGCACACCGTGATCAAAGGCCATCATTCCGGTCTCGAGATGGTGATCCCGGGCCACAGGGGCGTGGTGATCGACACTTGGGAGAAGGCACAAAAGACCGGGGTCGCCACTGGACACGTCAGGTTGGCGGCTGATCCCGAGCGTCACGTCATGCTGTCCTTCTTGGATGCCCGGGCGCAGCACGGCGTCTACCTCGGCATATTCACCGCGGACGAAGCGGACCAAGCGGACGAACAGGCGGCAATAACGCCTGAGATGCCAGAGCGTGCCCCACGCTTCGCACGCGCGCGCAAGGACGGGCTGGCAGTGCTGTTAGAGATCGACGAGGCCTTCACGCAGATCCTCGGCTGGGAGCCCGAAGAGGTGTTGGGCCTTCGGACGCGTGACCTCGTCCATCCCGATGACGAGGCGCTGGCCGTCGACAACTGGATGAACATGCTGGCGTCTTCGGGACCGGGGCGCCGGGTCAGGCTACGGCACCACCATCGCGACGGCTCTTGGGTCTGGATGGAGGTCACGAACCACAACCTGCTCGAGGACCCCGAGCACCAGTGCATCGTTGCGGAGATGGTGGACATCTCCGAGGAGATGGCCACCCACGAGGCGCTTCGCGCCAGGGAGCAGCTGCTCGACCGGCTGGCCGAAACCCTGCCCCTGGGGCTGCTGCAGGTCGACTCGGACTCACGGGTGATCTACACGAACGACCGCCTGCACTCCATAGTGGGCACCGAGCGTGCGAACAGCGTCGAAGAGCAGCTCTCGACGGTTGTCGACGAAGACTCCCGATCGGTCGCCGAGGCCTTTGCCGGGGTGCTCTCGAACGGCCTCGACAGCGACATCGAGATCCGTGTGCGGCCTCTCGGTGAGAGCGACAAGCAGCTGCGTTACTGCGCCTTGAACCTGAGGACCCTCACCGACGCCTCCGGAGGGGTCACCGGGGCCATCGTGTGCGTGGCGGACGTCACCGAGACCGCCCGCGCGCGCGAGGAGCTGCGCGCACGGGCCACCTTCGACGCCGTCACCCGCTGCTACAACCGCGCCTCGGCGATGGCAGAGCTCGAAGCGATGCTAGGCCCCGACGGCACGGGCCAACGCCCGGCGGTGATCTTCATAGACCTCGACCACTTCAAGGACGTGAACGACGACCTGGGACACCTCGCAGGAGACGAGTTCCTGCAGGTGGTGGCACAGCGCCTTCACCGCTGTGTGCGGGCCGAGGACGTGGTGGGGCGGATCGGAGGCGACGAGTTCCTCGTCATCTGCCCGCACATCTCCGCCACGGCCGAGGCGATGAGCACCGCCAACCGGCTGGCATACAGCCTGCGCAATCAGATCACCCTGAAGAAGGCCGCCGTGCCGTCGAGCGCCAGCATCGGGGTGGCGTGGTGCGATGCGCAGAGCACGACGGCCGAAGCCCTGGTGGCCCAGGCCGACGCGGCCATGTACCAGTCCAAGCGCGCCGGCAACGGCGAGCCGGTGCTGTTCAACGAGTCGATGCCCGGTGCCGAGGACCAAGGGGACTGGCAGTGGCCCGCCCCTCCTGACGAGCGGACCTGACACCTGCGCCCCGGAGCACGAGGTCAAATGCCCAGCTCCGCCTTGCGGTCTCACGGGACACAGGCTTGGCTGAGGCAATGCGAATCGCCCTCAGCTCCGATCATGCCGGGTTCCGCCTGAAGCAGACGGTTGTCGCGTACCTGCGTTCCGCCGGACACCAGATCGATGACCTGGGCACCGACTCCGAAGACCCGGTGGATTACCCGCCTTACTGCGCGGCAGCCGCCCGCGCCGTGGTCAAGGGGACGGCTGACTTCGCAATCGTGCTGGGCGGCAGCGGACAGGGCGAGGCCATCTCGGCGAACAAGGTGCACGGCGTGCGCGCGGCCCTGTGCCACGACGAGGCCACCGCGCGCCTCGCGCGCCAGCACAACGACGCCAACGTGCTGTCTCTCGGAGCCCGGATCCTCCCTCCCGAGCTGGCCCTCGTCATCGTCGACGTGTTCCTTTCGACGAGCTTCGAGGGAGGTCGCCACGTACCTCGTCTCGCCGAGATCGCCACGATCGAGGACGAGGAGTGCGACTAGTGCCATAAGACGCGCAGAGGACGTTCGCAACCGAGAACGCACCGTCTGAACGGCGCACACCCGGTGCTGCTCCGAGGTATAAACAATGATTATGGACGTGCTCGTCGTCGCCGGCGGCTGTGACCCCCCCGCACGCTTGTCGGACAGAGCTCGCTATGTGCATCACCACAGGAGCGGCGAATCTCTGACCGCCCTCGTGGGCGACCTCCGGGCACGGATACCGCGCCGGGTCGCAGTCACAGGCCCGATCGACCAGACCGTCCCCTTGGCAGCCGCCCTGCGCGACGCCGGTCTGCCAACGGTGCTGCTCACCGACGAGGAGATCCCGATCGACGCGACGGGTTCGCTGACCGGAGTCGAGATCCGAACCCTGTCCGACCCAGGCCCGCCGATGGACGTGGTCGAGTCCGTTCTCGATCTGATCGGAAACACGCCGATGATGCGATTGGATCGCACCGCCCGTGATCTGGAATGCACGTTCCTCGGGAAGCTCGAGCTGTTCAACCCTGGTGGTTCGTCCAAGGACCGAATCGCATTGACGATGATCGAATCGGCTGAACGCGACGGCCGCCTGAGGCCTGGTGCGACGATAGTGGAGCCCACCAGTGGCAACACCGGTGTGGGACTGGCGATCGTCGCCGCGCGCCGCGGTTACCGATGCGTCTTCGTCTGCCCCGACAAGGTGGCCTCGGACAAGATCGCTCTTCTGCGTGCCTACGGGGCGCAGGTCATGGTGTGTCCGACGTCCGTCCGACCCGAGCACCCGGACTCTTACTACTCGGTCTCAGATCGCTTGGCCCACGAGATCCCGTCGGCTTGGAAGCCTGATCAGTACCGCAATCCCGACAATCCCCGCGCCCAGTACGAGACGGCCGGCGCCGAGATCTGGGATCAAACCCGTGGTCGGGTGACCCACTTCGTCGCCGGTATCGGCACCGGGGGAACGATCACGGGCATCGGCCGGTACCTGAAGGAGCGTAATCCGTCGGTTCAGATCATCGGCGCGGACCCCGAAGGTTCGGTCTACTCGGGAGGCTCAGGGCGCCCGTACCTGGTGGAGGGCATCGGCGAAGATTTCTGGCCCGACACCTACGATCCCTCTGTCGTCGACGAGGTGGTCGCCATCTCCGACGCCACCAGCTTCGCCACAGCACGCCGTGTCAGCCGCGAAGAGGGGCTCCTGATCGGAGGGTCCGCGGGAACTGCGATCGCCGCCGCTTTGCTCGCGGCACGTGACCTACCGCACGACGCCGTCGTGGTCGTCCACATACCAGACACCGGACGGGGATACCTGTCGAAGCTTTACAACGACGCATGGATGGCCGACTACGGATTCTTGCAAACGGCGAGAACCACCATCGGTGATCTGCTGGCCACCAGAGACCCGTCATTGCCGATGCTCGTCCACACCCACCCCGAGGAGTCCGTTCGGCAGGCGATCGCAATCCTGCGCGAGTACTCCGTCAGCCAGATGCCGGTCATCAAGCAAGAGCCACCAGTCGTGTTGGCCGAGGTGGTGGGTGCCGTCACCGAGCGAGACCTGATGGATCGTGCCTTCACCGACCCAGATGTGCTCGACCGACCGGTGGGCGACGTGATGGGAGACCCGTTGCCGACCGTCGGTGCCGGCGAACCTTTGGAGGTCGCGGTGAACCGGCTCGAGGGTGCGCCGGCTGTGTTGGTTCTCGACAGCGGTCATCCGGTCGCCGTGATCACACGAGTAGACGTGCTCGCCTCGTTGGCGAGCATGTCGCGCTGAGCTCGACATGGGAGACCGTCTCGAACTCTCAGGGCTCGGCTTCGAGACCCGCGCCATTCACGGTGGTAGCGGCACCGATCCCACCACCGGCGCCGTGAACACGCCAGTCCACCTGTCCTCCACCTTCAGACAGGATGCCGTCGGGGTGAACCGCGGTTTCGAGTACGCCCGCTCGGGCAACCCGACTCGCGCCAGCCTCGAAGCGAACCTGGCGGAGCTCGAAGGAGCAGATTTCGGGTTCGCGTTCGCCAGCGGCATGGCCGCCGAGGACGCCGTCATGCGCCTGTTGGGCCCAGGCGACCATATGGTCCTGCCGACCGACGCCTACGGCGGCACGTACAGGCTCGCGACGCGGGTCTTCCAACCGGCGGGCCTTCAGGTCGCCACTTCCGACCTGGGCGCGTTGGAGGACGACCTGAGACCCAACACGAAGATGGTGTGGATCGAGACACCGACGAACCCACTGCTTCGCGTGATCGACATCGAAGCCGTCGCCGAGATCGCGCATCACCACGGATCGCTTCTCGTCGTGGACAGCACCTTTGCCACCCCGTGGCTCCAGCAACCCCTCCGTCTCGGTGCAGACATTGTCGTGCACTCGACGACCAAGTACCTAGGCGGGCACTCCGACGTGGTCGGCGGGTTCACAGCCACGAACGATCCCGATCTGGCGGAGCACCTCGGCTTCCTGCAGAACGCGGTGGGCGCCGTACCCGGTCCGTTCGACTGCTTCTTGGTCCAGCGAGGAGTCAAGACGCTCGCGGTGCGGATGGAACGTCACTGCTCCAACGCCCTCGCGGTCGTCGAACTGCTGCGGGAACATCGTGCGGTCGAGACGGTGCTTCACCCATCACTGGCGGACCACGACGGTCACGACGTGGCGAGCAGGCAAATGCGGGGCTTCGGCGGCATCGTCAGCTTCACCTTGAGCGGCGGGGAGCCCGCCGCGCTCGAGGTGTGTCGCCGCACGCGGATCTTCACGTTGGCCGAGAGCCTCGGTGCGGTGGAAAGCCTCATCGAGCATCCCAGCCGTATGACCCATGCCAGTGTCACCGGCTCGAGCAACGAGGTGCCGTCGGACCTGGTGCGCTTGAGCGTCGGGCTGGAGACGGCTGACGACCTCGTCGCCGACCTCCGCCAGGCGCTCGATGCCTTGGTCTCATGAACCACCCTTCTCCGATCGCGATCGCTTAACGTCGGCATATCGGCCGACCACTCCACGGCGGGGCCGACGAGTTCAAACAGTTCTCAGAGATGCGGGGGTGCATATGAACGACGCACAAGGTTCCACGGAACACGCAATTTCTGTTCCCGAGGAGAGCGCTCACTCCGTGCCCGAGGGGCCCGCTCAGAGGGCACGCACCGCTTCGCTCTCCACCAGCAACCGGCCTTCGTGGCTGGTGAGGCTACATCTCACGGGTTCGCGTGGAGTGCTGATCCTCGGCGTCCTCGTCCTCTTAGCCGGTGGCATCATCGCCAACACCGCCCAGACCGCCGGGGGTCGGATCCGCGTCGAGCCCGTGCGATTCATGTCCCAGTCGGGCCCTATGCAGACCGGACTGCTGTACATCCCCTCCAACGCCACGGTGAAGACCCCCGCGTGCGGCGTCGTCACCCTCCACGGGTACATCAACTCCGTCGACACGATGGACGGCTTCGCGATCGAGATGGCCCGACGCGGATGTGTCGTGCTGGACGCCAACCTGACCGGCCAAGGCGACTCAGAACCACCGTTCCTCGGGCCCTATGCCACCGATCCCGGCGGAAATGGAGCCATTTCGTTCATCAACACCCTCCCCATCGTGCGACACGGCGACGTCGGGTTCATCGGGCACTCCCTGGGGGGGTGGTCATCGGTTATAGCGGCCGCTTCGAACCCCACGCTGTACCGCTCCATCGTCCTGGAGAGCTCCTCGGTGTCCACCCCAGTCGACGAACCCTTCCCGGGGACGCCTCAGTTCCCGCGCAACGTCCTCGTCGACGAGGCACAGTACTCGGAGTTCTCCCAGCTCATGTGGGACGTACCCACCGGGAGCGACTTTCCCCACTCCAAACGGATGCAGGGGTTCTTCGGGACCTCTCAGCCGATCGTCCAGGGCAAGATCTACGGGTCCATCGCCTCTGGCACCGGACGTGAGCTGATCATCCAGGGCACCATCCATCCCGGGATAACCATCGACCCGAGCGCGGTCAAGCACGCCGTGCAGTGGATGCAGCTGACCTTGGCCGGTGTCCAACCAATGCCGGCCGGTCACCAGATCTGGTACTGGGACGAGATCGGCACCCTGCTCGGCCTGTTGGGCGTCGGCTTGTTGTTCTTCGGCGTCGCCGGTGAGCTGTTGCAGACCCCCTACTTCGCCACCGTCGCCCGGAGGCGACCCGAGAACCGTTCCATGCGGGGCGTCCCATGGTGGATCGGCGCGGCAATCCTCGTCGGCCTGGGCCCGGTCACCTTCTACTGGTTCCAGGACTGGAGAACTAACAGGATCCCGGCAGGAGCCTATGCGCCCGAGAACGTCACGACCGGAGTGGCGGCCTGGGCGGTGGGCGGAGCGGCCATCGCGACCCTGCTGTTCCTCCTATGGCACTTCACGACCCGCCGGGACCGGCGTGGGACGCTGCACACCTACGGCATCACCGAACCGAACGGCACGATCGACGGGAAGCTCATCTGGCGCTCCGCCATGCTCGGCCTGGCCGCGGTGGTCGCCGCCTACATCGCCGTGTTCTTCTTCGAATGGGCGTGGAACTCCGATGTCCGGTTCTGGGTGTTCAACATCAAGCCAGTCGACTATGTGCACATGAAGATCGTCCTGGACTACCTCTGGCCGTTCCTCTTGTACTTCGTCGTTCTCTCGGTCGTCGTCTTCGGCCAGCTCCGCCCGCGGATGAAGCGACTGGGGACGTTCATGCTGGCCGTCACCGTCCTGCTGACCATCGGGTACGTCGGCCTCCTCGGCGTCGAGTACGGCATGGCATTCGCCACAGGCCAGATCATGACCTCCAGCCAGCCGTTGCTCACCATCGTAGGGTTCCAGTTCGTCCCCGTGTTCATCATCATCGGCACTGTGGCGAGCTACCTCTTCTGGAAGACAGGGAGGATCTATACAGGGGTAGTGGTGCTCACCCTTCTCATCCCTTCGATTCTCGTCGCCAACACCGCCGTGCACGGGGTCCCGTGGTGACCACACCAGACGGAGCAGCAGCAGCCGGTCGAAGCGATGACCACCGGCAGCACGGCCGGCACACCTCCTGATGATTCCCTCGGCACTCGACCCCCAACGGCGCGAGGCGGACCTCCGACGCCTGGCGTCGGAGAATCTCGACGTTCTCGTGGTGGGGGGTGGCATCGTCGGTGCCGGAGTGGCTCTGGACGCGGTGACCAGGGGGCTCTCAGTAGGGGTAGTCGAAGCCCAGGATTGGGCTTCTGGGACCTCCAGCAAGTCGAGCAAGTTGCTCCACGGGGGGTTGCGATACCTCCAGATGTTGAACTTCACCTTGGTGCAACAGGCTCTGCGCGAACGGAATCTCCTGCTGCACCGAGTGGCCCCGCATCTCGTCCGCAAGACCCCGTTCCTCTACCCGCTTCGCCACCGGGTCTGGGAACGCATCTACGTAGGCGCGGGCATCGCCCTGTACGACGTGCTGGGTTGGTCGACGGGGACC
>Ga0224534_1001449_pt1 | contig 12510 bp, 9 predicted proteins | sample 714E12024metaG_FD_172012 | JGI IMG/M metagenome (GOLD analysis project Ga0224534, IMG submission 172012) | Peat soil microbial communities from Stordalen Mire, Sweden - 717 E1 20-24 | ecosystem: Environmental > Terrestrial > Soil > Wetlands > Peat | place: Sweden: Norrbotten County, Stordalen... | reverse complement strand
ATTCAGCAAACGAAGCCGGACGGCGGCGACCACCACCAGCACCGCCACCATGAACCACCAAGTCCAATGCCGCTGGAAAAGCCGGGGCCGGACGGGCGGCGGCGCGACGGATGGTTGCGTCATGGACGGCAATTGAACAAATCAGCCGACGGGGAACAAGCAAATTTGACTCGCGTCAGTTGCGCCAGCGAACCGGGTTCAATCGCGCTTGAAAAGCTGGAAAGGCATTGCGATGCCGCCGCCAATCCAGAATTTCTGATCGCTGTTGTTGCCGTCGAAAACGGTGCGGGTGTAAAACAAATACTTGATGTGCCGTTTGGAGGTCGTGTAGCTGAAACCGGCCTCGACGGAGTCATTGATTTCGCGCACCCCGGAAAAAGCGTTCGAGCCGTCGCTGGTGGAAAGCGTCTGGGTTCCGGGATCATACAAAAGGCCGGTGCCGCTGAGCGTTTGCAAATGCCGATATCCTGCATCCAATTCCCAGCCTTTGATTTGCTGGAGAAATCCGAGTGAAACAATGGCCTGGTCGTTGCCGGTCGTGCGATTCCAACGATACAATGCATCGCCATACGAGCCAAATCCCTGCCAGCCGAAATGTTTTTTGGCCAGAAATTCCGGCTCAATGGCCGCTGAACGAATGCCTGGTGCAAACGGCAGATTCTGAGTGTAACTACCCGGCAACACCGCGCCGGCGCGGAACGTCAGCGTCGGAATCCACGCTGAATTGGTGTCGGTGGCTTCGTTGAAAATCTGGTAACGCACACCAAACGCGAAATCCATCAAACCCGTCGTCGAGCGGATGGCCGGCGCGGTCTGGCCTTGATAATTGAACGTACGCCAGCCGGTCGTCGTCGCACCGACGTTTAAGTCCACCGCCCACTTTTCGTTGATGCCATATTGAAACGTTAAATAGCCTTGATTGATGTCAATCCCGTAATGTTCGCCGTTTTTTGGAGAATCAATGTTGTAGCGTTGTCCGCCATTCGCCCAGATGTGATACGACTCCGATTCGTCATAAAATAATCCCGCGATCAACTGACCGGGCGCGGGCAAATCCGCCCATTCCGCAAATGGCGCATGCGGGACGTTTTCCGTCGCCGACAAATTTTGTATCAACGCCAACGACAAAGACGCTCCAACGGCAAATGCGACCAAATGAACCAATTTGAACCCGGATGTTTTTTTCATGTCGTTAATTCAATGACGGATCGTTTTGTCATTTAACTTTCACCGGCACAAATTCTTAATAAGCCGTGGAATAATGTCAATGCAGATTTTTAATGATAATTCCCAGCGTTTCTATTTGACCCGTCTTCACGCGCCAAAGCAGTCTTTCGAGGCATGAGCCACGAAGTCATCGCGTCAAATCCGTGGATGATTCTGCCGTTTGCGCTGTTGCTGGGCGCGATGGCGCTTGCGCCGTTGCTGGCGGCCAAATGGTGGTTGCGGCATTACACAAAAGTGTCGCTCGGCCTCGGCGCAATCACGCTCGGCTATTATTTCCTGGGTTTGCAGGCATCGGCGCGCGTGTGGCACACCACGCACGATTACATCAGTTTCATCGCGCTCATCGGTTCGCTCTTTGTCGTTTCCGGTGGCATTCACATCCGCGTCAAAGGCGAAGCCACGCCGTCGGCCAACGTCATTTTTTTGTTCATGGGCGCGATTACCGCCAATTTTTTAGGCACAACCGGCGCGGCAATGCTGCTGATTCGCCCGTGGATTCGAATGAACCGATATCGTGTCACGGCGCATCACATCGCCTTCTTCATCTTCATCGTGGCCAACGTCGGCGGCTGTCTGACGCCCATCGGTGATCCGCCGTTGTTCCTCGGCTACTTGCAGGGCGTGCCGTTTTGGTGGGTCGCAAAAAAATGCTGGCCGATATGGGCGACGGGCGTCGGAATTCTGCTCGCGATGTTTTACGTCGTGGACCGGATCAATTTCATCCGGGCGCCGCGCAAAGTGCGCGAGCAGGAAACCGCGCATGAAACGTGGCGGTTCGACGGACTGCCGAATTTGTTTTTCCTCGCCGTCATTCTCGGCGCGGTTTTTGTGACCCGGCCGATTTTTGTGCGTGAAGCGCTCATGGTTGCCGCGGCCATCGCTTCCTATTTCACATCCCCGAAATCCATTCACGCGGCGAACGATTTCAACTTTCATCCGATTCAGGAAGTCGCTGTTTTGTTCGCCGGAATTTTTGCGACGATGATGCCCGCGCTCGACTGGCTTAATCAAAACGCGAGCGAATGGCTTGGCCAAAACCCCGCGCCCGGAGTTTTTTTCTGGGGCGCGGGCGCGTTGTCCAGCGTGCTTGACAACGCGCCAACCTATCTCGGTTTTCTCAACGCGCTTTTCGGCGCGATTGGCGCGAAAGACGTTGGCGAACTGCTGAACCAGCACGCCTTGAACCTGCTGGCCATCAGCGTCGGAGCGGTATTTTTCGGCGCGGCCACTTACATCGGCAACGGGCCGAATTTCATGGTTAAAGCCGTCGCCGATCAGCAGAAAATCCGCACGCCGACGTTTCCCGGATTCGTTTTGAAATTCACGCTGCCTTTCCTGTTGCCGATGCTGCTGGCCATTTGGCTGATTTTCTTTCGCGGCTGAAAAAGTTGCCATTTTGAAACATTTTCTTTGCGCCCGGCGTCTTTTTTCAGGAGAGTATGCTTGTTGGGAATTGGGGACTTCGGGTGCGCATACTATACAACATCCTGTTCACGATTTGTTTCGTGCTGTCTTCGCCGTATTACTTCATGCGGATGTGGCGGCGCGGCAACTGGCTCCCCGGCTTTCGCGAGCGCTTCGGACATTACAGCGCGGGCCTCAAACAAGTGCTCACCAACCGCCATGTCATTTGGATTCACGCCGTCAGTGTCGGCGAAGTCAATTTATGCACGCAACTCATCCGCGCGCTCGAACCATACGTGCCCAACATCAAAATTGTGGTGTCCACCACGACGACAACCGGCATGGGCGAATTGCGCAGCCGATTGCCCACGCACATCAGCAAAATTTACTATCCGATTGACCGGCGGAAATACGTCAACCGCGCGCTGTCCGTCATCAACCCCATAGCCATCGTGCTCGTCGAGGCGGAAATCTGGCCCAACTTCATCTGGCGCGCCCGCAGTCTCGGCATCCCGTTTTTTCTGGCCAACGCACGGCTGTCCGACCGCTCGTATCGGGGCTATAAACGATTTGGATTTCTATTCCGACCGCTCTTCGCTTCGTTGGCCGGCGTCGGCGCGCAAAATGAAACCGACGCCGGGCGCCTGCGGGAAGTCGGTTGCCGGCCTGAAGCCATCCGCATCGTGGGCAACTTGAAATTCGACGCGGCCAAACTGAATGAACGCCGCACACTCGACGTGCCGACGATGCTGCGGCAAATTGGCGTGCCACCGGACGCGCCGATTTTAATTGGCGGCAGCACGCACGCGGGCGAGGAAATTCTTCTGGCGGAGATTGCACAACGGCTGCGCGCGCGGTTTCCAAAACTGTTTCTCGTGCTCGTGCCGCGGCATTTCGAGCGCGCCAGGGAGGTCGGACGGCAGTTGCACGAGCGCGGCGTGAAATTTATTTACCGCAATGATATTATTACGAACACGCAGTTTCGCGAAGGCGAGGTGGATTGTTTGCTGGTCAACACCACCGGCGAATTGCGATTTTTTTACCAAAACGCGACGGTGGTGTTCGTCGGCAAAAGTCTCACCGCCGTCGGCGGGCAAAATCCGATTGAGCCGGGTGCGCTGGGCAAGGCGATGGTTTTGGGGCCGAACATGCAAAACTTCGCCGACATCACGCGGAGTTTTGTCGCGCAGAAAGGCGCGATTCAAGTACGCGACCCGGAAGGATTGGAAGGCGCCATTGCCGGATTGCTTGCCGATGAAAACCGCCGCGCGGAGTTGGGGCGCAACGCGCAACGGGTCGTTCATGAAAATCTCGGCGCGATTGACCGCACGGTGGAAATGATTCTGGAACATCTCAAAAAACACGAAATTTACATTGCTTCCGGCACATAAAAAATTTTGCCGCCGCAATTTTTCAGTCGCGGCGGTTGCATAAAAAGCATTTCCCCCCTTGACGAGTTCGACCAGTCGAACCATATTCCTAATTGCTTTTGGTGATGAACCGGAAGTGTTGAACGCGTATGTCAAAATCGAAGGTTCGGAAACCCGAGGTGGATTCGTCCCCGAAGAAAGGAAGGCCCGACGGCGCGGTGTTTACTGACAAGGCTTTCCCTTCTGCTGCGTCCCCGTTGCTCAACGGCTCGCCACCAACTGATTCCGGCGTGGAATTATCGGAAAAAATCAAGGAACTCGTCCGCCTCGCACAGGAACAGGGGCGTCTGACCTACGGTGACATCAGCGAAGCGCTGCCGGAAAGCGCGATTGAACCGGAAAAGTTGGATCATGTTTTCGCCAAACTTCGCAGTCTCGACATCGAAATCGTGGATCAAGCGGAGGTGGACCGCGTTAAAACCCCTGGAACCGAAGAAGAAGACGCCACGCGGCTGGACATTCTTGATGACCCGGTGCGGATGTATCTCAAGCAGATGGGACAGGTGGCGCTGCTGACACGCGAACAGGAAGTTGAAATTTCCAAACGCATCGAAGCCGCCGAAAACGAAGTCCGCAAAATCATTTACAGCCTTGGTTTCGCCGCCAAGGAACACATCGCGCTGGCGGAAAAACTCCTGGTCGAGCCGCCGCGGGAACGGTTTGACCGCGTCATTCTCGACAAGAAAGTGGACAATCGCACCGCGCATTTGCGCGCGCTGCACCGGCTGGTCGTGCAGGTTCAGAAAATTGACCGGGAGGTGGATGAGAAATACACCGCGTGGCGGGACGCGCATAACAAGTCCAAACAGAATCGCGCGCTGGCGGCGTTCAAACGGCTTGATCGAAAACTGCAAAGGGTGTTCCCCGGATTTTGCTGCAAGCAAAAAGTGATTGAGGAAATGGCGCTCGTGGCCGAAAACATTCACGACAAATTGCAATACAGCCTGCGCGCGCTGGCCGACGCCGAGGCGCAGCGCGAATCCACCGCCCAGCGGCATCTGGTCGAAGCCGAACGGCAAAAAATCAAGGCGCTCGAGGAATTTGTCCGGATGCCGCATGGGGATTACCTCGTAACCTTTGACCGCCTGCGCGAATTTTCCACCCGGGCGCTCCAGGCCAAAACCGAAATGGTCGAGGCCAACCTGCGGCTCGTCATTTCCATCGCCAAAAAATACACGAACCGTGGCTTGTCGTTTCTCGACCTGATCCAGGAGGGCAACATGGGTTTGATGAAAGCCGTCGAGAGATTTGAATATCGCCGCGGCTACAAATTTTCCACCTACGCCACGTGGTGGATCCGGCAGGCCATCACGCGCAGCATCGCCGATCAGGCGCGGACCATCCGCATCCCGGTGCACATGATCGAAATCATCAACAAGCTCATGCGCACCCAAAAACGCCTGCAGCAGGACTTCGGCCGCGAACCCACGCCGGAGGAAATTGCCGACGAGATACAAATCCCCGTGGACCGCGTGCGCGCCGTTTTGAAAATGGCGCAGCAGCCAATTTCACTGCAATCACCGGTCGGCGACACCGAGGACGCCAACTTCGGCGATTTCATCGAGGACAAGGCCGCCGACAACCCCCTCGACCTCACCAGTTTCAGCCTGCTCAAGGACAAACTCGGCGACGTGTTGTGCAGCCTGACCGAGCGCGAACGGAAGGTTCTGGAACTGCGTTTTGGTCTGGGCGATGGTTGCGCGCGCACGCTCGAGGAAGTTGGGCAGCAATTCTGCGTCACCCGTGAGCGCATCCGGCAGATCGAGGCCAAGGCGCTCCGCAAAATGCGCCACCCCACGCGCATCCGCCAGTTGCACGGCTTTTTGGAAATTGAAGACCTGAAGGGACTGAGGTTGGTGGAATAAACTTGTCGCGCGTGCAACCGGGCATCACTGGTTTGCGTTCGACCTGGCTGCGAGTCTGGCAGTCGGGAAACTTTAAAGGTTTTGGATTGCCCGCCCCACGTTTTGAAATACGATGCCCGCACCTTGACTTGATGAATTCATTCCGCAATCACCGGCTCCGCGATCTGACACGAACACCAAGCCCGCTGGCGGCAATTGGGTAACAAGTCTTTCAAATAGGCAATAAACTCGGTAATAAAGAAAGATTGCCGGATGACAAAAGATCAATTCAAACGCAACGAAGCCCAAACTCGATTTGAGTTGATTGATCCCGCGTTGGAAACACGTAGCTGGCTGCGTTCTGACATCCGCATTGAAGTCACCGCCGCCCAGATTGACATCATTGACGGCAAAGCGCGCCGCAGACTGGCAGGGCGCACGGATTACATTTTACGCCGCCCGTTTGCTGAAGGCGGTGAGCCGGTTGCGCTCGCCATCATCGAAGCCAAGCACGAAGGACTTCCCGCAGAACACGGTTTGCAGCAGGGTAAAGATTATCGCATCGGCGAACTGAACCACGTCCCTTTCGTTTTCAGTTCCAACGGCCACCAATTTGTTGAATATGACGAGGCCTCCGGGCAAACCTCCGAGCCGAAGCTCATGGCGGAATTTCCACGCCCGGAAGAATTGGTTGCCCGCTATTTGGCGCAACGGCAGCTTCCGGTGGCAGCGCCCGCGCTGCAAATGCTCACCACCGGCTACGCGCAGGGCCGCGAACATCTCCGCTACTATCAGGATGCCGCCGTCCGTGCCGCGCTTGAAAAAATTATTCGTGAGAAGGAAGCCAGGAAAGCCCCGCGCATTTTGCTTGCCCTTGCCACTGGCTCGGGCAAGACCCGCCTTGCCGCCGCCTTGCTTCGCCGGATGCTGGACGCCGGCGCGTTCGGCAAGGCACTGTTTGTCTGTGACCGCACCGAACTGCGTGACAACGGCCTGGGCGATTTTCAAGCTGCGTTCGGCACGAACGCCGCCGAGGTGGATACGCGCCATCCGCAGAAAAACGCCCGCGTGCTCATCGCCACCTATCAAACGCTCGACCATAAATTCGAGCGCGGCAAGAGTCCCAAGAACAAAATCCAAAGCTTTTTCCAACGCAATTACCCGCCCGGCTTTTTCGACGTGATTGTAATTGATGAATGTCATCGCAGCGCCTGGGGCAACTGGTTTGAATTTCTCAAAGCGAACAAGGACGGCGTTCACATCGGCCTTACGGCCACGCCGCGCGAAATCAAATTGCCGGAAACCGACGACGAGCAAACGAAGCAGGAAATTGAAAACGACCGCCGCCGTCTTGCAGACAATCTCAAATACTTTGGCGAGCCCGTTTACGAATATAAGTATCTTCAAGGCGTGCGCGACGGCTACCTTGCCCCGGCCAAGATTGAGCAATGGGATTTGTTTCACGACCGGAAGACGCAGCCGGAGCGCGTGCGTGGCGTGTTGCGTGCCGACCTGAAAGGCAAGAAACTCACCAATGCGCTCACCGGCCAGCCCGTTACGCCGGATGCCGTTGCCGAACGCAACGAAGGCGCAGCGTTGGAGCAAAAGCTCATCTACCCGGAACGTGTCGAGGCCATGTGCAAGCATTTGTTCGCCGAATTGCTCAAATCCGGCGAGGGCGACCCGCACCAGAAAACCATCGTCTATTGTGCCAGCGACCATCATGCCGATCTGGTCACAAACCAGCTAAACAATCTTTACGCTGCCTGGTGCAAAACGAACGGCCAGCGCCGGCTGCCCAGCTACGCTTTCAAGTGCATGGCATCCAACGACGGGCAATCACTCATCGCGGACTTGCGCGACAGCCAGAAACGCAACTTCATCGCCACCACGATGGATTTGCTTACCACCGGCGTAAATGTGCCATGCGTTCGCAACATAGTTTTCTTCCGCTACATCCGCTCGCCGATTTTGTTTCACCAGATTGTCGGGCGCGGCACACGCGTGGATGCGCTCACGGACAAGCTCATGTTCCGCATCCTCGATTACACCGGCGCGACCGCGTTGTTTGGCGCGGACTTCATCACGCCGCCGCCCGGCGGTGGTGGCGGCACGGAAGGCCCGCGACCGCCCGGCCCGCCGCCGGTGAAGGTCAAGGGCGTGGAAATCAATCTCGTCCATGCCGGGGAATTTTATCTGATGAACCGCGACGGCCAGACCGTGCGGGCGACGCCGCAGGAATACCGCGCGCGGCTCGTCGAGGAACTGCTCGCCACCGTGCCAACGCTCGCCGGATTCCGCGAACGCTGGCTTGACCCGGAGCAGCGGCGCGAACTCATGGCGCAACTCGCCACGCAAAACCTCCTGCCGGAAAACCTCCGCACCGCCGCGCACATGGACGATTACGATTTGTTTGATGTGATTGCCGCCGTGACCTACGGCGTAAAACCAAAAACCCGTGCGGAACGCGCCGCGCGGCTGGACGCCTCCGCCCCGGAGTGGCTCATCAAACTGCCGCAGCCATCCGTGCGCGTGATTCGCGCCATTGCCAGGCAGTTTGAGAAGGCGGGCACGGACGCGCTGGAAACGGACCAACTGTGGAACGCGGGCGAAGTTCGGGCCGCCAGAGGATTGAGCGCGTTGAAACAAGGCGGCGACCCGGCCAAGTTGCTGCGCCAGACGAAGGAAACTTTGTTCGCTGCGTGAAATGAAATCAAACTGGCGCAAATTGAAACTTGGCGAAGTCTGCGTTTCAAAAACTGGAACTCGCAGCCCAAGCGATACGCCAGATTCAATTTTCAGTTATGTGGACATCACGAGCGTGGACAATGTTTCCAAGCGGATTGTCGCGCCAAAAGAATTGATTGGCCGCGATGCGCCAAGCCGGGCACGGCAAATCATTCGCGCGGGCGATGTGCTGGTTTCAACGACTCGACCAAACCTGAATGCGGTCGCGCTTGTGCCGCCGGAATTGGACAATCAAATTGCCAGCACAGGCTTTTGTGTTTTGCGCGGTGGTGATGAAATTGACAGTGAATTTCTTTTCTCCTTTGTCCGCACGCCGGAATTTGTTTCGAGTCTCACGGAGTTGACCAAGGGCGCGCTTTATCCGGCGGTCAACGACAAGCAAGTTTTCAGTCAGTTCATTTCTCTGCCGCCAAAGGGCGAGCAACGGCGGATCGCGGCGCGGTTGCGGGAGCAGATGGCGGAAGTGGAGCGGGCGCGCGCCGCCGTGCAAGCGCAACTGGACGCCGCCCAAAGTTTGCCCGCCGCCTTGCTCCGCGCCATCTTCACCAGCCCCGCCGCCCAACGCTGGCTGCGCCGCAAACTCGAAGATGTCGCCACCTTGCAACGAGGCCGGTTTTCACCACGACCAAGAAACAACCCGATTTTTTTTGGCGGCAAATTTCCTTTCATCCAAACAGGCGACGTGGATTTGTCTGATGGATACATTCGAGAATACAAACAAACGCTTAACGAGCGCGGTTTTGCCGTTAGTAAAATGTTTCCCGTTGGCACGTTGGTCATTTCAATAGCTGCCAACATCGGCGGTGTAGGAATGCTCACTTTTGATTCGTGCATGACTGACAGCTTGGTCGGCATCCAAGGAAAAAACGGCGAGGCAGACAATCGCTTTCTTTATTTTGTTTTGCGACATCTGCGACCATATTTGCAATCCATTGCACCACACATGGCGCAAGCCAATTTGAGCATTGCACTGCTTGGCCCGGTTGAAATCAATTTGCCGCCTCTCGCCGAGCAGCATAAAGTTGCCGCGCGTCTCGACGCCGAATTTACTGCCGCGCGTTCGCTGTGCGAGACATTAGAATCGCGTCTGGCGGAAATCGAGCTTTTGCCCGCCACGCTGCTGCGTTCGGCATTCAGCCAGCAAAATTAAAATGCCTTGGCAACCCACAACCATCTTGCGCACAGACCGCGCATTACGCACGGCGACCGATACCGTTCAGGTTATGACCGACGCGGGTTCTGGTTATTTGAAGGCTTTGGGAAATCATGGTAGTCCTCATTACTTGGCTGCGGATTTAATTGGAACGCAACTTGCAAACTGGCTTGGCTTGCCTACGTTTGAATTTACAATCATTCAAGTGACCGATCTGGATGAAATCCGTTTTCTGCGTGGTGGCACATCTGGCATGGCAATTCGCTTTCCGGCGTGGCGGCTTATGATGGTTTGTTCCAAGCTGCGCCGCAGTTTTACGACGTGGTTTTGATGAATCCGCCTTTCGGCGGCAAGGAAGGCAAAGAAGCCCAGATACCCTACGAATATAAAACCGGCGCGACCCAGGTTTTGTTCCTGCAAAACGTGCTCAAAAGCATGAGGAAAGGCGGCCATTGCGGCATCGTGCTCGATGAGGGCGTGTTGTTCCGCGTGGACGCCGAGGCGTTTGTAAAAACCAAACGCAAGCTGCTGGAGGAATGCAATGTGTATTGCATCGTCAGCCTGCCCGGCGGTGTTTTCACATCAGCAGGCGCAGGCGTGAAAACTAATTTAGTTTTCTTCATCAAAGGCAAGCAAACGGAAAAGATTTGGTATTACGATTTGTCCGACGTGAAGATCGGCAAGAAAACGCCGATCACGTTGCGCAACTTTGAAGAATTTTTTCAGTTACTGCCAAAACGCAGTGACAGCAAGCAAAGCTGGACGATGGATTTTTCCGTCCGGTTGCAAAAGGCACTGGAAGAAGCGCGCCCACACCGGGAGAAAGCTGCCGAGCTTTCGGCGCAGGCCAAGTTGCTGGAAAATGATCTTCGCGAAAAACGCAAAGCCAAACATCTTCAATCCAAGCTCGATGAATTGGAAGAGAAGTGGAAAGCCGTCGAACGTGAGGCGCGCGAATCACTGGCAAAGGGCGACTCAATAGAGAACGCCGCTTATGATTTGAAAGCCGTCAATCCGAACCGCGTCACCAAAGAGGACAAGCGCACTCCCGATCAATTGCTTGAATTTATCGCCGCCAAAGGGTTGGAGGCCGACGCTGCTTTGAAATCTCTGCGCGGGTTAATCTTGTCGCAGCCTTGAGCAACGGGTCGCGCACCTTCGGGTGTCGCAGCCCGTCTTCGTTCCACTACGACGCGGCAGCCCCGAACTCCGATAGACATCGCGAGCAGGAGCTTTCGGGGTTGGTGGGCCCGCTCGGACTTGAACCGAGGACCCAGCGATTATGAGTCGCTTGCTCTAACCAACTGAGCTACGGGCCCAAACCGAAGTTATTTTGCGCCGGGCCGCGTGCGCATCCAAGTTTATTCCACTGGATGCTTCACTTTCCGGTCGCTGAACTCGCAGCGTTGCGTGCCTGCAACTGCTTTTCGAGATATTGGTCTTCCGGGGCTTCGAGCCAGGCGGTGTACCAGATATCACCCAGCATCTGGCCGGCCTTGACGAGCTGGCCATCGAGGAACGCCCGGCCCTCCAGGGCCTTGTCCCCTTCGCCGGTCAGCTTGCCTTCCTTGTCCAATTTATAAAGCGGTTCGACCAGTTTGTTTTGTTCGACGATATAGCTCACGGCGTCGCGGAACATGCCGTCCGGCTGGCCCGCATTTTTGATGCGCTCGGCCGGATGAATTTTCCCCGCCAGCTTCCCGACGTTTATTCCGCCGGTCTGGTGAAAGTACCCGCCGTCAATCCACGGGTGAAATTTCAGGCTGGTCGTGTAACCGTGCGGATTATCGCCCACCCAGCCGTTGAAATGCATCGTCGTGTGCAACGGCTGCGAACCGTCGCCGACAAAATGCCCCATCACCCCCATGACATAGACGACGTTGGCCTGGGCATTGGCGATTTCCTCCGGCGTGCCGCCGTATTTCTGGAACGTTTTCAGGTAGCTGAAGCAGGACTTCAGTTTTTCGTAGTATTCCGTGATGGCCCAAGGGAGGAACCCGCTCAATTCGCGCGTGTGGTCGGCATCCTTGGCCGGATCAATCGGCGGGAATTTCTCCGGGTGCGCCGCCCGTTCCCGCGCAATGATTGCGACAAAATCGTAACGCATCAACGGCAGCGTCTCCGGCGTCAGGCCATAAAGCTTCAAATCCTCCAAATCAATGTAATGGTCCGGCCCATTGAAATGTTTCAACGGCAAATCGCCCACGTTGCGCCAGCGGTCGGGTTCACCCCCGAGAAACGCAATGCGGTTCTTAAACGCGGGCGTCAGCGTGAACCCGCCGAAATCCGCTGGCAACGACGCCAGCGCCAGTTCATTGATGGCGTGATGTCCCTCGTAATCCCACGCCCCGGCATTAAAAGTCAACGCCCCTAGCATTGCTGCAACTGCGAGTGATTTTTGATACATAATTGAATCCTTAATGCGCTCCACGTTAGCGGAACCCATCGCAATTGCAAAAAGAATTGGCTTGGGGCCGGTAAAAATCACGATCGGTGGCGGCGAACCGAAGATTGGCCCCTGGGAGCGCCGGCGTCTCGCCGGCCAGTTTCGCTGTCACACGCCGGCGGGACGCCGGCGCTCCCAGGTCAAATTGGGCGCACCTTGACACCGCCACCATCCGGCGAGACGTGCCGGCTCGTAGCGCAGGTTTCCAAACCTGCTGTATCGCCGACTTCCAAGTCGGCAGGGTGCTGGAAAACGCAC
>Ga0224534_1001446_pt1 | contig 12522 bp, 11 predicted proteins | sample 714E12024metaG_FD_172012 | JGI IMG/M metagenome (GOLD analysis project Ga0224534, IMG submission 172012) | Peat soil microbial communities from Stordalen Mire, Sweden - 717 E1 20-24 | ecosystem: Environmental > Terrestrial > Soil > Wetlands > Peat | place: Sweden: Norrbotten County, Stordalen... | reverse complement strand
GTGATGGTCAACTGGTTGTTGCGGCAAACAACGACGTCCTGGGCTGCGACCCGGCATTGAATCACGAAAAGGAATTGCGCGTGGACTACGCGCTCGACGGCAAGCCCGGCCATGTGATCGTGCACGAAAACGAAACGCTCACGCTGCCCGCGGCGTTGACCAGCGGACAGCCACCGCAATGGGAAACAAGCCTTGCCGCTGGCGGTTCGCCGGTCGTGAAGGCGTGGGGCAATGGCCGCGTCGAGTTGCGCACGGTCAGCGGAAAAGTTTTGCACGCGGACGCAGCGAACCTGCCGGTTCCGCAGGAAGTGACCGGCTCATGGAATTTGAGTTTTCCACCAAACTGGGGCGCGCCGCCGACTGTCACGCTGGAAAAATTGATTTCCTGGACCGACCACACGAACGACGGCGTGCGTTATTTTTCCGGCACGGCCACTTATGAAAAGGACATCGAGATTTCCGCCGGGCGATTGAGCGCCGGGCGAGAACTCTGGCTTGACCTCGGCACGGTGAAAAATTTTGCTGAAGTCTCCCTGAATGGGCAAAACCTCGGCGTGCTCTGGAAACCGCCGTTTCGCGTGACCGCCACTGCTGGCGCGAAACCGGGCGTGAACAAACTGGTCGTCAAGGTCACCAACCTCTGGCCGAACCGGCTGATTGGCGATGAGCAATTGCCGCCGGATTGCGAGTGGGACGGCAAGCAGCTCAAGGCATGGCCGCAGTGGCTGCTCGACGGCAAGCCCAGCCCCACCGGACGACTGACCTTCATGACGTGGCATCACTGGACGAAAGATTCGCCATTGCTGGAGTCGGGGTTGCTCGGCCCGGTGACGCTGCGCTCGGCTGAAATCATTCCCGCCAATTAAGATGGCGCGATGCGCGAACATGTCCTCCAAGGATCGGCCAGTCTGGAATTGATTGCCCATGGGTATCGCTGTTGTGCCTCTCCGTTCTGGCAGCAGGTGCGGCCTTCGTTCCAAGGTGGGCGTGGAAAAAGGAGCGTCAGTTTCCAGCACTTGCAGGATCCAGCCTCTAACATTTTACCGGACGACCGAACCATCAAATGTTCAGGCCGCGACGGCAGCCGGTGTTGTCTGTGCTCCTGGTCATTGCTTCGCCGCCATGTGACGCCGCTTTCAAAAGCTGATTTGCACCCGATGGAATCGTCGGTTCATTTCGCGGCCATCTGACGACGTCACTTTTGATGCGTTTCTTTGTCACCTTTTGGCCCTTTTCGGGTGCTTACAGGGTGATATGATGACAACCGAAGCAATGCACACGGCGGAATTCAACGATGCCGAGCTGGTGGCCGAAAGCCTGGGCGGAAACCGGGATGCCTTCCGCCGGATTGTTGAACGGTATCAAACCCTGATTTCCTCGCTGGCGTATTGCGCCACCGGCGACGTGAGCCAGAGCGAAGACCTCGCCCAGGAGACCTTCGTGACCGCCTGGAAAAAACTGGCGGAACTGCGTGAGCCGGCCAAGTTGCGGCCTTGGTTGTGCAGCATCACCCGTTTTCTCATCAGCAAAGAGTTCCGGCGCCAGGGACGCGAGCCGGTTCATGCCGCCGAATCGTTGGAGGCGGATGAATGGGTCTCGCCGGAACCGCTGCCGCCGGACCAGGTCATCAGCGAGGAGGAAAAGGCGATTCTCTGGCGTTCGCTCGAACGCATCCCGGAAATCTATCGCGAACCGCTGGTCCTGTTTTATCGCGAACACCAATCCATCGAGGCCGTGGCGCAGGATCTGGAGTTGAGCGAGGACGCGGTAAAACAACGGCTGTCGCGCGGACGGAAACTGTTGCAGGAGCAATTCCTCGCCTTTGTCGCCGGCGCGCTGAAACAAACCAGTCCGGGCAAGACCTTCACACTCGGCGTGATTGCGGCCCTGCCGCTGCTGGCCACAACCGCCAAGGCGGCGACGGCGACCGCCACTGCGACGAAGGGCGGCGCGATGGCGAAGGCGACGGGAGCGGGCGCGTTCTTACAAGCCATCGCCGCAATGAGTCCCATCCTGCTGTTGGGCGGCTTTTTAGGCTTCAAGATGGGCGGCGACGCCCGGCAATCGTCGCAGCAACGCGAGTCGGTCGCCATGTTCTGGCGCATTGTGGTCGGATCGCTGGCTGCATTTGTCGTGCTTCCGTTCCTGTTGCTTATTGTTCTAAATATTCAGCCCGTGGATTTTTCCGGCGATTTCCGGCAGAGGGTGATGGGCGGAATAACCATTTGGCTGGGATTGATGTATGCCGTGGTGCCAGCCGCTCTGATACTGTGGGCGTGGCAGCGTCGGCGGAAGTTCCAGTCGCAGCCCGCATATGAACCGGAAGTGGCAGTGAATCCCAGGAAGAAAAAACGGTTTGTTCTGTGGGTGATCATCGCGATGATTGGGACGGCGAGCCTACTCGGCCTTGCACTCGAGGACACGAACAAGAAGGTTCAGTATATAACCACTGCCGAGGTTCAGAAAATGGTCGTGGATGGCAACGGTAAGGAAGCTGAATTTTTTTCCATTTCGCAATACCAGAACGGCTCCAGTAATTTTTGGATCAGGTTGCGGGAAAACGGCAAGCGAACCTACGTCTCCGCGCCCGTGGATGACGCCACACTTGCCCTGATCAAGGCACAAGGCATCAAGTGCCCAACCTACGTCCAAGGCCGCGATTTTGAGGTGTTTGGGTGGCCGGGCCGTTTCTTGCCAGTGTTCTGCCTCTTCATCCTGGCGATCGGCGGCGTTGTTCTCCTGCGCAGACCGGGAAAATTCAACCCGCAGGAAATGAACGCACAGCAGACAGTAAAATTGCAACAGGTGGAGAGAGTGGCGAACAAGGTATTTGGCACGACCGTTGCGCTGGTGCTGATCGCCATAAGCCTTCTGCTTGTTCGGTTCACGTTACATCACAACTACGGCCAGACCATTTCCGTGACCGAAGCTCGACGAATCATCGCAGAGAACAAAAACGCCCGGGCCGGAGTCATTCAATACAATAACGGATCGAAAGAAATGGAGATTTCCATTCCAAGACACAGGAGTTATACCGCTGACATCACGTCGGCATATGAATCCACACTTGCCCTGTTGGCGGAAAACAAAATTCCATATAACACGGCTATTCAAGGCCGGGATTTCGGATATCGCCAACCAGACCGCTGGCTGTTGCTGTCGTGCAGCTTCATTCTGATAGCGGGTGCGATTTTGGTTCTGTGGTGGGCATGGAAAAAGGAGCGCCGGTTTCCAGCCTCTGCGGAATCCCGCGTCTGACTTTTTACCGGATGCGATGGCAGCCGGTGGAATCATCGGTTCACTTCGTTGCCATTTTCAGCCACGGAGTGGCGTAAGATAATAGCCCACGGTGAAACCGTGGGTGGGTCATCCAAAAATCAAGCCCCGGCAGGGGCGGCAGAAAATCACCAACGGAAATTTCTTTCGCCCCATCCGGGGCGTTTTTCATTTGTACATTGATACCCACGGTTTCACCGTGGGCTACTCTCTGTCGCTGCTCCGCAGATGTTTGGGTCACTTCGCCGCCATGGCCTTGCCGGCCAGCCAGCCGGTCGTCCACGCGGCCTGGAAATTAAAGCCGCCGGTCACGCCGTCTATGTCCAGCAGTTCGCCGGCGAAAAACAGCCCCGGACAGACCCTGCTCTCCATCGTCTTGAAGTTCACCTCCGCCAGCCGCACGCCGCCGCACGTCACGAATTCGTCCTGGTTCAGGCTCTTGCCTTTGACCGGGAATTCCGTGCGGATCAATTGCTGGACGAGCTGGTGTTGCGCAGACCGCGAGAGCGTGGCCCAACGCGTGTCGCGCGCAATGCCGGCGGCCAGGACGAGTTGTTCCCACAAGCGCAACGGCAACGGCGTCACCGGCACGTTGACGACGAGACGCGCGGGTTGCGCTGCCTGACGCGATTTAAGTTCAGCGGCAATCGCCTCCGCGTGGAGGTGCGGCAGCCAGTTGACCTGCAGCGGAAATTGGTAATTGAATCCGTGCAACGCCCGCGCGCCCCACGCCGACAACTGCAGAATCACCGGCCCGCTCAAGCCCCAGTGCGTCACCAGCAACGGCCCCCGCTCGCGCAACCGCGCGCCTGCCACCGATGCCTCGACCGACCCGACGGAAACCCCGGCCAGCGCGCGCAGCCACGGCGTCGTAATGTGAAACGTGAACAGCGACGGCACGGGCGCTTCCAGCGTGTGCCCGAGCGACCCCGCCAGTTGCCCCGCCACCGCCGCGCGGCATCCGCCCGTGGCCAGCAACAGCCGGTCGCAGACGATTTTTTCGCCGGATTTTTCGGTAGGGCGCACAGCCTGTCGGGTCGAAGCACGGCGAAGACCGATCCCCTGCGCGCCGTCGTTGACACGCGTTACCACGGCGGGCAGAGGACTGCCCGCCCTACCCAGCATCAGTACAAACTTGCCATCCGCATTTTTTACGACTGACTCCACGCCCGCATTGAGCCGCAATTTCACCCCCGCCGCTTTCGCGGCATTCATCAGGCAATCCATGATGGTTTGCGACGAATCGCTGACGGGGAACATGCGGCCGTCGGCCTCGGTTTTCAGCTTTACGCCGCGCGATTTAAACCACGCCACCGTGTCGCTCGCTTGAAAGTTTTTGAAGGGCGCCAGCAACGCCCGCCCGCCGCGCGGATAACGGGCGGTCAATTCACGCGCATCGAAGCAGGCATGGGTGACATTGCAGCGACCGCCGCCGGAAATGCGGACTTTGGAGAGGAACTGCGGGCCACGTTCCAACAGCACGACTTCGGCATCGGGAGCGGCCTCGGCGCAGGTGATGGCGGCAAAAAAACCCGCCGCGCCGCCGCCGACCACAATGACCCGTCGCGAACTCATCCGCGCGAATTTAACCGGGCGCACCGCCAAAGTCTCTCTCCAAGAACAATCCGTCCGCTGTCGCAAACCGCCTCCAAGCCGTCGCGTAAACTTCCGTTTCACAGCGACTGGTGGGGCGAGACTACCGGCGAGCCGAAATGAGGACATTTTTCATTCGGTTTACGGCTCGCGGGTACGCTCGCCCCACCAAACTGACCCACTACAGATTTTTCTTTGCCTGGTTTCTGGTATGGTGCCGCCATGCGAAAGTTGCCGCGTTCATTTTACGACCGGGACACGATTGCGGTCGCGAGGGAATTGCTGGGCAAATATCTGGTCCACGGGAAGCGCGTCGGCCGGATTGTGGAGGTGGAGGCGTATCTCGGCCCGCACGATCTCGCGGCGCATTCGGCCCGGGGGCTGACGGAGCGGACGAAAGTGATGTTCGGCCCGCCGGGCCACGCCTACGTCTATTTCATCTACGGGATGTATCACTGCATGAACGTGGTGACGGAGCGCACAGGTCATGCGTCTGCCGTGTTGCTGCGCGCCATCGAGCCGGTGAAGAATGTCGGGGGCCGGACCTGCGGTCCCGGCCTGCTCTGCCGCGCGCTGCACATTGACCGGCGCCTGAACGCGCACGACCTGCTCAGTGACGATTTTTACATCGCCGCGCCACCGAAAGCCGAACCGTTTGCCATCGTCAAGCGACCGCGCGTGGGGGTGGATTACGCGCGGCATTGGGCGAAGCGGCATTTGCGGTTCTACATCAAAGGCAATCCGTTTGTGTCGCGGCCATAGCGCGCCCTGATGAACCGCGTTGAAACCTTGACCCTTCTCAGAGCGGCGTTACCCTTGTGAAATGAATCCTTTCACGAGTCTTTCCAAAACTTGTGTCATCGCAATTGTTGCCGGCTTCGTCCTCGCGTGCGCCTTCGGCGTCCCGGCGCAAGGCATACCGTTGCCGGTGATTCCCGATGCGACATTCAACGTCACCGACTACGGCGCGGTCGGCAATGGCAGGACGATGAACACCGCCGCCATTCAGAAGACAATTGATACGGCTTCCGCCGCCGGAGGAGGCATGGTGCTGGTTCCGGCCGGGAAATTTCTGACCAAGCCATTCACGCTCACCAGCAGCATCAATCTGCATCTCGCCAAGGATGCATTTATTTTAATCAGCGATGAACTGACGAATTACCCGTTTGCCAACAAGCGATATCAGGACAGCATCAGCGCCAGCGGCGCACATGACCTCGAAATCAGCGGAGAGGGAACGATTGACGGCCAGGGCAATGCCTGGTGGACGGCCTTTCGGGCGAACAAGTCCATGACGCACCGGCCGTATATGATCAAGCTGTCGAACTGCACCCGGGTGCGCGTCCACGGCGTCACCCTGAGCAACTCGCCGATGTTCCATCTCGTGCCGCAGAATTGCCTGGACGTGACGATCCAGGGCATCATCATCAAGTCGCCGGCGGATGCCCCCAACACCGACGGCATTGACCCTTCCGGATGGAACTACCTCATTGCCGACTGCACGATTGACGTCGGGGACGACAACATCGCCATCAAACCCACCGGCAGCCGCACTCCGGGGAACAAAAATTACACGGTCAAGAATTGCACGTTCGTGCACGGGCACGGATGCTCGGTCGGCTCAGGCACCGCCGGCGGGATTGAGGATTTGACGGTGAGTGATTGCAGTTTCGACCAGACCGACGCCGGCATCCGCATCAAGACATTACGCGGGAATGGCGGTTTGCTGCAGCATTGCACGTATGAAAACCTCAAGATGACGGCAGTGAAGAACCCGATTTACATCATTGATTATTATCCGGAACGGAATGCGCCCAAGGACCCGTCAACCGAGACGCCCGAACCCATCACCGACCGGACGCCCTTCAACCAGAACATCATCATCCGCAACGTGACCGCGACCAATTGTCCGACCGCCGGCACGATCCGGGGTTTGCCGGAAGCGCCCATTACCAACGTGACGCTTTCGAATGTGAACATTTCGGCCAAAACTGGAATGAAGATTTATTACGCCCGGAAAATCCGGTTTGTGGGGTCGAAGATTGCCGCTGAGATCGGAAGACCGCTGATGACCTTCGATGCCGAGGTCGCGGGACTGGAATAATTCGCAAAAAAAGGCGGGGCCTGGTTTTACCCAGGCCCCGCCGTGAAATCTCAAGCGCTATTAGTAGCGATTGCGACCGCCGCCGCTGCCGCCGTATTCACGACGACCGCCACCGCCGCCGGCCGGACGCTCTTCGCGCGGCTTGGCGATGTTGACCGTGAGGGCGCGACCGCCCAGTTGCGAGCCGTTGAGCGCCGCAATGGCCTTCTGCGCCTCTTCCGGCGAGTTCATGGTGATGAAACCAAAACCACGGGGACGCCCGGTGGTCCGGTCCATCATCAAGTTGGTTTCAACGACCGTGCCGTGCGCCGCGAAGGCGTCCTGCAAGTCGTTTTCAGTGGTGTCGAAGGAAAGATTCCCTACAAACAATTTATTACTCATGTGATGTTTAACTGTGAGACTAACCTTGCTCTTGTCAGACTGTTCCCGTTAATCGGATTTCAAATCATCACTGAACTGAAGTTCACCTGAAGATTTACCATGCCATGCAATCGTTAAGCTATCTAACAGACGTGCGAAATATCGCTGATTCTGCCGCAATAGCAACAACAATCGGCAACAATCTTTTGGGGCAAAAACGCGGCAGCGGCGCTCTTCCGGTTCGTATCTCATCGTCATTCCGCTCGTGTTCGTGAGTCCGTGGATTGCGAGCGGCCTGTATGTGTTCATCGCCCTCCTGTGGCTCGTTCCCGATCGCCGCATCGAGCGGGTGCTGATGAAGCGGGAAGAAAAATAAGCCGATCTCGTCAAGTCGGATTTTCTTTCGCGCATTCACGCAACCCGATCACCACCTTTGCCGGGATTTTGTGTCCATCATTTACAATCACCGCCCCGGAACGCATGATGTTTCTGCCTTCGGAGAAACTAACATGCCGCAGGTGAGTCAACCGCAGGAAAAAATAAAAGTTATGGGCGATAAATCCCCGAAGTCGAACCAGAAGAAGTCCACACAGAAACAATCCAAGGCCAACAGCGCCGATCAGAAGAAAAAACAGGCCGTGGCCGCGAAGTCAGCCGCCGCCAAGAACCGCTAGTCAGCCGTCCGCTGCTGTCTCTCCTGATGCGAAAATCAGGGGAGGACAGATATTCCCGACCGCCGCATTGAGCGCGTGCTGGTGAAGCGGGAGAAGGAATGAGCATTCAGTTGCTTAACCCCGGTCACTCTCCAGCAACCTTGAAGGCGGCGGCAACTGCTCCGGCTGCGCCCTTGGACCAGTTCCGCTGTTTACCGTCGGGATTGAACAGTTCCGCAGCACGGTCCCGCCACTTTTGATCCGTCGCACAGCCGAGGGTCTTTTTGAGACTTTGGGGCGCAACCTTGACAACGCGAAGGCCGCGCTGAGTAGCCGCGAGTTCGATCATCGCCTCTCCCTTGATCGCTTCCAGACAGGAACCAAACCGGCCCGACGAGCATTTCAATAGGGCAATGACCGAACCTGCGCCCTTACCCTTGCGGTCGAAAAGGGTGATGAGACTTTGCAGCAGTTCGGCCAGATCGTCCCCCGAGCGGACTTGAAACGGAATCGGTCTGATGGTCGTGATAACGAACTTGTCGCCCGCACCCTTGGTCTCGGCAATAACGACTGCGGATCTGGTGGCGTTTACGCCGAAAATCATGCAGGCACAATCTCAGAAGAGACGTCGAGGGTAAAGCGTCGCTTGGGCCAACGGGCACGACAGTCGGGATTCCCTTCACACGTTCAAATGGTGGCCGTCCGCCGGAGCGCGGCTGTGGCGAAGCCCAGCCGCAGCACCCACGCCAACAGTGACGTGTGGAATTTATCAAGAGCCGTTACATTCTCCACGCGCTGCGGCTGGTGCTCGGCGCACACAGCCGCGCTCCGTTAAAGCTTCAGTGATCCAAACTCGTCACGAAATCTCGCGCTGCTCCACGGCCACGTCTTCGGGTCGAGAACCAGACCCGCCTTCGCCGGATTGTTCTCAATGTAGTTGCGCGTCTCCAATTCGTGCCCGCTGTCTCGCATAAACGTGTCCCAGTAATCCGCCTGCCAAAACTCACCGCGACGATGCAGCAGCCGGTTCGCTTTAAACGCCGTGTGCTTTTTCCAACTCTCAAGAATCTCCGCCATCGGCGTGGCCTCCCCCTTGAATAATGCGTGGACGTGATTTGGCATCACCACCCACGCGTGCAAATCGTAGCGTTGACCATGGAAGAATAGCACGGCGTCCTCGACAAATTTCGCTATTTCTGGCCGGCGCAAATGACACTCGCCGCGACCTTTGTCGAGATACGATTCCAACTCAGCCCGACGCTGTTGGTCGTCCTCAATCTTCCAGAGATGTTCCCACTCGGAGCGGAGTGATTCGGGAAAGCTGTCGGCCAATCGGAACGTGACAAACTGCGTCAATCCCGGTTCGTCGCGATGTGGTAGATAACCACGCTCATTCCAGCCACGAAAACCTTGCTTGGCGATTTCCAGATTCGGCGGTGAAGACCAGCGTCTCTTGCCCTCGACCAACTCCCGCACACCGGGATTGTGCGGTGGCCCGGGACGGCGAGTTTTTGGAGGCTGGCTCACGCCAAACATTGAGCCGCAAACACGCGAACGCCGCAAGTCTTGGAACGCATCCGGAGCGCGGCTGTGTCGCGGAGACCAGCCGCAGCAGCTTCGCAACGAATGGTGCATGGAAATAATTCAACGCGGCTCGACATTCGGACGTGCTGCGGCTGATCCCGCGCGGCGCGGGACACAGCCGCGCTCCGCCGCCGGGCCGCGACTGTGCGCGCAGCGTCAGTCGCAGCAACTTGGCAAACCGATGCGCTTGTGGTGGACACGGGTGATGCAACTCTGCCTGCCCCGATGCCGTTTATCGGTGTTGGGGTTGGGGATAATTTTGGCGTATGACCCAGGGTAAAATCCTGCTCGCGATCAAGCCTGGTATTGTTCATCGCTGACCTTTTCCATCCAGTCAACCGCTTTGCCGTCGAGCTGTTCCTGAATGGCGATGTGCGTCATGGCCGTGGTTGGCGCGGCACCGTGCCAATGCTTCTCGCCCGGCGGGAACCAGATCACGTCGCCCGGCCGGATTTCTTCAATCGGGCCGCCCCAGCGCTGCACGCGTCCGCAGCCAGCCGTCACGATCAGTGTCTGCCCCAGCGGATGGGTGTGCCACGCTGTCCGGGCGCCGGGCTCGAACGTGACGATTGCGCCGGTAACACGGGCGGGATCGCTTCCCTTAAACGGTGAATCAATGCGCACCGTGCCGGTAAACCAGTCGGCCGGTCCTTTGTTGGAAGGCTGTGAGCCACTTCGTTTGATTTCCATATTTAATTCCTTTGGTAGTTTCTTAATTTGTTTGGAGCGCGGCTGTGTCGCAGACCAGCCGCAGCGCTGCGACTGATGCTTCGCACACAGTCGCGCTCCGATACATATAGCTCAACGGCCGGTCATTTGCTCCAGCTTCTCCGGATAGCGGGCACCATGCACCGTGATCTTCGCGGCGGCGCTTTCGATGTCACGAAGGTCGTCGGGCGTAAGTTCGACTGCAACTGCCCCGATGTTTTCGTCCAGACGATTCAGCTTCGTGGTGCCGGGAATTGGAACAATCCACGGCTTCCGGGCCAGCAGCCACGCCAGCGCGATTTGAGCCGGTGTCGCCTTCTTCCGCTGACCGATTTTGCCAATCAAATCAATCAGGGCCTGATTCGCCTTGAGCGCCTCCGGCGTGAAACGAGGGAGGGTGCTGCGAAAGTCGGAGCTGTCAAACTTCGCGTTTGCGTCAATCTTGCCCGTGAGAAAACCCTTGCCCAGCGGGCTGTAAGTAACGAAGCCGATGCCGAGTTCTTCGAGAGTTGGTATCACTTCCTTCTCCGGGGTTCTCGTCCACAGCGAGTATTCGCTCTGGAGAGCAGTCAGCGGCTGAATGGCGTGTGCGCGACGTATCGTTTGCACTCCGGCTTCGGAAAGGCCGAAGTGCTTGACCTTGCCTGCTTGAATCAGTTCTTTCACCGCGCCCGCCACATCTTCGATCGGCACGTTCGGGTCAACGCGATGCTGATAGAGCAAATCAATTGTCCCGACCTTGAGCCGCTTGAGCGAACCTTCGACGGCCTGCTTGATGTGCGCGGGCTGACTGTTCAAGCCCGCCGCACCCGGCCGCTTATCGCTGCCACTCAGGTCGAACCCGAACTTGGTGGCGATCACCACTTTTCCGCGGAACGGAGCAAGGGCTTCGCCGACAAGTTCTTCGTTGGTGTATGGGCCGTAAACTTCAGCGGTATCGAAGAACGTGATGCCACGTTCGACGGCGGCACGAAGAAGCGAGGTCATCTCCTGCTTATCTTTGGGCGGGCCGTAGGAAAAACTCATTCCCATGCAGCCGAGTCCGACCGCCGAGACTTCCAAATTACTTTTCCCAAGTTTGCGCTTTTGCATAATTGAATCCTTTTGTTCAGTTCAATGTTGAAGTGACTTTACCTCACATGGGCGTGGTTGTCGCATGTGTTCTTGCTACACCTGTTGTGAGATTGCTCAAAAACGCCAACCAGATGAAGTCGGTCACGCATGAACACGGATAAACCCGGATTCTGACTGACTTCAATTCCTCCGCCTAGCGGAGAGATTCGCCATTGTCAGCCAACGCCAGCTGTGATAATCCGTGCAGCATGAGCACGAAGAAAATACTTCTTATCGCCTTGGGTTCACTCATCTGGGGCATGCTGCCCGCTTCCGCCGGTGAATTTCCCGACAGTTGGACCTGGGACGAAAAAAAACCTGAGAACCGCGCCGCCCACGCCGCCCTCGAAGGCAAGCCCATGCCCGCCTTCCACGTCAGCGATTGGATCAATGGCGGCATCACCGCCGCCGACATCAAGGGCAAAGTCATCGTCGTGGATTTATACGCCACCTGGTGCGGGCCCTGCATGAGGGCCATTCCCCACAACACCGAACTCCTCAAAAAATACAAGGATAAAGGACTGGTCATCATCGGCGTCTGCACCTCCAGTCATGGTCAGGAAAAGTTTGCAGCCAACGCCCAGGAACATGGCATCCAATATCCGGCCGCCCGCGATCCCGAATTGAAAACCGAGAAAGCGTGGGCCGTGCACTATTATCCGACCTACGCCGTGATTGACCGCAAAGGGATCGTCCGCATTGTCGGCCTGCAACCAGATTACGTCGAAGCCGTCGTCCAGAAATTGCTGGCGGAACCCGCGCCGTGAGGCGGCAAACCAAGCGGATGCCAGCTCTTCCATCTTCAGGATTGTGATGAAGCCCTTGATCTTTGCTCTCTGTGTTGTGTTTGCATGTGGCGGTCTACGCGCGCAGACGAATGTCTGGCGGCCATCGCCGGGACACACGCAATTGCCGATATGGCCGGGGGCGGTGCCTGATGCGAATGCCCAGCTTGTCCCGGGGCCGGAGTATGTTACGAACGTATCGTCGACCACCGGCAAACCGTGGGTTGCAGTATGCAACGTCTCGCAGGGGCGCATCTCAGTTTCTTGCAGGGTTGAGGCGTGAGGCGTGGGGAAAGAGCAGGTGCCAGCGTCCGTTACGCCAAAACATTTCCAGACACATCAAGGC
>Ga0224534_1001445_pt1 | contig 12528 bp, 12 predicted proteins | sample 714E12024metaG_FD_172012 | JGI IMG/M metagenome (GOLD analysis project Ga0224534, IMG submission 172012) | Peat soil microbial communities from Stordalen Mire, Sweden - 717 E1 20-24 | ecosystem: Environmental > Terrestrial > Soil > Wetlands > Peat | place: Sweden: Norrbotten County, Stordalen... | reverse complement strand
TCGCGCACGGGCCGGCCCTGGTCATCGGTCGTGGTTTGAGTGAAGACGCAGCCAAGCTTGGCCTCGCGAGTGTGTGCTCGTCCGTCTTCTCCTTTTCCGCTTCGCTCCTCTGTCTCTTTGGCCACCATGGGCAAGCCAGTGCCGTCCATTTGCACATACATCTTTTGGATGGGTTGCCCCACGGCGACGGGCAACTCCAGTTGCATGGCTTGCTGGATGCACTGCTGTTGGCGACGGGCGATGTCTGCTCCCACCGTTTCCGTCACCCGTTCCACGGCCTTGGCGGTGACCTCCAGGTCGGCCAACAGTTCCATCTGCTGGCGTCCGTGATCGAACGAGGAGCACTCGCTGCCGACCAGTGCCAGCATGCGGCGGACCCCAGGAGACAACTCGGTGTCTTCGATGTCGAGGGCGGCGTCGGCGGGGAACCGCCCTTGTCGGCAGTCGAGGCACCAGTAATAAGCGCGGAGCATTTTGGCGCTCCCCAGCACGGTGAGGATGGGTTTCAGCCGCATGTCCTTAAACCGAGCCTTACCGCCGCAGGAACAGGGCAGGCTTGTCTGGACTGGTCCCGACTCGCGGAGGAGTTCGGTCAGACCCGCTGCTCCGGCGGCGTGTAGCGCGGTGCGCAACGCCAACTCCACGGCTTCGATGTCCCACTCACCCGTCTTGCGCCGTTCGGCGAAGATACGGGGCAACAGCGTGTCTATTTCGCGCGTGACTTCTTGATGGATCGCAGCCACCGTTTTTTTCCTCCGCGCTCCACTTCTCCGCCGGTTTCTCGATCGGCCGCAGGCGGCAGATTCTTTCACTGATGTTCACGAACTCCGCGCACAGTCGCTGCCAGCGCTGGTACTCCTGAACCTCGGCTTGCGCCTTATGGAAAGCGGAGGGAGAGGCGAAGGATTCGGCGAACGTCTTCCCCTGGACGGTGCGGGAGAGGCGCACTTGCGGGTCGTGCCCTGGATCGTTGGGCTTGGCGCAATGGCAGGTGGGTTTTCCGCAGCGGCGGGAAACGGCGCAAATCGACCCTGGGCGCAGATCACCCAACGCGGTGATCTGGCGCAAGATGCGGGAGCGTTCAGCTTCCAAAGCGGGCAAGGAATCGGGCATGGAGGTTCCTGTTTCTGAGTAATCAAAAACACTCAGAATTATGGCACAAAAAAAGAACGGAGCGAATTGCCCCATCCACGTCGCACGCCCCTCCCCCATCTCCTCATCTCCGGCTTGACTAGGAGGCAGGACTCATAGTAGAATCAGTCTGATACGATGGCGCGCGTGATGATCTCTCCCACGCAGGAAGGGGTTCTCGCTCTCGGCGAAGGCCAACTTCCGGGACAAGCACTGAAACAACTCCGCCGGTATATCGCGGACAAGAGGCTTAAGCCCGGGATGAAATTGCCGCCTGAGCGTAAGTTGGCGGAAACGTTTGGCGTGGGCCGTTCCGCATTAAGAGAAGCCCTTCAGGCGCTGGCCGTCCTGGAAGTCGTCGTGAGCCGGCGCGGGGATGGCACTTACATACGGTCGCTTGCCAATGTAGGAGGCGGATGGCCGGCCAATCCGCAACTGAATGAAGTAGATTTCGATACTATCGAGTTACTCGAAGTACGCAAGATGTTGGAGCCGCGAGCTGCGGCTTTGGCCGCGGGCAGAGCCACAGCGCGGGATTTGGTGGAGCTCAAGCATCACCTTGTCAAGATGAGTGCTCAGACAGGGAATGTTGCGATCCGCGAGCAGGAAGATTTCCTTTTCCACGATGCGGTAATTCAGGCCGCTCACAACAACGTTCTCAGGGCGCTGGCTGATTCACTGATGCCGATGTTGATCAGGAGCCGCCGGATTACTGGCCAAACGCATCGTGACATGGATCGGATCATCAGACAACACACCGCTGTTTATGAGGCTATCCGAATCGGGAACGGCGAATTGGCTGAGGAGGCGATGAATCAGCACTTGTTAGGAGTCGGTGTTGATTTGATTTCGGAGCGGCATCCTCTGTGACGGCTTGTCCGCCGGTGTGCGGCCTGACTGTTGATTTGCCGCCAGATAGCATGAACGGCCAGTGAGATCCAAAACGGCGGGGCCGGTGCTGGCCGTTCTTTTCCTCGTCAACGTTTTCGACTTCTACGATCGCTAGGTGCTGGGCGCGGTGCTGGAGCCCTTGCAGCGCGAGTTTCACCTCACCGATGCGCGGCTGGGCGCGCTCCCCACCATCTTCACGGTGCTTTACGCAGTGCCCGGGCTCCCCCCCTGGGGCGGCTGGCGGATACCTGGAGCCGTAGGCGCCTGCTGGCCATCGGGGTGACCGTGTGTGCCGGCCTGACGGGTATGGGCGGCCTGGCGGCCAGTTACGCCATGCTTCTGGCCACCCGGCCGGGCGTGGGCATCGGGGAGGCGGTGTGCGCGGCCGCGGCCGCCGGATCCGGGGCGGTGACGGAAGCGGCGCATGCGATTGGTCTTCACCCGGCCATGTGCGTAATTCCAGCGCTTTCCGTGGCGCTGGCGGCGACGCTGTGGGCCGGACATGCACTGCTTCCTCCGCCGTCCCGCAACGTCTGAGCAGCGTTACGGCCCGGCAATCGCCACTCTGCCGAGCTGGGCGCATCGGAACGGCGCCTCAACGGGGCGTGAAAGAATCAGCTATGGCCGTTCAGCGCCACCCCTTCGCCGGCCGCCGCCTTCCTGAGATCGGCGTCGAGCGTGGCAAGAGGTAAGCCCTCCCGCTGCGCCAACTCCAGATACGCGGCATCGTACACAGATAACCGGTGGCTCCGGGCCAGCCGCAGAACCGCGCCTTCATCCGGAGCGCGATCTATCCGGATTCGAAGCCGCGATAGGTTCAGCAGGAAAGCGGCGGTGTCGGATTCCGCGATACGCCGCCTGCGTTCGTTCACTACCAGGGTGTTTCGCACCTCGAACCACCACAGGCAGGGTACGACAGCCTCTTCGGAGCACATTTGATGGAACGCCACACGAGCATCGGGGTGGTCTTCATCCTGAAAGGCCCAGCACGCCGTGATGGATGCATCGAGAACGAAGGCCATCAGAACTTGCGCCCTTCATCCCGGGCCGACAGCAGTTCCCCTACCGTGATTCTACCGGTGCGCTTACGCAACTCACGGATCGCGGCGAGAGCCTTGTCGATTTCCTCCTGACGCCGGTCCACCTCAGGCATGATCCGGGCGATGCGACGCCCATGACGCGTAATGATCAGCGTTTCGCCCCGCTCCACATCGTCCAGGAGCTGGGGCAAATGAACCTTGGCTTCCGATGCTTGAATCTCGCGCATATCAGCCACGAATCAACCAGTCGATTCGACCAGTTTTATTTTATCACAATCCCACCAGAACGATGCAGACGTCCATCACGTTGGTGTTGGTCGGTCCGGTGATCACCAGATCGCCCAGCGATTCGAAGTAGTGGTAGGAATCGTTGCGATTGAGATAACTGCGCGCGTCGGGCTTGCGGCCGCGCGTCTGGCCATCGGCCACCGCCCCGGCCGCGTTGGTGGGGCCGTCGGAGCCGTCGGTGCCCGCACAGAAGACCACCACGTTCTCCAGCCCGGCGATATCGAGGGCGGCGGCCAGCGCGAATTCCTGGGCTCTGCCGCCCAGGCCATCGCCGCGCAGCGTGACGGTAGTTTCCCCGCCCGTGATGATACAGGCGGGCGGCTTGATCGGCCGCCCGGTGCGCGCCATTTCGGACGCGATGGCGGCGTGCATGCGGGCGATCTCGCGGGCCTCGCCCTGGACCTCGCTGGAGAGCACCAGCGTCCGGTAACCCAGCGCGCGGGCGCGACTCGCGGCCGCGGCCAGGGCCAGGCGGTTGCTGCCCACGATGGTGTTGCGCACGCGCGCAAAGACCGGATCGTCCGGCTTGGGCGTTTCGGGGACGGCGCCGCGCGCGCCCTGTTCGAGACGCTCCCTCACCGCTGCGGGCACGCGCTCGCGGATGCCGTACCGGTCGAGGAGTCCCACGGCATCGGCGAAGGTAGAGGCGTCCGGCGCGGTGGGTCCGGAGCCGATGACGTCGAGATTATCGCCGATCACGTCGGAAAGCATCAGCGATTCGATACGGGCGGGCGCCGCCAGCCGCGCCAGTTGCCCGCCCTTGATGCGCGAGATGTGCTTTCTAATGGCGTTGATCTCGTGGATATTGGCGCCCGACGCCAGCAGCAGGCGGGTGGTGGCCTGTTTCTCCTCGAGGGTGATGCCCTCGGCCGGCAGGGGCATCAGCGCCGACGCGCCACCCGAGATGAGGCAGATCACCAGGTCGTCCTTCCCCGCCCCGGCCGCGATCCGCGCGATCCGTTCGGCGCCGGCCACGCCGTTGGGGTCGGGGACCGGATGGCCGCACTCGTTCAATTCGATGCGGCGCAGCTTGGCCGTATGCCCATACTTCACGTTGAGCAGCCCGGCGGCGATGCGGCGGCCGAGCACGCGCTCGGCGGCCTGCGCCATGGACGCGCCGGCCTTGCCCGCGCCCACCACGTAGATGTCGCGAAAGCGCGAGAAATCGCGACGCCTCAGATGGCGCTCGACGGCGCCGGCGGGGTCCGCAGCCGACAACGCGGCTTGGAAAATGGTGCGTGCATGCTTGCGCAGAATTCGATTGCTCATAGGATTAGGGGATGGGTCAGAATGGCTTCGACCACGCCGGCCGGATCGTCGCTTTCAATGGGAACGCGCACGTCCGCGAGGGCGTACGCCTCGCGCCGCGCCTGGTACAGCGCGGCGAACTGCCGGGGATCGCGCGCCAGCGGCCGGTGCGAAGCCAGCGCCACGCGGCGCTCGACCACCTCGAAAGGGCAATCCAGCCACACCGTGACGCCGTGGTTCTCAAGTAAATCGCGGTTTGCCTGCGCGGCAAATGCGCCGCCGCCCAGCGCCAGCACAGCGGGGCTGCCCCGCTCGATCCGGCGGACGTGACGATGGATGATCGCGGTTTCGATGCGGCGGAATTCCGCCTCGCCGCGCGTGTCGAAGATCTTCGAAATGGCCGCCCTTTCGGCGGCTTCGATCTCCTCGTCGGTGTCGACGAAGTCCCAGCCCAGACGCTGGGCCAGGAGGCGGCCGATGGTGGACTTGCCGGAGGCCATGAAGCCCACCACGTAGATGCCGGGCGTGCGCTTGAGCTTGAGGTTCATGCCGACTCGTTCATGCGCGCCATGCGGGTTTGGACGATGGCGGGGAACAGGCGGCCGAGGGCCACCAGAACCCAGCCGGCGCGCGGGGTCATGACGGTGCGGGCATCGCGCTCCACTCCGCGGCGAACGGCCGCGGCGCATTCCCCGGCCGTGATGGCGTAGCGGCGGCTGCGCAGCACATCGGGCGGCACGCGTCCCCCGCGGACGTGCTCCTGAAAACCGGTTCTCACGTAACCGGGGCAGACCAGCATGGCGTGAACGCCCTCGCGCCGGAGCTCCATCCGCAGCCCTTCGGTGAGGGCGCCCACCGCGTATTTGGAGGCGCTGTACAACGTGGACCAGGGCAGCACCATCTTGCCCCCGATCGACCCGATATTCACGATCGTGCCGCTATGGCGCGCGCGCATGTGCGGCACCACAAGCTGGGTCATTTCGAGCAGCGCAAAGAAATTCAATTCCATCAGGCCGCGCGCCTCTTCGATGGGCGTGTTCCAGGAGGGCAGGTAGGTGCCCACCCCGGCATTGTTGATCAGGATATCGATGGCGCCGAACCGTTCCAGGGTGCGCGCCACCACGCGGCGGCGGGTATCGTCGCTGGTGAGGTCGCCCGGCGTGATGAGCGCCGCCGGCCCCGCGCGGTTGAGACCTTCTTCGGAGCGCGCGGTCAGCGACAGCTTCGCGCCCACGCGCGCGAACTCCGCGGCACAGGCGGCGCCGATGCCCTCGGACGCGCCGGTGATGAGGACGACTTTGCCGTCAATTCGCATAGAATGATTCACCGCGGAGACGCAGAGACGCCGAGAAAAACAAAGGCAAGAAGGAGAGCGCGGAGGAGGCAGAGAGCGCAGAGAAAACCTTCTTAAGTTCTCTCGTTCTCTGCGTCTCTGCGTCTCGGCGGTGAAAAATCTTTGCGCTACGGTGCATTGCTACCCTTTCACTTGAAACGTCATAATATTACCATGCCTGCGCGGCTCATCCCGCTGTTTCCGTTACACGTGGTGGTCTTTCCCAGAACGCGGCTGCCGCTGCACATTTTCGAAGAACGGTATAAGGAGATGATCGGAAATGCCATCCGCGACCACTCGGAATTCGGGGTGGTTCTGGCAAAGGAAGACGGCATCGTGAGCGCCGGTTGCACGGTGATGGTGGAGAAGGTGCTCGAAACATACCCCGATGGCCGCATGGATATCCTGGCGCGCGGCCTGAGGCGTTTCGAAATTGTGGAGCTGAGCGCGGAGAAGGATTATCTTCAGGCCGAAGTGAGTTTCTTCGACGACGACGACCCCGCCCCGGCGCCCGCCGAGTTGCGCGACCAGGCGCTCTCGAACTACCGGGCCATGAGCGGGCTGGCCGCTTCCCAAGGACGCGGCGAGCCGGACCTCCAGGACCCGCAACTCAGTTTTCAACTGGCGCAGGCGCTGCCGGACCTGGATTTCCTGCACGCGCTCCTGGCGCGCCGGTCCGAAATCAGCCGGCTCAAGGAGCTCAACCATTACCTGGCGGAGTACATTCCGCGCCAGCGCCGCATCGAGTACGTGAAGCACCTGGCTCCCACCAACGGTTTCGGCGGCGGACCCTCGGGGCGGTAGCGCCGCCCATGCGCCACTTCCTGCTCATCGACGCGGACGATACGCTGTGGGAGAACAACATTTATTTCGAGCGCGCCTTCGACGAATTTGCCGGGTTCCTGGACCATTCCTCGATGACGCCGCGCGAGGTGCGCGAGGTCCTGGACCGCATCGAGGAAGCCAACAACAAGATCCACGGTTACGGCTCGGCCAACTTCGCGCGCAATCTGCGGCAATGCTACCAGAGCCTGGCCGAGCGCGAGGTGCGCGAGGAGGACTTGCGGACCGCAATGGGGTTCGCCGAGCGGATTCTGGAATGCCCCATGGAGGTGATCGAAGGGGTTCCGGAAACCCTCGAATATCTTTCGCTGCGCCACGATTTGACGCTGTTCACCAAGGGGCACCCGGAGGAGCAGAAACTCAAGATCGGCCGTTCCGGGCTGGGCGGATTCTTCGGCCACACCGCCATCGTCAAGGAGAAGGATGCCACAGCTTATCGCCGTCTGGTGGAAGAACGCGGCATGGACCCGGAGCGAACCTGGATGATCGGCAACAGCCCGAAATCGGACATCAACCCCGCCCTGGAAGCCGGCCTCAACGCGGTTTTCGTTCCGCACGCGCACACCTGGATTCTGGAGAAGCAGGACCTACGGCTGGGGAAAGGCAAGCTGCTGGTGGTGGAGCAGTTCAGGGACTTGAGAGAGCATTTCTGAGGGCGGGGCAACCGCCTCCAGGCGCCCCAACACCGTCAACCGTTGTTTGGGGCGCATCTGAAGATAGCGCGCGAGCGTGGCGCGCGCCCCCCGGGGGGGCGCGCGCCACGCCCGATCAAATCGGTGTTATGTTATGGCCTGGCGCGTTTGCGGCGCCCGAGAACGAAAAGAGCCCCGGCAAGCGCGAGCGGTAAAATCATTGCCGGCTCCGGCACGCCGGTGCCTGCCTGTTCCAAATCGACGTTGTCAAGGCCGATATACTGGTTGCCGGTTTTTCCGACCAGGCTGATGGTAACGGTGCCCGCAGTCGTGACGCTGAAGGGCGCCGACGTTTCCAGCGCCCAGTTATTTCCCGACAAGCCGGACCCGGAGGTAAACGTGTTGCTGTACAACGTCGTCGAGGTGCCCTCAGTGGCCGAAGCCGCAACCGACACCGGGCCTCCGGCCGTGCCTGTGCCGCCTGCGCCAGAGTATCCGAGGTAAAAACTCAGGGTGTAGTTGCCGACAGCCAGGTACACAGCCTGCGTGACGCCGCCAAAAGGAGTGGGGTCGTAATAGCCGGTCAGATCGAGGAAATACGAACCGGCTTGCGGAGTCAGGCCAAAGTCTCCGTTATAGAGCCACGACACCGGGTTGTTGATGATGCTCCAATTACCCAAGCTCGTCGAGCCCGCAACGAGCTGTTCCCCGTCACCGTTGCCGTAGGGGTTGGAGTTGTTGCTAAAAGTATTTCCGGTACTTGCGAGTTCAAAGCTGCCGTTGATCAGGCTGTTCGCCCAAGCACCACTTGCGAATAACACGCCGACCGCCACGAAATTCCGAATCAGTTTCACGCGTCCTCCTTGTTCTTGTTAACGATGTGCTGCCATTCCGACTCGCGCCTTCCCAGGCGCTGCCCGGATTTATAATACTACCGCTGGCATATTCAAGCAAGCGTAAGTAGTACTGGAACGAATGCCAAGTCTGCCGTGGGCCACCAATGGTCAATTGCGACACCCGCATACCGCGATCGCGACAGTATCAGCCAGACGGAAATCAGGCGAACGAAACTCGCGATCCAATACTCTGCGTAACGGCGCACGGCGCACCTTCACCCGTCAAAAGACACAAACACGACGTTCATCTATATGATCACGGTATCAGGTTCGATGTCAATAGTCCTGGGTCGAAATATTCAAAAAAGAACCCGAAAAACGGGTACCGCGGCGATTCTGCAATGAATGTGTTATGTTCTTGGGCCGGCCGGGGCCGCCAAACGGTCGGAGTGGAACAGATTATCGGTACGTACCAGTACTATTCACCACAGGAACTACAGTACCGCGGCCAAGAAACCGGTGCACACGGATTTCACTGCTCGGGGCGCCGCTGCCTCTCGTATGGCGTCTTCAGATACTTGGCGGCCTCTTCCTGCGCGCCCTGCGTATTGTCCTTGGTCCGAATGGCGAGATTGTACTCGTTCACGGCGCGCTCCCGCTGTCCCGTGACATCGAAAATCTTGCCCAGATTGATGTGCGCCCAGACTTCGGTCCACTTGGGCTCGAGGTCGCCGTTCAGCACCTCGCGGAACGAGTTGGCGGCCGCTTGCCAGTTTTGCTGGAGAAAGAAGATCTCGGCAATCCGGTAGTTTGCCAGCGAGCTGTTGCGGGTGGTTTCGAGCGCCTTCTGGTATTCCTTCAGGGCATCGCCGAATTCGCTCAGCTCGGCGAACTGTTCGCCGCGGCGGATGGCCACCGCCACCCTCACTTCGTTGCCGTAGCGCAGCACGCGGTTGTCGGGGTCGATGACCACGTTCTTGGGCTTGCCGAACGTGTCCACCGAGAACTCCGAGGATGTCCCCACCACTTCCACGCGCTTTTCCTCCGGCTTGCCTTCGGTTTCGATCTTCAGGTCCACCGGCATACGGAAGGTGTCCAGGTCCTGCGAAATCTTACCCATCACGCGGAAGCCTTTTTGGGTGCGGAAAATGGTGTACTCGAGCTTGAATTCGGGCGCGCTGCTGGATTCGATCCACTGGATGAAGAAGTAGTCCAAGCTCTGGCCCGAGACGTCCTCCGCCACCTTGCGGAAGTCGTCGGTGTTCACCGACTTCCAGGTGTACTGCTGGGCGTAAGTCTTGAGCGTCTGGAAGAACTTATCGTCGCCCATCATGTAGCGCAGCATGTTCAGGACGCCCGCGCCTTTGGAGCCGGTCAGCGCCCACAGCTCCGGCGAATAGTCCTCCAGCCGCGCCGACTGGATGATGGGCACGTTGTCGACGGTCAGCGCCTCCACCATTACGTCGCGGGCCTGCGATTCCATGGCGCCGGGACCGCTCGAGTGCTCCGTCCATAGCAGTTCGGAGTAAGCCGCCAGCCCGTTGGTGAGCCACAGGTGATTGCGCGTCGCGGGCCCCACCATCTCCTCCCACCACTGCCGCGAAACCTGGTTGGCGATGAGCCTGGCGCTGGGCTGGCGGCCGATGCCGCGCGGCGCCAGAAATATCAAGCCCGGCGCCGCATAGCCGTTGGGCGCGCCCTCTTCGGTCTCCACCACGGTCAGGTTCGCATAGGGAGGCAGGCCGAACAGGCCCGTGAAATAAGACATCACTCTGCCGGTCAGCTCTCCGTACGCCTGCGCCATGTCCGCTTCCGGCCCGCGGAAGTACAGCGAAGTGGTGACGCCCTCCGACGGCACCTTCACCGGATCGCCCTTCACCACCGCAATGCTGCCGGGAAACGACGGATGCTCGAACTTAAATTCGAAAACATTCCTGTCGCCGGCGGCTTGGCGCGTATCGATGCCGCTGCCCAGCACGGTGTAACCTGCCGGCACGGTGACCCGCACGTCGGCCGTAAAGCGGTCGGTGGTATAGCCGCTCACCGGGAACCAGCGGGCCGGGTACATCAGGTAGGCGAAATCCGGATGGATGGCCGCGAACTTGATGCCGGAGACCGGCCCGTCTTCCTGCCCCGTCAGCCGGCCGTCGTAGAGAAACGTGATGGTGACCGGCTGGCCCTTGGGGAGCGGCTGCTCGAAGCTCAGGCGCACGGTGGAATCCTGCTGGTTGCGCGAGGCGGGAATCTGTTTTCCCTGGGCGTCCAGCACGCGCGAAATGTTGAGCGCGTTGTTGAGATCGAACGACACCGAGGAGATGTTGTCGTCGAGCGGCGTGAAGCGCACGCCGGCCTTCACCGCAATGGATTGCGTGCCGGGCGAGATTTCCCCGTCGATGGTGTACTGCTCGACGTCGATGCGGGAGCGGCGCTCCTGCGCCGGCGCGGCCACCACCAGGAGGCTGGCCGCCATGGCCGCGGCAATCGGGACACGGGGATTACGAAACATGAGCGACTTGTCCTTCCAGAATTTCTTGAATGATGGCGGCCGCGCGCCGCGGCGCAGACACTCCCGCCTGCGACAGTTTTTCCCGGACCTCTGTGAGGCCGGCCTTCATACGGGCGCGCGCGTCCGGGTCGGCCAGCAGCCGGCGCGCCTCGCGGGCAATGGTCTCCCCGGTCATCCGGCTCTGCATCAGCTCGGGGACCACCGCGCGCCCGGCAATCAGGTTCACCATCGAATAAAATGGCACCCGCACCAGCAGCTTTCCCGCCACCCAGCTCGGCAGCGTCACCTTGTAAAAGGTCACCATGGGGGTTCCCAATAGCGCCGCCTCCACCGTCACCGTCCCGCTGGCGGCCAGCACCAGGTCGGCGTGGGCCATGGCGTCCCAGCTTTCCCCTTCAATCACTCGCACCGGCGAGGAGCCCATGCGCTCCCGAAAAAAAGCGGCCCCGGTGGTGGCCGAGGCCGGCAGGATCAGATTCAACGCCTGCTCCCGGCAGAGCCGCTCGACGGCGTCCAGAACCGCAGGCAGATGGCGCGCGGCCTCGCCGCGGCGGCTCCCGGGGAGTACCGCTATTAATGGACGGCCCGCAGCCAGGTCGTGTTTCCGAAAAAACTCCTCGCGGCTGAGCGATGGCGCCACCAACCCGGCCAGAGGGTGGCCAATGTAGGTAGCCTTCACCCCCTCGCGCGCAAAAAAAGCCTCTTCAAAGGGAAAGATGCATAGCACGCGCCGCAAGGTTCGCCGCATCGCTTTGAGGCGTCCTTTGCGCCACGCCCACGCCTGCGGCGCCACCAGGTAGACCACCGGAACCCCTTGCCCATGGAGCCGCCGCGCCACGCGCAGGTGGAAATCCGGCGAATCCGTAAGAATCGCCAGATCGGGTTTCTCCTCCCGAGCCGCCGCCAGCAGCTTGCGGTACTCGCCGTAGATCCGCGGAATATGCGCCACCACTTCGAGCAACCCCACTACCGCCAGGCTGGCCGCGTCCACCACGGTGCGCACGCCGGAGGCCCGCAGGCAAGGCCCCGTACAGCCGAAAAACCCGGCGTCCGGCCACCTGCGGCGCAGCTCGTCCACCACCAGCGAGGCGTAGAGGTCCCCCGAGGCTTCGCCCGCCGAAACCAGGATTTTCGGGTGCATCCAACTAAGAGTTTACCGTGCCGCCCTGCTACAATCGAACCACGACGATGTCCACCGACGCAGAAAAGCCGAGGACGACCGTGGAAGAGCTCGCCGCCCGCTTTCGCGCCGAGATGATTCCGCTCACTGGCAAGTTCTCCTATTTCTCCACCCTCCCCATGGCGGAAGACGATCTCAAGCAGTACCTCAACGACCCCATCGCCGCCATCTCGCCGGCCATCGTCGCGGCGCTGCCGCCCATGGGCGTCCTGCTGGCGCCGTACCTCGAAAAGGCCAACGGTAAGGGCGCGGACACCGTCACCTTCGAGCGCCCCCACGAAACCCGCCAGATCCCCTGCTCGCGCAGCGAAACCGGCGACATGACCGTGCTGGCGTTTGGCATCAAGGACGTCGAAGTCGCCGGCTATCACTACCAGTTCTACAATGCGCTGGCGGCGCTGCTGGCGGACCACTGGCCCCCGGAAGTGCAGGAGCGCTTCTACCGCACCATCCGCGAAGAGCTGAGCGCCGAAGTCCACGGCGAAGTCGACGAGAAGAGCTGGCATCTCAAACAGGCTCTCGTCCGCCGGCAGAAGAACGTGCGCAAGGAAACCAAGCTCTTCCGCGAGTACGCCCGCCAGGCCTTCGAGGATACCCTCA
>Ga0224534_1001444_pt1 | contig 12529 bp, 9 predicted proteins | sample 714E12024metaG_FD_172012 | JGI IMG/M metagenome (GOLD analysis project Ga0224534, IMG submission 172012) | Peat soil microbial communities from Stordalen Mire, Sweden - 717 E1 20-24 | ecosystem: Environmental > Terrestrial > Soil > Wetlands > Peat | place: Sweden: Norrbotten County, Stordalen... | reverse complement strand
GAAAATAGAGCGTCATGATCACGACATAGACGCCCAACACGCTCACCAGTGTGAGGGGCAACCCGATAAAGGCAAAGGCTGTGGAGGCATAGTGCGCGACGCCTGCAGTCGCCCCTTGCCCCGTGTTAAAGCCTACCAGCTGCAAAAGCGGCAGGAGCAGGAGGAGTCCGATGCCTTGCGTAACGGAGAGGCACGCGCCGAGTGCTGTGGCTAGTGCTACTTTCGTGCCTTCGTCATTCCATAGCGCGGACAGGTAACCCCAAAACCCACCACTTTGTGCGCGCACCGATAGCTGCGCGCGCAGTCTCTGGCTGAGCGTTTCGCCACTCATGGTAACATCTGCACCGGTAACGTATAGCGTGACCCCCGTAGTGACCCTTAGCTTTCGCAAGGAGTCCTCTCGCTTGATTTAGCTAAACGTATCTAAACAAGATCTGTACAAGTTTATATACCAAATTGTGGTAAGGCCAATCTGGTTCAGCCTAAGATGTCACGTAAAAAACGCGCCTACCTCTACTCAGCAAACCGTATCTGGGGACTGAAAAATAGTCCTGTGCCGCTCTTCACGCCGGCTTCCGCATAAGGAGCGTTTTTATAGTGCTTTGAAGAAACTAATCGCCGGATTACCACGTAGTCTTTTTCGCTCATCGGGGCACGCATGCGCAGTTTCAGACGAAAGGCTCAACTTACGTGCATTCTCTCAGCGATTTTGCTCGTTCTTACCGCAGGATATGCGTCGGCGCAGAGCTTCCCGTCGCAGATCGAGCTGAATACCGCACAGAGCGGCGGGTTGGACTTTCCCACCCAGCTGCCGCTGTTCGCGTCACTCGCCGCTGATGCGAACGGCATCATAGCGAACGTCACCACAGGTCACTTCTCCAACGCGAGCGCGCTGCTTGCCCACTACAACAGCACCATCAAGCAGATCACCTCGTCAGCGAACGCCTCACAGCAGGGCACGACCATCGGTGCCTTGGACGCGTCACAGGGTTCGTTCACGCTTCTCATCGCTAACGCACAACGTTTCAGCGTGCTTAACGCCACTGAAGCCGCGCTCCTCGCGGCAGCACCGCGCGGCAACGCATCCATCGCAAACGCGCTCGAGATGCAGGCGCTCGGCAACACCCTCACAGCGCTTCCGAGAACAATCAGCGGGCAAAACGCCGATATCTACGCTGTTGCAGTTCAAAACGGGCTCAACCTCGCTCCGTACGGCAACGCCACGGCGCCCTTGAGCGCGTACGCCGCGCAGGTGAACGGTCGCGTCGCCAATGTCACCGGGGCGGTTTTCGTGACCCCGACCCTGACGCTCACCGAGAGCGCGCATAACGCGACCTACGGCGACACGCTCGTGCTCGCGGGCGGCATCAAGAGCAATCAAACGGGGGTGTCCAACTTCACGGTGGATGTGCACGTCGATAACAGCACCGTGGCAACCGTGTCGACGGCTGCGAACGGGTCGTACGCGTATGGGCTCCCCATCCTCACCATCCCGGCAGGCGCGCATGTCGCGTCCGTCGGATACACGCCCGTTGACGCGCCCTACAAGCCCGCGCAAAGCGCTCCGGTCAAATTTTCGGTTGCCGCGTCGCCGGTGAACAACACGCTGAGCTTCCTGTCGTCCAGCATCGCGCTGGGCAGCAACGTGCAGGCGCGGGGAGCGCTCACCACGGCGACCGGGCCAGTTGCCAACGCTACGGTGGTGCTCTCCGTAGGCGGCAGCAATGTTGCGAGCGCCCAAACCGATCAGAACGGCAGCTACTCGTTTTCCGTATCGTCCCTGCCGCTCTACCTGTCAGCAGTGCCCGGCGGCGTTACTGCCTATACGGTCTTTGATCCAAGCGGCCAACCGCTCGCCTCCGCCGCGAGCGCCACAGCGCACGTGCCCGCGGACTTGACCGGTCTGTTCGGCATCGTCGTAGCGCTCGTGCTCGTCGCGCTCTTGATCTTCTTCCTGTACCGCGGCTATCTACGGAGGACGCCCGTCGAAAAAGAAGAGGTAGTCGCTCCCGTTCTGCCGCCGGCGAGGGAGGCACGACCCATCGTCGTGCCGGTTCCCGTCTCCCGCGCAGCCGAAGCGCCACAACGGATCAGCGACTGGGACAAGGTTCTCAGCGAGGCCCGCGAAGCGTTTGTTCGTGCTGACGACGAGAGTGCTACGAAAGCGCTGTTTGAATCGGCCGTGACGTCGCTCGCGGTAGTGGCGCACGTTCGGATTGCCGCGCACATGACGCACTGGGAGAAGAGCTGGGCCGTCGCTGCGGCCTTCCGTGACACAGAAACGCGCCTTGAGCTGCGGCAGTTGACCATGGCGTACGAACTCGCCAACTTCGGCGACCGCACGCTCACGGAGTCGCAGCGAGAAGCCGCCTTGAGCGCCTTTGCGTCCCTTCGCGGCCACGTCAGCGGCGCTGAGGAGAGCACGTGAAGCTGAGCTACGCGCTCATCGCAGCCGTCGTCATTGTCGCGCTCCTCATCAGCGTGCCGCTCCTCAACACGACCAAGGAGGACTTCAGCACGTACAACACCGCGTGGAACGGCGCCTCAGACGCAAAGGCCCTCGCCTCCAGCGACGGCTACACGACGAGCTCCGTCCTTGCGCTCAGCGAGATCGGGACCTCGGGTCACGGCGTACTCTTCATGCTTAACCCGAACAGCTCGGTGGGCTTCTCCGCCAGTGACGCGAGCACCCTCCAGTCCTTCGTCCGAAACGGTGGCGTTCTCGTGCTCGCCAATAACTTTGGCAACGGCAACGCCGTGCTCAGCGGGCTCGGGGTTTTGGGTGAAGCGCGCTTCAACGGCTCACTCCTCGAGGACAACGTGAGCAAGGGGGTCGACGCGGCGCTCCCGCTCATCACGGACGTCACCGCATCGGGCCTCACCGCCGGCGTGCACGAGCTCTACTTCAACTACGGGACGGCCCTCGACGTATCAGGCACTAACGTCACGGTGCTCGCGCGAAGCGCGCCGACGAGCTACCTACTGGCTCCCGGAGGCGGCAACGCGACGGTCAACGCGACCACCGGCGCGCACCCGGTCCTTGCCACACTCGACTACGGCAACGGACGCATCGTCCTGCTCTCCGACCCGAGCGTGTTCAGCAACGACATGCTCGGCCAGGCGGACAACCAGCAGCTCCTGACGAGCATGTTCGCGAACCTCACGGGCGGCAACACCGCCGTGCCGATCATGTTCGACGAGTCGCACTTCGCGTCTCCGCCCGTGTTTAGTCTCCTCTATGACCGCATCAACGCAGACGATACTGTAAAATACACTGTTGTCGTACTTGCTAGTGCTGCCTTTGTGATCGGCATTAACGCGACAGTACTTGTACGGCGGCGGCGCAATGATATGGGTCCCGCGCCGAACGAAGTGCCCGTGAACGAAGAGGCCGTAATCACTGATATCGTCAGGGCTCACCCCGAATGGCGCCGGTCGCGCGTCAAGGGGTTCCTGAAACAACTACAGCAACGGCGGAGGATACGGCGTGACAAGTGAAAGTGACTTAAACGGCGTCACAGTGCCGCTCGACATCGGCATGGTCGCCGACACGGCGCAACGCATCAAGGACGAGCTCCATCGTGTGATCGTGGGAAAAGACGAACTCATAGAGACACTTTTTTCGTGTCTCCTCGCTGAGGGGCACATCCTCGTTGAGGGCAACCCGGGTCTTGCTAAGACGACGATAACGAAGCTGTTCGCGCAGACGCTGGCCTGCACGTTCAACCGCCAGCAGTTCACGCCCGACATGCTCCCTGGGGACATCATCGGGAGCTACGTGTTCGACCAGAAGACCAGCGAGTTCTACGTGCGCAAGGGGGGCATCTTCGCCAACATCGTCATGGTCGATGAGCTCAACCGCGCAACGCCGCGCACGCAGTCCGCCCTTCTCGAGGCGATGGAAGAACGTAACGTCACGATCGAGGGCACGACGTTCCCGCTCGAAAAGCCGTTTATGGTCTTAGCCACGCAAACGATGGTCAATCTCGAAGGCACCTTCCCTCTTCCCGAGGTGCAGCTTGACCGTTTCTTCGTCAAAAAGACGCTCGATTACCCGAGCACCGGCGAGGAACTTCAGATCCTGAACGTGAAACTGGCAGAAACGCTCGCCATCGCCCAGGTCACCGACCGCGAGGCCATCCTTCGCATGATCGACGTCGTCAGAAACGTCTACGTTGACGAGAAGGTGCTTGAATACATCAGGGACATCGTCGTCAGCACCCGCAATCACAAGGATCTCGTGCTCCCGGCAAGCCCACGGGCGTCGATCGCGCTGCTCGGCTTGTCGAGGGTGCGCGCGGCGATACGCGGCCGGGACTACGTCATACCCGACGACGTCAAGGCGATCGCCTATGACGTGCTCAATCATCGCATGCTCATCTCCCCCGAGTCGGAAATCGAAGGCGTCACGCTCGAAGAGGTGATCGCCGCGATTCTTATGGATGCGCGGCCCTCGCGCTGAGTAATCAATCACCCTCATAATCATGAAGACCACCCGTCTGACGCACCTCCTCCTCGCGCTTGCCGCGCTCTTTATCGCGCTCGGCGCGCTCCTCGATGCGTGGTTCTACGCCGGAGCCGGCTTCGCGCTCGCGCTCTATGTCGTCTGGCGTTTCCTCGCATTCCGGACGGCGATCGCGGCGCTCAACCTTGACGTGCAGCGAAACGCGGACAAGGCCGTGGTGCGACGGGGCGGAACGGTCACCATCGACGTTGCCGTCTCGTCAGCGACGCCCGTCGAGGGGCGCTTTACTGATACGCTGCCTCGCGGCGCCGAGCTCGTGGACGGAACGAACAGCGCCGACCTCGCACTGGCGGCAGGCCAGACGGCGACGTGGCGATATACGCTCTTGATGGCAAGCAGGCAGAGCGCACAGATCGAACGTGCCACCCTCACCGTGACCAACGGCTTGTTCTGGCACACGCTCGAGCTTGGTCCCGCCCCCCGCGTGGCGCAGCAGTCTCCCTACGCCGTTACTATCGAAGGTGGGGCCGGCGGGCCGGGAGGGGCGTCCGGCGTGACGAGCACGTCGGTCCAGTCGCTGTACCGCACGCGCCGCACCGGCAGTGGAACCGACCTCTCGCACATCCGCCCATTCGCGGCGGGCGACCCGCTCAAGCGCATTCACTGGAAGGCGTCGGCGAGGCTCAACACGCTCATGACAAAGGAGTTCCTCGCGGAGGTCGACGAGGCCGCAGGCGGAAGCGCGAACGTCAGCATCATCATCGACCAGGGTGGCACGATGGCCCGCGGGCCCTCCGGCGCCACTGAGCTCGATTTTGCGGTCAACGTTGCGAGCCACGTCGTCAAGTCGGCGATCGCCAGGGGGAACCGGATCGGCCTCGTTACCTATGATGACCACGGGGTTGCCACGAGCCTCCGGGCCGACTCATCGCTGTCGCACGCGTCGAGCGTCGTCAGGTCACTCAACGAGATGGAGCCGGGCATTCCGCTGCGCGCCCCGCGCGCGAAGCTCGACATTACGGGAGCCGACGTGGTGCGCGTCAAGCGGCACTTCGCGGCGACCGAGACCGACGAGACCGACGAGGACGTCAGGCACTTCCGGCACGTCGTCTCCTACATGTACGCGCGCGGCGAGGGCTACCTGCACAGCCTGAAGCGCGCTCCGGCATTTCGCGCGATAGCCGCCTCACTCCTGCGCGCACAGGGCCAATCAAGCATCATAATCGTTTCTGACCTCGAAAACGACTTTAGCCCGCTTACCGAGGGTGTCCGTCTGGCGACAAGCCGCGGGGCCCGCGTGTACGTCGTCGCCCTCTTTTCGAAGATATTCGAGCAGTTCGCGGATCCGCTCCTCTCGCTTGAGGACGTTTACGCGGCCTACGACGCACACCTGAGGCGCATGCGCAAGCTTGAGCAGATCCCCAACGTGAACGTCATCGAGGCGAACACCGCTGAAGCGCTGCAGCCCGCACTGCAGGAGGCGCGAATAGCGTAATGGCACCCAGCGGTATCACTCAGCCCGTCAAAGCGGCGCGTGCACACCCCGTAGAGGCCCTCTTCCTTATCTCAGTGCTGGCGCTCATCGCCCTCGACCTCGCACACTTCACCATCGGGACGTTAGCGGCCGCCGCCGCTCTCGCTGCTTTTGCGGTAGCGTACACAAAGCGGTGGCATACGTCGAGCTTCGGCTTTTACGGACTGGTAATCGCAGAGCTGAGCGCCATCGGTCTGGCGGCGGATCTCACCACCGTCGTAGTGTACCAGGCGCTATGCCTGCTGCTGCTCACGTCGGTCATCGCGCCGTTTCCCCGCATTGGGAAACTCCGCACATACGCGATGCCCGCGCTCCTGACGGCCATCGTCGCAGCCGCATCGCTCGTGCCCGGTATTGCTGCCGCGTACGCCAAGTGGCTCACAACGGCCCAGGCGGCGGCGCTGTCAGGAGTCATCTTGCTCGCGGCGGCGTTCGCGCTCGCATGGATGCGCCGACCGGCGCCCGTGCAACGCCCTGTGGAGGCCTGACATGGAAGCGACCGACGACCTTACCTCGTATCGCCTTCGAAAGCGCATTCACGAGCTTGAAGCGGAGAACACGCGCTATCAGAAGAACCAGAACCTCGCGCGAAAGTGGGAATTCCGGATCACCGGCGTGGTCCTCCTTGCGATCGGGGCAGTGATAACACTCGTCGCGTACCCGTCGTACAACGGGTCACCCAGTGCCAGCGTCCTCATGATGGTCGGCATCGGCGCGCTGTTCGTCGGCGCCGTCACGGTATTTCTCAACACGGAGCGTTTCATCAGCCAGAAGGTCGCTGAAGACCTCAACTTGAGCAGCGTCATCGTCGTTGATGACCTGCTGCGCGATCTTCGGGTGAAGAACCGGGGCGTGTATCTGCCGTCATCGATGACCGGCACGAACGTCAAGGTGTTCATACCGCTCAGGAGGGAGTACGAGGTGCCCGCAAAAGTGCACCTCACCGAAGACCGGGCGTTTCTAATCGACTTAGCCAACCCCGCACAGGAGGGCGTGCTGCTTAAGCCACTCGGCTATCACCTGTTTGCGCACACGACCCGCGACCTAAAGGTGGACTGGAGAGACGCCCCGATCGAAACGGAGGGCGCGGAAGAACCTCAGCAGGATCGTGAACCGCAGGCCGGCAACACACTCGCCGAGAAGCTGCAAGACGTTCTCGTAAAAGGCCTTGAACTCGCCGACAAGGTCGTCGTCTCACTGAGCGACGGCGAGCTCAGCGTGCGCCTCCACAATACTCCATACATCGGAACGTGTCATTCCATCGGAGAAGAAGCTCCACAAGTCTGCGAGCAGATCGGCTGCCCGTTATGCAGCATGATCGCGTGCATATACACTGAATACGCCGACACCGCAAGCGTGCTTGAAGAGGCGCGCAGTGAAGGCAGCGACATCATCATTCGATGCAGCGAGCTGGCGCGACCGCAACGCGACAGACTCGGTCTATGACTGATCACGTGATTCAGCGCGGCCCTCGACAGCTGCACCCAGAAGTAGTGAAAGATTGCTGCAGTACTGATGATCTACAAGGGTGGACCCGGACTCTGACCGTACGTTTGGTCACGGTCGGCAGTCATTTCTGCGATACACTACGTCAACGCACCGTGGCTGCTAGCCCGCCTTTGACTAACGCACCGGGCCGCCGGGTCGGCGCCGCAAGGGTCACACGAGCTTTGAGTGACGTCTTGGTTCAGCGGGACCCTGCGTGATGCTCCTCACCAACCAGCGCGAATCTTCCGGTTCATCTCGCTGTGTTGTTCGTTCTTATCGGGCTATTCGGTGTCGTTCCAAAAACAGACGCAAAACCGCATCTTTTTATAACTCTGTCGTTCTTGTTGTGTGTAGCGAACCCCCTTCAGGATTCTTGGCTTCTGCTAACTGCGTGTGACTCTCATGACTCGTTCCTTCACCAAAGCGCGATTTGCGTGCGTGGCCCTTGTTGTCGCGTTGACGATTACGGTCGGTTTTGCGGTTTTCTGCGGTTCGCCGTACAACGGCGTACTGACCGTTGCCGCACAGGCCCCATCGGCCAACACAACGGTCGTGAACAACGTAACGGTTGCCCCCGGCAGCATATCGCTCGGCAGCACGGTGCAAGCCGCCGGGAAGGTTACCGCAGGATCGAAACCACTGGCAAACGCGGCCGTAGCGCTCCACATGGGCGATGTGATTTTGGCAAACGCCCAAACGAACGGCAACGGTGCGTACTCCTTCGCGGCCCCCGTCGGGGTGTACTACTTTCCGGCAGCGTTTTCGAATGGTGTCAGGATCTACACGGTAGCCGAACCCGGTAATGCCTCGCTCCCAAGCGCGCCGAGCGCGGTGACCACTGTTTCTGTCGATTTGCTGCCGTTATTCCTCATTATTGCTGCGGTTATCGTAGTGATCTTCATTGGACTGTATCTCGTCGCGCGGCGAATGCGCGGAAAAGTCGTGCTCCCGCCTCTTGGCAGGAGACGCGTGAAACCGGCCGAGCAAACGGCCAGCGGGCCAGCGGAAGCGTCGCTACCCGAAGCGAGTGCGCAAAAGCAACAGGAACTAGCGCGAATAACGCCAGCTGTGGATGCCGCGGCAAAAGTCTCGCCGCACGAAGCGTCAGAATTAGAACCCGCTTTGCCCGCCGAACGCGCGTCGCCACTCCTCGACGAGGAGCCGCAAGCGGCGGAGCAGCAGCGGGCCGAATCGGAGGAAGCGCCAGCGGAAAGCGTCGCCGAAACGGGTGTGCTAAAACAAGCGCGCGACTTTTTTGAGCAAGGCAACGATCGGCAGGCGGTCAACGCGCTCTATAATGCGGCACTAACGGCTCTCGCAACGACGCACGAGGTCAAGATCGCGCCGAGCGCGACGCACTGGGAGAAATATTATGCCGTTGCTGCCGCCGTGCCAGACGTGCAAGCGCCCTTGCGCACGCTCACCCTCGTGTACGAGCGTGCCAACTACGCAGGAAAAACGCTCACAGACGAGCAGCGTAATGCGGCGCTTGAGGCGTTTCGTGCCATCAAGGCACACGTCGAGGGCGTAAAAGAGAGCGACTAAGTGGGACTGTCGTCGTTTAGAGGCTTTGACGCACGCGTTTGACGAGGCAGAGCGGACAGGGAGTTGTTTGCAAATGGGGCCACGTGATTGAACGAGGCTGCGACGTACGATACCTCTCTTCAAGAAACGCTGTGATTGGTAGCAAGGTTAGCCGCGTTCTACGCGTTAGCTGGCGGCGCTGATCGTATAGAGGCCGCCACTCTGTCCATCAGGAGCTTACGAACTTTCGGAGATGCGCCTGGGGCATCAATACTATCGGGGCGCAGGCGAGCATACACTAGGTCGTGGTCAGTTCGATACCTCTGTACACCTAGACCCCGCTCAAAGGCATCCCCCACCCAAAATTAGGCCTCGATCAAGAAAACGCCTAAAAAAGCCTGCGGCACGACATCAATCAAACTAATCGGACGGATTCGGTTAGGAGCAACAACGACTCGGTGCCCAACGACTATCTTTAGGTCAATCGCCTCATCAAGTCAATAATCTTCGCTGCTTGGCGCAACGTTTGTTTTCATTGACGCAGAGAGCGCATAGCAATCTTTTAGGTAGGATTCCCTGCTCGTTATGCCTTTTTTCGATTTCAAGGCCTTAAAATGCGCTGAGTGCTGAGGAGTTGAGGCGAGTCATACCCATCAGTTTAACTGCAATCATTGGAACGGTCCTACAGTATTGTGTAAAAGTTCCAATTTAGGCTTTTTTTCACATAACGCGTCCATCTTAAATACAGCTAAAGAGAAGACTTAAGCTACTACACCGACGTTGCACTCTTTTTATTCATTTTTCCGTCAAGGGGGCGGATACGCAAATGGAGCAGCAAAAGTATTGTAACTACTGTGGAGCGGCTAATCCCACCAGTACCTCATTTTGCACAAAATGCGGTAAGGCGTTTGCCTGCGCCTCAGCACCGCTACCCCCACCGCCGACTACGAAAGAAAAAAAGAGTCCCGTGTGGCTCCGAATGCTTGAGATCAGCGTAGGTCTTATCATCCTTGTGTTGGGCGTCGTCCTCTGGTGGCCAGGGTTGGAGTATGGGTTAGCCTTCTACGCAGCCCTAGCAATCGCGTTAATCGTCCTCCAAGTTGCCTACATCATACGAATATATACCAAAGGCATTTCGACAGGGCGGCCTAACTTGATTCTATCAGTACTCGCGATCCTAATCGCCGTCTGGGCACTCGTGGCTCTATCCTCCGCACCTGTCGACCTGCTAGCCATCGGAGTGCTCTTCGCTGGAATTGCGAGCGCATCAAGCGGCACCGCGAGTGGCAAAATCGTAGGCGTCTTAGCCATTTTCATAACCCTCGTGGTTTTTGCATACCCACAAATCAATGGCATTCTTGCTCTTTTAGTAACCCCCTTCGTGTTGCTGTTCCCAGATTTCACATACGCTGAACTCCCCGCCGCACTGGTTACGCTTTCCTTGATGATCCTCGCACTCGAGCCGCTAATTTCCGGCATCGAGGGCAGATGGATTTAGCCCACTCGTTCAGGGGGTTAGCGTGGTATCGCAAGCAGCTGCACCGAGTACGCTGACACGGCAAGTGTGATCGAACTAGCGCTGAGCGAGGACCATCACCGTTGCGTGCAGACGTTTGGAAAAAACGGCATAGTTCAACGAGAGTTACGACACGGCAGCACGTTTCGAGTGATAATGTAAGTCATAACCCTCAGTTTGACTGGAGGAACGTCCCTCCGGTACTGTATAAAAGCTCCAATTTCGCTTTTTTTCCCACATTGACTCGTTACAAGAGCTTAAATAGAAAAAGAACGCGATCAGTTGTGAATAAGGAGGATGACATTCACAGCGTTGCTGTTCGCACCGGCGAAACCGCATCGCTTACGTAATTGAAATCATCTTTCTTACGTGATTTCTACCGGATTGGGCAATGTGACGCTACTGAACTGGACAACCAACGATCGGTTTGATCAAAGGGGGAAATCGCTGACGCCACGGACGATAACGCACGATAAGCGAACAAGCGAGGCGCCAGAGACAGTAGCTGTCGTTATTCCGACGTTAAACGAGGAACGTTCAATCGGGAAGGTCATCGACGACGTGCCCGTTGCCGATCTTTTGGAGAACGGGCTCGAAACTGCAGTATACGTGATCGACGGGCAATCCACCGATAACACAAGGGAGATCGCCGTTGAAAAGGGTGCCCAACTCATACTCGAAGCGCGGCGGGGAAAGGGTTCTGCCATTCAAACGGGATTTAAGTCCATCACTGCCGACTACGCGATCATGGTTGACGGGGACGACACGTACCCGATTGAAATGGCAACGGAGATGACACGCCTGCTCCAGACACACGACGTCGTCATCGGATCGCGACTCAAAGGTACCATTGAGCCGGGAGCCATGACCAGACTGAACGTCGTGGGGAACACCCTGCTCTCGCTCCTCGCGCGGGTGCTGTTTGGTGTCCACATCAGCGACGTGTGCACGGGTTTCTGGGGCTACCGAAGCGACGCGGTTCAGCGCATGGAACTCGCAGCCCGCGGCTTTGAAATTGAAGCCGATATGTTCGCTGAATGCGTGAGGAAAGACTTGAACGTAACGGAAATTCCGATCACCTACCGCGCTCGAGTGGATCAACCGAAGCTATCGTCACTGAGAGACGGCATCAAAATCGGTCTTTTTTTGTGCAAGCGACGTTTTGAGCGGGGTCGCTGGTAGGGGCGTTATAAAGACGAATAGTTTGCGGTAGGCTATACTACTGGTTGGGTTGAGCGGCATTTCTGTCAGCACACGGGCAAATGGCACGACGCTGGTGGGCCGATCGCACTACGTACCCATACCCGCGACTAACCCTGCCAGAAAAAGAAGGTCGCAAGGACGATCGACACGTCAGTCACGTTACGTGGCTTTTTAGGCATCGAGCAAAGATGGGTACTAACGACCATCTGATACCCCCGAACTCGCAGACGAACGAGACACGTCTTCAGCGAACAGCACGAGTTTATGGAACGTAACTCTTGTAGTATTGTTTCATATAAATTAAATAACTTTTAATTATTGATAACTTTTAGCAATAGTTATATACCTTAACAACATTTATGAGGTGATGCACTCAGAGTGCGTCCGTTTATTCCTCAAAAGAGGATTCGAAATTAAAATAAAAAAGGATTGACAGATGAACATAAAAAGATACTCAGCAACAATCGCAGTGGTCGCTATTGCCCTTGCGATGCTTGCAATGCCGGTCGCGGTGGTGGCGGCGGTAGGATCGCCAGGCGGCAGTGTAAATGGACAGTTTACCGCAGTAACAACTCCGACTATCACGGCAACGGGTAGTGCCTCTGTTTATTGTACGCCTAATGGTGTAAGCACATCTACGCTAACAGCCACCGTAACGGATGCAAACGGGGTAGCAGCGTCAGATCAAGTAAACGCACAACTCTACAATGGTGCAACAGCTCTTGGAGCACCAGTTGTAGTAACGAGTGGAACCGGCACGGGGAACACCGCAACATTCACCGTAGGCATACCATTCCAG
>Ga0224534_1001442_pt1 | contig 12532 bp, 9 predicted proteins | sample 714E12024metaG_FD_172012 | JGI IMG/M metagenome (GOLD analysis project Ga0224534, IMG submission 172012) | Peat soil microbial communities from Stordalen Mire, Sweden - 717 E1 20-24 | ecosystem: Environmental > Terrestrial > Soil > Wetlands > Peat | place: Sweden: Norrbotten County, Stordalen... | reverse complement strand
CCATCTCTCAGGACTGAAATTCGGAGGGGCGAGCTCTGCGAGTCCCAAACTTCACTTTTGGGAAAATCAGGGACTCGTGCAACTCATCACTCCAAAAATGGGTTTTGGCAGCGCATCCTTGACACTCAACTCTCAACTCTCAACCCTCAACTCCGCATGATTGCCCGCGTCAGCCTCGAAATCGCGCTCCGCAAGGAGTTCGATTATTTGATTCCGCCCGGACTGGCCGGACAAATCGAGGTCGGCAGCCGCGTGCAGGTGCCATTCGGCCCGCGAAAAATTCTTGGTTGCGTCACCGCCCTCGCCGAAGAATCCGCGCACGCCAATCTCAAACCCATTCTGAAAGTCATCGGCGCCCAGACGCTCGTCACGCCGAAAGTCCTGAAACTCGCGCGCTGGATTGCCGATTACTACTGCTGCGCGCCGGAAACCGCGCTGAAATCCGTTCTGCCCGAAGCCGTGCGCAAGGAAGAATCCGGCTGGCGCGAACGCCTGTTTGTCCGCGCGCTGGCGGTGAGCGGCGAATTTCCGAAACTGCCCAAACGTCAGCAGGAAGTTTGGAACATCATTGAAGAACGGCGCGAGTTGCCGTTGCAGGAGTTGGTCGAACTGGCCGAAACCACCGCCGCCACCGTCCGCAAACTTGAAGACCGCGGCCTGGTTGAGATCGCTCCCCAAATTTCCGAACGCGATCCGTATGCCCGTGAGCACATTCTGCCGTCGCAACCACTGGCATTGAATCCGGCGCAGGAAAAAGCGTTGGAAAAAATCACGGCGGCGATGGACAAACCACTCTCAACCCTCAACTGCACCCCGAATGCTTTCGGGGCTCAACCCTCAACCTTCCTTCTGCACGGCGTCACCGGTTCCGGCAAGACCGAGGTTTATCTCCAGGCCCTTGCCCACGCGCTGGAACAAGGCCACGGCGCAATTGTGCTCGTGCCGGAAATTTCACTCACGCCGCAGACGGTCGAGCGGTTCAAAGCACGGTTCAGTTCCGGCAAACTCCAGACGCTCGTCGCCGTGTTGCACAGCCACTTGTCCGCCGGCGAACGCCACGACGAATGGCACAAAATCCGCCAGGGCCGCGCGCGCATCGTCATTGGAGCGCGTTCGGCGATTTTTGCGCCGGTCGAACCGCTCGGCCTCATCATCGTGGATGAGGAACACGAGCACTCTTACAAGCAGGAGGAGGCCCCGCGCTACCACGCACGCGACGTCGCCATCATGCGCGGCCGGATGGAAAACGCCGTCGTCGTGCTCGGTTCGGCCACGCCGTCGCTCGAAAGCTATTACAACTGCAAACGCGGCAAATACACGCTGCTCGAACTGCCGGAACGCGTGGACGACCAGAAAATGCCGCACGTCCGCGTCGTGGACATGCGCCAGGCCGCGTCCCGCCAGCGCGGGAAAGAAGGCATCCCGATTTTTTCGCCGCAACTCAAGGAAGCCATCACGCAACGGCTCGAACGCAAGGAACAGACGATTTTGTTTCTGAACCGGCGTGGCTACTCCACATCGCTACAGTGTCCGAAATGCGGTCAAGTCGTTCAGTGCCCGAATTGCAGCCTCGCGCTCACGTTTCACCGGCAGGAACAAAAACTTTGCTGCCACATCTGCGGTCACGTCGCGCCCGTGCCATCCGTTTGCCCGAACGAAAAATGCAAAAATCCCGCGATCCGTTTTGCCGGCACGGGCACGCAGAGGGTCGAGGAAACGCTCGCCAAACTTTTTCCGCACGCGCGCGTCAAACGCATGGACGCCGACACGATGAAGCGCAAGGACGATTACCGGAAGGTCCTCGGCGATTTTCGCGCGGGCAAGACCGACATTCTCGTCGGCACCCAGATGATTGCGAAGGGCCTGCATTTCCCGAACGTCACGCTCGTCGGCATCATTTACGCCGACCTCGCGCTGCATCAGCCGGATTTTCGCGCGGGCGAACGCACCTTCCAGCTTCTTACCCAGGTCGCCGGCCGGGCCGGCCGCGGCGACGTTGAGGGCGAAGTGTTCGTGCAGGCATTCGCGCCGTTTCATCCGGCAATCCAATACGCGCGCCGCCACGACTTCCCCGGCTTTTACGAACAGGAAATCGAATTCCGCGAACAATTAAAATACCCGCCCGTCAGCCGCGTCGCGTTGCTCACGCTCAAGGGCCGCAACGAGGACAAGGTGAAGTTTTCCGCGGAGCATTTGAAACGTGAGTTGGAAAAAAATCTTGTAGCGGCGGTCTGTGACCGTCGCCAATCGGACACGCAAGGTAGGGCGGGCAGTCTCCTGCCCGCCGCTCGCACGCAAGCCGATGACGGCGCGCACGGAGTGACGCGCCCTACCTTGAGTGCGTTCAAAGATTTAATCATTGCCGGGCCGGCGCCTGCGCCGTTGCTGCGCGCGGAAACTTTTTACCGCTACCAAATCATGCTGCGCACCCGCGCGATGAGCAAATTGAGTCAGACACTGGCGAAAATTGTTGCGTCGTTGGCGTTGCCGGAAGATGTGGCGCTGACCGTGGATATTGATCCGGTGAGCTTGGGTTAATCGGGAAAAAGCGGTGGAGGGCCACCGCAGTCCAAGACCTGTCGGATGTTTCGACAATCCCAATGAACGCGCTTGCGTTTTGGAGTGCGCCAGCCCTCTGGCGCTTTGGATTCAACACCGTTCCCCGTTGCCATTAGGTCGTTGTCCCGGTCAATTTGATTTGGGCCAAGCGGCATTCGTATTCCGCCGCGCGATCCCCTCATCCGTCAAACGCACCTGCCCCGGCCAGCGACAACAGGCCATGCAACGTTGACATTCGAGGAAAATGGGCACGTGAACCAGTTTGTGATCACGCCTTCTTTATCCCCCGCTGCCACAAATCGAAATGATACAGCGCGACGACGACGAGGGAGTGGCCGATTTTTTCGTCGGCAACGAGCTTCGGGATTTCCGCCACCGGCACAAGGTGTGTCACCAAATCCTCGCCGTGATCAAATTGGACGCCGTATTTCAACCGGCAGTTTTCAATCAGGACGGTGTAGGTAATGTTGCTCAGGATGGCCGGGTTCGACCAGATGCGGCCGAGCACGCGCGCGTTTTCGCCTTCGTAACCGGTCTCCTCGCGCAATTCGCGCACGGCGGTCGCCACCGGGTCGGTCTCGCCCGCGTCCATCATGCCGCCGGGGATTTCGAGTTCCACCGTGTTCGAGCCGTGGCGGTATTGCTCAACCATCACCAACTGTTGGTCGGGCGTAACGGCGACGACATTGACCCAATTGACGCTGTCGAGGACGTAAAAATCGTGTTCCTTGCCGGTGCGCGGCGAAATTTTCACGTCCGAGCGCAGCTTGAAGATACGGAAATCGCCGATGGGCGTCGAACGGACTTTTTTCCACGGTTTTATCACACGTTTGAAAAGATTTTAACGCAGAGGCGCAGTGCGGCAAAGCCGCAACCAAATCTTTTTGGACTGCGGCGGGAAGCGAAGCGCCACGCCGCTTTGGAAGCTCTGTCCGCAGTCGAAAAGCGGTGTCGCCGCTGCGCTCTGCCACCGCAGTCCAAAATCCTCGCGGTTTTCGAAGATTCTGACGGATAGCAGTGCAAAGACACAGAGAAAAAAGTTCAATCTTTGCGCCTTCGCGTCTTTGCGTTAAGAATTCATGTCTTGTGCCGACCAGCCTTGTTTCATCAAATTCAGCAGGTGCCGGAGCGCGTCGTCGTAGCTGCGTCCCTTTTGTTCAGCGAGCTGGCGGGCGCGTTTGTCCAGTTGCGCGGCCATCCCGGCGGATTTTTCGGACGGACAGCCGAGCGTGGTCAACAGTTTTGCCAGTTCAGAAATTTCCATGATCCTCGGGCAGGGCGGCGTTGCCGCCCGGCTACGGTGCTTCGATCACCTCGCGCACCTTTTCGGCCAAATTCAAAGGATTAAAAGGTTTTTGCAGAAAAAACGTCCCGGGTTTCGACATGGCGTCCCGGACCGCGTTGTTGTTGATGTAACCTGAAATGAAAAGAACCCGGACCGCGGGATTTACCTGCCCCAGCCATTCGGCGAGCGTTTTGCCGCTCAGTCCGGGCATGATCACGTCGGTGAGCAAAAGCTGGATTTTAGCGCCGTTCGCCTGCGCCAAAGCGAGGGCTTCATGACCATCAGCCGCTTCCAACACGGTGTAGCCCTGGGTCCGCAACACCCGAGCCATGAGTTGCCGCAGCGACGGTTCATCTTCGGCGAGCAGAATTGTTTCTGTGCCTTGCGGCAAACTGACCGGGACCTCGCGACTTGAAATGGACTCCTCCACCCCCTGAACGCGGGGCAGGTAAATTTTAAACTGCGTTCCCTTGTCCACCTGGCTCTCGGAGTGAATATGACCATTGCTTTGCTGGATGATGCCAAAACAGGTGGCCAGTCCCAAACCCGTGCCTTTGCCCTGTTCTTTGGTGGTAAAAAAAGGTTCAAAGATGTGTTGTTTGACTTCGTCAGTCATGCCCACACCGGTGTCGCTAACACTGACCATGACATAGTCGCCGGGAGTGACGAGATGCCGGCGTGCATAGTCTTCGTCAAGGGTCACATTGTCCGTGTGGATGGTCAGAGTGCCGCCATCGGGCATCGCATCGCGGGCGTTGACAACCAGGTTCAGCAACACCTGCTCGATCTGGCCGGGGTCGGCCTTGATTTGCCCCAGGTCGGGTGCGGTTTGCGTCACCAGTTTTATGTCCTCGCCAATCAAGCGATGCAGCATCTTGTTCAGATTGACAATCAGTTCGTTCAGGTTGATCCGGCGGGGTTCAATGACCTGCCGGCGGGCGAAAGCCAGCAGTTGACGGGTGAGGTTCGCCGCGCGCTCGGCGCTCTCCTGGATGCACTCGAGATTGGAACGCAAAGGGGCGTCGGGTGACAATTGCGCGAGCGCCAGATCCGTGTGGCCGCAAATGACCGCGAGGATGTTGTTGAAGTCATGGGCTACGCCGCCGGCCAGCAGACCGATGCTGTCAATCTTCTGTGTCTGGCGGTATTGAACTTCCAGTTCCAGTTCATGAGAGATGTCACGCTTGATGGCAATGTAGTTCGTGACGGCGCCTTTCTCGTCGCGAACGGGAGCAATGACAGCGTCTTCAGTGAAAAGCGCGCCATCCTTCTTTTTGTTGATGAAACGCCCGCGCCACACCTCGCCGGCACTGATTTTGGCCCACAGTTCCCGATAAAAAGCGCTGTCTTGTCTGTTGCTCTTGAGCAGCCGCGGGTTTTGGCCGATGACTTCGGCCCGGCTGTAACCCGTGACCCGTTCAAAGACCGGATTGACGTAAAGAATGCGCCCCTCGGTGTCGGTGATAACGACGCTTTCCGGGGTTTGCTCAATGGCAGTCATCAGGCGGTTGAGCTCGGCTTCCGCCTGCTTGCGCTCGGTGATGTCTTCATAGGTGCCCAAAATCCCGACGATGCGATTGTTGATGTCACGGAGAGGGATCTTGCTGGTCCGTAGCCAGAGTTGTTTGCCATCAGGCGCGGTTTGTTGTTCCTCGTAGCCCAGCTTTGAATTACCGGAGCGTATGACTTCCCTATCATCTTTGCGATATAGTTCCGCTTGCTCCCGCCAACCCAGGTTATAATCGGTCTCTCCGAGAATATCCTCGGGGGATTTTCGTCCGGCGTCTTCCGCAAAAAGGCGATTGCATCCCAGATAGACCAAGTCCTTGTTCTTCCAGAAAATACGCACTGGAATGGTGTCCATCACTGTCTGCAGCATTTGATTTACTTCGGCCAGTTGGCGCTGATTCTCCTCTGCCAGCTTGTGCCTGGTGATGTCATGCGAAATGCCGAACAGCACCTTTTTGCCGCGCCATTGGCCATGCAAAACTTTCGTCTCCACCAAAATGCGGGTCCCGTCCCTGGCCTGCAACGGAATGGGGCAAATCATGATTTTGCCGGCAATCAAGTCGGCTAAAAGTTTTGCGGCCTCCTGCCGTTGTTCCGGCGGGTGGAGATCAAGAGCGGTCATCCCGGCCAGTTCTGCCGGGGTGTATCCCAACTGATTTTGCGCCGCCGGATTCGCGAAGAGGATGCGCCCTTCGGGTTCAAAAACGAACACCAGATCTTCCAGCGTGTTGAAAAAGGTTTGCAGGCTCTCTTCGTTTTCCTGCGAAGCTGCAGAGGTGGCGGAAGATTCTGCCTCTGCACGCCGGACCGTCCCTTTTTCACGATCCGATCTTGACCGACCAGTTTTTTTGACCTTCATAAATGCCCCGATACACAGTGCCTGCCGCCAATCATTTTAGCAAGCAGGAGAGGCATTGTAAGCAGAAAGCCTGCCGTCTGGTGACTTGGAAGGGACGGATGAGATCCCCATCGTTCGTGCAAAGAACAAAGCCGGACGAATGCCCGGCTCGTTTGACACTTCTGGTTGTAAAGAACCTTAATCCAGCACCGGGTCGGTGCCGTCAATCATCTTCACTTTGTTGTGGGCGAAGTATTCCTTCGTCAATGCCTTCACCATCTTCGGGCGCTGGTCGTAGAGGCGTTTCAACTGGCGCGGCTTGTGCCGGGCCAGCGCATAGTGTGTGAGGATCGGCATCGCAATGGTCGTGTCGGTGTAGCACACCACGGCGTCGGGCAGACGATCCGGATCCACTTTGCCCCAGCTCACCGCTTCGCTCGGCGTGGCGCCGGAGAGACCGCCGGTGTCGGGCCGGGCATCGGTCACCTGGAAGAAATAATCCTGGCCGTATTCCTTGATGCGGAGCACTTCCTGGATTTGCGGCTCGGTCTGGAGCATGAAGTTTTTCGGACTGCCGCCGCCCCACAGCACCACGGCGCTCTTGCCGCCGGCGCGTTTGGCCGCGAGGACGATGGCGGTGCTTTCATTCACGTCAATTGAAGGATTGACGCGCAGTTTGTTGCCACGCAGTTCCACGCCCGCGAAGTTCATGCCGATGGTGGAGTCGCCGGGCGACGAGGTGTAGCACGGCACGCCCGCGCGATAGGCCGCGGCGAGCACGGACACGTCTTTCAGGCCGGCCTTGCGTTCCCATTCGGCGCAGTATTTGCCAATGAGGTAATGCAATTCGGCCGTGCCCATCTCCTTCTGGAATTCGGGCTGAATGAGAATGGCGCGCAGGATTTCGTCCGTGGCCATCAGGCAATCGCTGTAACCGAGCAACACGTCGTAAATGCGGACGATGTCGTTGTTGCGCAGTTCGGTGTCGTCAAACTTGAAGTTGCCGACGCGCACCGGATAATTCAGCGCGAAGTGCATGTCGTGATACAGATTCGCGCCCGTGGCGACGATCCAGTCCACGAATCCGGCCTTGATGAGCGGCACAATGCTGGAACAGCCCAGGCCCGCCGGCGTCAGCGCGCCGGCGAAGCTCATGCCGATGGTCACGTCGGGCGCGAGCATTTTTTTGGCGAACAGTTGGCAGCCTTCTTTGAGGCGCGCGCCGTTGTAGGCGAGAAAGGTTTCGTCCACCAGGTCGGCCAGCTTCTCCCTGCCGGTGATGTTTTTGGGCCGAATGCGCTGGCCAGACATGAATTTGTCCCGGTGGGGGCATTTCTTTTTCTTCAGCCATTCCGGCGTGTCCAAAAGGTCTTCGCGATAACGTGAGGTTCGTTGTGTCTTGGCCATAAATTTATGTCCCATCAACGATACGAACTTGGGCGCGATTGACAAACTTTAATTGTGTGAAACTGCAAAAAATGCAGCGGCGCAAAAATCCGCGGGGATCCCGGCGGTCCGCCAGGCCGGGACTACTGGACGGTCACCAAATCCGGCCCGGCCAGCGAGAGTCCGCCTTGAACATTGTCATGAAATTGCGCACCGCTGATGACATTGTTGGTGCAGATGTTGTCATTGACGCGGAAAGCCGCACTGCCGCAATTGATGGTGACCAAATTGGTGAAGGAATTATGCACGCATTCGGTCTGGGGAACAGGCTGCCAGCCGCCTTCAGTCAGTTTCTCGGTGTGCGCCATGAAAACACCGTAATGGCGGCTGTTGCGGATGGAAATATTGTGAAATTGATTGTCGCAGCTCTCGCGCATGAAGATGCCCAGGTCGTTTACGGTCAGAACGGCATTGCTGATGACGTTGTGATTGAAAGCCAGGTCGAGCGAAATGCCGGCGCCGGGATTGTCGTGGAGGTAAAGTTCCGTGAACAGGCAATCCACCGTATCATAGCAGGCAAGGCCATCGAACTCGTTGTCAAACGCGGTCAAATCCCGCACCGTCAGCCGCCGCACTCCCAACGTGGTAACCAGACCCCCTGAACGGCAGCGGGCACAGGTCACATGTTCCACTATCGAATCGCTCACATTTTGAATGGTGATTCCATTGTTGCGGACCTCCGAGCTTTCACCCTGAAGCTGCCAAAGTTCGCGTTGCTGGTGATAACGGTTTCCGTCAATAAAAAGGTCGCTGACGCGCAGGTCTTTGACCGTTGAATGTGGATAGTTGACTGGTTCACCCAGGATGATCACCGGGCAATTGGCGCCATCCGCCAGGCGCAGAACTGTCGCATCCCCGGAACCGCGCAAGGTCTGATGATCGCGCTGCAACACGATGGGCTGGCGGACTTCAAAAGTTCCGGGTGGCAGCACCACTTCCCCGCCACTTTCAGGCAGGAGATCCAGCGCTTGTTGGATTTCGGCGCTGGTTATGCCGGCGGGCAACATTGCGGCCTCCGGTGCCACGCCAGATATTTGGGGAACAATCCCGTGGCTCACCGGAAAGATCAACAACCCCACGCATAAGGCATGCTTTACGACCGCCAAATTTCTGATTTGATGCAAGCTCATTTTCATAAGCGCGGTACAATTGTTAGCAATCGCTGTTCCTATTTTAAGCTCGCTCAAGGCAGATGAATTTTCATTAATTAATTCTGAAATTTAGCAAATATTTTAGTTGAACGAATGAACAAAGCAGCCGATGGTAAGGGTTAAGGGTTTGGTGGTCTTGGTTGCGTTGTTTTTCCCGTTGTTGAATTTCGTTTCGGGATTCCCCAGAGGTTGTGAAGCCGTTATGCTCTGCGCGACTTTTATGCCGCAACCAAAAACCGCAAATAACTCCATGCCCGCCGAACCCGGCTATGCCATGCCGGCGGAGTGGGAACCGCATGAAGCCACCTGGCTCGGCTGGCCGCACAACGAAACCGACTGGCCGGACAAGATTGACACCATCCGCTGGGTCTATGGCGAAATAGTGCGGAAAATTTCGGCGGGCGAACTCGTGCGGATTCTCGTCCAGCACCAGGCCGAACAGAAACTTGCCGCCAGCTATCTCAAACGCGCGGGCTGTGATTTGAAGCGGGTCGAGTTTGTCGTGCATCCGACCAATCGCGGCTGGACGCGCGACAGCGGGCCGATCTATGTGCGCCGTAAAACTCCGAACTCCGAACTCCGAACTCCGAACTTTGAGACCGCCATCGTCCATTTCCATTTCAATGCGTGGGCGAAATATGATGACTGGCAGAAGGACACCAAGGTCCCGGAAACCGCCGCGAAACTTTTGAAGAAACCGCTGTTCAATGCGCAGTTCAACGGAAGAAATTTTGTCATCGAAGGCGGCGGCATCGAGGTGAACGGCAGTGGCACGCTGCTGACCACTGAGGAATGCTATCTCCATCCGAAAGTCCAGGTGCGGAATCCCGGCATGACGAAGGCGCAATACGACGAGACGTTCAGGAAATATCTCGGCGTCAAAAACGTCCTGTGGCTGCTCAACGGTCCGGTCGGCGACGACACACACGGGCACATTGACGACATCTGCCGCTTCGTGAATCCGAAAACGCTCGTACTCATCCGGGAGACGAACCAGAAAGACATTAATTACCGTCCACTGGCTGGGAATTGGGAGCGCATTCAGGATTTCCGGCTCGAAGACGGTTCAAAACCCGAAGTGGTGCCGCTGCCGATGCCCGCGCCGATTTTCTATGACGGCTATCGTCTGCCCGCGAGCTACGCGAATTTCTACATCTGCAACGCCGCCGTCATCGTGCCGACATTCAATGACCCGAACGACCGCGTCGCGCTCGGCATTTTGGGCGAACTGTTCAAGGACCGGCCGGTGGTCGGCATCCACGCCGTTGACCTCGTGCTGGGCTTTGGTTCGCTGCACTGCCTGACCCAGCAGCAACCGGCGTGAAAAGTCGCGGAGCGACTGAAACGGAGCGCGGCTGTGTCCCGCGCAGCGCGGGATCAGCCGCAGCAGCTACGCGAGGAATAGCGCGTGGGATAAATCACCAGCGTCTCAACGTTCGTTTATGCTGCGGCTGGTCTCCGCGACACAGCCGCGCTCCGTTCACGCTTTGACGCTGCCGCAGCCGGTGTGATTTTTTCTGGACAAAAATTTTGCCGGGCGCAAAGTCAAAAACTGTAAATCATGAACGGCCAGTGTTATCAAATCGAATACCGCCCTTCGGCTTTGGATGAAACAACGGTCTCATTTCGCCAACGGATGAAAAGTGGCAACTGATAAATCCATCCGTTGGCGTGAACGATCCGACTTTGCGGATAATGCTCGACACCAGCCTGAATGCAGGCTACATTCAGCCTATGAAAATTGCCAGCCGTCCCCGGTTCCGAAAGCCGAAGGTCAATTTGCAATCGCAACTGTTCACGTTGAGCAATGCCAAAACGTATTTGGGCCGTTTGATGGAAAAAGCTGGCCGGGGTGAAACGGTTTATATCGTCAAGGGACGGCAGCGGTTCGTTTTGCAGGAAGTCCCTGAAATCGAGCCGATCCCCATCCGTCCGCCGAATTATTTTGCCAACGCTTACAGCCTGGCTGAAATTCAAGAGGACAATCGTCTGGCCAAAGCCTCGGTGGTTCGCGCCCCCAAAGACCTGGAATAAAAAAAGGAACGCCGTGAGACAGTGGGACATCTTCATGTTTCCGTTCAGCAAGGAAAGGCGGCATCCCGCCGTCATCATCTCCAACGATGAAACCTGCCAGAATCCTGACATTGAAGAAGTCAATGTCCTGCTCTGCACCTCGGCCAAGGTGAACCGAAGCGCGAAATCCACCGAAGAAGTATTGGACGAGGCCGACGGGCTGGATTGGAAAACCATGATCCGCTGCGACAAAATTCATTTGCTGCCCAAAGCGCGCTTCGACGACCAGAAGGGCCGGGTCACCGAAGAACGCCGGCACCTGATCGCCCGGAAAATGGTGGAAGTGTTGCGGCTGCCCCTTCACCGCCGGTAGCCAGGTTGGAGTTCAAGCTTTAGCTTGTTCGAGCCACGCTGAAGCGTGAACTCCAACGCGCCGATTCGCTGCACGGGCCTCACGCAGCCGCCGCCGGGGTGTTTTTGGGTGGAACAGGCGTCGCGCCTGTTAAATTTGGCGTCCCGCCAAATTTCGTGGGGAGACGTGGCATGCGGGTTGGCGGTCGTTGGAAAAAATAATCGTCGTCGCAAACGGTTTCCGGCGTGACGCCGGAAACAACAGGCCGGAGGCCTGTGCCACCAAAAACAGAGTGCCGCTACGCGAGAAATGGCGCGTGCGATAAACCACCGGCATCTCGATGTTCGTTCGTGCTGCGGCTGGTCTCCGCGACACAGCCGCGCTCCGTTTGTGCCGGGACGCCACAGCCGGTGTGGTTTTTTCTTGATAAAATCTTCGTCGGGCGCAAAGTCAAAATTGTGAAACGAAAAAACATACGCCCGTCCCACGCGCAAAACCGGGGGCGATTCCGGCGAAGCCTTGAATGAATTCAAGTTGGCACTATGGATAACAAAATTGATGATAATTACATTCTTCAGGCTGCAAAGGAGTTGATAAATACTTTAGGAGTCAAAAAGCCCATTCAGGAGATTGAAATTATCAACCATATAAGATCGGGGAAAATTCAGGAAGCCATAGAACAAATTGCACGTTACCTCGGTTTGCCGGTTCGGATAAATATTTCTTTTGTCCCGAAAGGCTACAAATCGTCGAGAAAAAGCGGATTTGAAAGCAGCCAACTTTCCCGAACTGATTCTGAAGGCCGAGGGTTGAATTCAATCGTCGCTCAAGTTTCGATTCCCAAGAATATGCCTCTTTATGGCACTCGCGAGCTAGACAACCTTCCCATAAATGTTGTCATCAGCGAGGATTGCAACAAAGAACCAATCGCTTTCATGGCGATTATGGCGCATGAGTTGTCTCACCTTGTTCTGTATTCATTGTGGCATAAAGAAAAAGAAAACGAATTCTACACTGACCTCACTGCCATGGTGCTTGGTTTTAACGAGGTGATGGCAAAAGGTCGTAAGGTTGTCACACAAACTCGCACTGGCAATGTGGTTCAGACACTCACCATAACGTATGGATATTTGTCAGACGAACAATTTGTACTAGCTCAAGGCGAAATCCGTGGACTTTTGGAAACTGCAACAAAACTTACGAATCGGCATTCTAAAAAGGTGGATATGTGTAAATCACAGATGTCTTCCTTTAGCAGGCTGTTGAACAAAAGGCATTTTTTACGAACATCGATTTTTCATGACTCGTTGGAGACATTTTCAGCGTAAGTTACGCCGGATTTCTTCCAGTTGGCAGCGTCCGTGCCGGTGTTTTTTACC
>Ga0224534_1001441_pt1 | contig 12536 bp, 15 predicted proteins | sample 714E12024metaG_FD_172012 | JGI IMG/M metagenome (GOLD analysis project Ga0224534, IMG submission 172012) | Peat soil microbial communities from Stordalen Mire, Sweden - 717 E1 20-24 | ecosystem: Environmental > Terrestrial > Soil > Wetlands > Peat | place: Sweden: Norrbotten County, Stordalen... | reverse complement strand
TACCTTCGCACAATCCAATCGGGTGTGAGCGCCAAAACGAAAGTTCGCCGTTCCTAAAAGGATTCACGAGCCGATGTGGCTGCGGCGGGTGGACGTTCAGAAATCAGGTAGGGGAGTGAAGACAATGAAAAAAGTATTGGGATGTTTGTCGATGGCGGCGGTGGCGGTTTTGCTGGCTGCTCCCGTGTCGGCTCAGGATCTTTCGCTGAGGGTCAGCGTACCGTTCGAGTTCATCGTCGGCGGGCACACCCTGCCCGCGGGCAACTACTTAGTTAGCCAGGTTAACGCCGCAGGGTTTTTGATGGTTCGGAACCTATCCAATGGGGCCACGCCCATCGCCATCACGTCCAGTGTGCCTGGGCATCTGGCGGTTCCTGGCGAAGCGTCTCTCACGTTCCATCGTTACGGGGGCGACTACTTCCTGGCTGAGATCTGGAACGGCTACACCGGCCAAGGCCGCTCGATCTGGATGTCCCGCACCGAACAGGAAAGAGCCAACAGGGCGTCGCTTGCTAAGCCCGAAGTGGTGATGGTTCTGGCCCGCCGCTAACCTCCCACTTCGTTCGCGACCGATTTTGGCGGCCTTAGGTCCCAGTGCCTGAGGCCGCTTGGCATTTCCGGCATAGTGGGATACCGGGAGCATCTGCGCAGGAAGAAAACAGCAGACTTGCGGCCGGTACGCCATTCTTGGCAGCTTCGAATCCGGTAGTGGGAGTTCGATTGAAGTGTGAGGATGCTGCCGCGAACCCTCCGGTGTGGACCGATTGGGGGTTCCGATGATGTCGATCAGTCATTCCGATCTCATGCCGATCAGATCGGAGCGAAGCGACGCAGGCCTCTCAGTGTGAAACAGTGATCGACATCCGTTCTTTGAGCCTGGTCTGCGGTGAAGACAACCCGATAGTCGCCGATCCGCCTCCGGAATGCGCCCTTCCATTCCGGACCTTGGAGTGCCTTTACGTTGCCATGGAACGGATCGACAGCCATCTCCTTAAGAACCCGAGCCACGCGTTTTTGGATGGTTCTCGGGAAACCGCGAAGGTCTTGCTCGGCATTGGCACTGAACCTACAAACCCAATTCATGTTTTATATTCGGCCCATGGCCGCGTTTTCCCTTGGCGTGTCTGTTTGAGACTCTGGCGCAAGCGTTTCACTTCGGTGGGGGTGAGCACGTCGTCGGGGTCGACAACCCGCCTGGGCTTCACGAGCACACCGTTGCCGTGCTTCGCGAACGCCACGAAATCCCCTTCGCGCATTCAAAGGTTGTCGAAAATCTCGCGGGGAATCACCACCTGGCGCCGCTGGCCAACGCGGCCGATCGGTTCCCTCATGGTTGCACTTATCTTTCCCGCCCAGTGAGCTGACACATGGAATCGTCCAGGAAGCGGATCGAGGTGATTTGGGGGTTTCGTAGCCTGGACTGAAATGTGTGTCCCTGAAATGAAATGCCTCAGCGCATGTAGAAGAGGCTGAGGCGCGGGAGGCCGGCTTTTTCCAGCAGGGCGCGCTCCAGGTATTGCTTTTCCAGCATGGATAACTGGTCGGCGGTCATCTTGCCGCGATAGGGGCGTAGCTGGCGGTCCATCTCGCGGCGCGCGGCTAGCAGGTCCTCTTCACTCTGGTGCGTGCGCGCGATGGCGATCATCTTCTCTTCCAGAACCGTCAGGCGCTGCTCCAGCGCTTCCAGGTCGGTGTGCGCCTCATCGGTGAGGCGTGCAAGCGCGGTGGCGATCTCCGAATAGCCCTCGATGGCGCCAACGGCGGTCGAGTTCTCGGCCAGGTACGTGCGCAGGGCGTCTTGGTCGAAGGGAGGCGGGGCTTGGCGGCGGGGCTGCGCGGTTCCGGCCATGATCTGCGCTTCGGTGAGCACGGCCTGCGCGCAGAAGGCCAGGCTGTTCACCATTTGGGTCTTCACCTTGCGGGCGCGCCATTTTTCGAAGGCCGCATCGATGCCGCGCATCACGGCTTCCAGCGGCACGCCGGCGTCTTTCCAGGTTTCGATGAGCGCCCAGTCCAGCGTCGAAAGCAGAAACAGACTGGTGCCGCGGGCGCGCTGAAAGTGCTCCTCGATTTCCGTGAAGTAGTTGAAGTAGTTGTAAACCCAGTCTTCGTCGCTCACTGTGGGTGGTTCCGTTCCCAGATCATTTGCAGACCTTCCAAGGTGAGGTGCTCGTCGACCGTCTTGAGGTAGCGCGAGCCGGCGACAATCAAGCGGGCCTGGCCGCCGGTGGCGACCGTTTTGGTGTCCGGCCCCATCTTTTCGATGATGCGCTCGAGGATGCCATCGATCATGCCGATGGCGCCGTAGTACAGGCCGGAGCGCATGCTGGCCACGGTGTTGGTGCCCACGACATTCTTGGGCGGGCGGAAATCCACCATGGGCAGGCGCGCGGTCTTGCTGAACAGCGCATCGACCGAAATGCCGATGCCGACGGCGATGGCGCCGCCGAGATACTCGGCGTCTTTCGAAATCACGTCGAAGTTGATGGTGGTGCCGAGATCGACGATCACGCACGGGCCGCCGTACTTGTAGAAGCCGGCGACGCCGTTGACCAGGCGGTCGGCGCCGACTTCATAGGGGTTGTCGTAGCGGATGGTCAGACCGAGATCGGTGCGCGGGCCGACGAACATGGCCTTAGTGTGAAAATAGCGGTCCGCCATGAAGGCCAGGGTGGAATCGATGGGCGGCACCACGCTCGAGATGATCATGCCGTCGACGGCTTCGATATCGAGTCCCGCCGGTCCGAACAGGTTGTGCAGCAGGATGCCCCATTCGTCGGCGGTCTGCTCCTGGACGGTGCGCAGCCGCCACTGGCAGACCAGCTTGCGGCCGTCGAAAGCTCCAATTGTGATGTTACTGTTGCCTGCATCAAGAGCCAGCAGCACGTACGCCTCCCGCAAGAATCAGGGTATCCGTTCCGTCGTCTTTGTGCACGATCAGGAAGCCGGCGGGGTCCAGGCCCGCGGTGGTTCCTTCGATGACGCCATCGGGCTGCTCGACGGTCACACGCTGGCCGGCGGCGTAGCTCGAGGCGCGCGTGAACAGCCGCACGATAGTGTCCTTGTCCAGTTCCACGAAGCGATCCACCGCCGGCAGCAGGGCCAACATGATGGTGGTGAGTGAGACCGGTGCGCCGGTGTGGAGGCGCAGAGAGGTGGCTTCGAGCGCCAGTTCGGCAGGGAACGACGTATGGTTCACGTTGATGCCGATGCCGGCGATGGCGTTCTGCACCAGAATGCCAGCCACCTTCTTGCCCGCGAGCATGACGTCGTTGGGCCAGCGGAGATCGCACGCCATCCCGGTTGCGCGCGTGATGGCGTCCGCCGTCGCGAGACCGAGCGCCAGCGTAAGGGCGGGCGCGGGCTTGAGCACAATGGAACAGTAGATGCCGCTGCCCGCTTCGGAGTGCCACGAGCGGCCGTGGCGGCCCTGGCCCGCCGTCTGCTGGCCGGCGAGCACTACGGAGCCGGGTTTCAGGCCAACGGCGGCGCGCATGGTGGAATCGATGGCGGGGTAATAATCGATGCGCCGCGCGGGGAATTCGCGCCGCAGACGCTCGATATCCATCAGGCCACCTCGAGGCGGAAACTGATGTCCATGGCGCGCGCGGAGTGGGTGATGGCGCCGCAGGAAACGAAGTCCGCGCCGGTTTCCGCGTAAGCACGCACATTATCGAGAGTGATGCCGCCGGAAAGCTCGACTTGGGCGCGGCCGCCGATCTCGCGGATCCACCGCGCCGCCTCTTCGGGGGTCAGATTATCGAGCAGCAGCCAGCCGGCGCCGGCCTCCAGTGCCTCACGCAGCTCTTCGCGGGTGTGAATTTCGACTTCGATGGGCAGGCCGGCGGCGCGCGCCCGCTCAATGGCGTTGCGGACGCCGCCCGCCGCGGCGATGTGGTTGTTCTTGATAAGGACGGCGTCGAAGAGTCCCACGCGGTGATTGGCGACGCCGCCGGCTGCGGCGGCCGACTTTTCCAGGAGGCGCAGGCCGGGCGTGGTCTTGCGCGTGTCGAGCACGCGGCACTTGGTGCCCGCCACGGCGTCGGCATAACGGCGCGCCGCGGTAGCCACACCACTGAGCCGCTGAAGAAAATTCAGCGCCACGCGCTCGCATTCGAGCAGGGTGCGGGCGCGTCCGCTCACCACCGCGACCGGTTCGCCTTGGGCGCACGGGTCGCCGTCGCGCTTGAAGACGTTGAGTTCATCGACGCCGCCGCGCAAATCGTAAATCTCCGTCAGCAGGCCCAGACCGGCGATGACGAGCGGCTCGCGCGCGAGGAAGCGGCCGCGCGCCTTTTGGGATTCGGGCACGCAGGCCTGGCTGGTAACATCGCCGGAGCCGATGTCTTCTTCGAGAGCGAGACGCACCACTTCGGTCATAACGCGGCGTCGATCTTGGATAACTGCGCTTCGTAATCCGCCAGCTTCCGGCGGATGCTCTCAACCACGTGAGGCGGCGCCTTGCCGAGGAAAGTTTCATCGCTCAACTGGCGCTTGGAGTTGGCGATGTTTTTGGCGAACTGCTCGCGCTCTTTGGCGAGACGTTTGCGCTGCGCGTCCTCCTGAGACCTGGGTACATGAAGCACCAGGTCGAATTCAGCGGTGGAGCGCATGACGCCGGCGGCGCTTCCGGGGGCCGGAGCGGCATCGGACTGGAATTCCAGCACCACGTTAGCGAGCTTTTGAATGGCCGCGGCGTGGCACGTGGCCACCTCCAGAGCGGAGCTGCGCGAGTACAGCACGCCTTCGAGCTGGTGTTTGGGATCGAGCTTGCTCTCGGTGCGCAGGGTGCGGGCCATGGTAACGATTTCCTGAAGGATGCCGATTTCGCGCTCGGCCTTGAAATCGGTAGTGTCCGGGTTGTACCGCGGATAGGAGGCGAGCGCAATCGAGGCGGGCCGGATGGTCCGATCGGTGGCCAAACGCTGCCACAGCTCTTCGGTAAGGAAGGGCATAGCGGGATGCAGCAGCCGCAAAGCCGTCTCAAAGGCCGCCAGCGTGTTGCGCCAGCCGGCGGTGAGGCCGGAGTTCTCCTGGAAGTGGGCCTTCTTGAGTTCGAGGTACCAGTCGCAGAACTCGTGCCAGAAGAAGTGCCACAACACCTGTGCGGCCTCGTGGTAGCGGCACTGCTCGATGGCGCGGCTGGCCTGCTCGCCGCAACTGTTCAGGCGGCTGAAGATCCAGCGGTCTTCGATGCGTACTTCCATGGTATCGGGGTCCGCCAGCGGCCGGAATTGTTCGAGGTTCTCGGGGACCCAGGGCTCGACGCCGGAGCGCTCCATGTTGAGAAAGAGAAACCGCGCCGCGTTCCAGATTTTGTTGGCGAAGGCGCGCGAGCTTTCCATGCGCTCTTCGGTGAGAACGATATCGGCGCCGGGGGAGGCGCCCTGCAGCAGGGCCATGCGCACGGCGTCGGTGCCGTACTGGTCGGTGATCGACAGTGGGTCGATGGTGTTACCGCGCGTCTTGGACATCTTCTGCCGTTCAGCGTCGCGCACCAGGCCGTGTATGTAGACCTGCCGGAAGGGCACCTCGCCCATGAATTCGATGCCCATCATGATCATGCGGGCGACCCAGAAGAACAGGATGTCGAAGCCGGTGATCAGGAGCGATGTGGGGTAGAAGGTGGTGAGATCGTCGGTCTGATCGGGCCAGCCGAGCGTGGAAAACGGCCACAGGGCGGAGCTGAACCAGGTATCCAGGACGTCGGTGTCCTGCACCAGGTTGGACGACCCGCAGCGCGAGCACGCGGTGGGGGTTTCGCGCGCCACCACGATCTCATGACACTCCTGGCAGTGCCACGCGGGAATGCGGTGGCCCCACCAGAGCTGGCGCGAGATGCACCAGTCGCGGATGTTGTACATCCACTCGTAGTAGGTCTTGCTCCAGTTGGCGGGGATGAATTCGATGCGGCCGGATTCAACCGCGGCGATGGCCTTTTCGGCCAGCGGCTTGGTCTTCACGAACCACTGGGTGGAGACCAGCGGCTCGACCACGGTCTTGCAGCGGCAGCACTGGCCGAGGCTGAGCGGATAGTTCTCGATGGCGACCAGCAGGCCTCGGAATTGGAGATCGGCCACCACGCGTTTGCGGGCCTCGAAGCGGTCCAGGCCGGCGTAGGGCCCGGCGGCGGCGGTCATGCGGCCGTGTTCGTCGATGACCTGGACCTTGGGCAGGTTGTGGCGGCGGCCGGCTTCGAAATCGTTGGGGTCGTGGGCGGGCGTAACCTTGACGACGCCGGTGCCGAATTCGGGGTCGGCGAGATCGTCGAGGATGACGGGGATCTCGCGGTCCATGAGCGGCAGTTGCACGGTCTTGCCGTGCAGATCGAGATAGCGAGCGTCCTTGGAATTGATGGCGACGGCGGTATCGCCGAGCATGGTCTCGGGCCGCGTGGTGGCCACCACCACGGAACGGCTCGGCATGCCGTTCACCGGGTAGCGGATGTGCCACATGTGGCCCGCGACGTCGGAGTGGGCCACTTCCAGATCGGAGATGGCGGTCAGGCAGCGCGGGCACCAGTTGACCATGTACTCGCCGCGGTAGACGAGGCCCTTTTCGAAGAGCCGCACGAAGACTTCGCGGACCGCGCGGGAGAGGCCGTCGTCCAGGGTGAAGCGTTCGCGGCTCCAGTCGCAGCTCGCGCCGAGCCGGATCATCTGGCGCTTGATGGTGTCGCCGTACTGGGCCTTCCACTCCCACACGCGCTGCTCGAACATTTCGCGGCCCATGGTGCGGCGGTCGAGGCCCTCTTCGGCGAGCTTGCGCTCGACCACCATCTGGGTGGCGATGCCGGCGTGGTCGCAGCCGGGGAGCCAGAGCGTATTATCTCCCCTCATGCGGTGCCAGCGGACGGTGACATCGATCTCGGTGTGCTCGAGCATGTGGCCGATGTGCAACGACCCGGTCACATTAGGCGGCGGGATGACGAGCGAAAATACGCTTTCGCCGGCCTTGTTAGAGGCGCGGAAAATGCCGGAGTCGATCCACCACTGCGCCCAATGCGGTTCGAAGCGCTGAGGCTCGTACACTTTGTCGATTTGCATGGGGAGAATTCCAATATAGCAGGGGGGTGGCGGGCTTCGCGCGCGGGGGCCGGGGGTTCAGGGGCCAGGGGCCGGGGGTCAGGGGCCGGGGGCGTTGAATACGACCGGGTGATTCTCATCCCATCAGCCGTATACTGCTTACGAGGCTATGGAAATGCAATTGGACCCGCTGGACTGGGAATTAGCCGGCCTCCGCGCCGAGTCCTGTTTCAGAGCCTACGTGCTGACAACACACCGCTCGGAGCTGACCGTCATCGGCCATCTCAGTGACCGGGACTGGACCCGAGTGAAGTCCTGCGTGCGCGCCGCGTTCGCGAGTTGAAGCAGAGCCGGTGGCACGAATCGTCGAGACCGAGCACCGACTCTTTCCGGGTGACCGACCATCCTGGAATTGTCTTAAGTAGTTCGAAGGTGTCCTACGTGCCGCTGTTTGGTACATAATTGACAAATGCCGCTCGCGTCCGGCAGCCGTCTGGGTCCCGATGAAGTAGTTGCGAAGATTGGCGCCGGTGGCATGGGCGAGGTGTACAAGGCGCGCGACACCCACCTCGACCGCATGGTCGCCCTCAAAGTCTCACCGGTTCAATTCAGGGAACGTTTCGAGCTCGAGGCGCGCGCTATTGCCGGGCTAGAGCCCAACATGGTGCGGCGTCACTCCGCTTTTCGTTTGAGGATGCGGCTTTAGCCTTGCAAGACCGCTCACCAGCAGGGCAATTCGAGCGATTCAGAGCTAAAAGGGGAGAATCCTGATGAAGAGAGCGCGCGCGCCTGACGCCTCCGTTGAGACCAAAACGTCCCCTTCGCGGGGAACGCTGCTTGGCCTCGATTGGCTCAATTTTCTCCTCGCCGACGTGCAGACGGGCGTGGGGCCGTTCCTCGCGATTTACCTCGCTGGCTACAAGTGGAACGAAGAGCGCGTCGGGCTCGCGCTCACGGTCGGCGGGATTGCGGGAATTCTCACGCAGACCGGTCGAGCTGGTTCTTGAGAATCGAGTCCATGCTCTGGAAGTTGTAGGCGCGAGCTCGCAGAGCCCACCTCGAGGCCGCTTCCATGCGCTCGGCCGGGTAGGTTTTGGCCAACCGCAGAATGCCCAGGCACGACCGGTATCCCATCTCCGGGTGACGTTTCGCCGCCAGGATCGCTTCCACCAGTTGACCGGTGCAGGGTCCGATCTGCTGGGCATCTTCGATTAGCCGCGATGGCGTCCGCCCCACATACTTCTGGTGCGCCTTGGGCATGTGCTCGGTCAGTGTCGTCGCCTTGCCCCGCTCGTAGGAGCGGACACCGTGCCAGTGGGTAGCCATGCCGAAAGTGCTTCGGTCGCGATGGGGCGAGCGTCCCAAAGCGATCGCCGCGTGCCCCACGAGAAGCTTCTTGGCGCGAAAGAGGTCGCGCATTGGCTGGGCGTAAGCAGAGCGTGGGTGTTCGAGCATTCGAACGGTCGGCGGCGCCCTTTCCTGACATCCGTAAAGCTCGGGAAATCCGTGAGATACAGGCCGGTAGATGTGGACGCGTTCATCATGGAGTGCGAACGTCTCAGCCGCAGAGGAGCCGCTTAGCGTGGATGAATCTCGCACCAAACCATCCGCGGATCTGAGGAGAATTGGCTCCCGCATGGTGCGTACAAAGTACCAGCGTGGCAGCCTGAAGAAAATCGGCAACGGGCAGTATGTCGCGCGCTGGCGCCGATATGCTGCAACGCCCAGCGGCGAGAAAGCGACCCCGCGGAAGAAGATCATCACCAAGGAACTCGCTGCTAAGTATCGGATCGGGCAGAACTATCCCGGCCCGCTCACGAAGTCGGATGCCCAGCGGCTTTTGGACATCCTCATCACGGAGGATACCGGGAAGTGTCTGGCGCCAGATTTGGCCGCGATGTTCGAGCAGCTTGCGCGGCAGTATATAACTGTCAAAGAGCCGAGATGGGGAGTTCACGCCGAAGCTACAACCAAAAGCATCATTCAGAAGCACCTGATTGGCAGCCTCGGGCATCGGCGCGTGAACGAATTGACCGTTGTGGAGATCCAGATGTTCATCAATGGCTTAGGGCGAAGCGGCGCGAGCCACTCTCTCCTCAAAAAAACGGTCACGCATCTGCGCGCCATTCTGGACCAGGCGGAAGAGCTGAAGATTATCCAGCGCAACCCGATGCGGAGCCGCACGGTCAAAATTGAATACAAATCCCGCAAACGGAAATCGAACGCTATTTGAGCCTGGAAGAATGTCGAACGCTTCTCTCAATGCTGGTCGGTCGCGACCACCTCATTGTTCGGATGTTCATCCAACTCGGCCTTCGGCCAGAAGAACTTTTCGCGCTGCGCCGGAATGACGTCGGCAAGGATTTTATCAGAATTGATGAAGCCTTCACCAAGGGGCAGATCAAGGAAACGAAGACGAAGGAATCGGCCGCCAACGTGTACGTGCCTCCGGACCTGATGCTGGAGCTCGGCACCTGGATGAAATCCGCCACCGGCGAACGTGATGATTGGTTGTTTTCGGCTTCGCGCCGCCGGGAATCCACTAGCCTGTCTCCGATAAGCCAGAACAATTATCGGAACAGGGTTCTCAAGCCAGCGGCGAAAAAGGCCGGCACATCCGGCCTGGACCTTCTCACCCTGCGACGGACGTGCGCGACGCATTTTGGGCAGAAGGCGAATGCCAAGGACACGCAAGTACAAATGCGCCACGCCGATCCGGTGACCACCTTAACGTACTATCAGCAGAGCATCCCGGAATCGGTGAAGAGGGCGGCCGTGGCGCTCGAAGCTGAAATCCTCGAGAAGGCCAAGCGACCAGACAAGGCAAAGACGCCTGCAAAGGCAATCCGGTAACGGGATCTAGCGGATAATCCCAGTGCTCCACGCTCGGACGCCGATTCGGGACTGGGTGCGATGCGAAAGGGGCCTGCCAGCTCGGCGTACAGCACACTGAAAGCTCATGCTCCGCAGCATGTTGTGTACCTGTTGTGTACTCGCTGTTTTGGGCTGGAGCGATAAGTCCTTTTGAATGTGGTACGCCCGGGCGGATTCGAACCGCCGACCTTTTGCTCCGGAGGCAAACGCTCTATCCAGCTGAGCTACGGGCGCACATCACTCGACTGCACTTCAATTGTAGTCTCAGCCTTCCGCAGGCGTCAAACCGCCTCTCCTTGTGGTACGATGCGGTTACGGACCATTTCATCTCCCGGAGAGGTGGCTGAGTGGTCGAAAGCAGCGGTTTGCTAAACCGTCGTAGGGTCATAAGCTCTACCGGGGGTTCGAATCCCCCCCTCTCCGCCATCATATTTTCAATAACTTCCAGCCAACACCGCGTTTTGGCGGGCAATACCGGACAACTCGGCGTATAATCAGGTGTGGCCCTGAATCTCTATCGGCGGCACCGGCAGGAATGTGAAGCCGGACATCCGGAGGAGTCGCGATCCGGCGAATTTGAGGAACGCAAGAAGGGCTGGAAACGATGCGACTGCCATATCTTCGCCTCCGGCACCATCGCAGGAAACTTCAAGCGGAAGTACACCGGCAAGACGGCGTGGGATGACGCAAGGGCGGTTGCGGCCGAGTGGCAAAAGTCCGGCTCATGGGATGGCGAAGTCATATTGCCGGAGCAGCTCCTTGAGCCCACACAACCATCCCGCATAACCATCGAACGGGCCGTCAAAGCCTTTCTCGACGAGCTTCAGGAAACCGCGGCCTTCGCCACACACAAGAAATACCGGCTTCTGCTTGCCAAGTTCAAGGAGTTCTCCGAGAAGCGCGGCTACGTCATGATCGACCAGTGGGAGCCAACCGATGTTCGCGAGTTCCGGACATCATGGGCCATCAACCCACAGACCGGCGCGAGGCGCATGAGCATGCTCAAGCCGTTCTTTGAATACTGCGTTGGCAATGAATGGATTACACGTAACCCGGCGCGGATGGTCAAGAATCCCCGAGGACGCGACGCGGGCGAAAAGCGCAACGAACAAAAGCTGCCCTTTACCGACGACGAGCTGAAGCGCATGTATGACGCCTGCCCGAAATACGGCGCCACGCCAAAACACAAATGGACCGGCGAGGACCTGGCCGACTTCATATCGCTGTCCATCTATACAGGGCTGCGCATTTCCGATGTCGCGCTGTTTCAGATCGACCGCATGCAGACGAGCGGCGAAATTCGCGTCCGAACGACCAAGGCCGGAACCCACGTCTACACATGGGTTCCGCAATGGCTTCAGGACCGGATACGGGCGAGGGCCAAGTTGCATGGTGACTATATCTTCGGATCACACGCGACCAAGGACCTCGACGTTATCACCGATCTTTGGCGCAGGAAGCTGAACAAGGTATGGGACATGTGTGGCCCGTGGAAAGAGAAACCGACACCCCATCGCTTCCGCCATACCTTTGCGCGCATTCTCCTGCAAAAGCCAGGTGTGACCGTCAGAGATGTTGCGGAACTTCTCGGCAATACGGAGGAAATGATCCGCAAGCATTACGGCGCATGGGTGCCGGAACGGCAGGAGCGCCTCACGCGCATTCTTCGAGAAGCGTTTGACGACAAGCCGAGGCCGAAGCTTGTGGCCATGCCTGAAAGGCGCGGATAGCTCTCAGCTTTTGGAACTGAGGGAGCCGTTTGAGGGCCGATCTGCACGCGGGGCGGCCGACATCGTCTTGTACCGTGGAAGGCGCCATTCCGGGCGGTCGCAGCTAGGCATCAGCTAGGCACTATTCAGCAAGCGCGTGTGTATCCGGCACGCAGCGGATTCTGGAACGCTGTAGATCGTATGCGCCTTCTTGCGGCCCATACGAACCTTAATCACACCGGGATCGTCCTTGACAAGCTTTCGGACGGTCTCCCTACCCAATCCCCATATGCGTGCGAGCTCCCGTATACGGTAGTGCTTTTCAAATGGTGTGGCGTCAGTGTTCGGCATGGGGCATCACCGTTAATGCATCAAGTATGGCGTGGTATTTCCGGTCATAGTCCTAGCGCCTGACCGGGTTTCCAAAGCATGTTTCAGCAGGTCTACAACGGAATAACGGGCTCGGCGGTGTTGCCGGCCGTTCAGCAAATTGCCGAGGGCATCCTTCTCCTGGCCGCGCTTTTCGCCGTGTACGAGGCGTACGCGAAGGGAGGAGACGCCCGAACTCTCGCGCTGGCAGGCGTCCGTTACCTCATCATGGGGCTGCTGATCAGCCAGTATCCCAATGTCTTCAGGAATGTGAACAACGCGTTCGCCAGCGTTGCGCAGGCGATTGCGCCGACGGATGTGTGGACGAACTTCCGCGACCAGGTCCAAAGTTATTTTTCGGCGAACACCGGTCAAGGAGCCTGGTGGAATTGGGTGGTCGGCGGCGTGGCTGGCGCATTCAGCCTCATTTTCCAGGCGATTGCCGTTTTGGTCTTCCCGATTTCGTACGCCATTTTTTCGTTTTTCTACAGCATGTATGGCGCGGTTCTATATGTCATTGGGCCGTTGGTGCTGGCGTTGTATCCGGCGCTCGGCGTGG
>Ga0224534_1001440_pt1 | contig 12539 bp, 10 predicted proteins | sample 714E12024metaG_FD_172012 | JGI IMG/M metagenome (GOLD analysis project Ga0224534, IMG submission 172012) | Peat soil microbial communities from Stordalen Mire, Sweden - 717 E1 20-24 | ecosystem: Environmental > Terrestrial > Soil > Wetlands > Peat | place: Sweden: Norrbotten County, Stordalen... | reverse complement strand
CCAGGGCGTCGGTCAGCCCCGCGACCACGAAGAGGCCAAAACCCAGCGCATAGTTGTTGTCCAGCACGGCGGCCACCAGGAATGGCGCCAGGCAGATGCGCAACAGCGTGAGCAGGTTGGGAGTGGTGCGGAACCGGTTCAATCGTTCATTGGCAATGTCGGTCATGGCGGACCCTGAGATGCTGCAACCATCGATGGTATAGCATGGCGGCCGCGGCCAGCCTGCCGGCGCGGCGACCAGGTTTCTGACCGCTTGTTGTTGTACCCATGTTGTTGGCCCCAACCTTGCGGTGTACTTGTTCTTGCCGCAAGGGCGGGAAGGCACTAATTTACGTGGTCAGAGGCCCAGTCCATCGGTCTTTTCCCTTCAGCTTTCCCCGTCCGGCTTTGGAGACCCCTTTTGATTCTAGATTTTAAAGGCTGGAGGGGCGGCCGAGGGGGAAGCGCGCACGGATTTCGTAGCGGGAACCGGAGGGAGCAAGGAAGCTTTCGTAGAGGAGAAACTCCCCGGCGGCAAACGAGGTGAAGTGGGGCGGGCGGCGCAGTTTGGCTTGGAGTTCGCGCAGGTCATGCCGCTGGCCTTTGCCCTGGCTGCGGGCGAGAGTGATATGAGGCTGGTAGGGACGAGCCTCGGGGATAAACCCGCAAAGCTGCGTAGCCGCGCTGACGCGTTTCTGGAGCAGCAGCAGTTCCGGCGTCGGCCGGACGGCGGCCAGCAGGATTCCGGCGCGATCAAGGCAGCTCAGCCCCTCGATCTTGATGGGCGTGGGCGGCAAATGCAGCTCGCGTAGACGCGCCACCGCGCAGCCGTATTGTTCCGCTCCGGCATTGCCCAGAAACTGCAAGGTGATGTGCCACGATTCGCGGGCCATCCAGCGGAGCCCGCGCCCGCTGGATTGCAGCCGCGCCGTGATCGCCGCGAGTTCGCCGATGACTGCGGCCGCCAGGGGTATTCCAATAAAGAGGCGCATACACAGATTATGGTCTGGCGCGCTTGCCCCACACAATCGATTCCCGAGGCGGCCGGCGAGTCTTCTGTCCTTGGCAAGCCGGCAGGTCTTGCAACTCAGGCCCGCACCGGCGCGCGAACGATCTCCACCGAGCATTTTGCATGGCGGGCGACGGATTCGGCCACGCTGCCCAATAGGAAGCCCCGGATGCCTCTTTGCCCATGCGACCCAACCACGATCAGATCAGCGCCCCACTCCGCCGCCGCATCGATGATGCACATTCTGACGTCGCCAATCTCGACGGCGGTGTTTACCTTGAATCCCGCTTCCCGCAACTGTTTGGCAACCCGCTCGACCAATTCACGGGCTGGCCCTTTCTGAGATTCCAACTCGGGAATGTAGCCTGGAGCCATCTCCGGAGGGGCCAGAAGCGTGATCGGTTGCAGCACGTGCAAAACCCGGACCTCGGTATTCTCCGTCCGGAACTGAGTGATAATCGCGCGTAACGCATCTCCCGCGAACTTTGAGTCGTCAACTCCCAGCAGAATTCTCATGGTTCCTCCTCAGATGAAACAGAATATGCCATTTGGCTTTTTCCGTACCGGTATCTTTTCCGGCACCGCCTGGCCGGCCGCGCGCCATTTCGGCCGAGGCGTTTTCGCTCCCCCGCTTGACGGGAAGCTGTGCGTGGCCCCGCTCGCTGCCATTGGAAGAATGCTCGATAAGCCGGAGCTGCCGCGCGTAGCGCAGTTCTCCAATTGCTGTACACCGAAACCGCGCACTCAAGTGGCTTTTTCCTCTCCGGGGTTCCCGGCGACAGGTCTTCGTCGCTGGGGTGGAAGTAAAAGCCACCTTGCACAGTGTTGGCAAGGGCACATGAATTGGAGAACTGCTCTAGCCGTTGGCCGACGGCATACGTGCAATGCTACCCTGTTATAAGAGTGTTCTTGTGGCCTTCACCTCACGGCAGCTTTTTCGGGACCAACGCAAGGACGGTACGTTCCTGGTGAGGTAAAGTGGTTGGATAGAGAGGGTTTAGAATTAGATCGCTCTATAAGCTGTTGATTCTAAAACGTGGCCCCGTAGCTCAGGTGGATAGAGCAGCAGTTTCCTAATGCGAATAAGTCCATAAGAATCAGCAAGTTAGATCACCCACAGTGCACTCAAAGTGCAGTAAATCAGCCTATGAAATCCATTGTGTGGGTGGAGTGTGGGTGAGAATCACGCAAAACCAAGCTCAGACGTGATCAAATGAGTAAATGCTCCCTGATGCCATCAGCGTCCCACGCGGAATGATGCGAACATTCGCTGTTCAATTGGCTGTATGTCTCTATGCGTCAATAGCTTAGAGCGCTGTGTGGGTGGAGTGTGGGTGAGCATCAGGCAAACTGAAACGCAGTTTTACTGACTGCGATTCAGGCAGAAAGCCCTGCGGAGCGATGGGGAAGGGTTTTGCCCGCTTTTTCTCTACCAGCCAGTATGCGCCATCGGAGGGTTATCCCCTGCACAAAAGTTTGGGAGGGTTGTTGGGCCGGCTGAGTCTGCGGCAGTGCGCAAAAGCCGCGACCGCCCGACTCAGGTTCTTGCTGGGGGCCTCCCCGATACCATCAGTATGTAGCGCGGCGTGGCGGCACGGTACAACAGATAATCTGGCCGCACCCCTCAGCAAGCTGTTCTAATGCGAAAGGGCGGCGAAGATGACAAAGGCAACGCGGGGACGGTACACGCTTGAGTTCAAGCAAGAGGCGGCGACCGAGGCGGACAGGAAATGAAATTGCCATCCACCATCTTTCCCCGTATTCTACTATTCATTGTTCGGTTTACCGAACAATGGGGATTAGATCAGAGTGCTACCCAAGCCAAAAGGAGAAAATGGCTCCTAGACATTTTCACACATTGCTTTTTGCCAGTTTAACGCTCTGGGTTTGGCCGATTGCCGTCTATGTCCATACGCGTAATCTATTGATTTCTATAGCATATCTGGGCATAGAGATTATTGCTGGGGCGATTCTTCTTTTCTTGTGGGCTTGGGCGTGCGCCAAAATCTCTGATTTGAAAGATAAACGCATCGCAAAATTGTGAACAAGCCAAACGCTTTACCAGATTGATGTTGCTTTAATCGTTGAGCAACGGATGAGCGAGAAAGAACAGGACGCAGAACCGGCTCGCGAAAAATCGGTTGATTAACAGCCATGATTCTGGAAATAAGCCCTTTGTGATACATCTCCGCTATCATGCTGAAAAGTTTGGCGTAAAGGAAGCGTTGCCGTCTTCTCCCAAGGTAAGTACTCCTCTAATTGGCTTTTCAAGGGAGAGATTATTATCTCCTATGAGGTTAGCGACGATCTTTAGGCGTCCACTCTTCTGGAAGCGCAACAATTCACTGAAAGAACAGGAGATGCGGCTCCGAGCCAAGGTCTGGATTGACAGCGGTCGGCGTTGGCAGAATATAAAGCGAAAATAAGGCGAATATGTAAATCCCGCCATGACCGCCGCAACTGCCCTTCGCATCCAGATCGAGCACGCCTTGGAACGCCGGTTTCCTGCGGCGCTGACGCCTGTTCCACGTACATTTCGCGAGACCGTGAACACTGGAATTCAAGGCGTGGACACGCTGATGGAAGGCGGGTTCCCGCTGGGAGCCATTAGCGAGGTGACGGGGCCGCAGTCCTCGGGCCGGACGAGCCTGGTGCTGTCGTTTCTGACACAAAGGACCCACGAGAATCAAGTCGTTGCCTGGGTGGATGCCGAAGACGCCTTTGATCCGGAGTCGGCAGCGGCCAATAGTGTAAGCCTGCGGCAGCTGCTGTGGGTTACGTTGCCGGAATGCTATAGGGCCAGCCAAGGGGCAAGCCCTGGGCGCGGCTCGATCAGGCCATTCAGGCGACCGGCCAGCCCGGCTTGCATTACCGGCAGTGCGGCGGGGGGCTCACCATACCTACTACGGCTGCAACCAGCGCGGCTTGTATACCATTGCCGTTGCCGCTGTTGGAAGCGATGCCTGCCTTGTTGCCATTCCTTCAATCAAATTCATGTGGAGACTTTGCTCTCAGCAATGGGCGCCAGTGGCCTCAGTTTTCTCCTGGCAAAGTTTACATGGCAAATTGGCCCAATGTTGAGGGCTTGCGTTTGAGTTTCATGTACGGAGGCGGAAGGCTGGAGAGACAATTCGGGAAGCTGTCCAAGCTCACGCGCTTGCGCCTTTGCGTGGCTCCGCGCGGGCCCCGCCCGCCTATTGCGCCACAGCTCACAGCTAACCGTCGGCGGGTTCCGTTTCAAGACGGTGGCAATGGCGGCGGCCTTGAACCCCAACTCCAACTGCGCCTGGATGTAAACCCGCTCAGATAAACTCAACTGCTCGTAGTACTTCCCCATGCAACATCATCCCAAAGCGAAATGTTGCACTTCGAGATTGAGCGCGGCATGTATAAAATGGTTCCATTGCCAGTCATACCCATTCGCGCGGATTCCGGGTTGGATAACCCGGCGGCCAGCAGTCGCACGCCGGTAGACGTAGGCGTGTGTCTGTTTCTTCTGCTGGGCTTTTCCACGGCAACCGTCTTCGTGCGGGATGCCTGGGCGCTTCAGTCCTTTCAGATCGGCATTTATGCCCTTCTCGCCATGTACCTCGTGGTGGGCATTCGTAGCGGGAAGGAACACATCGCCGGCGGGCTGGCGCCATGGCTCGTGTACCTGATTCCCCTATGGGGCCTGGTCCAGATTCTTGCGCACACTACCGCCTCCAGCGTCGAGACCCGCGAAGCTGTCTTGCGCTGGGGCGCTCTTGCCGGGGTATTCTTTTTGAGCCAGATTGCCGCTCCCACCCGGACAGCCCGGCGCGATCTTCTGAGCGCGTTTCTCCTCTTCGCGACGGGGATGGCTATGCTCTGTCTCACACAGCTTTTTACCTCTGAGGGCCGCGTTCTCTGGATATTCCCGACCGGATATCCAGACGTGTACGCAACGTTCCCGTCCTACAATAACTACGCGCAATTCGTTGAGATAGCCTTGCCGATCGCCCTCTGGCGGGCCCTGCGCGAGGGCTGGCGATCCTGGTGGTATCCGCTTGCCGGCGGTATTCTCTACGGGTCTGTGATCGGCTCGGCTTCGCGTGCGGGCACGGTGCTCTGCACAGCGGAACTGCTGGCCATGCTGGTGATCGGGCTGGTGAGACTGCGGGATCCGGAGACCGGCCTGCGGACGCGCTCAACTACGGCAACCCTCGTGATGATTCCGATTCTTGCGGCGGCATTCACTCTTGCCGTGGGATGGGAGCGCGTCTGGCTGCGTTTTCAGCAGAATGACCCGTATATGGTGCGCCGGGAGTTCATTGTGGCTGCTGCGGACATGGCGAAGCAGCGGCCGCTGACCGGTTATGGCCTGGGCACATTCCCGGAGGTCTACCAGCGATACGCAATCAAGGATTTTCCGTTTTACGCCAACCATGCCCACAACGACTGGGCGGAGTTTGCCGCTGACGGTGGAGTTCCTTTTCTGCTGCTGGTGTTGATCCCCTTTGCCGCCGGTGTTCCTACGGCCGTTCGGAATCCCTGGGGGCTGGGCCTGGTCGCGATCATGTTGCATGCGACCGTGGATTTTCCTTTTCCGCGCCCCGCGGTCTCGGGCTGGATGTTTGCCATGCTCGGACTTCTCTATATGGCGCGAATGCCGGACGGGACAGGCCAACGGAAGCCAAGCCAGCCATTTCAGATGACGCATCCAGCCAAGGAACCGCTTAAGCCGTGAAACAGCGATCTTGCTGCCCCGGTTCGGACGAGTTGGCTTCCAGGAAAACGCAGGCTACGTGGGGGAACAGGTGAGGTGAGAACTCACTGCGCCGGAATCCTCCGAAGGGCTTCTCTCCGTCGTGAGATAGCGCAAGAAAAACAAGAATATGACGAGAGCCACGGCGAAGATTGCGATCACAGTCAACTGGCGGGCCAAGCGCTTTTTCATTCGAGTACTCACGAGCTTTGTGGGCCGGTGGGTGGGTTTTGATTGAACCACCCGCTCTGGGACCGATACAGAGGATTCCGAAGCAAAGAAACGAAGCCGGCACTGGCGGCAACGGAACGCCTCACGCCCGCGAACGCGCTGGAAAACATCGCGCCAGCAAGTGCTCTTGGATGCTCGAATTTCGGAACTACCGCATTCTGGACAAATCATGACTAAGGATGAGCCTGGATTTGAGTTGATAATACCACGAGCATGCCCGAAATTCGAGGCGTCCCGAGAGCCCGCCGATACGCGAGACGTAGCCGGAGGAGAGAAGCGCCCGGTGGAACAGAGAACGCCAGCGCCGAGTGGTTCAATGTGTCGCTGGAAAGATCGGGAGAGTCCGCGAGGACTGTATTCGACTTTGCATCGATGATCTGCCACCGGATTCCCGTGCCCGGGGGGATGTCGGAGGTGTGGTAGGTGTAGGCCATGGTGTAATTGCCGGGCGTCAGCGCCACAGCCTGCTCAGCCACCGTGCAATCCTCCGGTTGACTCCCCGTGAATTCCGTTTCAAGGCCGGAAGATCCCGGCCAGGAATGAAGGCCGGGATACTCCGGTAGGGTCCAGTCGAAACTGACCGGCAGCGGCTCCCGCACGAAGTCGGCGTTGTTGGGCACAGTGGCGTCGGCAACGACCCAGTGCTGCTCGATCAACAAATGCCACAAGGCATTGGCCGCGGCCGCATCATTGGCGGCAACCAACCGGTTTACAACAGAAAAAAGCAGGGGGCGATCCGTATCCGGCTCGCTCGAACGGACCAGGCGCGGAGCAACGATGGCGACGGCACGTAGCTGATCCTTCGCGAGCAGAAAACCGAGGTACTGGCGGATCAGTTCGGGCTTCTCGTTAAGAATTGCTCCCGCGATCTTTTCAGGATCGGGCGACACGCGCCAGCACAGCTCAAAGAGCGGCCCAATATCGTCGGCAGGCATTTCGGCGGCGCTGCGGGCCCATGCCCAAAATGCCGGCATGTTGTCACGGCGAAAATAGTAGTTGGCAAGGGTCCAGCGGGGCAGATACGTGTGATCCACCTCATAGGCGTCCAGCAGCAACTTCTCGGCACGGCCAAAGTCTCCCTCGGCCTCATATTGCAACCCCAATTCGATATCCGCCTGGGCATCGTAGCGGTTGAGGCGCAGCGAAGTGGCCAGCAGCTCTGGTGAATGTCCTCGATCGAGCTGGGCGAGGCGCATATAGTACTCCCAACCATCGGGCACCATGCGAATCGCCGCGCGCACCGACTCCTCGGTGTCCTTCTGGAACAGGTAGTCCGCACAAGCGAACTCCCAGGAGCACCAGATTCCGAGGCAACACGCTCCTGCGATGATGATTCGCAGTGCGACCCCAACTGACCGGCGAAGAAGAGGTATCATAATCAACCTGAGTGCCTAGCACCTGAGGCAATGCTGTCACACAGAGTCCAGCGTACAATGCCGCAGTGCCGTTTCGATACCGATACGGGATTTTTGCGATCACTCTGTCTGGAGATGCCAAAGAGGCTGCGAGAGCCGAAAGCTCCGAATCAAATGCAACAAGAAAAAGCCCTTACAGTCCGAATCGCTCTTTTTCACCCGGACTCGGGGCTCTATTGTATGACGTATGCATTACATACATTATTGATTTTAAAGAGAAAAACCCTTGCGCTCGGAGCGATTCTGACATAATAGAGGAACCGCTAGTCTGGGGTACCGTGTCTGCATTGCGCGGTGAGGAGGCAAAAATTGATTAGGAAGCTACAGGTTGTGATGGCTGTGCTGTGCATGTTGTCCAATGCAGCGGCCGGGACGGTTTCGATTGGTACTGCCAGCGCGCGGGGAGATATGCGCGTGGACAGCTATATGGTCAAGGGCAACGCCACGCTCTTCGATGGATCGGTGGTGGAAACCGGGGAGGCTACTGCGGATTTGCGCCTGAACAAAGGCACCGAAATCACGATGGCTACAAGCTCGCGCGGCACCTTGTATCGCGACCGCCTTGTGCTGCAGCGGGGAGAAAGCGAATTGGCGGCCTCCAGTTCATTTCAGCTCGAGGCGAATGGCCTGCGCGTGACTCCGAATAAGCCGAATTCGCGCGGCGTGGTTTCGCTGAGGGCAGGAAACACCGTGGAAGTTGCGGCGCTGAATGGCAGTTTCGGGGTTACGAACGATCATGGAGTCCTGCTGGCGAGTGTACACCCGGGCCGCTCGGTTTCATTCGCTATGCAGGCGGGCGCAAACCCCACGTTATTCGAGGGTGTAGGTATGGTTAGCCTCGAGGATGGGCATTACTATCTCACCACTGACGAAGATGTGAAGTATGGGCTAACTTGTAAGGATTTCAAGAAGTATGTAGGCACGAAGGTTGTAATTTCAGGTAATTTGCCTGCTACCGCTACGCTAGCGGAAGGTGCCACACCGGAGCTTTGTGTGAGATCGCTAGCGATTAATGGTCCCTCCGGGATGTCGACGACTGCGAAGTTAATCATCGCCGGAGTGATTGTCGGTAGCGCTGTCGGTATCGGAGTTGGACTCTACGAAGCGAACCAGTCTTCACCTCCGGCAAGTCGCTAACCCCAAGTTCGGGCCCCCAGGCACGCAAACTGTTACGGATATCGAGTTCAGATAATGGAGGCACGATGCCCCGGTTTAACCGGGGCATCGTGCTTTTGGTGCGATCAGGCGTGGATGGTTGGTGCCCTGATTGCTCCCCGGCTGCGCTGCTGAACCTCCTCATTTAGTTCGTATCTGCAAGCCTTTCTCCCGACTTTTCCTTGCTCAAGGTTGCCCAGCTTTTCCGTGCGATAACCCCGAAAAGACTGCTCTTGGCGCAAAGTGTCATGCAAATGGCATATTATGTCTTACATCAAATCTCAATCGGAGCGCCTCTAGGAAGAACAAGTGGCCTAAAATGATATACATGCAGAGGAATTACAGGAACTTAAGACTGTCGGGCATTTGTCTTGCATTGTTCTTGCATCTTTCACATACACCTGCTATTTTTATGTCATTCTGATACAGCATCAGGCACGGCACGCTGTAGACCCCGAGTGAGTCAACGCTCAGACGAAGCACCTTCGCACTTGAGTGACAAGTGCGCCTGGTCTGCTTAAGGTCCTTCCAGAAGCCTGGGACCGACGGGGGCGAAGCCTGTCCTAAATTCACCCCGAATCTCAAGCTATTGGGAGCAGGCCGAGGTAAAGTCCTCTCTCTTCATTGTCATCCGCTCTGTCTCTGTGACTGACAAGCGCGATTCAGAATCTTAGACCTCCATCCGAATCCAATATGACAGTCCTGAAACCGCGCACCCGCATGATTAGTGTCCGGCTCTCCGAAGAGGAGTACTCGGCTCTCAGACGGCTCTGTTCAGTCACCGGTGCGCGCAGCGTTTCCGACCTAACGCGCGACGCTATGCGCGTGCTTCTGAATGGTGCGAATCGAGTGGATGTGTTCGGGAGTCACATGGACGAGTTTCGCGCTCAAATGAGAAGCCTGGACGAAAAGATAGAGCAACTGGCAGCGAAAATCCCAGTGTTGAATACTGATAGCGACCATTGAATGAGATCGCAGAAGTTCTATTGGACCATAGGCCACGTGGGGGTGGACAAGATGTTGCAAGCCGGTATCCGGGAGTCATTTATGAGATATTTAACCATTTCGCTACTGGCTATTGCCGTTGCCAGTTCAGTTTCGGCTCAACAGCAGGATACGTCGAGCCATGCGGGTTCTGGAGCAACCTCCTTCAGCGAAAGCTCCAACCTTCCCGTGGAGAAGATTGGAAGGGACGATCTGATTGGCATCACGGTGTACGATTCGCCCGAGTTGACCCGTGCTGTTCGTGTGGACTCTGACGGCGATATCCGCTTGCCGATGGTTCAGCGGCGTATCAAGGCAGCGGGTCTCTATCCTGCCGAGCTCGAGAAGACCATCACGACGGCCCTGGTTGAGGAGAACGTGCTAGTAGACCCGGTCGTGACGGTCTCGGTTGTGGAGTACCGCAGCCGGCCAATCACCGTTACCGGGGCGGTGAGGACCCCGGTAACGTTTCAGGCCACCGGGACAGTGACGCTGCTTGAGGCAATTTCACGGGCGGGGGGACTTGCCGATAATGCCGGTTCGGAAATCCTCGTGAGCCATCCACCGCCGGGCACGAACGACCAATCGGTAATCCTAACGGAGCGAATTCCAGCGCGCGCCCTCTTTAACACCGATAACCAGGCTTTGAATTTGAAGCTGGAGGGCGGAGAAAATATCCGTGTTCCCGAGGCCGGCCGGATCTTCGTTGCGGGCAATGTAAAGCATCCAGGCGCGTTCCCTATCACGGATGGTTCCGAGAGCAGCGTCCTCAAGGCGCTGGCCCTCTCAGAAGGATTGGACTCCTTTTCCGGGCACATAGCCTATATCTACCGTATCGAAGGCAGCGGCGGCGGCAAGAACGAGATTCCAATCAATGTGAAAAAGATCCTGGCTCGCAAATCTCCAGACGTGCCCCTGTATGCCAACGACATGCTTTACATTCCGAGTGAGACAGGCATGCGGGCTAGTGCGAAGGCTCTTGAAATAGCTGCTGGGACAGGCCTCGGCGTCGCCGCCTTAATGATCGCCGTAACACATTAGGTTTTCTGAGAAGAGGGTTTATGCGTGAACAATCGCGACTGGCGGAGGTAATTCCTTCTGGGCAGTCCAACCATCCTGCTGCGGTGGCATACTCCGCGCCAATTCCGCCGCAGCAGGAATTCGAACCGGAAGTTCCCGCGGTTCCCCTATCGCACTATCTCTGGATTCTGCGCCGGCATCGCTGGAAGATCGTGGCCTTCGTTGCGACCTGCGTTCTTGTCACCGCTATAGTCTCCGCGCGGCTGCAACCGATCTATGAGTCGACAGCCACGATGGACATTGACCGCCAGGCTCCGCCAGAAGTTGTCGGCCAGGATTCTACGCGCTCAGCTGGCGATGAAACTGAAGCATTCATCGCGACGCAAATCAATCTCATTCAGTCGGACTCGGTGCTTCGTCCGGTGGCCGAGCAGTACCATCTGCTGAATCTCGAAGGGAAGTCTAACCACCTGAGTTCGCAGAAGGTGCAGGAGATGGCAGCGGCCCCGGTTTCCCTGAGTCACCTTAAGGTGACCCGGCCCACTGGCACCGATCTTCTGCTCATCAACTATCGATCTACAGACCCGCGCCTCGCAGCAGATGTCTCCAATGCGATCGCGAACTCGTACATCGCTCATATGTACAACATCCAGATTCAGTCGTCGGCCAGCTTGTCGTCGTTTATGGAAAAGCAGCTCGATGAACTGAAAGCAAAGATGGAGCAGTCCAATCTTGCCCTTGCGCAGTTTGAAAAAGACCTGGATGTAATCAATCCGGAAGATAAATCGAACATTCTTTCAGCGCGGCTCCTGCAATTGAACACGGAGTATACAAATGCTCAGGCAGAAAGGGTCAGCAAGCAAGCAGCCTGGGAGGCCATAAAATCAGGTTCTGTTGCAGCCGCACAGGTTTCATCACAGGGGGAATCGCTCGCAAAGCTCACCGATTCTCTGAACCAGGCGCGCCAGCACTTTGCGCTGGCCAAGGCGACCTACGGCACCACCCACCCGGAATACCGCAAGGCCGCTTCAGAACTGGCAGAAGCGGAGAGGCAGTTTGAAGACACGCGCAACAATATCACCGAGAGAGTTGCAGTGCAATATCGTCAGGCGCTGGGTCGCGAGCAATTGCTCCAACAGACAGTTGCTGACACAAAGGCGGAATGGGATCATCTCAACTCCCGCTCGTTTGAGTATCAACAGTTGAAGCGGGAGGCCGACGCCGACAAGGCCTTGTACGACGAGTTAATCAAGAAGATTCGAGAGTCGGACATTAATGCCGGCTTTCAAAGCAACAATATCCGGATCGCCGATGTGGCGCGGCCACCGTTGCACCCGGTGTTTCCAAATTTGAAGCTTAACATTCTGGTGGCGTTTCTCTTGTCTACCCTTCTGGCGGTAGGCGCAGTGTTGTTGCTAGACACGCTTGATACGACACTCCGAGATCCTAAGGAGGCCAGCCGGTTTCTTGGCACAGATGTCATTGGGACGATGCCCGTCGATCGCACTGCGGCTCAGCTCCTGAAAAGTGCATCGGCCGTCCCGGCGCATGCCGTCGTGGCCAAGACCGCTCAGAGTGGAAATGGAAAGGGACACTATCGCTCGACTTCCGACTTCGAAGAGTCCGTGCGGACGATACGCAATACCATCCTGCTGTCCGATTTCGAAGGGCGGTTGCGCTCGATTGTAGTCACAAGCGCCACTCCCAGCGAGGGGAAGACGACCATTGCGGCCCATCTTGCCGTTGCCAATGCGGACCGGGGTAAGAAGACGCTGCTTGTGGACGGTGATCTGCGACGTCCCAGTCTCCACACGAAATTTGGGTTGACTCCGCGAGAGGGGCTTTCCAATGTTCTTACCGGCGAACTGCCTTGGCAAGATGTCGCAATGCCAGTAGAGGGCAGGCCAAACCTGAGTCTGATCCCGGCTGGACTGGGCTCCCATCGCGCCGCCGATCTGATCGGCCCGCGGCTTTCAACCTTGTTGGACGAGTTTGCGAAGGAATACGATCTGGTGATTCT
>Ga0224534_1001437_pt1 | contig 12563 bp, 12 predicted proteins | sample 714E12024metaG_FD_172012 | JGI IMG/M metagenome (GOLD analysis project Ga0224534, IMG submission 172012) | Peat soil microbial communities from Stordalen Mire, Sweden - 717 E1 20-24 | ecosystem: Environmental > Terrestrial > Soil > Wetlands > Peat | place: Sweden: Norrbotten County, Stordalen... | reverse complement strand
CAGGTTGGCCTCGTCGCCGCGGCGACGAGGCCAACCTGTGAATGTTTGCCCATGATCTGCCGGTAAAGATAAAAACACGGTTGCGAATCCTGCTTCAGCGCGCCGTCACGGATGAGCTTTTGAAAATTTTCCCTGCCCTTCGCATAGACTTCCGGCGCATAAACGTCGGTTGCTGGCGGCAAATCAATTTCCGGTTTGCTGACGTGCAAAAAACTGAGCGGGTTGCCGGCGGCGATTTCACGCGCTTCGTCCGACGACATCACGTCGTAGGGCAATTCGCAAATGCGCGCGGCAAGTTCAGGTTCCGGTCGCAGCGCGGCGAAAGGTTTGATCGCTGCCATAAAGCACCGAAAAAATACGCAGGCCGTCAAGCCGGCGCACGCACAAAGTGAACAATCCGCCGGGGCATTTGCCCCGGGCCGGTTGAACGGACTGCGAGTCGTTCTTTTACGGGGACGGCTTGGCGTTCCAAATGGCCAGGGTGTCCGGCGAACCCTGGCTGCGGACACCGTTGTCCGTCAGAATTTCATCCGTGGCGGCGAGCATGTCCGCGCGCGGAAACACCAAAGTCTCGCCAGCGCGGCTGTTGAACTCGACGGTAATGAACGGGCTTTTGGCATCGTGCAGGACTTCCACCAGGTGGTCCAGGTTCTTGATGGGAATGCCGTTGATGGTTTTGACCACCTGGCAAAACGGGTCCGAATAACCCTTGGCCAGTTGATGCGGGAAAAACGGGGACGGAACCACCACGAGTTCCTCCCCCGCAAAAGCCGGTTTGTCACCGATGCGCTTCACCAGCGGGCTGCCCATGGCGCTCAACCAGCTGAGCCAGCGGGGGGCGCGGTTGCCCCGCAGCAAACCGCTGACGAATTGTGACGTGGCGGTGGAAAACACCAGCGGCCCATACACGAAATAGGACGGGTAGGCGCCGTTCAAGTCCGGCGTGACCGCCGGATGTTTCGGCGACACCGGCAGTTTAACCGGCATTTCCTTCCCGGCGCGCACCACGGTCAACGGGACTTTCCCGTTCTTCGCGATTTTCTGGACCAAATACATGAAGCGCACCCGCAGGTTGGCGTCCAGCTTGATCATGCCCTGGTCGTCCACCGGCGTGTCGCCGATTTTGGTGATGACGTCCCATTCCTTCAACGGATACGCCGGGTCGGCGCTGTCGGGCTTGTGCACCACCATTCCTTCGACGGATTTATCGAACTTGAGAAACGCACGGAGCGCCGGGTTTCCCAGCGTTTGCAGGTCGTCGAACATGGCCGGTTTCCCGTCATAATGACCGCCCGTGATGTCCTGGAGAAACAGTTCGATTTCCTCGTTGGGGATGATGTAGCCGATGTTGTCCGCCGAGCCGAGGTGGCTGAAGGCGAGGCCGATCATTTTGTCGCCCACCACGGCCGGCCCGCCGCTGTTGCCGGGATTGATGGCGGCGTCAATCTGGATGCGCAGGCCGGAAACGGGATAATTGTAGGATTCAAACTCGATGCGGGAGACGATGCCCTTGGTGATCGAAAGGCTGGTGCCACCCTCGGGATAGCCATACGCCATGACCATGTCCCTGATTTCGGGCAGAGCTTTCGCGCGAGGCAGGGGCGGATGCGAGTCTAAGAACGTTTCGTCATCCAGTTTCAGCACGGCCAGGTCAATGCCCGGTGCGATGGCTTCGACCTTCGCGGGAATTTTATCACCGGCCTGATTGGCCTGTATCTGCACCTGGCTGGCGTAAAGGACCACGTGGGCGGCAGGTGAGGATCCGCTTGCCTTCGATGACCACACCGCTGCCGGTGGCGTCGCTTGGCGCGTCCTTGATCCAGGGTTTGTACAAGTCGGGGTAGCGCATGGTGGAAAACACTTTCACGACCGAGTTTGCCACGGCGTCCGCCCTGGTTTCGGCCGCCGTGGGCGTGGCAGTTGCCGCGTTGGTTTTGGCGGCGTCGGCATCCGCAGTCGCGGCGCGGACCACAACGGATGGCACCGCGAGACTCGCGACTAAAAGCAGTGTTTTGAGAAGGTTACGAAAAGGTGAGTTGAAGTTCATTTGATTCAAAGACAATGGCATACGGGCGGGAAAGCCAAGCCCATTTTTCAAACTTCTGGTGATGAGGCTGCATTCGATTGTCCGCATCATGTCAGACGAATCACGCGGTTGGAAGCCGCGCTCACTGGCAGGCAAGATGCCGGCCGCCAGTCCCCCCTGCCCGGTGCCAAATTGCGCCTTGGTCATGATTCGAAGCAAAAGCAAAATCACCTGGAAACCCGAAACATTAGCGAACTTTGCAAGTCGTTGACTTACAGGCACAGTTTGAAAAATGCGGGTGAAGATATTTTGGCCATGTTTTTCACCGTTGAGTACGATTTCGACTCGATGAGCATTGACCTGTCAGGCAGAAACTTTGCCAAAATCATCGCTAAGGATTCGGGCTGGAAATAGTGCTTGCCTCGGCGGATTTCGCTGCTAGGCTTTGCGGCTCATTACTGAATTTTTATGGCACGGATTTGTGAACTGACCGGCAAACGCCCGATGAAAGGCAGCATCATCTGGCGCAGTGGCAAGCCCAAGAAACAAGGCGGCATCGGCACGCACATCACCGCCATCACCAAGCGCCGGTTCTTCCCGAACCTACAGCGCGTGAAAGCCCTTTTGCCCAGCGGCGAAGTGCGTTACATCCGCGTCGCGGCCAGCGCCCTCAAAAAGGGCCTCGTCACCAAGGCGCCCAAGCGCACCTGGAAAAAGGAAGAAGCCAAGAAGGCCTGATTTTCCCGGCGAGGATGGAAAATTGAAGCTGGAGGATGGCGTGAAAGCGTCATCCCCTTTTTATTTTTGCGGATTGTTTGGCGGGTGTTGCTGAATAACCCACTTCATGGCTTCGATTTCACCGTAGATTTGGGAACGCTGGGAGTAGTTGTTCAATTCCGCCTCGGTCATGCTTGGGTAAGCTGCCTGAAAGTTTGCGGCTAGTTCCCTATATGCGGCTTTCTCTTGTTTGAGCTGTTGCACAACCTGGCCCGGTGTCTGGCCGTCCAAACAATCATAAGCCGTGTTTTGATCCAAATGCTGCAACACAATTGCTTCGGTCGCCATGCCGACAAGTTGATTGATGAGGTATTTACCGCTGTCACCGGAGTTGAGCTTGTCGGCGATTATCATTCCCATTTGGGCGAGGTTGGCTGCTGAATCAGCATCACCAGCAGTAAGCTTTTGCTGCATCAAATCAGCAATGCCCTGATCCACTCGTTTGATGGTTGCCAATTCCGGCAGGTCTTCTCCAGCCATATCACCCAAAGCATAGGTGGTAGCTTCCGTGAGCGACTTGCCGGAATCGAGATATAACTCTTCGGCATCCAGCCGGGTTTCCGTTGCGTGGTTGTCAAATTGAGTTTTGTCCGACGCCGCCAAAAGTTCATTGACCGCTGCGTCAGTGTTCCCATTCTTGAAATAATCCTGGGCGGAAAAATAATTCGCCAGCGAATTGCTCGGTGACGACGCCTTGAGCAAATCCAGCCATTTGCGCCGGTCGGCGGGAAATTCATCGCGCGCCAAAACTGCGAGTTCAACGTGCGGGTCGTTGGGAAAATTCGTCGCCGCCTCGTTCAAATAATTCGTGTCATTCAGCGCGCGGAACGCCGCCAGCAGGCTCGTCGCGCTGCGGTTGTGTTTCGCCAGCCATGACTCGACTTTCTCGCGCGGGATTTTGGGCAGACCCGCCGCGTCGCGTTCGGGTTCAGTTTCAACTTCTTTCGCGGAACTGGAAATGACCGGTGGTGTGTAGTGATATCTGAAATCGGATTTGGCAATTTGAGACTGCGCTTCAGCCGGCTTCCGTGTCTTCGCATCGAGGAAATGCCACAAAGCTCCGGCAATGACCGTCAATAATGCCAGTGTTACGAGCAACCGCCCAAGCCAACGATTTTGCATGATTCGATTGTATTTGACCCGACCAGTGATAAAACGTCACGGATAAATGCAGCGTTTGATGTTGGTGATGCCGGCCTTTCGTTTTGCCATCTTCAATTCTCCATCTTCCATCCGCGTTTTGATTACTTCCCCTTGGACCACTTCATCGTCGCGCGTTTCATGTCGCGGTCGGACTCGCGCTTTTTCAAATCCTCGCGCTGGTCGAACTCCTGCTTGCCCTTGCCGACGCCGAGCGCGACCTTCACCTTCCCGTTCTTCCAGTAAAACGCCAGCGGCACCAGCGTGTGGCCCTTGACCGACGCCAGACCAAACAGCTTCCGGATTTCCGTTTTATGCAGGAGCAATTTGCGCGGGGCCTTGGGCTGATGGTTCTGGAGGTTGCCGTGCGAGTATTCGTCAATGTGCGCGTTGTAAAGCCAGACCTCGTCCTTTTCCACACGCGCGAAGGCGTCGGTGATCTGCCCCTTGCCCGCGCGCAACGATTTGACCTCCGTGCCGTGCAAGACGATGCCCGCCTCGAACGTTTCGAGGATGTGATAATCGCGCCGGGCTTTGTGATTGGTCACGATGTCGGCCATGAAATCAATGTAGAATGAAAAAGGAAGAATGCAGAAACAAAACCGTCACTTCAAATGCAGAATGAAGCGGGAAGAAATCAACAAACCTGTGCAGAATGAATCATTTCTTCATTCTTCATTCTGCCTTCATCATTTGGAATTTCAGCGCTTCTTGCGCTTCTTGGGCAGCGGACGGACCAGCTCGACCGGTTCCGGCATTTCCCAGCCGATTTTGTCCTCCAGCAGTTCGCGCAGCGCGATGTCGGCTGCGCCCAGGTTCCCCACGTCGCTAATGAGCGGACGGCTCAGACCGCCGCCCCCGGAATTCAACTGGCGCACCCGGCGTGAAATGAGGTTCACCAGGACATTCGGGTTGCCAACCTTTTCGGCGGCTCTTTTGCAAAGTTCAGCGTTCACAATAATTTTTGATAACCAGAGTCGGAAATTTTAATCAAGCTGGGCGTGAATGCAATAAGAATAATCAGAGCATATTCGCGCGAGTGGGCGTATCTTGCTGCGCCCCATCACACACTGCCAAATTTCTTGCCGTGCTGTGCCGGTTCGAAACATGATGTTCTCATGCAGCGAACAAGCCTTCTCCTGATGGCGTTCCTTTTCGGAGCACTCCTGCCCGGCGACGCGCAGATTCCCAAGCTCGCCGGCAAGCCCACGCCCGGCGATGCGATGCTCGCCGATTATTTCCGCAACGAAACCGCCGCGCTGTCGCAGCATTGCCTGGCCGACATCAATACGCTGGACGAATGGAAGGCGAAGCGTGGCGAGTATCGCCGGCAATTGCAGGAGATGCTCGGACTGTGGCCGATGCCGGAGCGGACGGATTTGAAGCCCGTCGTTACGGGATGCATCACGAACGATGAGTTCGTCGTGGAGAAAATTTATTTTCAGGCATCGCCGGGGCTTTACTGCACGGCGAATTTGTATCTGCCAAAAAATCTGAAACCGCCCGCCCCGGCGATTCTTTATGAGTGCGGCCATTGGTCGGCCAAGACAAACGGCATCAGTTACGGCAACAAGGGAATCTACCAGCAGGATGGCGCGTGGTACGCCCGCAACGGTTACGTTTGCCTGGTGCTCGACACGTTGCGGGACGGCGAGATTCCGGGCAATCCACACCGGCACGCGCGACCACGGCCTGTGGTGGTGGAATTCGCGCGGTTACACGCCCGCGGGCGTTGAGGCGTGGTTCGGCATCACGGGACATTCCGGCGGCGGCGCGTATAGCTGGACGGTCACCGCGCTGGACGATCGTATCAAGGCCGCTGCGCCGCTGGCCGGCATGGCCGACGTGCAAAGCCATATCCTTGACGGCGTCATGGACAGCCACTGCGATTGCAATTTTTTCGTAAACATTTACCGCTGGGATTTCCCCCAGGTTGCCGCGCTCGCCGCCCCGCGTCCGCTCCTCATTGGCGGCACGGATCGGGATCCCCTGTTCCGGCTTCCCAGCACCCTGCGCATCTCCGAAAAAGTCCGCCGCATTTACGACCTTTACAGCGCGAACGACAAGCTCGGCCTGGTGCTTGCGCCCGGTCCGCACGACGAAACGCCGGAATTGCAGCTCGGTGTGATGCGCTGGTTCAACCGTTATCTCAAAGGTGAAGAAACGCCCGTGGAAACCGCGGCCAAAAGATTCTTTTCACCCGAACAACTCAAGGTTTTTGAAACGCTGCCAGCCGATTCGATCAACCCCAACATCGCGGAAACCTTTGTGCCCGCCTTTGAGCAGAGCAGCAGCGGACGTGAATCCGCTCATTCTTCTTCTCCACAAAGTCAGAGCCGACTCACGTCGGCGGCTACGATGCCGAATGAAAAAAACGCGGGCGAACTCCGCTCCGCGCTGTGCGAAAAGGTTTTTGCCGGCTGGCCGGATGAGGGAACACCGCCGGAACCGAAGCGGGTTTTTTCCGTCGAACGCGGCGGCATTCGTTTCAGCGCGTGGGATTTCACCAGCCAGCACGACGTTCCATTGTGGTTCTACCTGCTCGAAAATGCGACGGCAAAACCAACGGAACGGCTCGAGCTCAACGTGCTGAATCAATCCGGCTGGACCAACTGGCTTGCCGCTGTGAGCACGAAGTTCGGAAGCGAGTTGGCCGGTGAACTCGCAGCGAATGGTGGCGGCGTGCTGCGGCGCGCCGCGGCTGACCAGCAGGTCAGCCCCACCGGTTCGGTCGCGCTCGCGTTTTTCGCGCCGCGGGGTGTCGGGCTGACTGCGTGGTCAGGTGGCGAAACACGTCTCACCAAAATCCGGCGCCGCTTCATGCTGCTCGGCCAGACGCTGGACGGGATGCGGGTGTGGGATATTCGTTGCGCCGTGCAGGCGTTACATTCCGTGCCCGGAATGGACGCGGCAAAAATCGGGCTGCAAGCCGAAGGCACCATGGCGGTCAACGCGCTTTACGCCGCGTTGTTTGAACCCGGCATGCACAAACTGGATTTGGCGAACCTGCCAAAATCGCACATGCAAGGCCCGGACTACCTGAACGTGCTGAAGATTACGGATATTCCCCAAGTAAAGGAAGCAGTCGCCACCCGCACTGAATTGAAACTCGAAACGCAGTAGTCGTGACTGTGTAGGAGCCGACGTAAGGAGGCTCTGACTTGTTTCGGGTCTGGCGCGTCCAGGTTCTGGGTCTGGGATAATTTGAGACTCGTTACCTCGTCTCCTGCCTGGAATCACGCCACCGCCGGCTGGATTCCTTTTTGAATCGGGTGTCGGGCAGCGCGTTTGCGCAGAAACCATTGGTGGAACGATTCCAGGTAAATATAAATCACCGGCGTGATGTAGAGCGTCAGGCATTGCGACACCACCAATCCGCCGACGACGGCCAGGCCGAGCGACCGGCGGGATGCGCCGCCCGCGCCGAGACCCAGCGCGATGGGCAGCGTGGCCATGAACGCGGACATGGTGGTCATCATGATGGGCCGGAAGCGCAGCAGGCAGCCTTCGTGAATCGCCTCGGCGGCGGATTTTCCGCCCCGTTGCGCTTCGATGGCAAAGTCAATCATCATGATGGCGTTTTTCTTGACGATGCCGACGAGCATGATGAGGCCGACGAAGCCGTAGATGTTCAGGTCGAGATGGAACAACAGCAGCGTCACCAGCGCGCCGAAGCCCGCCGACGGCAGGCCGGACAAAATCGTGATGGGATGGATGAAGCTTTCGTAAAGGATGCCCAAGATGATGTAGATGACGACAATGGCCATGATGAGCAACATCATGAGTCCCTGCGAGGAAGACTGGAAAACCTGCGCCGAGCCTTGAAAGCTGGCGCTGATGGTCGCCGGCAGGTGCAAATCGGCGTGAAGTTTCTGCACCTGTTCAACGGCAGTGCCGAGCGAAACCCCAGGCACGAGGTTGAAGGAAATGGTGACGGACGGCAACTGGCCGACGTGGGAAATGCTCATCGGCCCGAGGTTGCGCGTGAGCCGGGCGACGGCGCTGAGCGGAATGCGCTTCGGAAAGTTGTTGGAATCGGTGACCGAACTGTTGATGTAGAGTTGCGCGAGCGCGTCCGGGTCGCGTTGAAATTGCGGTTCGACTTCGAGGATGACCCAGTATTCGTTGATGTCGGTGTAAATGGTGGAGGACTGGCGTTCCCCGTAGGCGTCGTAGAGCGCGTTTTCGATCTGGCCGGCCGTGACGCCGAGCGCGGAGGCCTTGTCGCGGTCAATTTCGACCATCACCTGCGGATTGGCGATGAGCAGGTCACTCGTCACGTCCTGAAAAACATTGGTTATCGCGGCTATTTTGTTCATCAGAATCGGCGACCAATGGTAAAGCTCCTTCGTGTCGGTGTCCTGCAAACTGAATTGATACAGCGCCTTGGTCAACATGCCGCCGACGCGGATGAGCGGCGGGTTTTGCAGATACACGTTGATGCCCGGTATCTGGGCGAATTTCGGGCGGAGTTCCTGGATGATCTGGTTCGCGTTTAATTTGCGTTCGGAACGCGGTTTCAAACGCATGAAGATGCGGCCGACATTCGCACCGCCCGTGCCGATGGACGACATGAAGGCCGCCACGTTCGGGTCGGCGGCGGCGATTCTCGCCACGGCCATCTGGTGCTCGCGCAGCGCTTCGAAGGAAATGTCCTGCGCCGCCTCCGTGATGCCGAAAATCTGGCCGGTGTCGTCGTCGGGGAAAAAACCCTTGGGAATCACGACGAACAGGGCCAGGGTCGCCACCAGCACGGCCAGCGACACGTTGAGCGTCGCGAGCCGGTGGCGCATGACCGTCTGCAAACTGCGGTCATAGGCATTGCGCATTCCATCAAAGAAGCGCTCGAAGGCGTTGTAAAGCCGGCCGTGCTTCCTCCCGTGCGTCGGGCGGATGAACCGGCTGCACATCATCGGCGTCAGCGTCAGGGAAACGAACCCGGACACGAGCACCGCCACTACAATCGTCACGGCAAATTCGTGCAGTAAACGCCCCAGCAGGCCGCCCATGAACAGCACCGGAATGAACACCGCCGACAGCGACAGCGTCATGGAAATGATGGTGAACCCGATTTCCCGGGAACCGTTCAACGCGGCCTGCATCGGCGGCTCGCCGTTTTCCATGTGGCGCACGATGTTTTCGAGCATGACGATGGCGTCGTCCACGACGAATCCAACGCACAGTGTCAGCGCCATGAGCGAAAGGTTGTCGAGGCTGTAGCCGAGCAGCGACATGGCGGCGAACGTGCCGATGATGGACATCGGCAGCGCCAGGCTCGGAATGAGCGTGGCCGAGAGATTCCGCAGAAAGAGGAAGATGACCAGAATCACGAGGCAGACGGCGATGAAGAGCGTGTGCTTGACATCCGCGACCGAATCACGAATGGACTGCGAGCGGTCGAAAAGAACGTCAATATGCACGGCCGCCGGGATCTGACTGCGGAACTGCGGCAGGAACCGGGTGATGTTGTCCACCACGGCGACCGTGTTCGCGCCGGGCTGGCGTTGAATGGCCAGCACGATGGCGCGTGTGTTGTTGAACCAGCTTGCCACCTTGTCGTTTTGCACGCTGTCAATCACGCGCCCCAGTTCCTGCAAACGCACCGGATTACCATTGCGATAGGCGACGATGAGCGGTCGGTAGTCCGCCGCTTTCTGGAGCTGGCCCGTGGCCTGCACGGTGAACGCCTGGTGCCGGCCGTAAAGCGTGCCGGTCGGCTGGTCCACGTTGCCCTGTTCCACCGCCGACTCGACCTCATCAATGCCGATGCCATAGGCCGCCAGCTTGTTCGGGTCCACCTGCACGCGCACGGCGTATTGCTGTGAGCCAAAGACCGACACCTGGGCGACGCCGCTGATCATCGAAATGCGCTGCGCCAGCAGCGTCTCGGCATAATCGTCCACCGTCGAAAGCGGCAGCGTGGGCGACGACAAGGCGAGATAAAGAATCGGTGAATCCGCAGGGTTGACCTTTTGATAAGTGGGTGGCGTCGGCATGTTCGGCGGCAATTGCCGCGCCGCCCGCGCGATGGCCGCCTGCACGTCCTGCGCCGCCGCGTCAATATTGCGCTCCAGTGTGAACTGGATGGTGATTTGCACGCTGCCTTGCGCGCTGACCGACGACATGGAGTCCACGCCGGCGATGATCGAGAACTGCTTTTCCAGCGGTGTGGCCACGGACGACGCCATGGTATCCGGGTTCGCGCCGGGCAGGCTGGCCGAAACCTGGATGGTCGGATAATCCACACTGGGCAGATCGCTCACCGGCAGGAGGCGGTAGCCGATAAGTCCGAACAGCAAAATGCCGGACATGACCAGCGTGGTCATCACGGGGCGGCGGATGAACAGTTCGGGAACGTTCATAACGGCTCAACCTTGAACAATGAACCCTTCGTCGCCAGGGCTGCAGGGCAGGCATCGAACGTCCAACATCGAACGAGAAGCACGGTGGCCGGTTCGGAGTTCGATGTTCGATGCCCGTTCGCGATTGATCGGAACTGGAGGTTTGATATTTTTCCTCATTTCTGCCCGGCGGTTGCTGCCGCGTTGGTGGACAACCCGGCGGCTTCGGGAGTTTTGACGCTCACCTTCACGCCGGGCGCGAGACGCAACTGGCCGTCGGTCACCACCGTTTCGCCGGCCTTCAATCCACTTTGCACCACGGTTTCGCCTTGATACGTGATGCCAATTGTTACCGGACGCTCCTCGGCGATTTGATCCGGCTTCACGACGTAAACAAACTGGCCATTTTGTCCCGTCTGCACCGCCTGGGACGGCACGACGATGGCGTTCGTCAGATCCGACAGCGTCAGCGCCACCTGCACAAACTGTCCCGGCCACAAGGTGTTGTCTTCGTTTGAAAATGTGGCCTTGAGCTGGATCGTGCCGGTCGTCGTGTCAACGGCGTTGTCAATAAACGTCAACTCGCCCTGCGGCGGCGCGTCCATGTTTTGAAAAGTCGCCATCACTTTCAGCGTTTTTTCGCGCATCTCCCTTTTGATTTCCGGCAGATATTGCTCCGGCACGGCGAACGCGACGTAGATCGGATGAATCTGATTGATGGTCAGCAACGTGTCATCCGGGGCCTTGACGACGTTGCCTTCGTGGAATTGCAGGCTGCCCGTCCGGCCATTAAATGGCGCGCGAATCCCGGTAAATTCCAGGTTCAGATCGGCGTTCGTGATCGCCGCATGGTCGGCGGCGACCGTGCCAATCAACGCATCGAGGCCCGCCTTGCTCGTGTCGAATTCGTCCTGCGAAACGAGCTTTTGATCGAACAGTTTTTGTTCGCGGTCGAATTGAATCCTGGCGTTTTCCAACTGCGCCTGGTCGCGCGCCAGCGCCGCCCGTGCCGCGTCCAGTGCCGCTTGCATTGGCCGCGGGTCAATCGTGAACAGCAGGTCGTCTTTCCTGACCTCCTGCCCTTCCTGAAAATGCACCTGGCTGATGACGCCGCCGACTTGCGGGCGGATCGTCACTGTCGAATACGGCATCACGTGGCCGACCGGCGGCGGATTGATCAGCACCGGCACGTTGGTCTCGACCGCCTGTGCCACGAGCACCGGCGCGCCCGCACCACCCGCGCCTTTGTTTGCGCCGCCGGAACAGCCGTTGACCAACATCGTCGCGACCACTGCCAGCGCTGGAATCAGGGTTGAATTTTTCATGCCATTTTCAATGTGCAAAATTGATTTTGCCGCGGCGGTTGCCCGCGGGCTGGAACGCGGCGGCGAATTTTCGCAAAAATTCCGCGTGCTGCTTCTGAAAATGCGGATCGGAAACCGGCCGGCCCATGATAAGCCGCGTCAATTGGGGGAACGCCATCGGAAACATAGTCAGCGACCGCATCGCCAGCAAAAGGTGGCGCGGCTCAAATTCGCCAGCCAGATAGCCGAGCGCCTGCTGTTGGCGGATGCGGCCCAGCGCCCGGATTGCCAGCGCCCGCCGGCCGGTCCCGTCAATCAACTGGTTGTCCGCCTCCTGCAACGCCTCCCATTCCAGCAGGCGAACCCAGTCCGCGTCCCTGCACGAGAGCTGGAACCAAAATGGCAGGCTCTCCGCCGGGTCGCCCGACAAGCCCTCGGCCGACGCCTGCCGCTCGGCGATTTTGCGGTGCAGCACTTCGCGGAACAAATGCTCCTTGTTGCCGAAATAATGGTAAAGCATCCGCTTGTTGATGGCGGCGCGCCGTGCAATCGCGTCCACGCGCGCGCCGGCAAAACCGTTCGCCGCGAATTCCTGCAATGCGGCGGACAAAATGCGCTCGCGGGTGCGTTCGGGATTCCGCTCCGCCACTGCGCCGTCCGGTTTTGCAGGTCTGGCCATGTATTCCATTAAGTAACCATCAAGTTACTTGGAACGCAAGCCCGATGATTTGTTCAAACGGCGCCGGGTCAGCCCGGCGGCCGTTCACCGGCCGGCCGGTTGAATCCCTTCATCTCCACAACCATTTTCTCCGCCGCCTCCTTGGAAAGACCATGCGAAACGGAAAGACCGAACCGGCGTTGCAGGTATTCGTCCAGGCGAATCCACTGGCCCTCGTGTTTTACCTGGCCGGTCCAGGCGCAGATGGTGACGACCTGTTGCAGTTTTTCGAGTCGCTGCAGGATGACGACAATAAA
>Ga0224534_1001435_pt1 | contig 12572 bp, 12 predicted proteins | sample 714E12024metaG_FD_172012 | JGI IMG/M metagenome (GOLD analysis project Ga0224534, IMG submission 172012) | Peat soil microbial communities from Stordalen Mire, Sweden - 717 E1 20-24 | ecosystem: Environmental > Terrestrial > Soil > Wetlands > Peat | place: Sweden: Norrbotten County, Stordalen... | reverse complement strand
CTGGAACTGGGCGGCCCTGGCGCGTTCGACGAGAACGGCCTTGGCGAGCCGGCCGTATGGAATTCGCACGGCTTCTATTGGATGCTCTACACCGGCCGCGACACCACCGAGAACCGCCGCCTGGGCCTGGCGCGCTCCACCGACGGCGTCCACTGGCGGAAGCTCCGCACCGTCTTCGCCGGTAACCAGCCGTGGGATGCAAAGGTGGTCTGCGACCCCACGGTGGAGGTGGCGGGCGGCGTCATCCGCGTCTGGTTCGGCGGCGGCGACGTCGCCTCGCCCGATGAGAATCTGCACGGGCAGATCGGCGCCGCCATCCTTCGCCCGGTTACTGCGATTCGGCCCAAAGACGATGGTGTTCCCTGATCAGCGTGGCTCAATCATCACCAGGGCCGGCCCGCTGTACCGGAACGAGACTTGACGTTAGCCGCCAGCCGCACTACGTTGCGCCCGGCATCGACGTAAACAGCCGAAAACCAACGGGCGGGGAGCAGGCCATCATGGTCGGCGGGCGCCGGCATGTCCAGGAGGTAGACCTCGGCATGGGCAATGGCCAGGCCGCCGACTTCCAGTCGCGCCGTCTTGCCACGCCGTACGCGCCAGTCGCCAGCATTGGTCACAATCCGGCCGGCGTTCTCCAGGCCGCCGAGTTGAGGGCATTGGCTGCCGCATTGCAAAATCAGGCCGCTTGCTCCCATGTCCAGGATCACTCGCCATAGCTGCTCTTCCGGATCCAGCGTGACAGCCACGACAATCCGGCCAAACGCCTGTGTGACCGCGACTTCCGGACCCAACTGGACGGACGCCCGCCGCGCATCGTCACCCAGCAGAAGCCGCTTGCGCTGGTAATCGACCAGATACGGGAAGCGGCCCAGGAAGCTCTGTCCGAGGACGCCGTCCACTTTGGTGTTGAGTCTCTGGACACCTTCGAGCCGGTCGGACAACACCTCGACGGAATTGGCTTCGACCGATTCAACGCGGACAGTGGCATAAGCGGCCGGAATAGGGCGTTCGCCGCCGGTTTCCGCGTTCAACAGAACCTGATGGTCGTAAACCAACCCAGCGGTCCGGCCGGCGTCCGGAGTCATAGCGCATGAGGTGGCGCCGCTATCGACGAGCATCCGGAAGGGACCTCGATGGTTGATTACCACCTCCACAAAGGCATACCCATCCACCAGGGCGACTTTGGACCCGTTCTTCATGGCCGGGCTGCCAGCCATCGCGGAACCCGCAAGCAACATGGCGTACACAATTGACCGAATCATGGCCGCAGTCTACGCGGCGCGCCGGATGAGAATCCTGATGGAATTCAGATGGTTTTGTAATAGGATATGATGGTCTGGATTATCGGAGGCAGATAGGCTGTGATGGCGCCGAAACCGACCCGGGCCTACCGGTTTGGGGAATGCAGCGCGGATGCCAACCGTCTCGAAGTCCGGCGGGGCGGTCGTGTAGTCGCCTTGGAACCTAAGGCGATGCGCGTTCTTTTCCACCTGATCGAGAATCGCGACCGGGTGGTCACCAAAGAGGAGCTGATCGCTCACATTTGGGCGGGCGCTTTCGTGACCGATTCTGTCCTGACTCGCGTCGTTGCCCAGCTTCGCAAGCAACTCGGCGATGATGCTCACCACCCCCGATACATCGAAACCGCCGCCACTGCCGGCTACCGTTTCATTGCGGACGTGGAAGCCGATGGTCTGGCTGCTGAAGCCGCGGACATACCACGGTCTCGGGGCCGGTTGCTGGCTGCAACAGCCATACTGATCGTTCTTGTGGGGATTGCGGTTTGGTGGTTGCGCCAGCCAAACATGAAAACCGCTGGTACGATCCGCGCTGTGCGGCAGCTCACCAACTCCGGTGCCGCAGACCTGTTTCCCTCCTTCTCGCCGGACGGTAGCCAGATCGTCTTCAGTTCCAACCGCACCGGTCATTTCGAACTCTATATCCGCTCCCTGGCGCCGGGGAGCGCCGAGCGCCAGATCACTTTCGGCGGCCAGGACGTCATTCAACCCGCCTGGAGTCCCGACGGCCAGTACCTGGCCTACGCCCTGAAGGAGGGCGGCATCGCGGTTATGCCGGTCTCCGGCGGCCCGGTGCGGTACCTTGCGGCCGTGGGAAGCGGACCGCAATGGTCGCCGGATGGCCGGATGCTGGCATATGCGCCGTTCAACGTGGCCTCGGTGTCGAGGGTGAATCGCACTATCGCAGGCCCCAGCCAAGACCACCTGATGCTCGTGGAGATTGATGGCGGGCCGCCTCGCGAATTGACTTACCCCGGCGACCCCCTGGCCGTACACTCGAACTCCCGCTGGCTCGGCGACGGACGGCACCTGCTGTTTGGAGTGAACCAAAGGCCCTGGGTGATGGATCTGCGGGCCGGTCAGACAAGGATGATCGACCTGGGGAACTACCGCATGGAGTTCTTTGTTCCCTCTCCGGATGGGCAGGCGTTATACTTCACCACGCCCGAGGAGTTCGCGCCGCGGGGGCTGTGGCGAACGCGAATCGATGGGAACTGGCGGGCGCAGAAAATGGAACTGCTGATGCCGGTTGCCGGACCGCTGACGACCGGCGTTGCCATTTCGACATCCGGTTCACGCCTGGCGTTCAGTCAGCAGATCGGGGAGGATGGGATCTGGAGCGTGCCCATCGACCCATCCGGCGCGCCGCGCGGGGAGCCGAAAGCGCTGGTGCAGGATTTCAGCGTACGGAACATGGAGCCGGATTTCTCCCAGGACGGATCGATGATTGCGTACGCCTCGATTCGCCAGGGGGAGAAGGCGGCTGTGTCTGTGGCGAACGCAGATGGTTCCGGCGCCCAAGGCATCTCGCCCACGGGCGTGAACTGCCAGTTCCCCACCTGGCTGGGTCCGGAAAGGTGCGAGTACCGCTGCTATACCCCCGGTGCGGACTTCTGGATTGCACCTTTGCGCGGGCCACCACGACGCCTGAATACCAAGTTGAAGTATGTGGCAGGGATGTGGCCCCGGATCGCGCGCGATGGCACGAAAGTGGTGTCCCACCTTCGCGACACCTCCACCCGGCGCTTGCGGCTCGTGCTCGAAGATCTGCGGTCCGGGGAGACCCGCGACCTGACGCCGCGCGACCGTAGCATCGGATACGGCATCTGGTCGCCGGATGGCCGTTGGATCGCGGCGGAAGAGGAGCGCGGAGCGGTTGATTCCATGGTGCTTGTGTCTCCGAACGATGGCCGCATATCGACCTTGGTCCACGAGCCGGTCCACTCTTGGCCCAACGACTGGGCACCGAATAACGATCAGGTTGTTTTCGCGGGGCAGCGAAACGGCGTTTGGAACGTTTACTGGGTTTCGCGCTCCACCGGGCGAGTGCAGCAGTTGACACATTTCCAGTCGCAGTCGGGGTTTGTGCGGTATCCCTCCTGGTCGCCCCGAGGCGATCGGGTAATCTTCGAACGCGAAGACCTGTCTGCCAACATCTACCTAGTAGATCTACGGTGATGGGCCTCAGCCCGATCACGCCAAGTCGCTTTTGAGAAGCTAAGGAGAAGACTCGATGAGGTATCGTCGCATAATTTGGACTTGTTTGCTGTCGGCACTCGTGCCGGCGATCTGCCTGGCCCAACAGCAGCCGAAAGCCGCGGCCGAAAAGCTGCCGGTCTTGCACTCGAAGTTATACCCCGCCGAGGAGCTGAAGGTCACGCCGGGCGGGAACTTTAAAATGACGCCGGTATTCGACGGGGTTACAACCAGGGGCGAAAGAATCGAGTTGCACCTGAGCGAGCTCGCCCCGGGGGAGACACCGAATCCGCTTCACCCTCACCACAATGAAGAAATTCTCGTGATCCGGGAAGGAACCCTGGAGGTGACCATCAACGACAACTCCAAAACCATGGGGCCGGGATCGGTGGCATTCGTCCAGTCGGACGATAAGATCGGGGTGAAACTGGCCGGTACGACGCCGGCGAAATACATCATATTTTCTCTAGGAGACAGATAAGAAGAGAACGCAGTACCGCAGGACCGCCGCGGCTGGCCTCATCTTCCGCGGAGCCCGCTCTCCTGGCGCAACGAACTCCCGCTAGCGGCAATACTGTTCACTTACGATGCACCTCGGTGGGGCAGACGATCGGTTTGTGTCGTCTGCCGGCCTGTACAAAGTTGGCAGACCACAGAAAACGATGGTCTGCCCCACAAAGTGAACAGTATTGCCGCTAGCGGACCTTGCCGGCGGAGTTCTCGAGAAGGACATTGGAGAGCACCGCCGTATCGGACTTGTCTGGCAGGTGCGAGCAGAAGCCGATGCCGACGTAGAAGGGCCCGTCGATGTGCAGGTTAATGGGGGGGCCAAACTGGTGCATCGGTTCGCCGTCCAGGCTGACGAAGAGCGCAAAGGAGTCGCCGTGCTTTTCGATGCCGATGCGCCTGGCCACGACGGTGACGAGGCTGTCGGGGGTGGCACCGCCGGGAAGGCCGCGGCCCCCGATGCGATACTCGATGTCCTTGACGCGGACGCCCTTTTCAGGACGCTGCGCCAGGTGGATCATGCCGAGACCGTGCAAGGCAGTGATGGCCTCCTTGGAATCGTCGCCGAGGCCCTGGCGAATGACGAGGACCGCCTTGCGGTCGCCGTAGCCGTTCGGGTCCGGGTACGTGATGTCGGCCGCGAGTGAAACGTCGCCGGACATCTTCCTCCAGAGATAACGGAACTCGTCGCGCGTGTACCAGACGTTGTAGCCAGCGGAGTTGATGGTGTACTGCTTCGTGCCGGGGTCGTAACTGGCGCTGCCCACGACCAACGCGCTTCCAATGTCGGACTGGCCCTCAAATATGCCGATCGGCGTATCGAAATTCTTGCTGGGCCTGTGAAAGTCCGCCGGTGGCGCTACCTGGACGTGGGTTGCGGAGCCCGGCTGCGCCCATTCCGGCACGACCGGTGCAGGTTTTGTCTGGGCACCGGGAGTTTGCGCGCGGAGCGGATGCGTTGCAGTGCACAGCGTCAAGGCCAGGGCCAGCGGCGAGAGCCGGCCGGCGAGTTTCATAGTGAGGCGAACGATATAGGTGTCCATAGCCGGACCTACAGAACCAGCACTTCGACCGGCCCCGATTCCAATGCGCGATCGAAGGTGACCAGTTTCAGTCCCGCCGTCGAAGCAAATGCCACCAGATACGCATCGGCCCACACTTTGGGCGATGCGCTGCCGAGCCGCGAATGGAGGCGCAGACGCGGCTCCAGGCCGTCTGGTTCCGGTAGCATGGCGATGCGATCGTCGGCCCAAAGTTGGTCCCATACCTCCCAGGCGCCCACCATGCTCTTGACGTCCCGCCCCATGACCTGCTTGGTGGTGAGCAACCGCAGCACTGTGAGTTGCGTGAACCGGCAAAAAAGGAACTGCTCGTCGCCGCACCCGTGGAACCACTCGCGAGCCCTGTCGGAATGCGCGTGACGGTCCCAGAGCAACGCCAGCCACACGTTGGCGTCAAGGAAATTCAACGTATTCATAGATCTGTTCGTTGGTCAGGTTCACCTTCGGGCCTTTGGAGTGGATCAGAGGAAAATGCACTCGCCTGGGGCGAGGCCGCTGGCTGCGCAACAGAACCTTCTCAATGCCGGCCAGGATCAGCGCGCGCGCAGGCAGCCCCTGGGAGGCGGCTTGTTCCTTGAGCTGCCGGTACATCGGAGTTGGTATGTCGACGGTGGTGCGAACCGATTCTTGCTTCATGATGCCATTATGGCACAGTCTCCATAAATATGGAAACTACGGCTCCGCCAGCGCCCTCCCCTTCGCGAACCTCCACGCGTGCTCCACGATCGTCCGCAGGTCGGTGTATTGCGGCCGCCAGCCGAGCTTGGTCCGCAGCTTGCCTGCGGCTGCCACCAGGCTCAGCGGGTCGCCCTCGCGGCGCGGGCCGGTCACGTACGGGACCTTCTTGCCGGTCACTTCCTCCACCACCCGGATCATCTGCATTACCGTGTGGCCCGTCCCGGTGCCCACGTTAAACTGGTCGGTTGCGCCGCCGCCCAGCAGGTACTCCACGGCTAGAATGTGGGCCTGCGCCAGGTCGTCCACGTGGATGTAGTCGCGAATGCAGGTGCCGTCGGGCGTGTCGTAATCGTCCCCGAAAACCGTGATCGGGCTTCCCGTAATCACCGCGCGCAGCAGCAGCGGGAGCAGGTGCGTCTCGGGCTCGTGCTCTTCGCCCAACCGGCCCGCGGGGTCGGCGCCCGAGGCGTTGAAGTAGCGCAGAGAGACGCTGGTCAGATGGTGGATCCGGTCGAACCACCGCAGCAGCGTCTCCACCATCACCTTGGATTCGCCATAGGGGCTCACCGGCTGGATGGGAAATGTCTCCAGAATCGGGTTGGTATGCGGACTCCCGTACACCGCCGCCGTGGACGAGAAGACCACGTGTTTGATGCCCGCCTGCACCATCGCCGTGAGCAGCGATAGCGAGCCGCCCACGTTGTTGGCAAAATACCGCTCCGGCTCGCGCATGGATTCGCCCACCGCAATGAAGGCGGCGAAGTGGATTACAGCCTCCGGCCGCTTTTCGCGCATGAGCTGCGCCAGGGCGCCGGTATCGGCAAGATCCAGCACATCGAGCCGGCCCTCGGGCACGTTGTGCCGGTACCCTTTGGAAAGATTGTCAACCACCGTGACGTCGTGCCCCTGCTCGAGCAGCAGGCGCACGGTGTGTGCGCCGATGTATCCGGCGCCGCCCGTAACCAGGATTTTGAGACTCACAAGTTCTAGAATACTTCTATGCCAAGCGGAGCGGAGTTGTTTGTTGAAGCGGTTGCGCGGTTGGGCATCGATACCATCTTTACGCTGGTGGGCGATCACCTGAACGAAGTGCTGGCCGTCGCCGCCCGCCGCGGCATCCGCATCCTCGACATGCGGCACGAATCGGGCGTCACCCACGCCGCCGACGCTTGGGCGCGGATTCACCGCAAGCCCGCGCTGGCGCTGGTGACCGGCGGTCCCGGCCACACCAACTCACTCACCGGTATGGCCACCGCCAACCTCGCCGGCAGTCCTTTGATTGCCGTCAGCGGCAGCCGCCCCAGCACCCTGGCTGGCCGCCAGGCTTTTCAGGATATCGACCAAGTGGCCATGGCCCGCCCGGTGGTGAAGTGGGCCGCCGAAGTGCCCGATGCGGCGCAGATCCCGTCGTACCTGGAGCGCGCTTACGCCATAGCCGACAGCGGACGGAAGGGCGCGGTGCATTTGACCATTCCAGTGGATCTGTTCACAGCCGGCGTTGGGGGGACAGGTTTCCCGACATGGCCAACGCTTGACAGGCCAAAGGGCCTGTCCTACTCGGACGACATCGATCGCGCCATCGGCCTGCTGCGCGCGGCCGAGCGGCCCGTCCTGATCGCCGGCAGCGGCGTCTGGTGGGCGCGCGCCGAAGAGGCTCTCCGCCGCTTCATCGAGCTCACCCAAATCCCCCTCTACACCATCACCATGGGGCGTGGCACCGTTTCCGACGACCACCCGCTCGTCATGGGCTATGCCGACCCCGCGCTCAACTACGCCGTTCACACCGCCTTCCGCGAAGCCGACCTGTTCCTCATCGTCGGCAAACGCATCGACTACCGCCTGGCGATGGGCGGGGCGCGCCTGTTTCCGCCGCAAGCCCGATTCATCCAGATCGATATTCACCCCCAGGAGCTGGGCCTCAATCGCCAGCTCGATGCCGCTATCTGCGCCGATGCCCGCCTCGCGCTCGAAGCCCTGGCCGATGCCGCCGGTCCGCAGCCGTGGCCCCGCCGCCCCTGGCTCGAACGCTTGCGCGCGCTGCGTCGCGATTGGGAGGCCACGCTCGCGCAGGCGGCTTCCGATGCCGCCTCGCCCATGCACCCCGCCGCTCTCTGCCGCGAGTTGAGCGAGGCCTTGCCGCGCGACGTGCTGTACTCCTGGGACGGCGGCGATTTCGTGCATTGGGGCCGCGCCTTGCTCCCCGCCCGCGAGCCTGGAGGCTGGCTGCGCCTCGGCCCGCTGGGAGCCATCGGTTCCTCGCTGCCCAACGGTCTGGCCCTGCAACTGGCGCATCCCCGGCGGCCCGTGGCCGTCATCACCGGCGACGGCGCCCTGGGCTTCTATATCGCCGAAATGGACACCGCCGTGCGCCACAAACTGCCCATCGTCGTCATCGTGGGCAACGACGCGGGCTGGGGCCTGGAACGGGAGCTGCAATCCTTCGCCTACGGCGGCGTCACCGTGGCCTGCGAGTTGCAATCGACGCCCTACGACGTCATCATGAAGGGGTTCGGCGGCGGCGGGGAGACCATCGAGCGCCTCGAGCAGGTTCGCCCTGCCGTTCAGCGCGCCTTCGCCTCCGGCGTGCCGTATTGCCTGAACGTGAAGATCCGCGGCGTGCGTTCGCCATTCACCGAGTGGCAGATCGCGGGGAAGAAGAAGTGAAGCCGCTGTCCATAGGTTTGGCTTTGGCCGTTCTCCTGCCGGCCGGCCTGCCCGGCCAGGACTTGCCGCCAGGGGACCTGCTGGCGCGGGTCAAAGAGCACGGGCGCGCCACTTTCGAGCACATTCCCGACTACGCCTGCCTGGAAACCGTCAATCGTTTCCGGAAGTCCTCTTTCAGGCCGTTCGATACGTTGCACCTGGAGGTGGCTGTGGTGGGCGGCAAGGAGCTGTTCGCGCGAAAAGGCGCGACGCAGTTTCAAGCCGACAACCCAGCGGCCTTCGTCACCGCGGGGATGATCGGCTCGGGCGACTTTTCCGCCACCCCTCACAATCTCTTCATGAGTGACGCCGCGTGGATCACCGCGCCCTCGGAGGCGGGGCTGTCCGGCCGAAAGCCGCTCCGCTTCGAGTTTGAGGTGCCGGCGCAGTCTGGCGCCTACCAGGTCCAGACTCTCGGAGTGAAGGCAACAGTCGGCTTGCGGGGCGCTTTTTGGGTGGATCCGCAATCCCTGGATTTGCTGCGCATCGAGGAACACGAGGTGGATCTCCCGCCGGAGTTGAAGGTCCGCGATATCGTCACCACCATCGCCTACGAGCGCACGCGCATCGGTTCCTCGATTCCGCTGTTGCCGCATTCCTCGGAAGTGATCGTCACCTATTCTTCCGGCGGCCAGCAGAGAAACCTGATTGAGTTCTCCGGTTGCCGGGAGTACCACAGCGAGTCGGTTGTTCATTTTGAAGAGGTTGTTCCGGATTCCCCGCCGGCGGATCCGAAGAAAGGAAAAAAGTGACGGCGCTGTCCAAGGGTGCCGCGCTGGCCGTTCTCCTGATGGCCGCCCTGCCCGGCCAGGACTTGCCGCCATGGCTCCTGCTGCTGGCGCGCGTCAAACAGCACGCGCGCGCCACTTTCGAGCACATTCCCGACTACGTGTGCCTGGAAACCGTCCGCCGCTTCGAGAGGCCTCGCGATGGTGAATCTTTCAGGCCGATCGATACGTTGCGCCTGGAAGTGGCTTTGGTGGGCGGCAAGGAACTATTCGCGCGGGAAGGCGCGGCGCGATTTCAGGACGGCGATTTGACGGACTTTGCCACCGTGGGACTCATCGGCTCCGGCGCCTTTGCCGCGGTGCCCCTGAACCTCTTTGTACGGGACGTGGCGCGGATCACCCCGCTCTCGGCCGATGGGATATTCGGCGGTGTAGCGCTCGCGTTCAATTTCGAGGAGTCGGCCATGAGCAGCGGTTACGTCGTCCAAGCCGGCGGGAGCAAAGGCCAGGCCGGCCTGCGGGGCACGTTTTGGGTCGATCCGCAAACCTTGGATCTGGTGCACCTCGAGGAGCATGCCGTGGATCCGCCGCCCAACCTGCTCATGCGCGACATCGCCACCTCCATCGACTATGCGCGCACACGCATTGGTTCCTCGGATCCGCTCCTGCCGCAATCCGCGGAGACGGTGGTCACCGACTTCCACGGCGCCGAGACGAAAAACTCGATCGAGTTCACCGCCTGCCGCGAATACACCAGCCAATCCACCATCCATTTCGGCGTCTCCGTTCTCGATCCTCCGCCGCCTGCCCCGAAAAAGAAATGACCGCCCCCCCGCGCCCCGCCGTTTCCGCTAGAATTGTTACATTGTCTCGAAAGCCACGTAGCGTCATCGCCATCTACGCGGGATCGTTCGACCCCATCACCTATGGGCACCTCGACCTGATCGAGCGCGGCTCGCGCATGTTCGACCGGTTGATCGTCTCCATTTTGCGTAATGAGACCAAGGAGCCGCTCTTCTCGGTGGAGGAGCGCATGGAAATGTTGCGCGAGGTGGTCGGCGTCTACCCCAACGTGGGAGTGGATTCGTTCGACGGGCTCCTGGTGGATCATGCGGCCGCGCACTCGGCTACCGTGCTGCTGCGCGGTATCCGCGCGATTTCGGACTACGAATACGAGTTGCAGATGACCCTCATGAACCGGCGCCTGGGCCCTGGAATTGAAACCGTCTTCATGATGGCCAACGAAGCCTATTCTTTTATCAGTTCCCGCCTGGTGAAAGAAGTCTTCGGCCTGGGAGGGAGCATCAAAGGACTGGTGCCGCCCGCGGTGGAAGCGCGCCTGCGCCGCCGGCTGTCTAAAATCAAGCGGAGAGGGGCTTAGATCACAAGCGCATGCCAGCGGCAGCCGACCGAATTGCGCGACGTATTTCTTCGATCAGTGTATCGTCCACCATGAAAGTGGCGGCCGACGCCGAACGGCTTCGCGACCAAGGCGTCGACGTGGTGGATTTCGGGGCCGGCGAGCCGGATTTCCCCACGCCCGATCACATCAAGCGGGCCGGCATCCGCGCCATCGAGCAGAACTTCACCAGGTACACGCCGGCGGGCGGCGCCGCCGAGCTGAAGCAGGCCGTCTGCGACCGCCACAACGAGGACTTCGGGACCGATTACCAGCCCAGCGAATGCATCATCACGGTGGGTGGAAAGCACCTCGTCTTCAACCTCACGCAGGCGCTGGTCGACCCCGGCGACGAGGTCGTCATCCCGGTGCCCTACTGGGTGACGTATCAAGACGTCGTCCACTACGCCGGCGGCAAGTGCGTCTTCGCCGATACCGACGAGAAGAAGGGCTTCGCGCTCACCGCCTCGGTCATCGAGCCGCACCTCACCTCGCGCACCAAAATGGTGATCGTCAACTCGCCCTCGAACCCGAGCGGCGCGGTGATGGACTTGGGCGAGTTCGAAAAGCTATTCAAGCTGACTTCCGCGCGCGGCATCTACCTGATGACCGACGAGTGCTACTCGAAGTTCCTCTATGACAGCGAGCCGTTTTCCGTGGCGGCGCTACCCGGCGCCAAGGAATCCGTGCTGGTGGCGGGAACGCTTTCCAAAACCTACGCCATGACCGGGTGGCGCATCGGCTACGGTCTGGTGCCGGCGCCCATTGTGACCGCCATGACCAAGCTGCAGAGCCACTCGACGTCGAACCCCTGTTCCATCTCCCAAAAGGCCGCCGTCGAAGCTCTGATCGCTCCCCAGGATTCCGTGGCCGCCATGCTCGCCGAATACCGCCGCCGCCGCGATTTTGTCATCCAGCGCCTGCGCGCCATTCCCGGCGTGACATGCGCCGAGCCGCGCGGCGCGTTCTACGCCTTTCCCAACGTCTCGGCGGCGCTCGGCAAGAACGGCATCCAGACCTCGCTCGAACTTTCGGAGCGGCTGCTGGCGGAGGCGCACGTGGCCGTGGTCCCCGGTGAGGCGTTCGGCGTCGATCATCACATCCGCATCTCCTACGCCGCTTCCATGAAGGATCTGGAGCGGGGCCTCGACCGCATCCACCAGTTCATCGTCAAGAACTCATAAGTATGGAGAGACCCATCCGCCTCACGCCTTCTCTCCGCGAGAAAGTGTGGGGCAAGACCCGCCTGGAGCCCTGGTTTCCGGATTCGGACAGGCCCGTCGGCGAGGCTTGGTTCCTCGCCGATCGGGAGCTTCCCCTCATGGTCAAGCTGATCTTCACTGCCGAACGGCTCTCCGTGCAGGTGCATCCCGATAGCAAGACCGAGATGTCGTACATCCTGGATGCCGAGCCCGGCGCAGCCATCGCGCTCGGGTTCCGCCAGCCCATCACGCGCCAGCGGCTGCTCGAATCCGCGCGCACGGGTGAGATCGAGCAGCTCATCAACTGGATTCCGGTGAAACCCGGCGAGACCTATTTCACGCCGGCCCACACGGTGCACGCCGTCGGCGCTGGCATCGTGCTGTGCGAAATCCTGCAGAATTCGGACGTGACCTGGCGCCTATGGGATTACGGCCGCCCGCGCGAGCTCCACGTGGAGGCAGCCGTCGCCATTTCGGATTTGGGCGTGCACCCGGGCGCCGCGCGCGCGATGCCCATTTCCGAAGGCTGCGACGAACTGGTGCGCTGCCGGCATTTCGTAACCGAGCTGGTCCGGCTGACGCCGGGCGCGCCGCACACGCCTACGCCCGAAGTGTGCCAGATGTGGGTCTGCCTGGAAGGCCGCGGCGCAATTGAAGGAGAGCCTTTCCAGCCGGGCGAGGTGTGGCTGTTCCCGGAAGCGGGCCAGCAGCCCGCGGTGCGTGCGGAAACGCGCGCGCGCTTTCTGCGGACTTACGTGCCGCGGTGAGGTTTGCAATAGCCTGACTGTCCTCATCTG
>Ga0224534_1001433_pt1 | contig 12581 bp, 7 predicted proteins | sample 714E12024metaG_FD_172012 | JGI IMG/M metagenome (GOLD analysis project Ga0224534, IMG submission 172012) | Peat soil microbial communities from Stordalen Mire, Sweden - 717 E1 20-24 | ecosystem: Environmental > Terrestrial > Soil > Wetlands > Peat | place: Sweden: Norrbotten County, Stordalen... | reverse complement strand
GGCCGATCTGCGGCAGATTGGATTCGCCGCTGGCTGCATCTCTGAGGTGTGTGCCGGCCACGTGAATGCAGCCTTCTTTCAGGAGGGACAGGGCCTGTGAACTGTTCCTGTGCGCGAGAACGAGTTCGATGCCGGCGGCCTGCACATGGCGGGAGAGGACGGAAACGCCTGGATCGCATCCCGCCACCAGAATTCGGTTTGTGAAATCATCCTCGTCTTGAAAGACCTGAACCAGCGTCTTACCGTGGCGCGATGGCTTATCGGCAATCACCGCGTCCGTAGCGGGAAAATACCACGGAACAGGAGACGGGGCGGACGCCATCAGCCGCTTCTCCACCCGGCACAACTGAACACCCTGGCCCTCCTGCACGGTGGCGGAACCGGGCAACAGGGCAGCTTGCTCGGACCGCAGCTTTGGGGCGGGAGGACCGTCGGGGAGTGTAAACAACTCTTCAACGGTTGTTTCGAGCGCCCGCGCCAGGCGCAGCGCGACCGCCGTGTTCGGAACGTAAGTACCGGCTTCCATCGCGTAAATGGTTTGCCTGCTCACACCCACTGTTGCCGCCAAGTGGATAGCGGACAGGCCGCGCTTGCGGCGAAGTATTCCCAGGCTGGTCTCGATTTCAGGCATGTCTATGTCGTCATTCTAGCCGGAATACGGCTGGGTCTCGCGCCGGGTCCCGCGCTTGTCCTGCGAGAATTACATTGATATTCTTACAAGACATGCACTCAGATCAAGTCCTTTCCGCTCTCGCCACACTCGTGGCCCTGCCTTCGTACTGCTTCGCACAGGCTGGGAAAGCCGAATTGTTCGGCACGATTCAGGATCCGCAGGGTCTCGCGGCGACCCAAGCGAAAGTGACCAGCGAAGGACAGGCCACAGGCGCCCGATTCGACGTCATAACCGACGACCGCGGAGAGTACCACCTGCTCGGGTTGGCCGCCGGCCAATATGTGCTGACGGTCGAGAAACCCGGCTTCCGTCCGTACAGGCAGGAGGGCATCGCGCTGCGCATCGGCGACCAGATCCGGCTAAATGTGAAGCTGGAATTGGGGCCAGCCACGCAGTCGGTGGATGTGAACGCTCAGGCATCGTTGCTGGAAACGGCTAGCGGCTCAGTGGGCTATCACGTCAGCCAGCCGCAACTCGAAACGCTGCCGCTCGATGGGCGCAATTTCATTCTCCTTGTCGCACTCTCCCCGGGCGTCGCCTTGCCGGGTGGAGGGTCGCTGCTGCCACGGATTAACGGAAGCCGGCCGCGCACCAATGAATACATTTACGACGGCATCAGTGTTCTCGAGCCCGAGCCCGGTCAGGTGGCTTTCTATCCGATCATCGACGCCATGGAGGAATTCAAGCTGAACCTCAATGCCTACTCGCCCGAATACGGCAGATCCAACGGCGGAACGGTCATGGTGATCGGGAAATCCGGCGGCAATCAGTTCCACGGCACGCTTTTTGAGTTCTTCCGCAATGAGGATCTGAACGCCCGGAACTACTTTGCGCAGCCAGGCCGGCGGCCGGAATTTCGCAGGAACCAGTACGGGCTGACGGTAGGCGGGCCGATCCGCAGGAATCGGACGTTCTTCTTTGCGGACTGGCAAGGCACCCGGCTGCGGACCGGCATCACCCGCCAGAGCGTGGTGCCCACAGTGGCTCAACGCGGCGGCGTGTTCACCTCCGCGATTTACGACCCGGCAAGCTCGCCCCGAACGCCTTTCCCTAGCAATACAATCCCAACGAGCCGCTTCGATCCGCTAGCAGCGCAGGTATGGCAGCATTATCCGCCGCCTAATGCGTCCGCGGCAAACAACTTCATATTCACCGGCGTCGAGCCGGACAGTCAGGACCAATTTGACGGCCGCGTGGATCACGTCTTCAACGAAAAACATCGCGCGTTTGTACGCTACTCGTATCTCCGCGACAACGATAACCCCGTGCCGTTTCTTCCCGATGGCAGCGGCAATCTTACCTTCGGCGTTATCGGACATGCCATCACGCGCGGAGACGGCATCGCCTCCGAATACGACTGGACTCTCTCAGCGTCAACGTTAAACCAGGCGCGCTTCGGGTACACGCGGCGGGATGTGAACCAAACATCGCTCCAGAATGGTGGCATTACCATTCCCGGCGCGCCTGTGAGCGCATTCCCTTCCACACTCCCGATCTTTACCGTGACGGGTTATCAGCAGATCGGACCGACCACTGCCGCCAACACCAACTTCACGACGTCGGTCACGGAGTTTCTGGATACATTCTCGATGGTCCGCGGACGGCACACGTTCAAGTTCGGAACGGATCTCCGGCGCGAAGCTCTGGACATCGTCAATCCGGCGAATCCCACCGGTTCATACGCCTTCACCACCACGGGCACTGATTCGTCTACAGGGGCCAGCGGGAATGCGCTGGCTTCGCTGCTGCTGGGCCAGGTGAACGAGTTCAGCATCGACATTCAAAAACAAGCGCTCCAGGAGCGTGCCCATATCGCGGAGTTCTTTGCGAGCGACGAATGGAAGGTCTCGAATCGGCTCACCCTGAATCTCGGCACGCGCTATACCCTGAACTTCCCCTCGACAGAAGCCAATCATCAGGGCTCCGTCTTCAACTTGAACACGCAGGTGCTCGATTTCCCGCGCACGGCCAGGGAACTGGAGTGCTGCGATTTCGGGCCGCGCGTGGGGCTGGCTTACCGGCTCGGGGAGTCCTGGGTGATACGTTCGGGTTACGGAATGGTCTGGTTCGAACAGACCGGCATCACCACTCCGTTCACACTGCCGCAGTTCCCGTTCGTGCAAACAGTCGGACAACAATCGCAGGATAACATCAACCCGGCCTTTGTCCTCTCGAACGGTCCCACGGTCCAGATTGCGGCGCCCAATCCGAATTCGGGGCTGGGACAAGGGGTTTTCGGCGTAGACCGCAACGTGGGGTCCGGCTACTCTCAGCAGTGGAATTTCACCGTGCAGAAGACCTTGGGAGGCGATGTGAACTTCGAGATCGGCTATCTCGGATCGAAGAACACGCATCTGGGTTTGCCGGAATCCAACCTCAACCAAGTGCCGGCCGCGGACCTTGCGATGGGATCCGCCCTCACGGTGAAGGTCCCCAACCCGTATTACGAGCAGATTCCAACTTCGTCGTCTCTAGGACAACCAACCATCGCGCAGCAACAACTGTTGCGTGCATTCCCGCGGTTCACCAACGTAGCCCTTTTCCGCGACAACGTGGCCGATTCCGAATACGAAGCGCTGCAGATGAAGCTGGAAAAGCGGTTTTCGCGTGGCTTGACATTCACGTTCGCGTACACATTTTCCAAGCTCATTGACGACGCTTCGACATACTTTTCTCAGACCATCTTCACCGGACCCACGCTCACCACAATCGGGGCCGCCGACGCCTTCAATCGGGATCTCGAAAGAGATGTATCAAGCGGCGACATTCCCCGGGTCTTTGCCGCTGGCTGGGTGTACCGGATTCCGCGATGGTGGAAGATCTCCGGTTGGGAAATCGGCGGCATAGTACGCATGCAGGCGGGAGACGCGGTGCCCGTCACGCAGGCGACGAATACGCTATCCGCATTCGGGTACGCCGTTCAGCGGCCCAATCGCATCGGCAACCCGAACGCGTTCGCGGGTCGAAGCGCTTCCCAATGGTTTGACAAGTCGGCTTTCACCGCTGCCGGCCAGTACAGCATCGGCAACAGCTCGCGGAATCCGGTGCGGGGGCCCGGGCTCCAGGATGCCGACCTGATGATTAGCAAGACGTTTCGGATATCGGAGCGGGTCAATTTTGAATTCCGCGCGGAAGTCTTCAACGTCAGCAACACTCCGCCGCTGAACGATCCGAACGGCTCGTTTGGCAGCGCCGCCTTCGGAACGATCACGAGTGCGGGAAATCCGAGGGACTTTGAGCTCGCCGGCAAGATACGGTTCTGAAGATGCAACGAATCGCGGAAGGTAACAGACCGTTCGGGGGCCAACCATGCGGTTTTACCCCTTTTCCCCTATATCCGGTGGAAGGCCTTCAAGATTTCGCGGGTGGAGTAGTGCAGGGCGATGGGGCGGCCGTGGGGACAGCTCATGGGGCAATCCGTGGCCGCCAGGGCGCGTAGCAGCCACTCCATCTTGGCGGCGTCGAGGCGGGTGTTGATCTTGATGGCCGCGCGGCAGGCGATGCCGGCGCAGATGGCGCGGCGCAGGTCGTCCATGGAGGCGCCGCGCAGCTCGCCTTCGGCGATTTCCAGAACCTCGAAGACGATCTTCTCCAGGTCCGCGGCGCCCACCGCGGCGGGCGCGGCTTTGACCGCGATGGTGCGGTTGCCGAACGGCTCGGTTTCGAAGCCGGAGGCGTGCAGCTCATCGGCGATGCGGGCATAATCGATCTGCTGCCCGGGGGTGAGCTGCAGAATCAGCGGCATGAGCAGGCGCTGCATCTCGACGCGGCCGGCGGCGCGCTGCTTCATGACCTGCTCGAACAAGATGCGCTCGTGGGCCACGTGCTGGTCGACGATCCACAAGCCGTCGCGGCCGGCGGCGATGATAAAGCTCTCGTGGATCTGGCCGAGCGGGCGCAGGTCGGAGAGCACCGAGAGCGATATCTCGGGCGGCGGGAGGGCTTCGGGCGGGAATTCGCCGTGCGCGTCGAGCGCGCGCTGGAGCTTGCCGGAAGGCGGGGGCCCGGGGGTGACTTCGAGCGGCGGCGCGCTGAAATCCAGGCGGGGCGCGGGCCCGGCCGCGGGCCGTAAGGCGAATTCGGGCAGCGCCGGCTCCGGGCCTGGCTCCGGCACCGGCTCGGGCTCGGCGAGGCTTACCGCCGCCGGCGCCTCGTTCTCGATCATCTGGCTGAATTCGGAATACGGAAGGCGCGCACCCGGCTGCGGGGCCGCCGAGGGCTGTACCGCCGGCGAGAACGCGGGCGCAGGCCGGCTCTCCATCAACCGGGCGCGTATGGTATCGCGCACGAAATCGTGGACGAAGGACCCGTGACGGAAACGCACCTCGGTTTTGGAGGGGTGCACATTGACATCCACCTCGCCGGGGTCGCATTCCAGAAACAGCAGCGCGAAAGGATAGGCCGAAGCCGGCATCAGGTTGTGATAGGCCGAAGAGAGCGCGTGCAGCAAGGTGCGGTCGCGGATGAGGCGGCGGTTGACGAAGATGAAAATCGAATTGCGGTTGGCTTTCTGCACCTGCGGCCGCGAGAAGAAGCCGGTGAGGCGGAAGGTGCGGAGGGGCGGGTCGTCGTCCGGGCCGGGTTCGCGGCGGTATTCCGCAATGGCTTCTGAGGGCGGCACGGCGGGCGGCGGCAGGAACATCTCTTTCTCACGCACGCCGATATCCACCAACTCCTCCAGCACCTGGCTGCCGAAGACCTGGTAAACGCGCTCTTTGAGGGTGGCTACGGGCGTGACGTGCAGCAACTCGGTAGCGCCGCTGGTGAGGCGAAAGGTCCGCTCCGGGTGGGCCAGGCTGTAGTGGGTGGCGAGGGACGCGATGTGGGCCAGCTCGGTCTGCTCGGTGCGCAGGAATTTTCTGCGGGCGGGCACGTTATAGAAGAGGTCGCGCACGGTGATGGCGGTGCCGCCGCCGAGCGCGGCTTCTTCGCAGCGCAGCATCTTGCCGCCGGCGATCTCGATGCGGGTGCCGGTGGTCTCTTCGGCGGAGCGTGTTTCGAGCAGCAGGCGCGAGACGGATGCGATGGAGGGCAGCGCCTCGCCGCGGAACCCCAGGGTGGCAATCGAGAGCAGGTCCTTGACATCGCGCAGCTTACTGGTGGCATGGCGCTCGAAGGCCAGCAGCGCGTCGTCGCGCAGCATGCCGCAGCCGTCGTCGAGCACGCGGATGAGCCGGCGGCCGCTCGATTCGACTTCCACGCGCAGGTCCGTCGCGCCGGCGTCGAGGGAATTTTCGAGAAGTTCCTTGACCACCGACGCCGGCCGCTCGACCACTTCTCCGGCGGCGATCTTGTTGGCGACCTGGTCGGGAAGAATGCGAATGCGGCCCATGATGCCCACTATAGCCTAGCGGCTCGACCGTCTGATTTGTTGGGGCCGGGGGTAGTGCGCTAAATCTGTGTGCCTGAGGCGCTCTGACGGCTTCACTGTCCGTCTGTGGCTGATTGCTCCGTCGGTTCAGAAGCCGAGCCGACTCCAGAGGGGTAGGTTTGATAGAGCAAAAGGCACGTCGGGGCGAATTCCCCTACAGCGCGCTGCGGAGCCATCCCTGTTGTTGGGTTCGGCTTCGAGGGGGCGCTTGTTGGCGTCCATTCCCAGGTTCGGCAAATCTGCCCAGTCTGGGTATCGAACGCCACATCAACACCGGCTCGCGTGAGCACGAATCTGTGTAATCCAGGGCGTGGTGCTGATACGACTCTTGGCTGCCCCGGACCACTCTTCTTTGTTTGATCGGTAGAGGTGTCGCATCCTTGAAACAGCAGAAAGAACGCTAGTGGAACAGCGATCTTCATGTACGCAATCATAGCAGAGAGGATCGGTTAGTGCGCAAAAAGTGGGTAGTGGCTGAAATGTGCGTTGAAGATTATTTCGCGTGCGTAGACATGTATTGAACGACCTCATGGATGATCCAACCTAAACCGCTCGCTGCAAGCGCCAGTATACCGCCGACGATTTTGATGGCATGAAGATCCTTCCCCATACCCTTCAGTTCCGCACCGTGCTCCTTTGAACTCTCCTTGAGGGTTTCAACGGCTTCGCTGAGCCTTCCCAATCGGTTCTGAATATCTGAGACCAATTCGACGTAACTGAGATCTCCACCGGGTGAATACGCGGATGAACTGGAGGGATAGTCCTCTGACGACGTCGTAGACGTTGGTCTTGGATGTCGCGTTGACTTGCCTGGTTCAGGCATTCGCTTTTGCCGATTGTGCGGCCAACCACTCCCAAAGGTCGGGATTCGCTCGGCCGGTATAAGCCCTTATGGGAACGATGACATGCGTTTGCGTTTCTCGGATTCCGAGTTTCACTGCCAATTCACGCCCTATCGTGACGTCTGGAGCGTTCACCGCCCATTTTCCGGATTCAATTTTAAAAGAACTCTCGGGATACTTGGATACAACTGCCGCGTCCACGGCGGCGCTGGAACCTTCCAAGGCAACAACTAAGAAAAGCGGCATCTGCACAATACGCTAGCACAAATAGGAGGCTTTGAGGGGTAGTGTGGTTCTCATGCCAGCAGTTCCGCCGGTTCCCAAACGTGGTCCGTGATGCCGGCTTCCATCGCAGGCGTGACGCGCAAGGTCTGGTGAATCCGGCAGAAATTGTAGAACGCGAACCAGAGGCAATATGCAGCCCAGAGGTTTTCCCACTTCTTGCTGAAGGCGTTCGTCAACCGCGTCATGCGGCGCATCTGCATCCGAATCGTGAGGTTCTGGCGTTCGATGTGGGACGTGCAAATCTTGGCTCGGTCAGGATCGCCCATGATCGGTTTTGGTAGGGCCTCCACAACGTCAGCCGGCGAATACCGTTGTTCGCCTTCGCGCGGGCTGGCGTAGACTTTGATGAGCTGCGCGAAGTCGCAGCGGTCGGAAAGCGTGGTGATGATCGCGGATTTGTACGGCTGGAATCCATCGGTGGTGATCTGAAATTGCTGTTTGGAAGTCGCGGCCCGCAACCCCTCAATGAAAATATCCGTGGTGGCCTGGTCGCGCCGGCCAAGGGCGAAGTTCAAAACGAGCTTGCTTTTTCGTTCTATGGCGATGAAGCAGTAGGCATCGCCAACACTATTGTTGTTCGCTTCCCAGGGGTATTTGTGGGATTCCTTTTTCTGGACGAATCCCCAGATCTCATCGCACTGGACATCTTTGACCGGAACCGCGACGATCAGGCGCCCCATGAGCCGGTTGCATTTCTCGCCAACCAGAACCAGGAGCTTCAGAATCGTGGTGTGGTGAATCCCGGTCACGCGCTCGATGGTGTTGATGGAGCATCCTTCCACCAAGAGTTTCAAAATCTGCTCGGCTTTATCGAGCGGCGTGTACATGCCCTCCAGGGGCTTCTCTTGGGGTTCCTGGAACGTCTTGGAGCACTGGCGGCACTGGTACCGCTGGTTACCCTTGCGGTCACGCCCATGGCGCTTACATTCGATCCGGCAGTTATGACAGGTCATTTTAGCTCTTGCCTTCTTACGGGCCATTGAGCCAAAATGGAAGCGGGTACCAACCCTGCCTTTGGCGCAAGCCCGAGGTTAAGCCCCACCAAGAGTTAGCGCTGCGAGTGGGGCCTGTATTGGAGTGGTGGAGGTGGCGGAAGTCGAATCCGCGCCGGATCGGTTTTAGGGACCTCCGGCAAACCTTTCACCCCCGACGAAAGCGAAAGAGCGGACAGTTAGCGCTGTCCGCTCTTAACGTTTTTGGTTTCCTTGGTGGCCCCCGTATCCTCTATTTCATGTTTGGTACTCCGGGTGCCCTTGCGGGATCTCTTTTCATGCTTTCGTATCCGATCCAGGCGTGCTTCTGTTTCCGTCGCCCACTGGTCAAGCTTCCAATACCAACTCCATGTGGACATGGCAGCGGCCCCCTCGAATCCCTGCGAAAGCCGGAAGTTTCGCTGCTTCTTGCGGCCCTCCCAGTAATCGCGCACATAGAATACGTCGGACGGCTTGACGTTGGCTTTTTCGAGCTGTTTTGACAGCCCGCTCACCACGCCCGCGAGAGCTTCTTTGGACGAGAGATTTAACGCTGCCATCAAATCCACATCGTCAATGGTCGTCCACAAGTAGATAGCGGTGATGAGTTTTGCTTGTTGCTCACCCAGGCTATTCATCAGTTCCCAGAAGGTTTCTTCGGTCCAACCGGAAACTTGTTGAGCCAAGCGATCACGAAAGTCGGGGTCGCGCTCGGAGCGCTCGAAATCGGAATCTTCGAGCATGTAGCGCAAGCGCACGGCCTCTTCGGGGGTGTCCGCTATGTATTCTTTCCCGCAGTGCATGAATCTAATCGCCATTAACTTCGCTCCGAATACCTTACAGGTATTATATAAAACCTCCAAGGTACTGTCAAGAGCAAAAGCGGGCCATTCTCTGGATTTCTTCATAGTTTTCTCCTAGGTGACGGTTAAGGTCGGATTCTGAGTGCGCCACACAGATTTAGCGCACTACCGGGCCGGGCATGCCCGGCCCCAACACCCCAGTGTAGGGGCGAGGCATGCCTCGCCCTCGCGAGCGGGTGCTTGGGAACCCCATGCTACAATCGGATGAAAATATTCCCCATTGCGAGGTTGCCTTTTCATGGCACAGGAGAATGACGTTTCCCGCCGCGATGTATTGAAAGCCGCCGGGGCCGTAACCGCGGTCGCCGCCGCCCTTCCAGCGATTCAGGGAGCCCCTTTCATCCAAAAGGTGAAGGCCGCCAACGAACAGGTGCAATACGGCATGATCGGCTGCGGCAGCCGCGGCACCTACCTGCTGAAACACTTGAAGAAGATCGACAGCGGCCGCTGCGTGGCGCTGTGCGACATCCTGCCGGAAGCCCTCGACCATGGGGTGCAAACCATCGGCGGCAATCCGAAAACGTACAAAGACTACCGCGATCTGCTGGCGCGGAAGGATATCGACGCGGTGTTCGTGATCACGCCGCTGTTCGTGCACTTCCCGCTCACTCGCGATGCCCTGCTGGCGGGCAAACACGTCTTCTGCGAAAAGTGCCTGGTCTTCAAGCCAAACGAAGTGCACGCGCTGCGCGCGCTGGCGCGGGAACATCCCAAACAGATCCTGCAAACCGGCCTGCAGCGGCGCTACAGCTACTTCTACCAGGTGGTGAAGAACATGGTGGACAAAGGCATCCTCGGGGACGTCCACCATATCCACGCGCAGTGGCATCGCAACATGATCAACCAGCCAAGCGCGTTGTGGACCATGAAGCCGGGCGGCGAGTCGAACATCGCCAACTGGCGGGTCTACCGTTCCATGTCGGGCGGCTTGCCGGCTGAGCTGACCTCGCACCAGGTGGACGTGGCCGATTGGATGTTCGGCTCCGGGCCGGAATTCGTCATGGGCCTGGGCAGCCTGGACACCCTCAAGGACGGCCGTGACGTCTACGACAACGTCCAGTTGATCTACAAGTACCCCAAAGGCCAGAAGCTCACCTACTCTTCCATCAGCACCAACCAGTTCCTGCCGTTCTTCAACGGCACGCGCGCGCAGATGGGCGAGATCATCATGGGCACCGAGGGCACCATCGAGATTACCGTCGGCTTCGACGAAGTGCCCTGCATCGCCTGGTGGTACCTGGAGCCGCCCAAAACCACGACCGTGACCACAGCGGACGCCAAGAAGAAGGAAGCCTTCGTGGCCGGCGCCACCATGGTAGCGTCGAGCGGCGCCCGCGGTCCCATTCCGATCATGACCAGCGACCTGGACTTCAGCCCGAAGGCGAGCTTTCTGGCGCGCGAAGCCAAGTTCGCGCGGCGGTGGCTCACGGCCAAGGGCGTGCTGGTGCAGGAGGAACAGGGCAACCCGGTGGATATCGAACTCGAAGGCTTCTTCCAGAGCTGCCGCGACTTGACGCCACCGCAGGCGAACCTGGAGATCGGCATGGCGGATTCCGTGGCGGTGATTCTATCCAACCTGGCGATGGATGAAGGCCGCCGCGTGTACTTCAACGAGATCGACAAGATGGGCCGCGGGGAGGAGAAGGGCGTCGGGCGGCAGACCAACTAGAGGAGAACTTCCCGGGGCTGCGCGGAGAAAGGCAAAGAGAAAGGAACGGGTTATGAAATGGAACAGCAGAATCGGCGCCATTTTTTTCATTGGCGCTCTGACGGCCGCCATCTGCGGCGCACAGCCAACGGACATCCCGAATAGCAAAGACCATCCGCTGGTCACGCGCTATCCGGGGTCGGTCATCGACGTATACTCGGTTGTCGAGTTCGACGAGTTCAACCTTCCGCTCGGCAAGCTGAAGGACGCCAAGTTCGACAAAAGCCAGCATCTGGAAGGCAAGATCACGCGGATCGGTTACGCCGTCCCGGCCGGCCGCTCGATTCTGGAGATCTACCGCAACTACGAGAGCGCCCTGCAACGCGGCGGTTTCACCACGCTGTATTCCTGCGCGAACGACGACTGCGGCTCCGGCAGCCCCAAGATCATCACGACGGGAAACGACGACTGGAGTTGGGGCGCCGGCCACCGTGCCATCTCGGCGAAGCTTGCCCGGGCCGAGGGCGACGTCTACGTGTCGATGCATATCGGCCAGTGGAGCAATCTCGCGAAGGGGTCTGCCATCATGCTCTACGTCGTCGAGATTAAGCCCATGGAGGGCGGCCTCGTCACCGTCGATGCCGCGGCGCTCGCCAGCGACATCACCCGCAGTGGCCACGCCGCCGTCTACGGCATCTACTTCGATACCGCCAAGGCCGAGGTCAAGCCCGAATCCGACGCCGCGCTCAAGGAGATCGCCAAGCTCCTCCAGCAGACGCCCGCGCTCAAACTCTTCGTCGTCGGCCACACCGATGGCGTTGGCACGCTGGCCTCGAACATGGATCTCTCCAAGCGCCGCGCCGACGCCGTCGTCGCGGCCCTGACCACGAAGTACGGTGTTGCCGCCGCGCGGCTGGTCGCTCAAGGCTGCGGCCCGCTCGCCCCGGTGGTTTCCAACGCCTCCGAGGACGGCCGCGCCAAGAACCGCCGCGTGGAACTGGTAGCGCAGTAGGCTAAGGAGCGAGTTTACTATGAAAACCATCCACCATTTGACTCTCGGCGCGGTCTTTGCCGCGACCGCATGCATAGCGCTGGCTGGGCCCCTGCCGCCGCCGCCCGCCGGCTACAAAATCGTTCAGAATCCCGGCACCGAAGCCATGAAGGCGGAGGGGACGGCCGACGGTATCGATGCGGTCAAGCCAAACGACAACTGGCCGAAGTGCTTTGGCGACCAGGACATCCATCTCAGTTACGGCTGGCAGGCCTCCTCCGGTCCAGGTGGTCCCGAGAAGTTTGTGGACTTCATGGCGAAGGGGCCGGAGGATCAGGCGACTACCATGGGCCGCACCGTGAACGAGCCCGCTGGCAAGAAGACCTACCTGGGGGGCGTGCTCACCTGGCGCAAGCTCACGACGCAGGCGGTGGGCTGCACCCACGCCCCGATCGTGACCTACAACGGCTCCTGGATGGGCGCGGTCTCGGGCAAGCTCGTCAGGGTGAGCGCCTTTCACGTGCTTGGATCGCCCGACGCCGGTCAGGCCCTGATCGACGACTACGTCACCAAGATGAAGGCCGCGCTGGGCGCGGCAAAGTAGGGCTGGCGCGAGCAGGCTTGTCAAATCGTCCATCGGCGGGCCCGACAGAGACGGTGGGATGGCAGTTCGAAGTCAACAGCGGCGCCATCGCCTTGATCCCAGGGCGTCGAGAGATCAGGCTGCCATTGTGGAGAAACTAACGTGCCGAGGTAGGGGAATGAGGGCGCTCCGCATAATTCGGCAAGACTCAGGGAGTACCACCCTAAAACAGCTAGTTAGAGTAACCCGATCATCTCAGGGGCAACCGGTGCACCCGCGTCGAGCGGGCACCTACTTTGAGGACGCATCCCTGTTCCAGCGCGCTCTCGTGGTCTCGCCAAATCGAAGCAATCA
>Ga0224534_1001432_pt1 | contig 12592 bp, 12 predicted proteins | sample 714E12024metaG_FD_172012 | JGI IMG/M metagenome (GOLD analysis project Ga0224534, IMG submission 172012) | Peat soil microbial communities from Stordalen Mire, Sweden - 717 E1 20-24 | ecosystem: Environmental > Terrestrial > Soil > Wetlands > Peat | place: Sweden: Norrbotten County, Stordalen... | reverse complement strand
TCCGCTACCTGTGTGATGAACTCACCGCCGCGGAAACCATCTTCCCGGGCACCGATCTCCGGCTGGTATACAAACTTGGGTCATCCTAAATTCCTCGACATCAGGAGTTCGGAGTCTCGGCGCGGCACGCAAGAGTGCGTGCGCCACGCAGCAAGATGAGCGCCTCAATCTCGATGGCGGCCCCTCTCTGGGTGTACCAGCACCCATCCACCCGACGCAATTCGACGGTGTCGCGTTGGGAGTCGATTGCGACCCGCATCCGTTCACTATTGGCAGCCAGCAAGACCGCTTCAACCCTGGGCCCGCTTTTGTACCGAATGATCATCCGCATTGCAATTCCACCTCCACCAGTTTGAGCTGATTATCGAGCGGAGCGTCGCGTCAATGTGGCGATCTCTTTGGTTATGGATCGGAAGTACTGGTATGCTCAGGTTCCAGGGAGGTGAGATGAATCGCCGCGAGCGCGCCTGACGTGAAAGCGTATGCCACTCAGCCGAACAAAGGAGCGCTTACGCTTACCTTGATCAACAAACGGGCCGGGCGAGCCGCCTTGACCGTGGTTACCGGCAGTCACACGCAAGCCAGCCGGGCGGCTGTCACACGGCTAAGCGGGCCCGCTATCGATGCGAAGTCGGGCATTACACTGGGTGGAGCGGAAGTCACGCCGGCGGGCACATGGAAGCCAATGAAGCCGGAAGTCCTCCAGGTGCGCAATGGACAGGTCGAAATCAAGCTGCCTGCGGCCAGCGCGTCGATCGTCGAAATCCGTTGAGAGCAAACTTTGACGGTTACGCCGCGTCAGGCATATCCATGAATTCCGATTCACGATCGCCCTGGAGGATGCTTTCCAAATGCCCAAGCAACCACCGTCTTCGCAGTGCTCTTCGGTAATCGAGAAACAGGACTGCTCCCAGGAGGAGAATCGCACATTCCAACGACATCGTTGCGCCCAGCAATGAAATCACTTGAAGTTCCATATTGGTGTACTCCGCCAGCTTTGCCTGTGCACATGAAGGGCCACCGCGGAATCCAAGCATTGCAGGGTGATAGAGAACCCGGGTGGCGTCCAGTTTTTGACACCCGGTAGTTTTTTGGCAGATGGCTCGATTAGCCTTCGAATGCCAGCAACCTGGCGGTCACGATGGCGCGCAAGTCCTCTTCCGAGAGCGCCGCCTTACGTCCCAGTCGGGGCTGCAGCGGCGACGTGGCGTCTTGATAGGAGGGCTGCTGCTGGCACTTGACGGCCGGAAAGCCGATGGCATCCGCGATGGTACAGGCTACCTTTACCAGTTGGAGGATCTCGGAATCGCCGGCATCCGGGGCGTCGTGGTGATGGGCGCAGATTTCGGAAAAGTCTTTGGGCAAACACCAGTTGCCGACCAACCACGAGCCGGCGCGGGCGTGGTCGACATGGAGCGCCTCCCGCTCAGCCTGGAGAACTTCCTGGACGCTGTTGTAGTGGCCGTTCAGGATGGGCGTCATCTCGCTGGCATAGGTTCTGAGGAAACCCAGCCGGCCGATATCGTGCATAATCCCGGCCGTATAGGCCCGATCGCCGGAGAGATCGAAAATGGCTGAGAACTCTTCGCATACCAGGGCGCAAGCCGCGCTGTGCTGCCAGCATTGATGGACCGACGGGCTTCGTGTGCCGAGAAAGCCGCGCATGGCCACGGTCACGCCCAGCGCTTGGATACGGTCCAACCCCAGCAGAGCGATGGCGTGGCTCAGGGAGTGCATCCGGGAGGGGAATCCGAACAGGGACGAATTCGCCAGGAAGAGGATGTCGGCGGCGAAGGCCGGGTCGCCCTGGATGACTCTCGATATGCGCCCCAGGTCGATGTCGGGATCCGCGGTCAAAGCCAGCACCTGGCTGGCTACCGCATTGAGTGGCGGGAGATTGCACAGCCTGACTGGTATGGTGACGACATCGGTCTGGAAGTCAATCTCGGGGGCGGTTTCGTCCGGCAGACTCGCCAACAACAACCGTTCGTCCGCGACGGTAGATGGCATAAGTGCTTTATCGGCGAGCGCGAGCCGTTCTTCGCTGCTCACTTTGGTTAAGGCAAATCGGGGAACGGAAATGCGGGCTTACGAGGCGGTTCTGGCGCCGGAGAAGCCGCCGGCCGCACCGCGGATTTTCGAGCTTCGGACCTATCACTCGCCCACGGCGCGCCAGGCCAAAGCGCTGCACGAGCGGTTTTCGAGCGCCGAATCGAGCGATGTTCCCGAGTTGATGGTCACCAGCACCACGCCCTTGCGGGCCAGTTCCTCACCGTCATAATTGCGAGCCGAACCGGAACCGCGGGTCAGGCCGCCACCGTGAACCCACACCATCACGGGGCGCCGCTCGCCGGGCGAATTCGCGGCGGTCCAGACGTTGAGGGAGAGGCAGTCCTCGCTGAGCGGCTCCGGCGGGAGGCGATACAGGGAGCCCGCCGGGTAAGGAGCCTGCATGCAAGAGGCGGAGAACTGGGCCGCGTGGCGGACGCCCTCCCATGTGGCGGCGGGTTGCGGCGAGCGGCAGCGCAGCCAAGAAGAGAGCGATCGGACGTAGACGCGGCATAGAGGTCCCCCGCCGGTTATCGTAAGATTGTCTCATGAACCGGCTTCTCGGGGTATGCGGCCTGGCGCTCACGCTGCTGTACCCGCGCGCGCACGCTCAGGTGATCGAGTATGAGTCGAACGGTCTGAAATATCAGACGCTCACGAAATCCGGCGTGACCGTCATGTTCGCCGTTCTGCCGTCCCATCTGCACGAGTACACGACCATCCAGGTCGCCGTTTCGAATGGATCCGAGGGGCCGTACGTAATCCGGCCGGAAGATTTTACGTACGTCCGCGACGCCAGCGTCACCATTCGCGCGACATCCGCGCGGACGGTGATTGCGATGTTGCAAAAAAAAGGCAGCGGCAGCGATGTCATCAAGCTGGTCGGCAGCTATGAAGCTGGGGTGTACGGAAACGTGCACCTCAGGTCGATGACGAACGGGTATGAGCAGCGGCGGCTGGCGGCACTGTCAATGGGATCGACCAAGCTCAAGGCCGCGGGTATCGCCAGCGCCATGGCGCTGGTGCAGACCAAACTGGCTCCCGGTGAGTCCACCGATGGCGCGGTCTTCTTCCCCACCGAGGGCAAGCCTTTGGGGCCCGGCCGCCTGGTGGTTCGGACCAACACCGACGTCTTTGAATTCAACGAGGAGCAATCCGGCGGTGGACACCCAGGTTCGAATTCGGAGGCGCCGGCACGGTGATGCCTTACTTCAGCGGATAGCCGCGGATCAGCTTGAAGGTGCGCGACCAGCGCGTCTTGGTGAGGAAGTGCGACACCACATCGATAATGTGATCAATGCCGATGTTGCCGTTGGTGAGGTCCTGAGTAGGGGCCTCGAATGACCAGTAGATGATCAGGGGCGTGCCCTCGATGTTCTCGCGCGGGACGAAACCCCAGTAGCGGCTGTCATCCGAGTCGTCGCGATTGTCGCCCATGGCGAAGATGGAACCCGGCGGCACTACCAAATCGCCCTCCACCACGTGGTTTTCGAGCATGTCCGCGGCTTGCGGCCGCAACGGCATGTTGGGCGGGGTGGTGGGGAAGTTGTCGCGGTACAGATCGGGGTAAGCGGCGGAGTGGACGGTATACGGCTCGCGAACGGGCTTGCCGTTGAGGATGAGCTGCTGGTTCACGAAGTGGATGTGGTCGCCGGGCACGCCGATGGCGCGCTTCACGTAATCCTCCTTGATGTTGAGGGGGTAGCGGAACACGATGATGTCACCCCGCCGCACGTCGCGATACGGCAGCGCGTGGGAAATCGCCCCCGAAGGCGCGTAGACGAGTTTATCCACCAGCACGTGATCGCCAATCAGCAGCGTTGCCACCATGGAGGCGCTCGGTATGACGAAGGCCTGCACCAGGGTGGTGGTGGCGAACAGCAATAAGATGATGGTGACCGTCCATTCCGCGATGAAGCCGCGGTGCACCTCGTGCGTAAATTCCGAAAAGCTGCCCCACCGGCTGCGCCACCGCTTCGGTTTCTGTGTGTCCACAGCAGCCATTGTAACGAAGTGGCTATAATTCTGGTTTGGCACCCCCAATCGCATTTCTCTTCCCCGGCCAGGGCTCGCAATTCGCGGGCATGGGCAAGGCGCTGGCCGGCACCGACGCCGCCGCGCGCCGTATCTTCGAGGAGGCCGACGACGCCCTCGGCTTTCCGATCTCGCGCCTTTGCTTCGAAGGCCCCGAGGACGGGCTCAAGCTCACCGCGAACACGCAGCCCGCGCTGCTCACCGTCTCCATCGCCGCTTGCGAGGTGCTCAAAGAGCGGGGCTTTACGCCCGACTACGTCGCCGGCCACAGCCTGGGGGAGTATTCGGCGCTGGTGGCGGCGGGAAGTCTGCGATTCGCGGACGCCGTGCGGCTGGTCCGCAAGCGCGGCCAGTACATGCAGGAAGCCGTGCCGCCCGGCGTGGGCGCCATGGCCGCGCTGCTCAAGCTGCCGGAAGGAAAACTGGACGGGGTCCTGGAGCAGGCCGCCCAGGGCGAGGTGGTGAGCGCCGCGAACCTGAATTCGCCGGACCAGATTGTGATCGCGGGCCATGCGGGAGCCGTGGCCCGCGCCATGGAGCTGGCCAAGGCCGCGGGCGCGCGCCGCGCCGTGCTCCTGCCCGTCAGCGCGCCGTTCCACTGCGCGCTCATGAAGCCCGCGCAGGAGCGCCTGCGAGCCGATCTCGACGCCACCGATTTCCGCGACCTCTCCCGGCCCCTGGTGAACAACTGGCAGGCGCGCGAGATTGGAACCGGCGCCGAAGCCCGCGAGGGACTCTACCAGCAGGTGCCCAAGCCGGTGCGATGGTTGGAATCGATACGCCATCTGGCGGGACAGGGCATCGGGCGCTTCGTCGAGGTGGGGGCCGACGCCGTGCTTACCGGCCTGCTGCGCGCTATCGACGGATCACTGGCGGGGCTGAAGTTTGGCGAGCCGCCCGACATGGACGCGCTCGAGGCTTCGGGGTGGATGGCCCCCAACCAGCGGTGACAAGGCACACATGGTTCTGGTAAGCTCACCATAACGGGGGCGGTGATTACGGATCTTGAAGACACAATGCGGTGTCCGCGTTGCGGCGGCCGGGACGTTCGCCCTTCCCTGCGGCGTGGATTCAGGGACTCGTTCATGGCGATGCTGAGAAGGCGCCCCTTTCGGTGCCGCGCGTGCAAGTGCCGCTTTTACAGGAGCATCCCGAAAAAACCTGGGGGGCGCCCGGCAGACAACCCGGTTGGCCGCGACGATTCCAAGGTGGTCTAGACGCGGCGCACGCGGACCCGGGCCTCGCCGAATAACACCTCAACCATGCTGAAGTGCTGGTCATAGTATTCGCTGGAATACTGCGCCATGCGCTCGGCGGAAACCACAACTTCTATGATGCCGGCCTGCACGATGGCGCGGGCGCAATCCATGCACGGCATGATTTCGACGAAAATGGTGCATCCCTCGGTGGCCGTTCCGGCGCGGGCCGCGTTGCAGATGGCGTTGCGCTCGGCATGCTCGATCCAAAGGTACTTGGCGGGCCGCACCAGCCGTTCCGGGGCGTCGTCCCGGATTCCACGCGGGAACGAGTTGTAACCGGTGGAGCGGATTTCATGGTTGGGCCCAACGATCACGCAGCCGATTTGGGTGTTGGGGTCCTTGCTGCGGCAGGAGACAACCTTGCAGATATCGAGGTAGTATTGGTCCCAGCCGGGGATGGCACGCATGGTTTCATTCTATAATGTGCGGCATGTTGCGTAAGGTTTTGATTACCCTCTTGCTCTGCGCCCTGGCGTTCGCAGCCGGCGCAGCCACGCCCACCATCGACCAGTCGCTCAGCATGAAATCGGCCAGCGGCGCGCAGATCTCGCCCGACGGCCGCTACGTCGCCTACACCGTGCAGCAGGCCAACTGGGAAGAAAATGAGTTCGCCCAGCAGATCTGGGTGGCCGTCGTCGCAAGCGGCGAACGCTACCAGCTCACCAGCGGCAAAAAGTCCAGCAACGGTCCCCGCTGGTCGCCCGACTCGCGTCGCATCGCGTTCGGGTCGGACCGTGACGGCAAGCGCCAGATCTACTTGATCGCTCCCGCCGGTGGGGAAGCTTCACAACTGACCGCGGAGGAGAACGGCGTCGGCTCGTTTGCCTGGTCGCCCGACGGAACCTCTATCGCTTTTGTCGCGACCGGCCCGGATTCGAAAGGCAAGAAGGATCGGAAGGACAAATACGGCGATTTCGAGGTGATCGGTGGAGACTACACGATGAACCACCTGTGGCTGCTCAAAGTCCCCGCCGAGATTCCCGCCGATCTGAAGCAATTGCCCAAGCCCGAGCCGCTCACCAAGGGCGACCAGTTCAGCGTGGGGGACTTCTCCTGGTCGCCGGACGGCAATCGCATCGCTTTCAGCGCGACCCGCGATCCCGATTTGGGATCGGGAGATACCGAGCAGATTTACCTGCTGGACCTCTCCGACCGGCACGTACGCAAGCTATTGGAATCCGGCGGACCCAACAGCCGCCCCAGATGGTCGCCGGACGGCAAGGAAATTGCCTACGTCACTTACAACGGACAGCCCTTTTATTACTACGCGAACAGCCGCATCGCGGTGGTCCCAGCCGATGGCGGGATGCCCCGTCTGCTGACGGAGGCTTTCGATGAGGATGCCAGCCTGATCGATTGGGGGCCTGACGGCATCTACTTCGCGGCCTTCCAGAAGACCAACGCGCACGTCTTCCGTCTCGATCCGGCCACTCGCGCCGTCCGCCGCATCAGCGCCCCGGAGCAGTTCTATCTTCCGGGCGCCTCTTTCACCAAAGACCATCGCATGCTGGCCGGGGTGGGCGCCGCGCCCAATCGCTTCGGCGAAGTGATGGTTTCCTCCGCCATCGAATTCGCTCCCCAGTACCTGACTGACATGGGCGGCCAGTGGAAGGAGTTTCAACTGGCGACGCGCGAGGTCATCGAGTGGAAATCCACCGACGGAACCACCATCGAGGGTATTCTCATGAAGCCCCCTGGCTACGATCCATCGAGGAAATACCCGTTGCTGGTGGTCATCCATGGCGGACCGACGGGAGCCGACACCGCGGTGCGAACGGCCGACCGCACCTATCCTGTCGAGCGCTTCGCCGCCAAGGGCGCGCTGATCTTGAAGCCCAACTATCGCGGATCGGCCGGCTACGGCGAGAAGTTCCGCTCTCTGAACGTGCGCAATCTCGGGCTGGGGGATTACCAGGACGTCATCTCCGGCGTGGACGCTCTCGTCGCCAAAGGCATGGTCGATAAGGACCGGGTGGCGGCCATGGGCTGGAGCCAGGGCGGCTACATTTCAGCGTTCATCACCACCTATAGCGACCGTTTCAAGGCCGTCTCGGTGGGAGCGGGTATCTCGGACTGGGCCACCTACTACGTCAACACCGACATCCATCCCTTCACGCGGCAGTACCTGAAGGCGACGCCCTGGGACGATCCGGAGATTTACCGGAAGACTTCGCCGATCACCTATGTCAATGGCGCCAAGACCCCCACGCTGATCCAGCACGGCGACCAGGATAAGCGCGTGCCACCGTCGAATGCCTTCGAACTGTACCAGGCGCTGAAGGACCGCGGCGTGCCGGCAAAGTTGATTCTCTACCGCGGTTTTGGCCATCCGATCGACAAGCCCAAGCAGCAGCGCGCCGTGATGGAACACAACTACGAATGGTTCAGCAAGTACATCTGGGGAGAGGATATCCCCACGGCGCTGCCGGCGGCGGGTGCGGTGGAACCGTAAGAGCCGATTCCGCCAGTTGCATTTCTTCTCGCTTTCAGGCAAGCTGAGAGGTTTTCCACAGTTTGCTCATGCTCGAACGCGTGCTGTACCACGATCATTGTTTTGATGGGGCGGCGTCGGCTGCCTTCTTCAGCCGCTTTATCGCGGGCGCGGTTCACCCGGATGCGGAGTTTCGTTACACGGGAATGGCGCACGGGGCGTCCCAGCCCTTCGACGCGGCGCTGTTCGACGGCGACGAGAACGCCATTGTGGATTTCAAGTACTCCAGCAATCCCCGCCTCACCTGGTGGTTCGACCACCACCAGAGCGCGTTCCTCACCCCGGAAGACGCGGAGCACTACCGGCGCGATACCAGCGGGCGCAAGCTCTATGACCCCAGCTACAAGTCGTGCACCGCGTTCATTTGCATGGTGGCCGGCGAGCGCTTTGGCTTTCACGCGCCGGACCTGGCGGACCTGGTGCACTGGTCGGTGATTATCGACGGTGCGCAGTATCCGGATGCCAGGACCGCCGTCGAGATGGGCGAGCCGGCGATGAAGCTGACGCTGGTGATCGAAGCCGCCAAAGAATCCGATATCGTGCGCAAGATCATCCGCTGGATGCAGTTCCGCCAGCTTCCGGAAATCATCGCCGAACCGGAAGTCCAGGCGCTGTTCGGGCCTCTGTACCAACGGCATCTGGATTCGATCGGGATCATCAAAAGCCGGGCGCGCCAGGAAGACGGCGTGGTTTATTTCGATCTGGCCGGCTACGAGATGGAAGGCTACAACAAGTTCATCCCGTACTACCTGTTTCCGGCTTCCACCTACACAGTGTCGGTGAGCCCATCGAGCTTCCGCACTAAGATATCGGTGGGATCGAACCCCTGGGCTCCGGCAGCGCCGGAGCACAATCTCGCCACCATTTGCGAGCGTTACGGCGGCGGCGGTCACGCGCGCGTGGGCGCCATCAGTCTGGAGCCCGGCGCACTCCAGAAGGCCCGCGCCCTGGCGGCGGAAATTGTCACCGAGCTGAAGACCTAGACTGACCCGCAAGCTGATCACATGTGCCTCTTGTGGGGCAGGCTTTCAGCCTGCGGCCCCGCTTTCCAGCGGGTCCAGCCGGCCGGGAGGCCGGCTTGCGGGCAGAATTGCCCGCCCCACAATCCACAGCGATAGCGCGGCCTTCAATACCCGTTTTCGCGCAGCTTCTCCACCGTCAGGCGGGGCTTCACATCCAGCTTGCGCAGAAGCTTCTCGACGTGCTTGGCGAGGATGTCGCACTCCAGGTTGACGCGCGCGCCGGGGCGGTAGCGGCCGAGGGTGGTGTTGCGGTGAGTGTGCGGAATGATGGCCGCCGAAAGGACGCCGCTCTCGAGCGCCGCGATGGTCAGGCTGATGCCGTCAATGGCGATGGAACCTTTGTAAACCAGAAACGGATCGAGTTCCGGCGGCACCCGAATTCGCAGCCACCAGTTGTCATCGTCCAGGGCCTCGAGCGAAAGCAACTCGCCCGTGCCGTCGACGTGGCCCTGCACGATGTGGCCGCTCAAGCGGCCGGCCGGCGAGAGCGGCCGCTCCAGGTTCACGCGCGAGCCGGTGCGCAAGTCGCCCAGGTTGGTGAGGCGCAGAGTTTCGGGCGCAAGGTCGGCGGAGAACGAATCGGGCCGCGGATCGACGGCGGTGAGGCACACGCCGTTGACCGCAAGGCTGGCGCCCTCCGTCATGTCCGTCATGACGGTGGAGCAGCGTACCTTCAGGCGCGCGCCGACGGATTCCACTTCGCCCAGTTCTTCAATAATCCCGGTGAACATCCACGTATCCTTCGACGGCGAACTCGTCCGGCGGTATCTGGTGAATGGTTACGCCCCGTATGCGAATGGCGTCCGCACGCCGGCGCCGCCCCAGGCCGCCGGCCAGCGGGAGCGCTTCCAAGCCGCCCAGAATCTTGGGTCCGTAATAGAAAAAGATGCGGTCCACCATCCCGCTCTCGAGGGCCGTCCAGTTGACCTTGCTGCCGGCCTCGATCATGAGCGAGAGATAGCGTTGCCGGCCCAGCCAGTCGATGAGGCTTCCGAGATCGGCCCGCCCGCCGGGGCCATCGAAGATCAGCACTCGGATGCCGCGGTCTTCGAGCAGCTTGCGCCGCTCGGCGGAAGAGGCCGACGTGGCCACCACCACCACATCGCCGGCGGCGCTACGCGCCATTCTCGAATCGAGCGGCAGCCGCAGTTGCGAATCCATCGCCACGCGCAGCAGCGGGCGGCCGCGCGCGAGGCCAGTGCGGTCGGTCAGCAGGCAATCGTCCGCCAGCACGGTGCCGATGCCGGTGAGAATGGCGTCGTGGTCGTGACGCAGCTCCTGCACGTGCGCGCGGGCGCGCTCGCTGGTGATCCACCCGGACCCAGAGGGTGCCCCGTCGTCGGGCGCCGAGATTTTGCCGTCCAGGGTGATGGCGGTCTTGAGGGTCACCAGCGGCCGTCCCGTGCGCATGAAGTGCAGGAACGGCTCATTCAGCTTCTCCGCTTCGGCGGCGAATGAGGCCGCCACTTCCACTTCCACGCCCGCCTCGCGCAGCCTGCGAAATCCCTGGCCCGCCACCAGGGGGTTGGGGTCCTCGATGGGCGCCACCACGCGCGCCACGCCCGCCTGAATCAGGGCGTCGACGCAGGGCGGCGTGCGCCCCTGGTGGGAGCACGGCTCCAGGTTCAGGTAGAGCCTGGCCCCGCGCGCCTTCTCACCCGCTTGCTCGAGCGCGATCGCCTCGGCATGCTGCACGCCGGCGTAGGTATGGAAGCCGCGCCCCACGATTTCGCCATCGCGCACCAGCACCGCGCCCACCAGGGGATTCGGGCTGGCCAGCGACCGTCCCTTTCGCGCCAGGTCGAGCGCTTCGCGCATGTATTCGGGGTTCATGTTTCGAACAGCGATTCGATGAACTTTTCGGGGTCGAAGGGCAGCAGGTCTTCCGCCTTCTCGCCCACCCCCACGTAGCGGATGGGCAGGTTGAGCTCGCGCGCGATGGCCACCACGATTCCGCCCTTGGCCGTGCCGTCCAGCTTGGCCAGCACGATGCCGGTCACGCCGGATGTTTCCGTGAACTTGCGGGCCTGTTCCAGCCCATTCTGCCCGGTGGTGGCGTCGAGCACCAGCAGCACCTCGTGCGGCGCGCCGGGGATCACCTTGGCGGCGGTGCGCGACATTTTCTGCAGCTCCGCCATGAGGTGCTCCTTGGTTTGCAGGCGGCCCGCGGTATCGACAATCACGTAATCCACTTTGCGCGCGCGCGCCGCCTGCACGGCGTCGAAGAGCACCGCGCTGGGATCGCTGCCGCCGCGCTGGCGGATCACTTCCGCGCCCGCGCGCTGGCCCCAGATTTCAAGCTGCTCGATGGCCGCCGCGCGAAACGTGTCGGCCGCGCAGAGCAGCACCGAGCGCCCCTCCTGGCGGAACCGCGCGGCCAGCTTGCCGATGGTGGTGGTCTTGCCCGAGCCATTCACTCCCACCACCAGGATCACCGCGGGCGGCTCGGCCACGCGCGCCGGCGCCCGCTCGCTGGCCTGGAGGATTTCGAGCAGTTGTTCGCGGATGAGGCCCTTCAGCCCGGCGGCGTCGCCCAACTGGCGGCGTGCGACGCTCTGGCGGATGCGCTCCAGGATTTCGTCGGTGGTGCGCACCCCGATATCGGCTGCGATGAGCGTGGATTCCAGCTCGTCGAGCAGCTCCGCATCGATCTCTTTCTTTCCCTGGAGGGCGTCTTCGAGCGCGGAGACCAGCCCCGCGCGCGTCTTTTCGACGCCGCTTTTCAACCTCTCCAGCAGGGATGGCTCTTGCTCGACGGAGCCGAATAGAGTCTGGATCATTTTGCTCTATTCTACCAGCGATGTAGTTGGAACTACCGCCCCAGGGGTCTTTGATTTGAGCCGGGATGCACGATACAATCACGGTGATCGTCGTCGGAAAACGCCTTTCTTAAGACCTATGCCAGTGCCATCTCCGGAGTGTATCCCAGGCGCATCGCTTCACAAGGGCCGCCGCCGCGGCTTGGCGTTGCTGCTTGCCTTTGTGGGCCTTTTCGCGCTGGATGGGCTGCTTTTCCGCACGCCATTTTATGCATCGATCCTGGAACCGGAGTCTTCCACCGGAGTCTTCGAGCTGATCCTGTGGCGGGAACAGCAGGCGCAGACACGGAACGGCGACAACCTGGTGGTCACTCTGGGCGATTCGCGCTTTGCCTATTCGCCGCGGCTGGCGAACGAACTGACCGCTCAGACCGGATATGTGTTCCGGCACGCCGGCGTGGCGGGCACCGACGTCCGATCCTGGTACTACATGCTCCGCGATTTGGATCCGACCGCCCGGCGCTATCGCGCCATTGTGTTCGGGGTGACGGATTACGACGACGAAGACGGGTTCTTCACCCCCGATGACGACATTCGCGCCTTGCATTACGTCATCGCACGGCTCCGCTGGAGCGATGCGCTCGAGTTTGCTCTATCCTTCCACAGCAGGAAGCTCCAATGGGAGGCGTTGCGCGGGGCTTCCTTGAAGGGAATCGTCTATCAGAACGATATTCTGACATTTCTTTCGCGTCCGGCGAAGCGCATTCGGTACGCGCGCGCCGCACATCGCAACTACGACCAGTGGACCTACGGCTACGTCGAGACTCCCCGCAGCCTGACGGGGCTCCAGATCGACTGGAAAACCTGGAAGGTGACGTTTCCCCCGGGGCTCGACCAGGACCAGCAGGACACGGTCAACCGCGATCTGATGCGCGAGCCGGCGCCGCAGACCGGCCGGATGGCGGCCTTCCGCCGCGC
>Ga0224534_1001431_pt1 | contig 12596 bp, 13 predicted proteins | sample 714E12024metaG_FD_172012 | JGI IMG/M metagenome (GOLD analysis project Ga0224534, IMG submission 172012) | Peat soil microbial communities from Stordalen Mire, Sweden - 717 E1 20-24 | ecosystem: Environmental > Terrestrial > Soil > Wetlands > Peat | place: Sweden: Norrbotten County, Stordalen... | reverse complement strand
GCGTGGATATCGCGGACCTGGCGGAACTGCCGGAAGATCTGCTGGGACCGCTCTCGGCGGGGACGGTGGAGCGCGCGCACCCGTTGAAATGGGCGTTCCTCGATACGGAGACCACGGGCCTCGCGGGCGGCACCGGCACCTATGCTTTTCTGGTGGGGGTGGGCGCGATCGACGCGGCGGGATTCCGCCTGCGCCAGTTCTTCATGCGCGATTACGGCGAAGAGGCGTCGCTGCTGTGGCGTCTTTCGGAGCACCTGGCGCAGTTCGACGTCCTCATCACTTATAACGGCAAGGCATACGACCAGCCGCTGCTGGAGACGCGCTACCGCATGGCGCGGGCGCCGGGGCATCCATTCGACCGCATGCAGCACCTGGACCTGCTGTTCGGCGCGCGCCGCCTATGGAAACTGCGCCTGGAAAGCTGCCGCCTGGTGGACCTGGAGAACCAGATTCTGGGGGTGGAGCGCCAGGGCGATTTGCCGGGGGAGATGATCCCGTATTGCTACTTCGAATATTTGCGCACCAAGCAGGCGTTTCGGCTGGTCCCGATCTTCCATCACAACGCGCTGGATATTCTTTCGCTGGCGTGTCTGACCGCCATCGTGCCATTCGCGTTCCGGCGGCCGGAGGACGCGGCGCTACGCCATGGCGCGGACCTGATTGGCCTGGCGCGGTGGCTGCTGCAGGCCGATCGCCAGGAAGAGGCGCTGCGGCTGTTTCGCCGCGCGGTGGAAATGGGTCTGCCGGATGCCCTGCTGTTCAAGACGCTGTGGGATATCGGCATGGTGGAGAAGCGTTTGGGCCGTGAGGACGCCGCGCTGGCCGCGGTTACGGAACTGACGGAATCGCGCAACCCGTACCGCGTGCGGGCGCTCGAAGAACTGGCCAAGCACTACGAGCACCGCGCGCGCGATTACGCGGCGGCGCTGGAAATGACGAGCAGAGCGCTGGCGATTGAGGACACGCCGGAGATGCGACGGCGGGAAGAGAGATTGAGGGGGAGAGTGGATAGGCCGCGCACGCGGCGGCTGGCGTTGTAGAGGCAGCCGGCGGGATAATGGACACTGAGAGGAGCAAGCCGGATGGTCAGTGTCGGGCCTGTGGAAGTTGACGAGATCAGCCTTGCCGAGTTGTGCGGGCGATACCAGGTGCGGGAGCTCGCGCTGTTTGGTTCGGCGGCGCGCGGGGAGGCTCGTGTGGATAGCGACATCGACTTACTGGTCGAGTTTCTCCCTCAAGCCCACATCGGCTTGATGGACTATGCCGGCCTGATGCTTGATCTATCTAAGCTACTCGGTCGCAAAGTGGACTTGGTCTCCAAGAACGGACTCAAGCCGCTGATCCGGGCGTCGGTGCTGAGCGAGATGCGGCTCCTTTATCAGGCCGCGCAAGCTGTGGCCCAACCGGTCGAGCTCCCAGACCGTGGGCGTGTCGCCGGGCTGCAACGTGTTCAGGCAACGGAATAGGGCGGGGCGTTTCGCGGTCGCCTCCGATGATCCCTTGTCTTTGAAAATCGTCTTGCACCCGGCCGCCTGAGCGCGGCCAGTTGCAGGATAGGGGATTGGTCATCAGTCGAGACGCGCGCGTATCAGTATTTCGCGCCGTCCATATAATGGGACTACAAAACGGGACGGCACAAGCCCTGTTCCTACGGGAGTCCGGTTCGCGCCCCGAAACTTACCGTCTGAGAGACGCCCGCAGGGGCAGGGAAGGGGGCCGCTGGTCCGCCAAGTTTCCGAGAACCCCACCTTGCTGGCACGAGCCCTTCTCTCCAAGTGGATTATCCCCCCGTAACACGACCCCCACGGGTACTCTGCGGCTAGTGGGTTATACGGCCGCGTCTGAGCCGCGAACTGAGCGGCCAGCTCCCCTCTGCTATGTTTCAGGGCGGTATCCGCCGAAGGGGCAAAAGTGAGTATATAATGTGGCATACAGGACGCCGAGAATGTGCGATGATCTCGTGGTCTTACAGCGATGGGCGCAGTTCGGGAGAACTCACGGCCCCCGGCGGGTATCGCAGCCCAATCGGTCTGCTGTTAAGCGGTTAATTGATGTCGCCAAACCGTACCTGCGAGAGGAAGCGACGACCCTGAGGGGTCTCCTGGAGAAGTGGTCCCGCAAATTTGGAATGCAGGACCCACTCTTGAACGATCTTGGCGCGCACCGCTGGATCGACAAGGAAACGTCATATTCCGACTGGCTCGCATGGGTGCTGGAGCACCTGGAACCGAGTGCTGTCTTCGAGGTTCTCGACGTGAAGCCGCCATTCAATCCCGAAGACGCCGGGAAATGCCAGGTGCGGCGGGAAAGTCAACTGGACGAGCGTTATATCGACCTGCTCATTTGCTTCGAAAGGGTGCCGCGTTACGCCATTGGGGTCGAGGTCAAGACTTATGACGAACAATACGCCAAACAAAAAGACTACCGGGAATCGCTCAAGGAGCTCTTTAATAATCCACCATACGTACTAATCGCAGTTCCCGGGCGCATCAACGAAGATCAACTATGTGGTTTCACGCTGCGTCCCTGGCGCAAGGTGACTTTCGCGCTTCGTAAGAAGATCGCCGAATACGCCGGGGAGAACGTGGACAATCGCATTGTAACGGCAATGATGCTCGGTTTTGTCGTTGCGGCCGAGCAGAACCTGTTGGGATTTAGCTCTGCAGCGCCCCGCCGGGTTTTGAAGAATGTGCCAACCCTGATTCCAGAGGATTTGGTCGAGTATCTGGGAGGTGACAAATGACCACGACTGCGGGCTTTCTGATCGAGGGGGCGAAAAGCTATATTGATGCATTGGTAGCCATCACGGCTTTCGAGAGTGCAGTGCGCGCTGTCTGCAAGGACGTCTACGACAAATACAAACCGCAACTTGTGAGCAGGATAGGGCTCGAAGACGCGCAGTGCGAGGATCACGAGAACAAGCAGCCAGAAAATCGGCTTGCGGAGCTTGGGGTTAGGCAGGACTCCCCGAGCGGACGTGAATCCTTCTACGTCTACCTCAAGTGGGATGGCACCAAGGATGGCGCGCCCGAAATCTCGGCAGAACTTTGTCTTGAGTTCTCCAAGAAAAGTGATCGGAATGACTATGCAAAACTACTTCGAAAACTTCCTTCCCGTCAACTCAGTGACGATTCCGGGTCTCCGTACCTTTGGTCGTCGAAGAAGCTGAGCGACCTCTCCTCGTGCGCGGAGGCACTGGACGAACTTCTGAACGAGTGGCTCGCGTGCTGGCCTGCTGGTCGGAGATTGGAGTGACGCGACGCGCGGAGGAGGGAGTCGGACTTTGGAATTAACACCTGAAGAACGGCAGCGGATCTTCGAAGAGGAAAAGATCAGGGTTGAGGCGCGCACCCAAATCGCCAAGGCACAAAAGGAACAGTTGCTCGAAGCCCGGCGCGCCATCTCGCGGAAGCCCAGGGCGAAAAGGATCATTTTGTCTTCCGGCCTCGCGGTAGCCCTTCTCACGGTTGTTGCTTGGAGGGTGAGACTTACGCTCGCCAACGATGAACTAGTCGCGATGGTGAAGCAAGCCGGACCTTATGTTGGAACTGTGATGACGGTTCCTGTCCCAAAAGTGTAGTTGACGACAAGCACTTTCGCGGCAACGAGTTGTGGCCCGGTGGCCTGCGCGAGATTTCTCCAAGGGCGGGTAATCGGGCGGCGTCCGGAAACCCAAAAGCAGCCGGAGTGCCGGCGGTTCTGGACTTCAGGGAATTGGTGCGGATCCGGGCCCGGCGCCGGAACTTCCCCGCGCGGTTGAGTGTCCAAAACCCTCCTCAGAAAGGAAGCACGACAACGAGGACGACGTTTCGGCTCTCCCCGAGCACAGACGCCGGATCTGGCGGTTGATCGCGAAACCCAGGAAGGCGCGCAACTTCAAGGATCTAAGGGGCCTCAAGTGTCGTTACACTTTTGGGATACGAGCCACTTTTAGTACCATAATCATACCTCACTATCAGGAGCAATCCATTCACACTGCAACACACTGATCCGCTCGCCATCTGACAGTTCAGCGCTCGAAAGTAGTGAATCGTGCGGCCTCGTCGTGATGAGATTCTCCTCTTGTAGCCCGCGCAAGATGGCAAAGGCATCGCCCGTTGAGCATCGGAACTGATTGCACAGTGTCGCGACCGCAGCACCGATGAAGTCTGCGCGGGGCCCCAGAGAAATCAAGTCCTGAACGGCCTGTCGCTTTTCGTGCTGACCGCGCAACACGTCGTCGGCGATTGCACCCGCGATTTACATCTGGCCTCCCGCCCCGCGTTTAGCCAAGATTCCCGCATTGGTCTCCCGGCCACCAGCGATTATACTCCCAATCGCACGGGCGACGCCGGGAAATCCTCGCTAGAGGTTGTCGGTCATGTTGATTGTTCCTTCCGTTTTTGGTTGCTGGCTCAGAGCCAGATTGGAGCCTGTTTCACGACGGCGGCAGCGCGGGACAAGCGGAGAAGTTTGCCGTTTCCCCGACCCGAATGGCTTGGCCCTTGACAGCGCGAAGCGCAGGGGCCTGATTTCAGGGCGTTCAGCGTTCGTCCCGAAACTTACCCATTCTGAAACGTCGGCGATTTATCGGGCCGTACCCTTCCCGAAAGAAGGCTTCCGAGGCGGTTCACCGGCCCGGTGCGCGGTTCACTCTTTGCCTAGCCTCGTCCTCACGCACGTAGTCCTGCCAGCCGTCCCGGAAAGCGCGCCGCAGAAATTCCGGCTGTTGTTGCTCCTGCTCCCGTTCTTCTTGTGCTAGATCCTGCATAGCACAATCCCGCTGCGCCCCTTCCAGCATTCGGTTAACACAAGCCACACGGTTGTAAAGTTCGACATTTGCCGCAGCATATCCAATCATGTAACCGGTCCGATAATCGGAAGAGTATCCATACCACCAGCGGGGGTTCTGGACCACAGTTTGATAACTACGCTCCGGTGGATGAGTGAAAGTCCATCCGCACCATGCCGCCGGAACGAAGAACAGCAATCCAAGCGCAAGCTGTTTCCTCGTAAACTTCTTCATTGGATTCCTTCTTAAAGGTCCATGGCTGAATCGTGCTTCTGGATTTCTAAGGCCGCGAGGAGAAGGCCTCCGAAAGCGATCGTGTGCCGTTGAGAATCTCGACGAGCTCGGGGTAGTTTCCACGCAAGATCTCGCGCTCAACTTCAAGCATGGGGGACAGAGCCGACCGACTGGGCAGCACGTGCGCCACGCCGACTTCATGAAACGTCTTCGGCTTGATATCGCCCGTCTCCGTCTCGACAAGAATACAGATGGAATGGCGGACTCGGATGCCGCGAAAAGAACCATCGGAGCATCGACGCACAAAGTCAATGCGCGAGCGGTCGCCGGGCTCAATCTTTTCGGTTTGCGCCGGGAAAGAGTTCATGGCCTGATTCTATCCCATCTATCTCATCTGTAGAAACAACCCGCGCCAGTGCTGTACTCCTATGCGTCGTACCGGGCGCGATACTCGCGCTCGTTGATCCAACGGCGGGCGTCAAAGTCTAGCGCTTCGCCCGTTCCGGTAGGATGGGGTCGGCCACTGCTCCATGATCCCGTCGTTGCCGCCCGAGAAAAGCGCTCAACCGGCTTGGCCGCCTGTCTCACGAAGGACCTTTTATGGAACATGGGGCGGTAGCGGACCTCGGCGTGCGCAGCACTTTCCGGTAATCCCGTTGCCTTTCCTTTCGGGGGGATCGAACTCAATATCCGGCTTCGCGTCCGTGGAGGACCGCCAGAATCACGACCTGTTTCCCGTCGTAGCGATACAGCGCGACGTAGGCCCCGTGGCCGAATTCAATCACCCACTCGCGAAACTCCGGCGGCAACTCGTCGACAGGACGGCCTATCTCCGGGTGCTTGCCGAGCGCTTTCACACCCTGCCGGACCGTCTTGACGGCGCGCTCGGCGGCATCCCGGCTCTTGGGAGCCAGGAACTTATGGAGACGGGCCACATCCAGCAGCGCCGGTGGGGACCACCTCAGACGTGGCATTTAGGGATAACAGCGTGCTTGCCCGCTTCGAGCTTGGCCAGCCAAGCGTCGGCTTCGCTGGCCGTGACGTGCAGGCCGGTCGTCTGATAGTCGGCCCATGCGGCGAGCGCGTCCTGCCGGAGCTGTTCGCGCTTCTCTTCGCGTTCCACATACTGCTCGACGGCTTCGCGCATGACCCAATGCGGCGACCGGCGCCGCGCCGAGGCGAGCCGGTGCACACGTTGCTTCAGCGCGCTATCGAGCTTCAGGCTGGTTGTCGAAAGTGTCGCCATCGCGAGTGCTCCAAGGTATTACCTGGTAGCACTATAGCACACTACGGGGGGACGATCGGCCTAGCGGGCGTCGATGAAGACTCCCGCAGGGTCGTCCTGGAGAGCCCGTCTGAAAGTATTGAGGAAGCTTTGCAGCCGGTTCATCTCCTGTAGAGCCTCCTTCCGCAAGTCCTCAAGCTGCTGGCCGGAACAGCCTGCAACGCCCTCATCGGCGGAGGAGTCGGTAAGCAACGTCGACCGTATGGCCGCGCGGCGTTCATCGAGCAAGGCGATCATCTGGCTGTCGTAATCCCGCAGGAGAATGTGCGTCCCCCGAATTGCCTGCGCGCGAGCAACGAAAGTGCTTTCCTGATTCGCCATGGACTGCGCGAGGATGCCGCAGGCCTCGGCCACGTGCTGAGTCTTGGCGTGCGAGCGCACACAATCGCACTGCGCGGCGAGTACCAGAAGACCTACAGCGAGTTGCATACACCGCGGGCTGAACATATATCCGTTTACTAGATCAGAATAGGATCTTTTGCGTGTAATGCCAGATTGCGATTGGATAGCTTACCCATCTAGGGGAAGAACCCGATTGCGCGCTAGCGGACCACCGGCGGGTCGGCTACCTGCGTTCCCAGGCCGGCGTAGGATTCTTTGACCTTGATCACTTTGTCGCCGTTGAAGGTCACGAAGGTGATCCTGCCGGGGGGCGTGCCGTAGACCCAGTCCTCCAACTCGAGGCCGTCCTTGGTTTCGCGCGATTTGTGGGCCGGACGACCGAGCGCCATGACTACCTGCTCGCGGTTCATGCCCTCGGTGACGCGCTTGTCCTTGATGGCCTGCTGTACTTCGGGCGGGAGCGTCTCGGCATAGATTTCGGTGACGGTGTGGAGGTCGAAGTCGATCACCGGCGCCAGCATCTTCTTGATCGCCGCCGCCTTGACCGGCTCGAGGGGCTGGTGAAAGAGAATCGCAATAGAAGTGCCGCCGGGGGCGTTGGAGTTGTTGCCTGAGATGGGGGTGGTGGCGCCGCCCATGCCGACTTCGACGTTCCGATACCACTTGCGGCCGCCCTTGAAGCCGCCGTTGATCTGGAGCACGATCTTGTCGTCTTCCAGTTCGATTTTGGTGATCTGGACCTGGTCGCCGATGCGGGCGGCGGGGCCGCTTTCCTTGGCGATGTCCGCCCACTGGTTCTTGTCGTATCCGGTTTTGGCGTCGAATTCGAGCGGCTTCCTGGAGCGGGGCAGGAGCACCTTCACGGTGCCATACTCGGCCATCAGCCCGCGGGTCAGCTCGATGCGGTCTTCAACGCTCAGCTTGTTGCCGGCCCAGGAAAGCGACGGCAACAGGCTCAAAATTGCGGCGGTGGCGATGGCTCGCATACGGCACTTTCCGCGGGCGGGTCGGTAAGCGGCGAGGGCTGCCGGCGAATGGGAGCCTTCCAGAGGTAAGCGAACAGCACGAACAGCACCACGGAAGCCAGCAGGCTGGCTTCCGGGCCATAGTCGCCGCCGCTCCAGAGGTTGCCGGCGGTCCACGACATCTCGTAGCCCGTCACCTTCATTCTAAGCCCGCTGACATTCACGCCGAACAGCGGCAATGTAAAGTTCCAGCCGAAGTGGAGGCCGATGGGCAGCCACAAGTCGCGGCTGCGGAGAAGAGCGTAGCCGAACAGGATGCCAAAACCGGCGGTGTTGGCGATGCCGAACCAGGTGGAGCTGGGGTTGGCCGAGTGCAGCAGGGCGAAGAGGACGCCCACCGGCAGGATGGTGGCATAGGGTCCACAGCGGGCCAGCAGGAGCTGAAAGCCATAGCCGCGGAAGAACAGCTCCTCGCCCGCGACGCCGGCGGCGAGGAGAAAGACCAGGTAGACCATGGCGCCCGCGGACGGCTGCTCGGCGGGCGTGCGCACGATGTGGGCCGCGCCTACCAGAAGCGGGGGCGCCAGCACCAGGCAGGCGGAGCCAACGCCGCCGATCAGGCCGAACAGGAGGTTGTCCGCCGAAGCCCGGTTCAGCCACAGGCCGGCGTCGCTCACGGGGCGGTCTTCGTAAATGCGCAAGGCCAGCCAGTTGGCGAACACTGCGGCCAGGAAGCCAGTCGCTATCGTGCCGGTGAGGTATCCGCCGATCCACAGCAGCAGCGGGCCGAAGAAGAAGTACGAGGTGGCGAAGTAGAGCGCCACGTAGACAGCGACCTGGATGGCGATGCGCAACGGGTCCTGGCTCGGTGTCTTCATGGCTGTTAGGCTGGCAGGCGGCACCGCCTGCCCCATTGTATTCTAATGTCCATGCGTGCATTCCTCTTTTTGGCTTGCGCAGTGGCCTTCGGTCAACCGGCGGACCTGGTGCTGCGGAACGGAAAGATCGTCACCATGAACTCCGATCGGCCGGTGGCCGAGGCCATGGCGGTGCGCGGGGACCGGATCGCGGCGCTGGGCGGCAACGCGGACGCGGCGAAATGGACGGGGCCTGGCACCAAGGTCATCGACCTGCACGGCATGCTCGCCATCCCGGGCTTCATCGAGGGGCACGGGCACTTCACGGGCGTGGGCGAGTTTCGCTTGGGGCTGGACCTGCGGGAGGCGCGCACGTGGGACGAGATCGTGGCCGAGGTGGCGCGCGCGGCAAAGCAAGCCAAGCCGGGCGAATGGATCGTGGGGCGCGGATGGCACCAATCCAAGTGGGACCACGCGCCGGAACCCAACGTGGAAGGCTTTCCGCTGCACGGCTCTCTCGACAAAGTTTCGCCCAACAACCCGGTGCTGCTGACGCATGCCAGCGGGCACGCGGCCTTCGTCAACGCCAAGGCCATGGAGGCGGCGGGCATCACGCGCGACACACGGAACCCGCGGGGCGGGGAGATTCTTAAAGACAAGCAGGGCAATCCGACCGGGCTGCTGCGCGAACAGGCCGAGGGGCTCGTCAACCGGGCTTACGGCCAGTGGCGGGCGGCTCACACCGACCTACGCAAGGTGATAAGCCTGGCCGCGGACGAGTGTCTCGCCAAAGGCATCACCACGTTCGAAGATGCGGGATCGCCGCTTCCGACGGCGGACGTGTTCCGGAGCGTGGCCGAGAACCACGAACTGCGGCTGCGCATGTGGGTGATGTTGCGGACGTCGAACCAACAACTGGAGCCTAACCTCGACCGCTACCGCACCATCGGGGCAGGCGGGAATTATCTTACCATCCGCGCCATCAAACGGCAGATGGACGGGGCGCTGGGATCGCGCGGCGCGTGGCTGCTGGCGCCGTACGCCGACCAGCCGGACAGCCGCGGGTTGAACACGGAAGATCCGGCCGATATCCGCAAGACGGCGGAACTGGCGATCCAGCACGGGTATCAGCTCTGCGTTCACGCCATCGGCGACCGGGCCAACCGCGAGACGCTGGACATCTACGAGCAGGTGTTTCGCGAGCATCCCGAAAAGAAGGACCTGCGCTGGCGGGTGGAGCACGCGCAGCACTTGAGCGCGGCCGACATTCCGCGCTTCGGGAAGCTGGGCGTGGTGGCGGCCATGCAGGGGATTCATTGCACCTCCGACGGCCCGTACGTGATCTTGCGGCTGGGGCCGGCCCGGGCCGAAGAGGGGGCCTACGTGTGGCAGAAGCTCATGCAATCGGGCGCGGTGGTGGGGAACGGAACGGACGCGCCGGTGGAAGACGTCAGCCCGCTGGCGTCGTTCTACGCATCGGTGAGCCGCAAGCTGAAGGACGGTTCGGTGTTCTACCCCGCCCAGCGCATGAGCCGCGAGGAGGCGCTGCGGTCGTACACGTGGTCGAACGCGTATGCGGCATTCGAGGAGAAGGTGAAAGGCTCGCTCGAGCCGGGCAAGCTGGCGGACATCACGGTGCTTTCGCGCGACATCATGACCGTTCCGGAAGACGAGATCGTGGCCACGGACGTGGTGTATACGATTGTGGGCGGGAAGGTGGCGTACGAGCGGTGATTGCTCGGGATACGCGCCTCCTGATATCCTTAGTGTTAACCCGATCCCTCATTTAAAACAGGAGAAAAAATGGCAGTCAAAGTTGGCATTAATGGCTTCGGCCGCATTGGCCGGAATGTGGTCCGAGCTGGTATCGACCGCAAGGATATCGAATTCGTGGCGGTGAACGATATCACCGATACGAAAACGCTGGCCCACTTGCTGAAGTACGATTCCGTGCTGGGGCCGCTCGGCGTGGACGTCACGTCGGACGCCGACAGCATTACGGTCGGCGGGAAGAAGATCAAGGTATTCGCCTGCAAGGACCCGGCGCTGCTCGACTGGACGTCGGTGGGCGCCGAGATCGTAATCGAGTCGACGGGCCGGTTCACGGACGCCAAAGAGGCCTCGAAGCATATTCGCGGGACGGTCAAGAAGGTCATCATCTCGGCCCCCGCCAAGAATGAAGACATCACCATCGTTCTGGGCGTGAACGACAACGCTTACGATCCGGCCAAGCACAATATCATTTCGAACGCGTCGTGCACCACCAACTGCCTGGCGCCGGTGGTGAAGGTGCTGTACGACAAGTTCGGCATCCAGAAGGGATCGATGACCACGATCCATAGCTACACCAACGACCAGCACGTGCTCGACTTTCCGCACAAAGACCTGCGCCGGGCCCGCGCCGCCGCAATCAACATGATCCCCACCACGACCGGCGCCGCCAAGGCGATCGGGCTGGTGATGCCGCAGTTGAAAGGCAAGCTGGATGGGTACTCCTTGCGCGTCCCGACCCCCGACGTTTCCGTGGTGGACCTGGTGGTATTGCTGGACAAGCCGACCACCGGCGAGGAAGTCAATGCCGCGATGAAGGCTGCCGCGGCGGGCGCGATGAAGGGCATCCTGGCCTACACCGAAGATCCCGTGGTGTCCACCGACATGCTGCACAACCCCAACAGTTCCATCGTGGACGGGCAGTTGACCAAGGTGCTGGACGGCAACCTGCTGAAGGTGGTGGCCTGGTACGACAACGAATGGGGCTACTCCTGCCGCGTGATCGACCTGATCGCGTTTCTGGTGAAGAAGGGTCTCTAATAAGAGGCGTTCTGCTGTAACTTTCGCCCCGGCGACAACCATCTTAGCTTGCATGAGAACATTACTATTGACTGCCCTTCTGGGCATCTTTGCGTTCGCAGCTTCGGCTGCCGACGTCACGGGGAAATGGACCGCGCAGGTTCCGGGACGAGGCGGCAACACCAACGAAACCACCTTTGTATTCAAGGTTGACGGGGCCAAGCTCACGGGCACCATGGATGGCGGCCGCGGCGGCCCCGTCGAGATCACCGACGGAAAGACCAGCGGCGACGACGTGTCCTTCGTCGTGGTGCGGAACTTCGGCGGCAACGACATGAAGATGGTGTTCAAAGGGAAGGTCTCCGGCAGCGAGATCAAGTTTTCCCGCGCCATGGAAGGCATGGACAACGCGCCTCCGCCTATCGAGTTCACAGCGAAAAAGGCGAACTAACTCCGCGTAGGAGGGAATCATTAGCAGAGTCCCGTGCTGCGCTCCTTTCTTGTCGCTGCCATCCTGCTGGGTCCCGGGTTTCTTGCCGCGGCCCAGCATAACGGTTCCGTTCGCGCCGCGGACCAGTTCATTCCCGGAGCCACGGTAACCGCCCGGCAGGGGGGCGCCAAGGTCGTAGCGTACACGGATGCAGCCGGACGTTACGCGCTGGACCTGACCCCCGGCGTCTGGGAGATCCAGATCGAGATGTTCGGGTTCCAGACCCTGCGGGGCGAAGTCACCGTAGGGGACGACGCGAGCAGCAAAGACTGGACGCTGGAGATGCCGCGGCCCGGTTCAGCGGCAACTCCGCCGGTGGCGGCGGCCAAGTCCGCGCCCCCAGCTCCAGCCGCGCCAAAACCCGCACCCGAGCCGAAGAAAGAAGCGGCGCAGCCGGCACCCAGTTCCCCTCAGCGCGCGCGGTTGGCGGGGCGCGGCGGCGTCCCGGCGCGGGCGGCGGGGAGGGGCGGCCCCGGGTTCCAGAACATGTCCGTGACGGCCACCGAAGAGGGCACGCAGGCGCTGGCGTCGGCCGCCATCGAAGCACCGTCTCCGGAATTGGGCGGCAGCGCCGACGCCGATGCGTCGTACGTGGTGAACGGCAGCATGAGCGGCGGTCTGGGAGCGGCGGCGGATGAACAGGCCAGGCGCGACCGGATGATGGAAATGATGGGGGGCCGAGGCGGGATGGGAGGTCCCGGCGGTCCTGGAATGATGGGCGGCGGCATCGGGGAGATGGCGGCAATGAGCGCCGCGACCAGCGCCGACCCGCTGGGCATGAACGGCTTCGGCGCGGCCGGTGTCTTGAACGGATTCGGCGACGGTCTGGGCGGCGCGCCGGGTATGGGCGGGGGCGGCCCTG
>Ga0224534_1001430_pt1 | contig 12606 bp, 14 predicted proteins | sample 714E12024metaG_FD_172012 | JGI IMG/M metagenome (GOLD analysis project Ga0224534, IMG submission 172012) | Peat soil microbial communities from Stordalen Mire, Sweden - 717 E1 20-24 | ecosystem: Environmental > Terrestrial > Soil > Wetlands > Peat | place: Sweden: Norrbotten County, Stordalen... | reverse complement strand
GTGACCGATGCCCCGCAGCCGGACGAGGGTACCGGGTCCGGAGCTTCGGTCGGCGGAAACCTCAGCTACGACGGACCCGGCGGCGGGCATCGTAGCGAACGGAGGCACTACCGGTGCGTCGCCGTCGGGCTGGTTGAGCCGGGCCCGTCGCCCTGGCACCGCAATCGTGCGCCGTGGGGGTTACGTGCCCAACCTTCCCGGCGACCTGGGGCTGTGTCGCCGCGTGAGCGAACGTGACGTCCCATCAGCTTCCAGACTGGCCCGGGGATGCCGGTCGTGAGCCTTTCGGAACGTAATCGAAGAACCGATGCGTCACACCGTTGGCTGTCCACTCGGAGCGCAGGCGGGTCCGACGCTCGACACGACGGAGAGCGGTCAACAGGTCACGATTGAGTTCGCGGGGATCGGTCCCTTCCCACCAGCCGTCCACTTCGAAGCCGTCAGGCGTCTTGCTGACCGTGCCGTCAACCAGCCGCCTGAGCACAGGTTCAATCGCGGTAGGGGAGTCGGAACTCACGCTGCCGACAAGATGGAAGGCGGACGTAGCCATGTCGATAGCCCACCACACAAAACGGGCACTGTCCTACTGGCCCGGCATTTGGTGGCACGCTGGCCCGCCTCACGGACGGGCGTGGTGTGACGCTCGTCCGGCACCGCTCACCGGTTCGTCGACAGCACGTCGAGCCACCGATCTGGAGCGAAGTCTCGTGACCATGGGTCGGCGTTTGCTGCGACAATCCGAGAGCGAGTGCCACCGACCGGTACTACGGCGCCTCTTCTCCCGTGCCGCGCGTGACAGGCATCTCTGCCCGACGCTTGATGCCCAGGAGCATCTTCCGTTCCATGATGAGGCTGCCTGGCTCCATGACAAAGGTTCCGAGCGCCCGCTGGAATGGAGAGGCGTCCGGTGTTCCGATCCGGTTTCGGCTGACGAGTCTGGTTCTCCCCTCGCCGTCCGGCTACAGGCAGAAGTCCCAGATCCAGTTGCCGTCCTCGGAATAGAGGACGATGGTCCGTTCGGGATCGAGGACATCGACCCGCAGTCGCGGGCCATTCGATCCAAGTTGCTCAACGTCACCGACCTTCCGGTTCTCGAACAGGTGCGTCACCACCATGTCCCGGAACGCACCTGTCTGCTCGTAGAAAGCTCCGCGCTTGCCCACCGACAACGCCTCGGGTACATCGATCTGGATGTGGTCGATGTGCTCGCGGTTCCAGATGGGCTCGAACAGCCCGTTGGCGAATCGAAACGCCGGGATGTTCTGTGCCGCCTCCTTCCCCTGGAAATGATCAATTCGAAAGACCTGGTCGTCGTCGAATGTCTCCTGGACGACCCCGTTGAGGTGGCGTGCCGTCGGTAGGTCGGTACCGAACGGCTTCTCCATGATGATCCGGGCACGGTCAGTGAGCTTCGCTTCACCAAGGGTTCGAACCACGACATCAGCCGCGTCAGGCGGGATGCTCAGATAGTGCAGCCGGTTCGGCTCGCCGCCGAGTGTCGCCTCCGAGCGCCCGACAGCTTCGGCCAGACCGGTAGCCCCGTGCGACTCGGGCACGTAGCTGATGCGCTGACGGAACCGGTGCCAGTGCTCTTCGCTGATCTCGCCCCGAACGAATTCGTCGCACGCCGACCGGGCGACCCCGTGGTACTCGTTGTCGTCGAGCTCCTCCAGCGAGGTTGCCACGATGCAGTACTCCCGACTCGTTGTCCACCGACTCGTCGAGTACGAGTCGCGCTTCGCCCCCATCGACCTCCGACACAGTGATCCCGGGAATGCCGCGGGCCCACGTCGCGTCCCGGTCCCCCTCCACCCGCGCCACCAGCCGGCGCGGACCGCTGCTGGCCACGTCGCCGATGGCGTCGATCCCCGTTGGGTCCAATCCGGCCAAGGGCTCATCCAGAACGAGCAGTTCAGGTCCGTGCACCAACGCGGCGGCAAGTTGCACCCGCTGCTGGTTCCCATGGGGGAGGGCATCCACCTTGCTGTCCGCTCTGTCTGCGACGCCGAGCCGCTCCAGCCATGTTCTTGTCGCTACCGTTGCGTCGGGCACGCTCATCCCGTGCAATCTGCCGAGGTACTCGAGCTGCTCGCCTACGAGCATGGCCGGATACAGACCTCGTTCCTCCGGCATGTACCTGAAGCGGCGGCGCTCGTTCTGGCCGACAGGGGCCCCGTTCCACCTGACAGTCCCGAAGTCCAGCTCGGTCAGTCCGAAGACGGCGCGCACCGTGGTCGTCTTGCCGGCCCCATTCGGGCCCAGGAAGCCCACCACCTGGCCGGAGGGAACGGAGAAGGAGAGATCGTCGAGGGCGGTGAGAGCCCCGTACTTGCGAGTCAGCCCATCGAGTTCCAAGGGGCCACTCACCACACCAGACTACGTGCCGCATGGCAGGTTCACGGATGCGCTCGGACTGGTCGCACGGCAGTGCGGAACCGCGGCCCTTCCGTTGGCCGGGGGCACTCCTGCACATGCCCGGGCAACGTGTCAATCTCCAGTTTGCGATGCCAACCACCGGCGCGCTGAGCATTCGACGCCCTACCGAGCCGTCGAACTCTGCATCACCGAACGTGAAGATTCCCCCATCAGAAGCAACCAGGCGATATCCGGCGCCGTCCGGCGCCGCCGGTCAGGTGCGTGCTGGCATGGTCGGAGCGAGCGCGTCGACCTCCGCCACTTCCTCGGGGGACAGCCTCCATGCACCGGCGGCGACATTCGCCCGAACCTGTTCCGCCTTTGTCGCACCGGCGATCACCGAAGCAACCACCGGCTTGGCTGCCAGCCACGCAAAAGCCAGATCCAGGAGGGTGTGCCCTCGCTCGGCAGCCCACGCGTTCAAAGCCTCGACAACGTCAAAGTTCTCATCAGAGAGCTCACCGGCCGCGCGATCACCCCACCGTTGCAGGCGCGTGCCTGGGGGTGGCGCTTCGCCCCGGGAGTACTTGCCAGTCAATAATCCACTCGCCAGAGGGAAGTACGGCAGGTAGGCGAGGCCCAGATGCCGGCATTCGGGGAGGACCTCCTGCTCGTCCTTCCGGTTGAGCAGGTTGAAGTGGTTCTGCACGCTTGCGAATCGTGATCCACCGGGGACCACAGCGGCGTCGGCCTCGCCAAGCTGTGCCGCTGAGAAATTCGAGCATCCGATCTCGCGGACCTTGCCTTCGTGGACCAGCTCGTCGAGCACACCGAGGGTGTCGGCAATGGGCGTCTCGGGATCAGGGCGATGCAGCTGATAGAGATCGATCCGGTCCGTACCGAGTCGCTGCAGACTTCGCTCGACCGCCTCACGCACGTAGCGAGGGGCGGCACCCCCGGTACCGTTCTCCCCTACGGGACTCCCGAACTTGGTAGCGACGACCACCTCGTCACGGTGCCGGCCCAGTGCTTGACCCAAACGCTCCTCGCTCTCGAGGTACGAGTCGGCCGTATCGAAGAAGTTGATTCCGGACTCGAGGGCTGCGTCGACCACCGGCGGAACCTCGTCCCCACGCATGCCGAAGCCGAAGTTGTTGGTTCCGAGGCCCACGAGGGATACTTCGAGCGTTCCGATCTGTCGCATGTCCATGATCGCAGTCTTGCCACACGCCTTCTCGATGGCAAGCCGCCGTCAAGATGCCTGGGCAACGGGTTCCGGCACTCAGCCCTTACGGCCCGGACGGTTGATTCGCCCACTCAGCCATCACAGCTGAGAACGCTGACTCGTGCCCTCAGGCTTCAGAGCTGAGCACATTGGCTTGGTGACTCAGCCGTCCATGCAGGATCTCTAGAACTTGGAGCACACAACCGCCATTCTGCGATACCAAGTTCGGACATCGTTGGTCCCGCTCTAGACCGAGGCGAACAGGTCACCGTAGCTATCGATGCGATCCAGCACCTCGGGTGCGGTGAACCGAAGCGAAGCGGGGTCACCCGACTGGTGACATCGTTCCACTTCTTCCCAGGTGACAGGGGTCGAGACCGTGGGTTCGGAGCGGGCCCGCAAAGAGTATGCCGCGACGGTCGTCTTGGCTGGATGGTTCTGACTCCAATCGATCAGCACTTTTCCACGACGATGGCCCTTGCGCATGTTGGAGACCACCAGGTCCGGAACTTCCCGCTCCAGATCCATGGCGATCTTGCGCGCATGTTCACGCGCCAGATTCCAACTCGGTCGGTCGCTCAGAGGTGAATAGAGATGCAGTCCCTTGGATCCGCTGGTTTTCGCGATGCATTCGAGGCCTTGGTCGGTCAGAATCCGAGCAACGTGGGTCGCCACACTGCAACATTCGACGATCGTCACCCCTTCGCCCGGATCGAGGTCGAACACCAGATGGTCGGGTGGACCGGGAACAGTGCTCCACATTGGTACTCGCCAAAGCGGAACATGGAACTCGACGGTGGCCAAGTTCACGGCCCAGATCAGTGTCGGTAGATCGCAAACCATGAGGTACTCGACGGCGTCGCCATCGGCAGTCGACGGCACACTGACCTTCCGCGCCCATTCAGGGGTGTGTACCGGCGCGTGCTTCTCGAAGAACGAGGGCTCGTCGACGCCGTCGGGACACCGCTTCATGGTCAGAGGCCGATCTCGAAGGTGCGGCAGCATGACCTGGGACACCTTTGTGTAGTAGTCGATCATCTGCCCTTTGGTGAAGCCGGTGGCCGGGTAGAGCACTTTCTCGAGATTGGACATGGTGAGCTCTCGGCCGCCCACGATCACTCTGTTCGACGCGGTGTGGTCAGGAACCACGGCGTACACCGTTGGCCGTATTCTCCGGTCGACAGCGTCGCAGTGTCGGATGCCGTAGACGGCCCGGTGGAATCCGGCCAATCAGCCTGATCTGATCGACCGGGTTTGGTCGGCACCACTCGGTATCCGGCTCCAGAGCAGTAGGAGCGCTTTCATCGAACGAACCGGCCAAGCGCTCAAGAGGCGTCAAGTCAGTGGACGGCGGCTCTGGCGGGATGCGGGTGAAGCCAGTCTCGTCCTTGCCCACGCAGGACAGTCTGCCTCGGCTCACCATCGCAGGTGCACCGAGCGAAGAGGCGCCAGATGTAGCTCGGTATCTGCCACGCATTGGCATCGAGGCACTGATGGCGAACTTCTGAGCGCATCGTCCTTCATCTGGTCCTGATCGTGGCCCGTAACTCCGAGCAGGAGAACGTCAGCTCGGCCCATCTGACGCACGGGCCGACTCGCAGCCCGAGGCGAGGAGCGAGGCCGCAGGCACCGCCGAGAAGCCTGCCCGATCGGGACCTTCGTCCCTGCTACCCGACAGGGGAATCCCACATAATGAAGAAGGCACCGACCTGGGGTGAACGGGACCGGTTGCTTGACCCGTATCCCCGTCGAGCGGGAACAGGCCGGCTCCCGACACGGAGGCGGAGAAGGGATGGCAGGCATGCCTGAGCGACCAGAGCGATTCGACCGGACCGAGGCCCTGCATCGGTTGCGCGACGAACAGTTCGATGTCCTCGTGGTCGGGGGGGGAATCACGGGAGCCGGGGTCGCGCTCGATGCCGCTGCCCGTGGGCTGAGTACCGCGTTGGTCGACAAAGGGGACTTCGGCTCGGGGACCTCGTCGGCGTCGTCCAAGCTCGTCCATGGGGGACTCCGCTATCTCCAGCAGTACGAGGTCGGCCTCGTGTTCGAAAGCCTCTCGGAGCGCCAGACCCTGCTGCGCAATGCGCCGCACCTGGTCCAACCGCTGGTTTTCGTGATCCCGCTGTTCGGAAAGGGTGGTGTGGTCGACAAGACCATTGCTCGGACGTACTCGCTGGGACTGTGGATGTACGACCTGTTCGGGGGCTTCCGGATCGGTCATCGTCACCAACGAGTGACCGCATCAGAGGTGCAGGGCCATCTTCCGACACTCCGGCTCGACCGGTTGGTTGCCGGGTTCCTCTACTACGACGCCCATGCCGACGACGCCCGGCTGACATTGGCCATTACTCGGACCGCCGCAGTGGACTACGGCATCGTCGCCGTCAACCACGCACCTGTCCTCGAGATCCTCAAGGACACGACCGGCCGGATCTACGGTGCACGCGTCACCCCGGAGGACTCACCCATCGGGGAGATCGAGGTTCGCTCCCGCATCGTGGTGAACGCCACCGGGGTGTGGGCGGACGAACTGAGGGACCTCGACATCCGCCATACCCACGTCATGCGGCCGGCCAAGGGGATCCACGTCGCCGTGCCCAATGCCAAGCTGCCGTGCGACGTGGCCGTGGTCCTCCCTTCGCCGTCGGACGGCCGCAATGTCTTCGTCATCCCTTGGGGCGGGATGACCTATGTGGGGACGACCGACACCGCCTACGACGGGGACCTCGACCACCCAGGCGTCGAGGCCTCTGACGTCGCTTACCTGCTCGAGGCAGTCAATGCCGCGGTGAGCAAGCCGGTGCGGCCGCAGGACATCACGGGTACCTGGTCCGGGCTGCGTCCATTGCTGGCCGGCGCGCCGGGCCGGCGGCGGCCTCCGAGTGAACGGACCGCGGATCTCTCCCGGCGCCACACGGTGTTCGAGTCGCCGTCGGGTCTCGTGACCATCACTGGGGGCAAGCTCACGACCTACCGCAAGATGGCCCAGGACACGGTGGACGCCGTTGTGCGTCAACTGGGAGGAGAGGCGCGGCGTTGCTCCACCAAGCAGCTGATGGTCCGGGGATCCAGGGGCGTTGCCACCCTCCTCCAACCGGGTACCGCCGCCCGGTACGGGGTCTCCGAGGAGGTGTTCTCCCATCTGCTCTCCCGCTACGGCGACGAAGTCGCCACCGTGCTCGATGTGATCAGTGAACGACCCGACCTGGCCGAGCGTCTGAGCCCCAGCCTGCCGTTCCTCGCCGGCGAAGCGGTCTATGCGGCCCGATACGAGATGGCCACCACCGTCGAGGATGTCCTGTCGAGACGGATGCGGGCATTGATCTTGGATGCGGACGCCGCCACCTCGGCCGCCCCCCGGGTAGCAGAGCTCCTGGCCGCCGGGTTCGGTTGGGACCAGGCGCGCATCGACAGTGAGGTTGCTCGCTTCACATCACTGGCGGCCTCCACCGTCTCCATGCTGGGTGAGACTTCGCCACCGTCAGAGCCCTCGGTTCCGGTTGTGCCATTGCCACCAGAAGGTTCACGGTGACGGGGCCGCCCGTCTCCCGCCAGCCCCCTATCGCGGTTGAGGGCAATATCGCTGAGATCGGCGACAGGTTCGCCGGGGCACGGGTCGAGTTCGACCATGCCTTGATTGCCGAGCTCCGGAGCGCCTGCGCCGTCGTCGATACGAAGCCTGAGGCGCTCGTCGCCGCCGGCCGTGACTGGTGGCCGATCTCCTTGCACTGGGCGATCGCCGGTGAGGTCGGCGGCCGTCCGTCAGCAGTGGCTCGGCCCAGCTCGATCGAGGAGGTGTGCGGCGTCCTCCGCTGCTGCAACGAACGAGGCATCCCGGTCACCGCGGCCGGCGGACGAAGCGGCGTGACCGGAGGGGCCATTCCCGTTTTCGGCGGGGTGGCACTGGACATGCGCGGCCTGGCCGGCGTCACAGCAGTAGACGAGACTTCATGCCTGGTGACGGTGCTGGCCGGCACCTATGGGCCGGAACTGGCAGACGAACTGGCCCGCGACCACGGGCTCACGCTCGGCCACTGGCCCCAGTCCATCGACATCTCGACCGTCGGCGGGTGGGTGGCGTGCCGGGCGGCCGGCCAGTACTCCACCCGCTACGGGAAGATTGAGGACATCGTGGCCGGGCTCGAGGTCGTGCTGGCCGACGGCCGGCTGGTCCGCACCGGAGGCCTGGCCGGCGCCGGACCGCGGTCGTCGACGGGGCCCGATCTGAGCCAGCTCTTCCTGGGCAGCGAGGGCGCCCTCGGGATCATCACGGCGGCCCAGCTGCGAGGACGGAGGCTGCCCCAAGCCGAGCAACGCGCGGCATTCGCCTTCCCGACCTTCGACGAGGGCCTGGGTGCGCTCCGCCGCACGCTGCAGCGTGGAGCAACGCCCGCCGTCGTACGCCTCCACGACGCCACCGAGGCTGCCCGGAGCTGGGGAGTCGATGACGGGCACCTGCTTCTCGCCCTCGATGAGGGCGACGAGTACGTCATCGACGCGGCCATGAGGGTCCTGACCGAGGAGTGCCGTGATGCGACCCGTCTCGACCCGGCCATCGTCGGGCGGTGGCTCGAGAAGCGCAACGACGTGTCCGAGCTCACCGAGGTCACCCGGCTCGGTATCGTGGCCGACACCATCGAAGTGGCCGCGACGTGGTCAGAACTGCCCGGCTTGTACCACGACGCCCTCGCCGGGCTGGCTGTCGTCCCAGGCCACCTCTTCAGCTCGGCCCACGCCTCCCACTCGTACTCCGACGGCGGCTGCCTCTACTTCACCTTCGCCGGCCAGGGAACCGGCTCCGACGACGTGGAGGCACGTGAGGAGTTCTACCGTCGCTCGTGGTCGGCTGTCATGACGGCCACCCGCCGGCACCGCGGATCGATCAGCCACCACCACGGCATCGGCCTGGTGCGCTCGGGGTACCTGGCCGATGCCCTCGGAGAGGGATTCTCGGTGCTCGAGGGCATCAAGGCGACCCTCGATCCGGTCGGCATACTCAATCCGGGGAAGCTTGGACTGAGCAACCCGTACGGGCCGTCGCCGTGGCCCGCGCCGAAGGTCCCGTCCGCGGAGGTGGAGAGAGGCGGCGATCCCACGGCGGGCGTCGGCGGGGCGCAACCATGAGTGTGCTCGTGGTCGACGTCGGCACGAGCGATGTGCGGGCCTCCGCGGTGCGCCCAGACGGTCCCATCGAGTGCATGCGGTGGCGAGTAGTGCTGGCGGTGTCCCCGGAGACCCCGGACTGTCGGAGTTCGACCAGCGGGAGATGACCGTGGCCGTGCTCGAGACGACGCGTGCCGCGCTCGAACAGGCCGGAGCGGAGTCTCGGCCACGCAGGCTGACCGCCACTACCGACCACGGGGAGTGTGGCAGGAGCGCCGGCCGGCCCACCAACCCGATAGCGGAATGGGGGAGGTCGGGTCGTCAGATTCGAAACGATGCGCTCGGGCACGGGGAGTCAGGGCCACCAGCGGTCGATTTCGTCGTAGACCTGTGGCCTGTGGGCCAACGCCACGTGTGTCACTCTCGGCAATTGGCGCACAGTCGAACCAGGGAAAAGCCCCTCGCCCGTCATCTCGCTGAGTATTCCCGACGCACTTGATGCGGTGACCAGCGCGTCGCCGAACACCCTTGCCAGCGGGTGAGCGGGGTCGGCGGTAAGGCCACCGGCAATGATCAGGTATGCGGCTCGCTTCAGCATTGCCACATGATTCGCCACCGGTCTATCACGGGCGTCGAGGTCCTGGTCCAGCCAGTCCTCATCAGTGATTGCACCGAACCTGAGATCCTTGATTCCCGCACTTCGTGCGTCGAGACCCAGGCCGACCAGGTGCGTGGCAGGAATGGGCAGCGACCACAGCGCGGCGCTGGTCAGACTCACGAACACTTCGAGTGGCGCTCCCGTGTTCGGCACCCCGATGAGCACCACTCGCCGGGTCTTCGAGGTCCATGATCGCCGAAAACGGGCGAAACCGTGCCACGGTCGCGTGGTGAACGCGTAGTGGCACGCGGACCTGACCACGAGGCCGCCCATGCTGTGGCCGATCAGTGTGATGTCGCTGACGGGAACGGGCCATGCCGCAACGAGGTAGTGGAGCAACCTGGCGAACTCGCGCCCGTTGGCAGAGATGTGCCTGCCGGTGTTGTAGCGCAACGAGACAGGTGTGACGCCGTGGTCGCGGGCGAGCAAGCTTCCGTAGGTAGTAGCGGGGTCGCCGGGGAAGCCCCACACCGATTCCGTCGACATCAACCCATGGACAAGTACGGCAATTCGGCCAGTCGCCCGGGGCAATGCCCCAGCGAGGCTGTCGCGATTGATTGAGAGGACTTCGGTTCCCGAGTGCACGGTCATGGGGATGGCCAACTTCGATCCCTGATCGGCGAGCCTGTCACCGAAGAATCCGTTGACCACTGCGAGTGCCTCGTCGCGCCGACCGGGCGCAGCGGTCAGGAGGCGCAAGAGTCGTTCGGCGCTGGCCAGGATCAAACCGCGTTCGCCTTCGGGCGTATCCTGCTGCGCATACCGATCGTCGGCCATGAGCCGAGCCTACGGCTCGGCAACAGGCCACAGTGCTCGACACCAGCGCGACTTGATACATCTCAGAAGTGACCACCCGCCTCGACCTCGAGTCATCATGCTCCCGGCCTCTGGGGCATCCAGCGCTGTTCCCGGTCGGAATCGGTTTCGGGCAGCGTCCGTGGATTGGGGGAGGTCATCGAATACGGTCCAGCAATGGCGTCTTCGCGTGATGGCCCGAATTGCCGAGGACCAGCAGCAGAGGGCAGCGGCGCGGGAGGAAGCACAGTGAAAGAAGCTGCTCACCGCGCCTGGGGATCTCAGACACGCACGTTGAGAACGCTGAACCCGGATCTCGGCCATCAAAGCTGACGCGTCCGATCGGCAGCCACGACTAATGCTTCAGCACCCTACGGTGGCGTCGGCGCGAATTCCGTGTTCAACTCGAGGAATTGATTCACGAGGGCTTCCAATCCCACCGCAAACAGTGTCCACTCCTGGTCCTCACCATCGGGACCGGTCGGACGAATCATCAGCTCGATGTTGTCGCTTGTGTGCCGTCGCAGCGAACACCCTTCCGAGTACGCGATCACCGCCATCGTGAACTCCGCCATGGTCCAGGGCTGGCGAATCCGAAGACCGAGGAATTCCATGAATCCGGTGAGGGCCTCGCACCAGAACCTGGAGACTGACGTGTAGCCGACCTTGAGCGCTGCCTTGATGCGCCGCTGCTGATCTGGTGTCGTCGTTGCGGCCGCCATGGCAATGACGCTGATCCACAATGACCAGCTCGTCGAGCCGGCGATCGCGGTGCTGCTCGCAGCTCCGCCGACCCGGCACGCCTCCTGGACGGCCCGAGCACGGGACTCCGCCGTCGAGAGGTCGAGCCCACCGATTACGATCTCGACGGCCCGGACCGTGCCCTCAGCCTCCTGTCGTCCCTCGTCCTTGGCGATGGCGACTAGCACGTCGGCCTGGAAGTCCGCCTGGTTCTCCCATAGACGCCTGATGACCGAGGCATTGGTGAGCCGCACGCCCGCCTTCTTCTCCACCCGCTCGAAGACCTTCTTGAACGTGAGGTTGCTGGAACCGGCTTCGAGTCCGTCCTCGAACAAGATCTCGCGCCCCTCTTCCAAGAGCATGGCGCGCAGTTCCTCTCGGTTCAGCCTCGCCTTGCGCCGTTCGGTCAATGGTCCGCGCTCCGTCGACCGGTCCGGGGACGATTTGCCGATGGGGCTCATGACGCAATCATGTGCCGATTTCTCACACGAGTCGAGATCTTCCCTTCGGTTGTCGGGCCGGTGGTCAAGAGCCTACGCCGAGCCGACCGGCCTCACGGAATGTGCTCGTGAGCTGGTGTCCGTCGTCTCTTTTGGTGGCCGAGCTCCAGCGTTGCGATTCGGGGTTGCAATTGTGCATTACCCAGGCCAAGATGGCTCCGACGGGCGGCGGATCCCGAGCGAGTTTTACCAGCAACAGAGATTGCCGGGCACGCTCGAGCGACTGGCTACTGGCGTGGGGTAGCCGTCGATCCAGGTCCAGTTCATGACCTGCGAGCGGGGGTCGCCTCGGACTCAGTAGGTGGGAGCACCAGCTCATGCCCTCAACCTCGACAGCTGAGAACCCTGATTGGGGAGACTCACATCCGCCAGGCAGTAGTCGCCGGTCCACCCGGTCTGTGGACGATTGTCCTCCCTCCGAGTTGGTTCCGACCGACGGCGCCGTCGTTTTCGACCGATGTGCGCTGTCGGATTCGCCCGGTCGATCGAGGCTCAAGCGCCTGAGACGAGCTCTTCTCGGGTCTCCATCGCCACGGCAGCGAGTCCGAAGGCTTCGCTCCACGCTGCCGGCGTATCGGCTGCGCGCGCCGTTGCGACGATCGCTTCCAAACCCTCTGCCTTGTGCTTCGCGTCGGCTGCCACCTGCGCCGCGACCCTCGCAACTTCTGCAACCTGCGGGGCCGCCTGGGCGGTTTGCTCAGCCGTCTGCTTCGCGTCGGCTGCCGCCTGCGCCGCGACCTTGGCCGCCTCTTCGGCTTCGTGGGCGGCCGCGACGGTTCGCTGTACTGTCTGCTTCGCGTCGGCTGCCGCCTGCGCCGCGACCTTGGCTGCCTCCTCGGCTTCCTGGGCGGCCTTGCCGGTTTGCTCGGCTGCCTGCAGGGCGCTGACTTCCGCCTCCATGGTTCGAGCCAGTTCCGACACGACGACGGCGGCTTGTGCCGCTGCCTGCCAGGCCTCGGGCGTCCCAGCCGCCCGCGCTCTTGCTACGGCCTGTTCGGTCTTTTCAGCCCAATTGCCGGTCACGTCTGCCCCCGCATGACTGGGTGGCGCTTCACGTGAATCAACCTTGCCGAGCGGGGCCCGCAGGTTGCCGCCATCGCCGCGCATGGCTGTCCAGGTCTCACCGTTGCTGACCGGCAGCTCTGGCGGGCCATGATCGGGGTTGAGGGATGTGACGGCTACTGCTGGTGGAACACCTGGTCCAGGAGTGAGCTGCCCCGAAGAAG
>Ga0224534_1001429_pt1 | contig 12611 bp, 8 predicted proteins | sample 714E12024metaG_FD_172012 | JGI IMG/M metagenome (GOLD analysis project Ga0224534, IMG submission 172012) | Peat soil microbial communities from Stordalen Mire, Sweden - 717 E1 20-24 | ecosystem: Environmental > Terrestrial > Soil > Wetlands > Peat | place: Sweden: Norrbotten County, Stordalen... | reverse complement strand
GCGCGCGGGGGCGGGAGAGGCATCGCCATTCGGGCCGATGTGTGCCAGGAGAATGAGATTCATTCGCTGGTGAAGAGCGCCGCGGACGAGCTGGGGCCGATCGATATTCTGGTGAACAACGCGGGGTCGCTGGTGGAGCGCATGAAGCTTCACGAGGTCACCGCCGAGAAGTGGGACGTCATCATGAATCTCAACCTGAAGAGTGCGATGCTGTGCTCGCAAGCCGTGGCGGCTTCCATGACGGAGCGCCGGACGGGCTCCATCATCAACGTGGTTTCGATCGCCGGGCGCAACGGCGGCGGGCCGGGCGCGGGGGCCTACGCGGCAGCCAAAGCCGGTCTGATCGCGTTCACCAAATCGATGGCCAGGGAGCTGGGGCCGTACGGCATACGCGTGAACGCGGTCTCCCCGGGAACGATCGACACGCCGTTTCACGAAGTCTTTTCGACGGCCGAGATGCTGCGGAATACCGTGGCCACGATTCCGCTCGGCCGCCTGGGAACGGCGGTGGAGTGCGCCACCGCAATCGCGTTCCTGGCATCCGAGGCCGCCAGCTTCGTGGCGGGGGAAACCATTGAGGTGAACGGCGGGCAGTTGATGCTGTAAACGAGGAGGGTCACACGTGAAAGGGTTCCGTCCGGTGGCGGCCGAGACGGGCGCGCGCTGACGTTTGGACGGGCGCCTACTGTCGCGGCACGAACTCGGGGGGCGAGATGTCGGTGTTCACGGTAACCATTTTGGGGGCCAGAACCCGGCTCACGTCCAGCGCGGCCGCACCGTGGCGCTCAATCTCGTCTTGGGCCACCGAGGGGTCGACCTGGGCAATGTTGTAGCTGATCGTGGTCGGCAGAATGCGGAAGTAATATGGTCCTTTAGAACCGATAGCCGCGGTCACGCACTTGCCTTTGGTGGCGCAGAAATTGTAGGTTCCGGGCACTGCCGCGACGTAGAAGTACGTGTTGCACGCCAAGCGCGCCAGCTCTGTCTGGTTGGCGTAGATGGTCGGTTTGAAGATCGTCAGATCATTCCTCGGGCAGACCCCGAAAAACTCCACCCACACCCCCTCGGGACCTTGACTCGATTGCGTCTGCTGGGCCGCCGGCGGGGGTTCGGACGGAGGCGGCGCCGCCGGGGCCGGATTGGAAGCGTTCAGCATGGCATTCAGAACCACCTGCGAGACGCCCTGTTCTTTCAGACGGATCAGTTCTTCCGGGCTGGTGTCGAAAGAGCTGGGCTTGTTCTGGATCGCCAACACAATGGTATTCTCCGCGAGCCCCGCTTTGACCATCTTGACGATGTCGGCATTCACAAGAGGCTTGGGCTGCGCCGCCTGCCCCCTACCGACTGCGGCGAAGACCGACAACATCGCGACCGCCGCCACGACCGCTGTAAATCGTGCTTGCACACCTCACCTCCGGGCGATGGGTACAAATCCATTCTCTACGAACGAGGGTTCCGGGGCAAGCTTCTTTACTTTGGCTGTTAGGGGCTTCCGCAACTATAATCAAACTGATGTCGAAGAACAGTTTTGGCGCGGCTGTAAAGCTGCGCGCCGGTAACCGGGAGTACGAGTACTTTCGTCTCTCTCGCCTTGAAGAAACGGGTGTGGGCAACGTTGCGCGCCTCCCCTTCTCGACCAAAATCCTGCTGGAGAATCTGCTGCGGCACGAGGACGGCCGCCGGGTTTCGACCGATGACGTGGCCTTGGTGGCGCGCGGTGAAGGCGCCAATTCCAAGGAAATCAGCTTCATGCCGGCGCGCGTGCTGCTCCAGGACTTCACCGGCGTGCCGTGCGTGGTGGACCTGGCCGCCATGCGCGACGCGCTGGCCGCCATGGGCGCCGACCCGCATCGCGCCAACCCGCTGCTACCGGCCGATCTGGTGATCGATCACTCCGTGCAGGTGGACCATTTCGGCTCTCCGGACGCCTTCGATTTGAACGCGCTGCTCGAATTCCAGCGCAACCGCGAGCGCTACATCCTGCTGCGCTGGGGACAAACCGCGTTCCGCAATTTCCGCGTGGTGCCGCCCGATACCGGCATCGTCCACCAGATCAATCTCGAGTACCTGGCGCCGGTGGTGTTCCGCTCGGAGTCGGGGCAGGCCTACCCGGATTCGGTGGTGGGCACGGATTCCCATACCACCATGATCAACGGCCTGGGCGTGCTCGGCTGGGGCGTTGGCGGCATTGAAGCCGAGGCCTGCATGCTGGGACAGCCCATTTCCATGCTGCTGCCGCCGGTGGTCGGCTTCAAGCTCCACGGCAAGCTGAAGGAAGGCTGCACCGCCACCGACCTGGTGCTGACCATCACCCAGATTCTGCGCAAGAAGGGCGTAGTGGGCAAGTTCGTCGAGTTTTATGGCGCCGGCCTGAGCGCCCTGGGCCTGGCCGACCGCGCCACGGTGGCCAACATGGCGCCCGAGTACGGCGCCACCATGGGCTTCTTCCCGGTGGACCAGGAGACGCTCGAGTACCTCAAGTTCACTAACCGCGATCCGGAATTGGTGGCGCTGGTGGAAGCCTACACCAAAGAGCAGGGCCTCTTCCGCACCGACGCCACGCCGGACCCGGTCTACTCCGACAAGCTGGAACTGGACTTGGCGGCCGTTGTGCCGTCGATGGCCGGGCCGAAGCGCCCGCAGGACCGCGTCGAGCTGCCAGACGTGAAGAAGAATTTCCACGCAGCTTTTCCCAATCTGCCGGCGCCCGCGGCCGGCACGCTGGGCAACGGCGCGGTGGCGATCGCGGCCATCACGAGCTGCACCAACACGTCCAACCCTTCGGTGATGCTGGCCGCCGGCCTGCTCGCCAAGAAAGCCGTCGAGCGTGGCTTGACGGTGAAGCCGTGGGTGAAGACCAGCCTGGCGCCGGGATCGAAGGTGGTGGCCGACTACTACCGAGAGGCCGGCCTGATGCCCTACCTCGAACAACTCAAGTTCCACCTGGTGGGGTTCGGCTGCACCACTTGCATCGGCAACAGCGGCCCGGTGCTCGAAGCGGTGGCCCAGGCCGTGCAAAAAGAGAACGTGGTGGTGGCGGGCGTGCTGAGCGGCAATCGCAACTTCGAAGGCCGCATCAACCCGCTGGTCAAGGCCAACTATCTGGCCTCTCCGCCATTGGTGGTGGCGTACGCTCTGGCGGGGACCGTGGATATCGACCTGACCACCGATCCGCTGGGCCAGGACCCCAGCGGCCAGCCGGTATACCTGCGCGACATCTGGCCCTCGAATGAAGAGGTGCGAAACGCCGTGCGCAGCGCCGTCAACCCCGGCATGTTCCAGCACGAATACGCGCACGCTTTCGATGGCGACCGGAACTGGCAGACCCTGCCCGTGCCCACCGGTGGCATCTACCACTGGGACGAGCGTTCCACCTACATCAAGAAGCCGCCCTACTTCGACCACATGGCGGACCCGAACAAGCCGCTGGCGGATTTCCACGGCATGCGGGTGCTGGCGCTGCTGGGCGATTCCGTGACCACCGACCACATTTCGCCGGCCGGCTCGATTCCCAAGGACGGCCCGGCGGGCCGCTACCTGATCGCGCAGGGAGTGGAGCCCAAGGACTTCAATTCGTTCGGCGCGCGCCGCGGCAATCACGAGGTGATGGTGCGCGGCACGCTGGCCAACATCCGGCTGCGCAACCATCTTGCGCCGGGCACGGAAGGCGGCTGGACCCTGCACCTGCCGGATGGCGGGCAAATGTTCATCTACGACGCTTCCATGAAGTATCAGGAGGAGGGCGTGCCACTCATGATCCTGGCGGGCAAGGAGTACGGCTCCGGTTCTTCGCGCGACTGGGCGGCGAAGGGGGTGGCGCTGCTGGGAGTGCGGGCGGTGATCGCCGAGAGCTTCGAGCGCATCCACCGCACCAACCTGGTGGGGATGGGCGTGCTGCCGTTGCAGTTCCGGCCGGGCGAGAACGCCACCGGGCTGGGGCTGACCGGCAAGGAGACCTTCCACATTGAAGGCGTGGCTGCGGCGCTCGATGGCGGCGGCCGCAAGGCCACGGTGCGCGCCGTGGCGGACGGCGGTGCGGAGAAGCAGTTCACCGTGGACGTTCGGGTAGATACCCCGCAGGAAGTGGAATACTACCGCAACGGCGGAATACTGCCGTATGTGCTAAGGCAGTTGGCGGCGGGGGCGTAAGCAGGGGGCGAGCCGATTGCTGCGAGTTGTCGGCGGCGTGGGGCGGACCCCGGGCGGACCCCCTGGTCCGCGGCCGACACCCCGTCGGCCTCCGCACGGCCGGATATGGCTGGTCTCGTTGGGCCAAGAGCGGGCCCCGGGGGGACCGGCGCGGACCAGGCATAGGCGCTAGAATAACGCCGTCGCCAAAACGATCTCGGATCCGGGCGTACCAGTCTCGGGCCCCTGTTTGGCTGCAACTTCCCGGAACGGCGTTTACCAGGACGTATCCTGCGGGCCGGGCGAGGTGGCAAACTTCCCCTAACCGGACTTAACCGGCCAATCTCTACCCGATCCAGTGCGGTCGCGCGGCGAGTCGGTCAAGACCACGCAGGACCATTCTGCACAACGAAAGTGCGGATAGCAAGAGGTTTTTGTGGCAACCGGCCACCGACCTCCGGGGCTCCGCCCAGACGAGGCTTCTTGGGCACTCTCGGGTAAGACAATTCGAACGAAAAGAAGAAATGAATGCCTGTCCACCGGACACTGGGCGCTCCGTCGAACGGAGCACCTCATTGAAGGATTGGCCGGTATAAAGGGACTTCGAGCGCCCCAGGTCCACTTGAGAGGTTAGCGCGTGATAGGTCCAGTGATCTACGCCGCTAAAGTGAAATCTAGAGAGGCCTCGACCTTGAATTAACAGGTCTGCATACCCCGTTCTGACCGCCCTAACCCCGGCGCCCGTAAGCTGGTGAACACTCCAATATCACATTTCGCAGGCGCTCCGCGCGCCTTCCAACTTCGAGTGCGTCCGCATCTCGATCAGTCAGACTTCGTTGCCTTTCACTTTCAATCCACGCCTCCATATCCCGGGGCCGCTTCGACATGGCCACATAGAAGGTCATCACCTCGCCCCACCAGTCATCACCTCCCAAGTAGCGCCGGAGCGCCCAATCCTGCTTCCGATTAGTCGGGTCGGCCAGATCACGCGCCGCCAAGTACTCCTGAAACGAAAGGTGAGCGAAAGTAAACGTACCGCCGTTACGGGCAATCAGCCCGTCCTGTATCATGTCGCCGACTAGCGCTTCCCACTCATCTGACAGCACAGGAGCCGTCTCATTTATCACGGCCCTAAGCGGTGTGCTTGTGCCGACGCGTGTTCTCGCCTCATGCAAAACACTCGACAATCGCATCAAAATTCGCAGCTTAATCGCCGCGCCGAAGTCGGAGTCTCGCTTCACTCCCTTTGCCATATCCCAACCGCCGCACAAAAGATCCACAAAAATACGATACAACTCCGTCTTTCCCTCAGGTAGTGTAGTCAGGTTCCGGAAAACCGCGACAACCAACGTACCCAACAGAGGAACCCGCATTAGCGGGTGAAGGACCGGCACTTTCTTAAGCTGGGCGGAGAATTCAGAAACCTTCATCGAGTCATAGTCGAGGAGGGCCGCAACTAGCTCCTGAACCTGAACCTCCGACAGCTCACTAAGACTGATACGAGGTAAACGGGTCAGCCACGGACCAAACACATGATCCCTAGCCGTCAGGACTACCTGCATATTCGCATACTTCTGCTTTCCTGAGAGGGCTAACTCGATAACCGGCCATTGACGCTCATGCGGTATTTCGTCAAGGCCATCGAGGTACAAACGGAAACGTAACTCGTCACTTCCCTGTCCACGAGCCTGGGTCATGGACAAGAGTTCCTCGTCACGCAGAAACATCTGCTCAAATGAGGTAATCTCCGACCTAGCGAGCTGGTAAAGGGGCACGTAGACTGGCATAATCCTCGACTCACCCGAAGCAAATCGCTCGCCATCGTGCAGTGCACTCCACCTGCAGTATGAGGTCTTCCCGTACCCAGCTGGCGCAGTGATCAAGAGGTCGCCGTCATACTGAACGAGCAGATCCTCTGAGAAACTGAGGATGCTGCCCTGTCTCCTAACGCGAACTGGTGAGGATGTCGGCCGTGCGGTATCCCAGACTCGGCCATGTTCCAAAAACTCGCTTGACTTCAAGGCCGCGATCGGGTTCGCATGCTCCCGTGCGGCATAGCTATTCGCGCGCTCCACTGTGCGCGAGAAGTCCGACACCACCACGTCTGCCGCCAGAACTAAGCTTTCTGCCTCGGGCAGGAAGGTGTCCGCGTTCTGCAAACGAAGAGTAACTTGGTTTTGGCCGAGCGGGCGCGCCCCCGCGGCCCGCGCGGATGCTCGGTATTCGGAGTACGCGGACTCCCAGCTCTCGGAAATGATTTGATTTAGTTGGGTCAGCGCTGCCGCCATGCGTGTGAGGGCATCCCCTTTCGGGGGAAGTTCCCACGATTCCCCAAGGGACCTAATCAGTGTAATCCTCTGATCAAGGAAGGCGTGAAACTCTTGGACAAAGGAGTGTCCAACAGGGGATCGAAGACTTCCAACGTCAAGCGGAGCGACCTTGGCCAACTCGAACCGGGGCAACTCCTTGTGGAAGCGTGGTCGGACATAGACCCTCGCGGTTCGCTTCTTGGCGTTGGCTAAGATGCTGTGCTTGAACGCCAAGTGTGAGAAGGCCGAGTCTTCCTCGAGCTTTGCCTTCAACAGGGTCAGATATCTAGTTAAAAAGCCCGACTGAAGCAGCAAAAAGCCCGGCAGGTGCGACTCGAATAGCTCAATTAGGTCTCGGCCGCAAGAAAAGACTACCTGCCCGGAGCGGTGCTCAAGCTCGCCTTTAATCGAGTTCATCGTTATTTGAGTGCAGTCGTAGGGGCTGATTACATAGACACGAGCGATGCGCTCTTCCTCCCCGTTAGAATTCAGATATGGGTGAGTGAGGCACTGCTTAACTTGGTGCAAAACGGTCATCGCTCCCTGGCTTGAGTCAACGGATCCCGATATCTTTGAATTCTTAATGACGCAGGCGCACCTTATGGGCTCTAGCAGGCCTCCTTGCGAGCGAAAGACGATATCTTTGCCGTATTCCTGGGCTCCGTGGGTAATTCGCACGTCACTCGCCGTTGGCAGGTGCAGCAACAGGTCCGCCACTGCACCGCGAAGCTCCGCCTCAGACTGGAAGGCCGTTGCGAACGTCTCGACGTCGATGCCCCGCATAGTAGATGTGATTATCTGATTATAGAATCTTTCAGGCCGCTTTGGGGGTGTATGATCACCCCGGGGAGGAAGGACGCGGGGTTGGCCGCTCAGCTGGCCTGTATCGTCGGGATCGCCTCACGCGGGTGGAGAACTGTCGACGTTGGCCGCTCGCTGTCCGGAAACGGCGTTCTACGAGATCGCTCCTGTGACGTCCGGGAAGTTGGAACCAAGCAGGGTCCCGAGAGTTGATCGCGCGCCCGAGGTCATTCTTGGGCAACGGCTAATTCTGAAGCCTATGCGCGGACCGTGGGGTCCGCCCCGCGAGTCATGCCTGATTCCCAGTGTGGCCTCCTCGGCATCGCCCGGATAGCCACGCGCGCACCTCCGCGAGCAGTGCCGGGGCATGCGGCATGGAGGAGTTTTCCCTCGCGAATGACCGTAGCCGGCAAGGACGCGGCCAGGTGCGCGCGGCCCTCGAACTGGCTCGCGGTCGAAACCAACACGTCGGCCGCGACGCCGGTGCCCCACAGCACCTGGTAGGCGAGGCGGCTTCGGCGGCGTTCCGCGGGCGCGCGGTCCGCCACTACCACCAGGATGTCGTAATCGCTGTCGGGGCCTGCGTCTCCCCTGGCGACGGAACCGAACAGGTAGACGCGCTCTGGACGGTAGGCGTCCACTAACCGGCGCACGATCTCCGTCAGGGCCGGATCGCTGGCCGATGGTGTACCGGAAACGCTGGCGTATTCGGTTGCCATAGCTTGTCCAAGACCAGTTTGCCACAATTGCCCCGGACCGGACCCGGCAGCGGGAGTCCATCAGGAAATAACCGGGCCAATCGCCGGCAACCGCTCTCTAACGTTCGCGGCTCTGAAAGCACATCGACTGGCACACTTATTTCGTGGCCTAACCGGGCGTGCCCCGCCCCTACCCCCGTTGCGCCGGCACACGCGGGTTCCGCGCCCCGGCCCAGGTCTGCTGGTGCCAGTAAGGGTAAGGCTCCGGGACGGCGCTGGCCTCATCCAGACGCGCCATCTCCCCTGCGCTTAGCTGCCAGGTAGCCGAGGCGAGATTATCCCGGAGTTGCTCCTCGGTGCGCGCACCCACGATCACCGTGTCCACGCCCGGTTTGCCGCGAACCCAATTGAGCGCCGCCTGCGCCGGCGTCACGCCGCGCCCGGCGGCGATCTCGAGCATCACGTCGACAATGCGATAGAGCCGCTCCCAGTCCACTTTGATGGGCGCCCCGAGCGCGGCCAGCCGGCCCTCGGTTGGCTGTGGCGCGTCGCGCCGGATCTTGCCCGAAAGCAGTCCGAACATCAGCGGGCTCCAGACCATCACGCCCACACCCTGGTCGAGGCCCATCGGAATCAGCTCGTATTCGGCGTCGCGGACCAGCAAAGAGTATTGGATTTGCTGGCTGACATAGCGCGCCAGGCCACTACGCTCCGAAATGGCGACCGCCTTCATCGTTTGCCACGCGGAGAAATTGGAGCAGCCAACGTAACGCACCTTGCCCTGGCGGACGAGCATATCGAAAGCCCCCAGAGTCTCCTCCATGGGCGTGAGGGAGTCCATCGAGTGCGCCTGGTACAAGTCGATGTAATCGGTGCCGAGGCGGTGGAGGCTGGCTTCGCAGGCCGCGATCAGGTGGTGGTGCGACAAGCCCAGGTCGTTCGGTCCCGCCCCCATCCGCGAGAAGGCCTTAGTGGCGATCTGCACATTCTGCCGCCGGCCCTTCAGGGTGGCGCCGAGCACTTCTTCGGCGAGCCCTTCCGAATAGATGTCGGCCGTGTCAAACAACGTGACGCCCTGGTCGATGGCAATATCGACCAGGCGGCGGGCCTGTTCCACACCGAGGGCGCCCATGGCGGCATGCCGGCCCTTGCCGCCGAACGTCATGGTTCCAAAACTGAGCGACGAGACGCTCAAGCCGCTTCTGCCGAGTAATCGCTGTTCCATGTCCCTATTATCAGTCTCGTGGCAAGTGTCTGCTCCAAGGTGCGCGCGGGCCGGCATTGCGGTTATAATCTGGACTGATGAAAGCTTTAATTCTGCTACTCGTTACCGGGTCCGTGATGCTTGCCCAAGCTCCGCCTCCGGCGCCTGCTGCGGCGCCCGCCCCCGACCTGATGAATCCGTCCACGCTGAAAGCTCAGGCGCCGGATTTGTATCGGGTGAAATTCGCCACCACCCATGGTGACTTCGTGATCGAAGTGCATCGTGCCTGGGCTCCCCTGGGAGCGGACCGCTTCTACAACCTGGTGGTCAACAACTTCTTTACCGATGCGGCCTTCTTCCGGTACGTCCCCAATTTCATCGTGCAGTTTGGCCTTCCGGCCAATCCGGCCATCGGCAGAGTCTGGCAGGCCGCCAACATTAAGGACGATCCCGTCAAGCATGGCAACACGAAGGGAACGCTGGTCTTCGCCACGGCTGGTCCCAACACGCGAACCACGCAGTTGTTCATCAACTTCGCCGACAACACGCCGCTGGACGCCCAGGGTTTCGCCGCGTTTGGACAGGTGGTTTCGGGCATGAATATTGCCGAGGGCCTGTACAGCGGTTATGGAGAAAAGCCGGATCAGGGCGCCATCACCAGTCAGGGCAAAGCCTATCTCGACAAGAATTTCCCGAAGATAGACAGCATCAAATCCGCCACCATCGAGGAAGTGCCCGCGGGCGGCAAGAAGAAGAAGTAAGGGAGCGGCGCAACGCTCGGTTGGCAGGCGGAAGCGCCTGCCCCACAGCGCTATTTGGCGCCCAGCTCCGCCTGGAGCTGGCGGTAGGCGGCCTCTTCGTAGTTGGTCTTCAGCCGCTCGCGGGCTTGGGTGCGGGGATCGCCGGGGCGCGGGCCTTCCTGTTTCAGTGCGCGGCCCAACATGACGGTGGCTTCGGCATCGTTGGGATTGCGCGCCACCGCGGCGCGGAAGCTTTCGACAGCCGCCGGGTATTGGCCCGATTGCCACAGCACGCAGCCCAGGTTGAAATGATAATCGGGGTCGGCGTCGTCGCCCTCCAGCGCTTTCCGAAAACTGGCGCCGGCGGCGGCGGAATCGTTGCGCTGGGCCTGGGCGGCGCCCAGGTTGTTGTAAACCTCGTTTAAAGGCACCGACGCCGCCACAATCTGAAAGGCCTGCTCAGCGCCCTTGAAATCGCCGCCGTAGTAGCGGCACAGGCCGAGAAAGAACTGCGCTTCCAGGTAGTGCGGGTCGGAGCGGCTGACGCGCTGGAGCCATCCCGCCGCGATCGCGTATTCTTTCTGTTCCCAAAAGGTCTTTCCCAATTGAAAGCAGGGCTGGGAGTAGTGGGCGTCCAGGCGCGCGGCCTGGGTAAAGAAACGATGACGCTGCTCGGGAGAGGCCGCCAGGAGGCCGCGCACGTAACTTTCCATGGCGTCGAGGCGCACGGGCGGACGAGCTTTGAGGAAGTCCTCTTCCGGAGGCGCGGTCTTGGGGCGCAGTTGCTCGAGCGTCTGCCAGCCCAGGCGGACCTCCATGGCGGCGAGGTCTTCGAGCGCGCCCAGTTCGCTGAAGGCCGGGCCCTGGCGCGTGCGCTGCAGATCGAGAACTCGCGCGGTGATGCGCAACGAGCTTTTCGACTGCTCCTTGCCGGCTTCGGCGGGGAGCAGTTCGAAGTAGCCGTAGACGACTGTCGAAGCGTCCAGCGACTGCCCAATCTTGATGATGGAGGCATGGGTGATCTCGGCTCCGGGACGGAGCGACAGGCGGCGGTAGGCCTCCAGCCGGTCTTCGCGGTCCAGCACCAGCAGGCCCTCGGACGAGAGCGAGTCGCCCACGGTTTCCGCTACGCTTTCGCCGATCCAATCGAGGTTCGCGGACTGGGAGTGGTTGAAGAAGGGCAGAACCAGCACCGTTTCCGCGCGGAGCGCGCCGCCGAGGAGCGCTGCGAGAACGAGAAGCCGCAACATGCGATTTCAGTTTAGCAGCGCCCATTGACAAATGCGGCTCGCGCGTGATACGTTCATTATATGAACCATTCCTCATGGAATGAGCGTGGTCATTCGCGGCCGCAGGCGAGACGCAGGCAAATCCTGGAAGCGGCGGCACGGGTCTCCGCTCGGGAGGGCTCCGAGACCACTATCGCCAAGGTGTCCGCCGAGGCCGGAGTGGCCGTCGGCAGCATCTACCTGTACTTCAAGAACAAGGAGGAGCTTCGCTTGGCGGTCGCCGAGGCGAGGGCGGAAAGGGTGCTGGCCGGGCCGGAGGCAACTGCCAGCCTGGCGGCTCCGTCCGAGGTGGAAAGGCTATCCAACCCCGAACTGCTTTTTGGGGCGGAGCTGGGGACGCTCCTGGTCGAAGAGACTTCCAGTCGCCGGAAGCGGGAGGCCGAGGCGAGGCGGCGGGAGATGCTGGAGGCGGCGGCGCGGGTCTTTGCCCGCCGGGGTTTCCACGCCGCCACCATCGCCGAAGTGGCTGCCGAAGCCGGAATAGCGGTCGGCAGCATCTACCTGTACTTCGACACGAAGGAGCAGCTCTACTTCAGCGTGGTGGACGAGAAGGCCGAGGAGTTGCTCTCTTTCCTTCACGCCGACCTGGCCCGCGCCCCGACAGCGCTCGGAAAGCTTCGCCGCCTGGTTGTCGCGGAGCTCGAGTTCTTCAGCCGCAACCGGGAGTTTCTCAAGATCTACCTCTCCACGCGTAGCGGCCTGGAGTGGACGCTCAAGGACGATCTCGGGGAGGCGGTCGGCCGCAAGTATGCGGCCTATCTCGAGATGGTCACCGCCATCATCCAGCGAGGCATCGACGAGGGGGAGTTGGGCGCCGCGCCGACAGCGGACCTGGCCTACGCCCTGGTCGGCATGGTCAACTCAGTCGTCTTCAAGTGGGGCGCGGAGGATGACCTGAAGCCGCTGGGCGCCAAGGCCGACTGGCTGGTCGAACTGTTCGTGAGGGCGGCAGGAGCCGATAGAGGGTGAGAGGATGAGCGGATCACTCCAGGATGGCGGGGCCGAGGCGCAGCCCTGCTACGTTTACGGCGTAGTTGGGGGCCAAGGCCCTCGTGAGTTCGCGGCCCGCGGGCTGGGAGGCGAGCGGGTTGACGTCCTCCAGCACGCCGAACTGGCGGCGCTGGTCAGTCCCGCTCCTGCGGCGGGTTATCCCGCCACGCGAGGGAATGTGGCCGCTCACCACCTGGTGCTCGAGGAGGCTATGCGGACGGGCGCCGTTTTGCCCATGCGCTTCGGCATAGTGGCGCCCAGCGCCCAGGCCGTTCGGGAGCTGGTTCTGCGGCCCCGGCTGGCCGAGCTTCAGGGGCTGCTGGCCCGCGTCGCGGGTAAGGTGGAACTGGGGTTGAAGGTCTACTGGCAGGAACAGGTCGTCTACCAGGAGATCGTCGCGGAGAACCGAGAACTGCGGGCTCTGCGGGATTCGCTTGTGGGCCGGCCGGCGC
>Ga0224534_1001428_pt1 | contig 12613 bp, 10 predicted proteins | sample 714E12024metaG_FD_172012 | JGI IMG/M metagenome (GOLD analysis project Ga0224534, IMG submission 172012) | Peat soil microbial communities from Stordalen Mire, Sweden - 717 E1 20-24 | ecosystem: Environmental > Terrestrial > Soil > Wetlands > Peat | place: Sweden: Norrbotten County, Stordalen... | reverse complement strand
TGACTTTCTCGAGGCGGCGCTCGCCGATGAAACCTCGCAGCGACTCGCCGGACTCACCGTGGTTGGCGACGGCGATGCCGGGATTGAAGAAGCGGGTCAGCATTTGCCCCCAACTGTTGAACGGCTCGCGCGGCTGGTCGGTGGAAGTGGAGTCGCCGGCGATGTAGATGGTGGGAATGTTGTCCGCCTTCTCGATCTCGACCTTGGAAACGGCGGGATGCTGGTTGGTGAACTCGAGGGTGAGCTTGTCGTCCCAGGCGCGCGCTTCCGAAGTCTTCTCGCGGTCCTTCAACCGGACTTCGCCGCCGGTGGAGATCCGCGGCGTGCGGACGTTGACGATGAACGTGCGGGTCTCGAACTTGCCGCGCGCCGTCCGCACCTTCTCGACCATGAGCCGGCGCAATTCGGCTTTGACGGTGGTGATGGATTCCGCCTGGCGGTCCCCGAATGTCACGGTCACCTTGTAGTTGCCCTCTTCGGGCACCTTGACCGAGAAGTAGAAGGGCGGCGCTGTGACGCTGGAGCCTGGCTCGAACCCATAGCCGAGCTCATCGGTGTACGTGGTGGCGGGAAGAACCTCGGTATAGCCGGGCGCGGGCTTTTCCGAGCTGAAATCGAATTTGAAAGTGGTCGCGGGGGTCTGCGCCCCAGCGGCCGCGGCCAGAGCGAGCCACAGGGGTGCAACGGTTCTCATCATGTGTCAATTCTACTCGACGTGGAACCAGTCGAAATCGGCGTAACCGTTTTCGGAGGTCGGACCGGATCGAACCGCGAACAAACCCACTTTGGCGCCAATCCACCGGCCGGGGCGCGCTGTAAAGGATTCGCCGGCGGGCGTGAAATTCGTTCCGTCCGTGCTGTAACTGAACAGGCAGAGCGCCTGGTCCGACACCTTCACGCGCAGATACAAGGTGGCGCCTTTCACCGGGGCCGGCGCGCTTTCCTTCTCCGCAGCGCCCCGGTCGGCATTCCTGCAAATCGTTTGTGAAACCACCAGGCCCTCCGGCTTCCTGGTCACCGACAGATAAGCGTAGTCGGTTCCCATCACGATCAGCCCGGTCTTCTCGCCGTCGGTGCGGGCGGTGAACGCTACCTTGGCGGTAGCTGTGAAACGGGGGGCGGGGAACTTCTGCAACAAGAGATTCGGCACATCCCAGAAGTTCTTGGAACCTTCCGGCAGGGGAATGCAAAACAGGCGAATCAAACCCAATCCGCCAGCCGGGAACACCCAGCCCGGCTTGGGATTGGCGGCCCATTGCCATTCGAGACCAAGCTGGCTGCCGTTGAACTCATCCGTATCGGCGGGAGTCATCACGGGGTAGGTTTTGCCCACGTTCGGCTTCCTGTAAGTCAGCACCGGTTCGCCATTGGCGCCCATGACGGGCCAGTCATCGACCCACTTCATCGGCTCGAGATGCACGATGCGGCCGTAAGCGCCCTTGTCCTGAAAATGGATGAACCAGGACTCGCCGGCGGGAGTATCGACCCACGCGCCCTGGTGCGGTCCGTTGATCGGCGTGTGGCCCTGGGCCAGCACGATCTTCCGCTCGTAAGGGCCATAGACGTTCTTCGAGCGAAGAGCCAGTTGCCAGCCGGGGGCCACCCCGCCGGCCGGCGCGAAAATGTAGTAGTAACCGTTGCGCTTGTAGAATTTCGGACCTTCCACGGTAGGGTCTTCGGCGTGACCGTCATAGACCAATGCGCCGCCGTCGAGCAACTTCGTGCCGTCGGGGCTCATGCGGCTGACAATCAACATGCTCCTCATGGCGGAACGGCTGCCGGCCAGGGCATTCACCAGGTATGCTTTGCCATCGTCGTCCCATAAGGGGCATGGGTCGATCCAGCCTTTGGCATCCTTGACCAGTACGGGCGCGCTCCAGGGACCGGCCGGGTTCTTGGATTTGACCACGTAGATGCCGTAATCGGGATCGGGGTAGTAGATGTAGAACTCGCCGTTGCGATAGCGGATGGCAGGCGCCCACGCGCCGTTGCCGTGCTGCGGCTTGCTGAAGACGTCGAGCGGCGGTTGGGCGGCGTAAACGTGCCCGATCAGTTCCCAGTTCACCAGGTCCTTGGAGTGGAGAATGGGCAAGCCGGGCGCGCATTCGAAACTGGACGCCGTCAGATAGAAGTCATTGCCCACACGGACCACGTCCGGGTCGGAGTAGTCGGCGTGCAGGATGGGATTCTTGTAGGTGCCATCGCCGTTGTCGGCTACCCAGACTTTGGAGATACTCGTGGCGCCAGACCACGAAAGAAGCGCAGCGGCCAGAAGACAGAGGCCGGCTCGCGTGACGGGGGCTACGGGTTTCATAGGCGCGCCAAGAATCCTATTATGCCTGGGCCGACGGGCAAAGTGACGGAACAAAGCCAATTTCACCGCGGAGACGCCGAGACGCTGAGAAAGACAAAAGACGGAGAAGAGGTTGGAGGGATAAGGACTCGTGTGGGGATTGGGGCTGTATGCTGCTGGGCGGGGATTAGAGAGCGCAGAGACAGCGGAGATAAAGGACACTACGGGTGAGAGGATCGGACTTGAGTCGGGAATCGTGGCGGCGGCCGGGGCTCTCGGACTTGTCGCCGTGCGTGTCCGGCCGCCAATGGTTTGAGCCGCATCTTCGACGATCTTGGCAGGCTGAATGGCCTGCATAATGCCGATTCGATGCTTGACTCTCTGATATCCGATGGGACGGCAATCATAGCTATCCGCACTCCACCGGGTGTGATAGGACCAGTCCTAAGATCTCCCCGCCGGCGTCCGCCTTTATATGCGGCTCAGCCGTGCGAGCCTTACCAAGCGCCCTACGGGAAGTTCAGTACCACCTTAGTTGCAACGCTTGCTGGCCAGCAAGAAAACCGTTGGGCCTGCGCTATGGCGGCGCAAGCCTCTTTCCAATTTCAGGGTAGCAGACGCATGTCAAGCGAGAGGGGGGCAAGGGGGGATCAAACGGCTGTAAGTGACTGAAAGGAACGGGGAAAAATATTTCTACTTTTTGTGTGACCGGTTACCGGAAGAAACGCGGCGCGCATGGAGTATACTTTTTGAGAGCGGGCACCAGTGAAGCGAAAAACGCCAGAATCGTCCACGCCAAAGGCCACCCGGGGGGAACGCCAATTCTACGCCGAGGCGGCATACGCCGACAGCATCTTTCGAGAGGCGCTGGGCGACAGCGCAGGCTCCATCGCGGCACTGAAACGTTCGCTGGAGGCGATGCCGACTTACGCACCGGCCATTCTTAGCATGGGTTCAGTCGAGTATCAAGCCGGGAGAATTGCCGAAGGGCGTGAGCTGTTCCAATCGTTGTTGTCGTTGCCGAAGAACACGACGGACATCTGCGAGATCATCGATGAGGCCGGTACGTTTCTCACCCGGATCAAGGCGTATGAGGACGGAATGGCGCTGTACCGAATGGCTGTGAAGAGATACCCTGACGTTGCGGCGCTATGGCAGGGTCTCGGCTACTGCGCCAGTAATGCAGGCTTGCACGAAGAGGCGGTACCCGCGAACCAGCGGGCATTGGAGCTGAAACCGGAGGATCAGAAGTTGGTCAACGACCTCGGGTGGACGCTCTTCCAGGCAGGCCGCCTCGTGCAGGCCAGGGAGACCCTGGAGCGAGCCGTCTCGATGGATCCGAGCGATGCGTTGGCGAGAGAGAATCTGCGTTTTTGCATGCGGAAGATCGCACGGAGGAAGATTGGCAAAGCTGGGAAGTCATAAGCGGCCCGCCGTGGTCCGCGTACGGTCCGTTGAAAGAGCGGAAGCCATCGTTGCTCTTTGTAACGAACACGGTTGGCAGGTGATCGTGGGCGTTGAAGAGGACCAACCCGAGGATACGTCGGAGGTCGAATGGCTGCTCGGCAGAGTGAGCGACGTTGCGAAGGATGCCGGCAAGCCCCACGCGCCCGCGAGAATCGGCGGCAACGACTACTGTCCGTGCCGCAGCGGCAAGAAGTTCAAGAACTGCTGTGGCGCGGCCGGTTCGCCTTCGGGATCGTGAGCTCCACGACCTGTGCCGGCCGAAGGTTGTCGGGGGGGCGCAGGAGATCACGCAAACCATCGGAGGGGATATTCACAACAGAAACGTTGTAAAACAAAACTGTTGTGCGGGTATTGTGTTGTGCAGATCTTGTCGGCATTCCTAGGAATGTGGGCCGGAGAGGGGCTACAGTCGCATCTCGATGACAAGCGCGCTGAGGGAGGCGGCGTGACCATCTAGTTCGACGCCGGCCGAGGCGTTTTCCTCAACCCAGGCGGCTCGTTGCACCTCGACAGCACAGCGGCACGGAATCTGCGATACTTCCGGGTGGTACCGGCGACGATGGCGCGCGTCTTTTTGAGTCACAGCAGCAAGGACAAGCCGTTTGTGCGGGAGTTGCACCGGCGGCTGCGCCGCGACGGTCTCGTTTGCTTCTTCGACGAGGAGTCCATCGAGTGGGGCGCCAACTTCGTTGTCAGCCTGGAGCGGGGAATCGACGAGTGCGAATACTTTGTGGCGGTGCTGTCGCCGGAGTTCGTGCAATCCAAGTGGGTGGAGCTAGAGCGCACATCGGCCATGACGGACGATCCGGCGGGGCTGGAGCGTAAGATGCGGCCGCTGCTGCTGCGCCCTTGCGAAGTCCCTAGATTCCTCAAGCCAATCCAACTCATCGATGTGTCCAGTGCGGCCCTCTTCGAAGAGAATTACCCGAGGATTTGCGGGGGCTTGGGCGGCACCGTCCGCCCCGATCCGGAGGCACCGACGGACCGCGGCGCCCTGCCTCCAGTGACTCCGCTGCCGCCACTCTATCGAATGCCGTACCGCTCGCTGGGCGACAAGTTCGTAGGACGCGTGGAGCCGCTGTGGCGGGTCTACGATCAGCTTGCGCAAGGGAAGACCAGCATCGTCGCGGGCGTGGGCGTCGTGTGCGGCGCCGGGGGGTTGGGCAAGACACAGCTTGCGGTCGAATACGTCCACCGGTTCAATTGCCATTACCCTGGAGGAGTCTTCTGGGTGGAAGCGGATCAGGGGATCGCCAGACTCATTGACGTGCTTTCCCGCTCGGCACGGGTCGAGGTGGACGGCAAGCGCCCCGCGGCGGATCAGTTGGAAGGGATCTGGACCGAACTGAACCGGCGAGCGGCGATCCTGGTGGTTTTGGACAACTTCCCCGAACGAGAGCCGCTGGAACCGTGGCTGCCACCGGGCGGCAGCATTCACGTGGTGGTGACCACCCGGCGCCGGGATCTGACCCGGCATCCACAGGTATCCCTGCCGCTGCTGACCGTAGAGGAAGGGTTGGCCCTGCTGAACTCCGGCAACCGCCGTTTAGGGCGGGAAGCTGCGGCCCTGGTAGAGGACGTTGGCGGGCTCCCGCTGGCCCTGGAGCTACTGCGGAGTTATCTGGACCGGCGCACGGATGTCAGCGTCGCCGGCTTGCGCCAGACGATGGCGGAAGCCGGCGAGATGGCGTTGCTCGGAGAGTTCGCCACGGAGTACCGCGATGAGCTTCCCACCCGCCACGAGCGCGATGTTGCAGCCACGTTCCAAGTAAGCTGGCAGCTTGCATGTGAGGACGGCAAACAAGTGTTGCGGGTGATGTCTCAGTTAGCTCCCGCGTGGGTTCCGCTGCGCCTGTTGCGGGCGGTCCTAGGCTGGCAGGAGTCGCCCGGCGCGAGGGACCGCCTGGCGAAGGCAACAGCCGATTTATGGGAGCTCTCGCTGGTTGATCGCAGCGAAACCGGCGATCCCTCGGCGCATCGGCTGATTTTGGGGTTTGTTCGGCACCTTCCGGAGAGCGACTCGCTCCGGCTACAGACGATAGCCGCGGTTGAGAAGGAAATGGATCGAGCCTTTGACGATCAGGATACAGCGTCTTTCCGGGAATTGGAAGCTGCCGTGCCTCATGCGGAGTGGCTGGTCATGCGTGAGAGCATGGCCTCCGAGAGCGCGATCAGGATCGCGACGGCATTGGGCCGACACCACAAAACTCTGGGCCGTTATCTGCTGGCGAAGTCTTTCTCGCGCGATGCGCTCAGTCGCAGTGAGCGCACCTTTGCGCCGGGTCATACGTCCATCGCCACGAGCCAATCCAACCTGGCGACGGTGCTGCTGGATCTGGGGGATCTGCAGGAGGCGCGCGATCTGCTCCGCAAGGCGCTGGCGTCGGACGAGGTGAGCTATGCGCCGGGCCACCCGTACATCGCCATGAGGCAATCCAACCTGGCGCTGGTGCTGAGGGATCTGGGGGAACTGCAGGAGGCGCGCGATCTGCTGCGCAAGGCGCTGGTGTCGAACGACGCCCGCTATGCGCCGGGCCATCCGTACATCGCCATGAGTCAATCGAACTTGGCGTCGGTGCTGAGGGATCTGGGGGAACTGCAGGAGGCGCGCGATCTGACGCGCAAGGCGCTGGCATCGGACGAGGCCCGCTATGCGCCGGGCCATCCGTCCATCGCCAAGAGGCAATCCAACCTAGCGGTAGTGCTGAAGAGTCTGGGGGAACTGCAGGAGGCGCGCGACCTGCTGCGCAAGGCGCTGGCGTCGGACAAGGTCAGGTATGCACCGGACCATCCATTGATCGCTGCGAGGCAATTCAACTTGGCGCTGGTGCTGAAGGACCTGGGGGAACTGGACGAGGCGCGCGACCTGCTCCAGCAGGCCTACGCGAGCGCGCTCTCCCGGTTGGGATCCAACCATTTGTTAACGCGGAACATTCGAGCAAGCCTGAAGGGATTGGAAGGCAAGTAGAGCAGCGGTGATTGAGCGTCCAGGCGCGGGGACCCAATCGGGTGCTCCCGGCCTGGACGAAACAACCCCTGGTGCAGGCCGCCCCGCTACGCGAGCGGGGTCCAACTTAACCCAGCACTTTCCAAAGAAGAAACAGCATCCCGGCGGCAAAACCCGCGCCGGCTTGATACTCTTGGTTCCTTAGATAGAGGGCGGTCTGAAAACGATTCGGGTTTCTTGTGGGGGCCGGTGTGAGACGGGGCCAGAGGGCGGGTACCTGGCGGGCATAGGGGGCGTACTCCGGAAACAGGTTTCGCAGGTGCTGCTCTTCCAGTTGGATCACGGGCAGATAGACCAGTAAGAAGACAGCTATAAAGAGGATACCGAGACCGATGTTGCGGGAGGCGACCACCAAACCGGCGGCTACCAGCAGGGTGCCGAGATAGAGCGGGTTGCGGGTATGGGCATACGGGCCACCGGTTGCCAATTGCTGGTTCTTGGCCAGACAGCCTGCGGCCCAGGCGCGTAGCGCGAGTCCTAGCAGCCCGAACGGCAGGCCCAGGGCGAGCGAATGGGACGTGGGACGGGAGAACCAGGCGAACACGGCCACCAGCACGAATCCGCTGGGGACGCGCAGCTTGGCTACGGCATCGGCGTAGCGCTTGGGGAATGACGGCATCAGACTCGGCTCCGGCGCTCGCCGAGCATGGCCTTGAGGGCCTCGAACACCTGGGCGGGGGAGACTTGGCGCATGGCTTCGTCGATGGATCGGCCGCGCTTGTAGGTGGTGATGGCGGCGGGACTGCGAAGGACCCGGAGCGAATCGCCATAGGGGCCGTTGCGCGCGGGGTCGGTGGGACCATAGACGGCCACGCCGGGCTTGCCGAGCGCGGCGGCCAGGTGGAGCGGGCCGCTATCGACTCCTACTACGGCCGCGGCGCGGCGGGTGGCATGGATCAAGCCGGGCAGGCCGGAGCAGTGCGCGAGGCCCGAGCCGGGCGGGCCGTCGAGCACCAGCGGGATGCCGAGCTCGCTGCGCAGGCGCGCGGCAAGGGCCTGGTAGTGTTCGATGGGCCACTGCTTGGCGCGCCAGCCGGCCAGGGGAGATGCGAGCACGAAATCGCCGGGCGGGAGCGCGCCTTCGGGACGGCCCGCCGGCAGCCGGAATGTCCGTAACAGAGTGGCGGCGCCGGCGGCGGCGGCCAGGTCGAGGTTCTTATCCACCACATGGGCGGCCCCGCTGAGCGTCTTGTGGGAGTAGAAGAGCGCGGCGGCGCGCTCGCGAAGCTGGGTGCGGTGGAAGCCGAAGATGCGATCGGGGCGCGCGGCGAAGGCCACTAGCGCGGACTTGATAAGGCCTTGAAAATCGACCGCGAAATCGTAGCGCTCGGCGCGCAGGCTGCGCCAGCTTTCGAGAAGGCCCGCAAGCGTATCGCGGCGCAGCAGGACCATCCGGTCGATGAAAGGGTTGTCTTCGAGCAGCGGCGCCCATTTCGGCTCGACGATCCAGGTGAGGCGCGAGCCGGGAAAGCCGGTCTTGAGGGAGGCGATGGCGGGCAAGGCGTGAATGATGTCGCCCATGGCGCCGAGCCGTACAACCAGGATGCGGCTGCTAGCTGGTTTGGCGGCGGTGAACATGCTCGATCAACTGGCTGGCGCGGCGCGCTTCAGCGGCTTCCAGGCGCACAAATTCCGCGGGTTTGAGGGACTCAATGAGCCCGTCCAGGTCGCCATCATCGGCAGTCACCACGTAGTCTACCACGCGCAATGCGGCCACCAGCTCGGCGCGGGCGCGCTGCGTGAGGATCTCGTCGGCGAGCGGCAGAACGACTACCAGGAGGGGATGGTGGCGCACCCGGGCAAGCTCGCGGGCGTCTTCGGCGCGGAGCACGTCGAAGTAGCCGGTCGCTAGGGCGACGGGCGGCGGGAGTTCGAGCGCGGCGGCGACGCTCAGGATTTTGCTTCGTGTGTCCATAGTTCGAGCGCCACGGCGCCCACTTGGCCGGCCGTGACGCGGGTCATGCAACGGTGATCGATGGGGCAGTCGCGGAGCAGGCAGGGGCTGCATTCGGCATGTTCGCGCACCACACGCGCCAGCGGGCCGGTGGGACCGGTGGTGGCATCGTCGGTGGCGCCGAAAATGGCTACCGTGGGGACGGCGAGCGCGGAGGCCACGTGCATGGCGCCGGAATCGTTGGTCAAAAAGAGGCGGCAGGCGGCGGCGAGGTCGATAAATTCGCCGAGCGTGGTTTGGCCGGCGAGGTTGCGGGTTTCGATGCCGCTGCGGATCAGGGCGCCGGCGACCTCTTCACAGAGGGGGCGCTCGGAGGCGGAGCCGAAAACCAAGACACCGGTGGCAAGACCACCGGCGCTACTCGCGAACCGATCGGGGAGCCAGCGCTTGGCATTGCCGTAGGCCGCGCCGGGGCTGATTCCGATGACAGGGGCGGCGATGCCCAACTCGGCCAGGCGGCGCGCGCCGGATTCGCGGGCGGCTTCGATGCCCTCCAGACGGATGGCGTCGGTGGGGGGAAAGCGCTCGATCATACCGGCACGGCGCAGGAGTTCCAGGTAATAGAAACGCTCGTGGCGGGGAATGTCGCCGGGCTCGGGGACGGGGATGGCGCGCGTGAGCAGCAGGCCGCGGGCGTCGCGATTGTAGCCGATGCGCTCGGGGATGCGGGCCAGCCATGCGATGAGGGCGGCGTCGAAGGCGTTTTGCAGCAGGATGGCGCCGTCGAAACGCTCTTCGCGGAGGCGCGCGGCGAACGCGCGCCGGGAGCCGGTGTAGGGAATGACGCGGTCGATGGAGGTTTCGCGGGCGTAGAGATCGGCCACCCAGGGACGCGCGGCGATGGCGATGTGGGCGTGCGGAAAAACCTGGCGGATGGCGCGGATGGCGGGCAGCGACATGACGGCGTCGCCCAGCCAGTTGGTGGCGCGCACCAGCACCCGAGACATGGAGGACGGGTTGAACGGCACTGCTTTTTCAGGATAGCTTATGCGGGTTGTCCGTCCGGGCCGCCACCAGCGGAGCACGCTCGAACTGCCGCCGGCAGCGCTATGACCGTCCATGGCGGCGTAGGACGCGGGATCGGCTCGAAACGTGATCTAGTCCGGCGGAGCGGACGCCATAAACACCGCGGCCGGTTGGCCCGCCAGATCCGCAACGGAGATGCCGGCGTCATCCAGCGCCTCCCAGGAGAGTTCCAGCGCCAGGCGTTGTTCGGGGTCCATCTGCGCCGCCTCGCGGGGCGCGATGCCGAAGAACGACGCGTCGAATCCGTCGATATTGGCGAGAAAGCCCCCGTAGCGCGCGAAGGTTCTTCCGGGCTTGGCCGGATTCGGGCTGTAGAATGAGCCGAGATCCCAGCGGTCGGCTGGAATCTCGCGGATGGCATCTCCCCCGGTGCGGAGGAGTTCCCACAGCGCCTCCGGATTGTCGGCCCCACCGGGAAAGCGACTGGCGATGCCCACGATGGCGATCGGTTCACGCACGCCGGTTTTCGGCGCCGGCGCGGCAACCACCCGTGGCGCCGTCTGTTGACGCGGAGCGGCGATCTGGTTGAGCGGCCGGCAAAAGAGTTCTTGGGCTTTGGAAAGGGGCCAGGAGTTTTGGGGTGTCAATAGGGTCGCTCCAACCATCCAGTGTAGTTGACATGTGATCAACGGATTGCGGTTATGCCACTCTTAAGGAATGGGGTTTCGGTTGGTGGTCAATTACCGGCCGCGGGGCGATCAGGAGACGGCCATTGCCGAGCTGACGCGCGGCATACGCGATGGCGAGCAGCACCAAGTGCTGCTGGGCGTGACGGGGTCCGGAAAGACCTTCACCATGGCCAAGGTGATGGAGGCGATTGGGCGGCCGGCCCTGGTGCTGGCGCACAACAAGACGCTGGCCGCGCAACTCTACCACGAGTTCAAGTCGTTCTTCCCGGATAACGCGGTGGAGTATTTCGTGAGCTACTACGATTACTACCAGCCGGAAGCCTACATTCCGTCGAGCGACGTCTACATCGAAAAAGAAGCCACCATCAACGATGAACTGGACAAGCTGCGACTCTCGGCCACCAAGTCGCTGTTCGAGCGGCGCGACTGCGTGATTGTGGCGAGCGTGAGCTGCATCTACGGGCTGGGGTCGCCGGAAGCCTACTACGGCATGCTGCTGATGCTCGAGAAAGGGCAGAAGATTTCGCGCAACCAGATCGTTTCCAAGCTGGTGGAGATTCTGTACGAAAGGAACGACATCGATTTCCGGCGCGGCACGTTTCGCGTGCGCGGAGACACGATCGAGATCTATCCGACCTACGACGATTACGCGTTCCGCATCGAGCTGTGGGGCGACGAAATCGAAAGCCTGTCGCAGATCGACCCGCTGCTGGGGCAGGTGAAGCGGACTTACCAGCGGCTGCCCATCTATCCCAAGACGCACTACGTGATGTCGGAGGAGACCAAGCTCAATGCCATGGAGAGCATCCGTGTGGAGCTGGATTGGTGGCACAAGGAACTGGAAAAACAAGGGAAGCACATCGAGGCGCAGCGACTCTACCAGCGCACCATGTTCGATCTGGAGATGATGAAAGAGATCGGCTACTGCCATGGGATTGAGAACTACTCGCGCCATTTTTCGGGGCGGCTGCCGGGCGAAGCGCCGCCGACGCTGCTGGATTACCTGCCGCACGATTCGCTGATGTTCCTCGATGAAAGCCACCAGACGATTCCGCAATTGCACGGGATGTACCACGGCGACCGGTCGCGCAAAGAGAATCTGGTGGCGCACGGATTCCGGCTGCCGAGCGCGCTGGACAACCGTCCGCTGACGTTTGAGGAATTCGAACACAGGGTCAACCAATTGATCTACGTTTCGGCGACACCGGGGCCGTATGAGCTGACGAAGGCGGCGGGTGTGGTGGTGGAGCAGATCATCCGGCCCACGGGGCTGGTGGACCCGAGCGTCGAGATCCGGCCGGTGAAGGGGCAGGTGGACGATCTGCTGGGCCAAATCCGCAAGCGCGTGGAGGCCGGCCAGCGGGTGCTGGTGACTACGCTCACCAAGCGCATGGCGGAGGATCTGGCGGAGTATTACTCCGAGGTCGGGGTGCGCTGCCGATATCTGCATTCGGAAATAGACACGCTGGAGCGCATCCGCATTCTGCGCGATTTGCGGCGCGGCGAATTCGACGTACTGATCGGGATCAACCTGCTGCGCGAGGGGCTGGATCTGCCGGAAGTCTCGCTGGTGGCCATTCTGGACGCGGATAAGGAAGGCTTCCTGAGGTCGGCGGGGTCGCTGATTCAGACCATCGGCCGCGCCGCGCGGCACGTGGAGGGACACGCCGTTCTGTACGCCGACGTGATGACCGACTCCATGAAGAAGGCGCTGGACGAGACCTCGCGGCGGCGGCGGGTGCAGGTGGAGTACAACGAGCGGAACGGGATTGTGCCGCAATCCATCATCAAACCGATCGACATGAGCCTGGTAGCCGTGGCGGAAGGCGACTACGTGACGGTGCCACTGGAGGAGGACGAGGACGTCGAGGGGCTGACGCCGGAGCAGCGCCAGCGGTTCATCGGCGAGTTGGAAGAGAGGATGAGAGAGGCGGCGCGGAAGTTCGAGTTCGAGAAGGCCGCGCAGTTGAGGGATCGGGTGAAGGGGTTGAAAATGGGGGAGGGGTGAGGCCCTACCCCGGGCATAAGATGCCAAGCCGGCGGGCTGCGCGCTCCATCGTGCGGTCGGCTGTCAGCAGGTCCCATCCGCCGAGCAGCGCCGAGGCCAGAATGTGAACATCGACCCATCCGAGCCCTTCGCCCCACAAGCGGCGCGACTCCAGAAGGTGCAAGACTTCCGGTTCCGTCGCAAGCGGCGCTTCGGGCATCCTTGCCAAATCGCCCAGGGTCAACGCGCG
>Ga0224534_1001427_pt1 | contig 12613 bp, 18 predicted proteins | sample 714E12024metaG_FD_172012 | JGI IMG/M metagenome (GOLD analysis project Ga0224534, IMG submission 172012) | Peat soil microbial communities from Stordalen Mire, Sweden - 717 E1 20-24 | ecosystem: Environmental > Terrestrial > Soil > Wetlands > Peat | place: Sweden: Norrbotten County, Stordalen... | reverse complement strand
TCCTCCGTCACGACACCGTGGCCGGCTCGTATGCGACCATCCTCGATTCACAGAACATCGGCAGGTTCATCAGCACGAACGACCTCGCCGCGCTCCCCGACCTCAATGCGACTAACGCCGCGATCCGCACCGGCTCGCAAGCGGTGACCAACGGCCTGCCGGACTCGACCGCGCTTGCGAATGCGACCAGTCTCTTCACCACTAATGGGCTGCCAGCAGGCTGCTCGATTCTGCATGCGAACGGCGTGGTGCAGAGCTTTGGCTTCGACATTGTCGGATGGAATCTGGCTATCGGAAGCTACGACACGGCCTACGTCATCGGCGGCAGATACGCCGTGACGAATTTCAACGTGGGCCTGATTTTTCAACTCACGAACGTCACGCTCTACGGCTACGCAGACGCAATTAGCGAAGTATTCACGGACTGGTCTTTTCAGGCGAACATGCCAAAATCCTACGGTCAGAATGGAAACACGAACCTCATGGACTGTCAGGGCATCGGCGGCTACTCGTGCGAAAAGTGCGCGTGGTACGGCCCGTGGAACACGACGCAGATCGTCGCCCCATCGTTCACCAACCAGATGGCCCTTGGCGGTCACGCTTGCCCGATCAGCCTCGTCGGGATGATACACCCCTGGTTCACCGGCGCGTGCAACAATGTCAGGGTTCAGGGATTTCGCGGCAAGATCATCGGCCAGGCTCCGCCAAACGTCGAGCCGGCGGCATACTACGGCGTCGGCGTCGGCGACCTCGGCACCAATCAGTTGATTCGTGATTGCGAAATCACCTGGATTCCGCAATACACCAACTCCGTGAACGGATTGCCCGGCGAGGTTGACCCGGTCGCCACCACGTATTACGCGTCGGAAAACCTGAAGTGGTCCAACATCGCATTCGAGGCGGTCAAATTCCTCGGGCCGAACTGGACGGGCGAGTACGGCGTGCTGCCAACCACGGCGTTCCACGACTGCTGGTCGTCGCCCGTGCCCACGAACCAATGGTCGGACGGACTGTACACCGGCTATCTCACCTACCTCGAATCGGCAGCGCTCTATCCGCCCGGCACCCCGGCAGCGGCAACGAATTATCCGGCTTCGCAGTTGTACGCCGGTGGAGCCAAGGTCTTGCCGCCGGACTGGAATGTTAGCAGCGGCGGCATCACCAACGGCGGGAATGCCACGCTGAACACGCTGTACGTGAATACGGAGACAGTCTCCAACCGACTGACCGCGCTCGGCGGAATCGTGGGCAGCGAACTCACCGTCAACGGCACCAACTTCACCATCACCGTCACCAACCAGATTTACGACATCATCTCGTCCACGAGCGTGACCGGGAATTTCCTTACCCCCACCCTTATCCCCGCAGGTGCGCAATGTTCCTACGTTGTGTGCTCCAACGCGTCGTCCATCGCGACCGTCACAATCACCAACGCGAGTGGCGCCCAAGGTGAACCGATGGTGCGGGCCGTGGATGGATTCCGGTCGAGGGGCTTTACCGTCAGCCAGCCCGGAGTCATCACCTTCTTCTACCCCGGCTCTTCCACGCAGGCGGGCGGCGTCTGGTACACCTTCACGGGATTTTACGCCCTCACCAACCAAAACGTCAGCCTCTTCCCCAACGACGCCGGGTACGTCACCAACCTGCTTGTGAAAGGCGTGTGTGGTACCAACGACACCCCCTCGACAGCGTACTTGTCCCTGCTGGTAACAAACGTTGGCACCCGATTGCAGTTGACTAACGACGCAGGAATTTACTTCGACCCGACCAACAACACCTTCTACGCCAAATGAACCGCCTGCTTTATCTATTGTCGTTGCTGGTGTGCCTGAACGCTCAGGCGCAGTTGGTCTTTCGTCTTGGAGGCTACACCACGATTGCCACTGATTACGGCATCCAGTTCGGAGCAGGTGGGATAAACAGCATGACCTCGGTATTGACGGATAACGTGCTGTCAAACGCGCCGCAGTGGAGTATTGAATTTACCGTGGTCAATACCTCGACCAACCTGTCAGCCATCATCAGTCAGACCGCAGGCGCCAATTGTAATGACCACGCTCCAGTCGATTGCGAAGGATGGTACGCAGTCATCAACGATCTGACGCTTTCCTCAGGAACTACGGTGCCGGGGTTGAGCTTTGTATGGAACTTGGCAGGTAGCGAGTCCTACGGGCGGCTGACAATCAATTTACCCGCGCTCTACGACGGCACCACCAATACCTGCTTGATAGTGTATAACAGCACCAACAGCCCATATCAATATGCTATGTACGTCAATGGTGTGAGAGGCGATACTGTGGGGGGCGGCGATCCCGGTATGGGAGTCGGTAACGACGCCTACAATCTTGGGCTCATCCATGACGATGTGCTTGGCGATAAATACTCGTCAGCCATTGTCGGCCAAGTCAGAATCACGACCAACTCCATCGTCAACCCGAACACCACGAGCTACACCATCACCAACGATCTCGCTCTGGTGTCGGGCACCGTCCACCTGTGGAAGATGCAGGAAGGGGCGGGTACGTTTACCTGTGACAGCGCGGTCAACACCACGTTCTATGCCGGTGGCACACCAACCCCGAGTTGGGTCAACTGGTATCCTGCGACGCGATTGGCAACCACTTGCGGCGTCGGCCCCTGCACGTGGTGCGACAATAGCAACCTTCAGTCCAACATCACCGTTGCGGGAATGCTTGGCACTTGCGCGACGAAAAATGGAGTTTGGACATGGGAGGGTTGCTACTACAACCATTTGGGATTCGCGTGGACGAACGGCACCGGCGAAGTGTCGGTTATCCCTACAGGCGTGGGAACCTACGAGATAACCCTGACAACTTCTGGATACGCGCCTGGCACGATTGATTATATCGCCTACAACGCGCCCCTCTCGTGTCTTGGTAACAACACCATTAGCGGCACTGTGATCTTAACCAATCAAGGGATTGGCACTTGTACCGGCACTGCCAGCATCACTTTCGGCGGGCCATGACTTCAACACTCAACCAAGAAGCAGAACGGGCTGAATGGATATGATCTTGGATAAGATACTCAATGTCGGGGGTCCACTCGGGGTTTTGGTGTGTGTGGTGTGGATTTTTGTGAAGGCTTTTCAAACGGCGAACGAAGAACACCGGACGTGGATGAAAGGGTTGATGGACAACAACCAGGCGTGGGTGGAAAGGATGCACCTCGATCACATCAACGCCCGGGCTGAAACCCGGATCTGTCTTGAAAAGAACACGGCGGCAATGATTGAAAACACCAAGAGCAATGGCGAACTGAATTTCGCCATTCGGCAGTTGACGAAAACGCAGTAAACGAGAGGAAGAGAATGAGTGTATCAATCGTGTTGTTTTGGATTCTGTTGATCCTGGTGGCAATAGGAATTTTCCCGCCGGACAGTTCTTGGCCGTATCTTGGCCGGGCGCGATGGGTGGTAATACTTATCTGCGTGGCGATCCTCGGTTGGCATTTGTTTGGTGGAATCAAATAAAGGAGGCGCATCATGGGTTTTGTACTGTTCCTTCTCGCCGGTGGTTGCCTGTTTGAACTCTGGCTGCTAAAGCAGGTCTACCAAGACAACGATCACCTGCGGAAGAAGAACGCGGAATTTATTTGCTCGCTGGAACTGGCGCAGTCAACGCCGGTGACAGTCATCAAGGACTGCGAAGTGGCGGAACTGAAAACGGAGAATGAGGCGCTACGGCAGGCGGTGGAAAATCTCGGGGGCAGGCTGGCAGACTTGAAAAGAGAAGGATCTCGAAAGAAAACCAAACATGGATGATTTCAAAGATAAGATTATCAACTGGTTCGTGCAGACCTTCGCGGCCAAAGCCGTCGTCAAGGCCCTCTCCGCCGCCGCCGTCCTACTCGCGGCCCACGGAATCTTCAAGCACACGGATTCGACGGCGTGGGTGAATAGCAATGCCGAAGTGATTACGGGCGCGCTCGGGTGGGCATTGACGTGGCTGCTGACCCGGAAGCAGCATACGGGTAAGGAAGCAGCGACTAATGCGGCGGTCGTGACGGCGCTCAACACGGACACTCCGGCTCCGGCAGACATGGCAGCAACGGCGAAAGCGATCATTGAGCAACCGACGCCCAACGGACTTTGATCAAGATCTGCGATGGCAGTTTCGCCTGCTCATCGTGGTAATGGCGATGGTTTGGGCGGCGGTTATTTTGATGCACTAAACAAAGAGAGGAAAAACATGAAGAGATACATCGCAGTCGTAGTAGCAGTGTTCATCGCGGGCAGTGTGCAGGCTCAGGACTTCGCAACCGATCTGACCAAACTTGGGACAGACCTCAAGAGCGGGCCGCTCACCAATGTCCTTGGGATCGCGGGAGGAAACTGGAACGAGTCCAGTCACAAGGTCGGCGGGCAGGGATTAATCGGTTACAATCTCGGCAAACCGGATTTCCCGTTCCAACCGTTTATCGTTCCGTTCTTTGGTGTGGCGAATGTCGGTCATTGGTATGGTGTGGATGCAACGGCGACGCTCAACAAAGAGGTTTATCCATTCCGCGTCTTTCAAGGTGGGGCGACCAACGGGGTTGCCCACAGCTTTGCGGTTGACCTGTTTGGCGTTGCCGGGGTTGGTACGGACATCGCGGGCGAACAGTTTGGCCCCATCAAGATCCCGGGCAAACCAAACGGCAAAGGCGCGGCGGCAATTACGGGATACGGCGCGGCGTGCCGTTTCGGGCGAATCGGGGATGTATCGCTCGGGGCTTATGCTTCGCGCACAACCTGGACAACCGTGGACGGCAAGATCGACTTCTTCGGCGTGTGGGGCAATTACCGACCGAAGCATCTGGAAACATTCTTCGGGATATAACCGATGGGGTACGCTGATCTTGAAACGTATGTAACCGGGACGATGATCAACCGGCCTGATCTGGCCGGGATCGCCGATGCTGGTGGCGCAATCGTGTTCCAATCGAAGGACGGCCATTGGAAGGGCGGGTTCGTGTTCACCGTGGGCAAATGGACGGGGATTGCCGGCAACGTGTACGGCGGCGGTCCGTGGGTCGAGTACAACTTCTGATTAACAACACCCCAAGGGTCCGGGCGAACGGGTTCTGCAGGACTCCTCGCCCGGACTCATATGACAATGAGTGACGGATGCGGCAAGGTTCTTCTCTGGCGCGGTGATTACCCGACTGCGGGTCCAATCGACCATGCTATCTGTTGGCAGACCCGGAGTCCGGTCTGTCATGCCGCGATCCTGCTGCCGTATTCCAGGAATGAAATCGTCGAGGCAATGCAGTTTGTCGGGGTACGAGTTCGATTCCTAAAAGAGGAGGACTGGAAGCACATTGAGGTTTATGACGTTATCGGCATGACTCCAGCGCAGTGGGTCGAGACCGTGCGCTTTCTGGAGGGAGAGGTGGGCTGCGGCTACGACTATCGAAGTATATGCCGATTCCTAACTCGAAAGAAGGCGGGCTCAAAAGGTCGCTGGTTCTGCTCGGAATTAACTTTTGCGGCTATTGACCGAAGCCGGTTCCGGCTCCTTCAGCGCATCAGTGAATGGGCAGTAAATCCAGGTCATCTTCGACTATCGCCGTTTCTTGCAAGGACTCAGAGGCCATGAACCCGGAACTGAAACGGCAGGTCGCGTGGGCGGTTGTGTGCTTTCTCTTCGCCGCGTGGGCGGTGTACAACTGGCGACGGAGAGACCAGTCGGTCAAGGTCATCACCATCCGGTTCGGAGGCTTCACGATCTCACCCGGTTTCATGGTGTTTTTGAGAGGCGCGCTCGCATTCACCGTCGGCTTCTTGAAGCCGGTATCACTGAGCCTTCATCAGCACGCGGTAAAGGGGGTCATTCCACAGCCGGTCGAGGTATGGGATTTCATGGTGTCAGGATTACTGGGAGGCGCGTTCATGCTGATCTCGTTCATGGACGGCAGCTACGGAGCGTGGAGGGACAGCCAGAAGGATGGCGCCACAGCCGGAGGCACGGTAAAATGATTTTAGGATTCACTCACCCGCGGCGGCGCTCGCATTCAATGAATGCAAGTTGCTTCTCCAAGCAATCCCGCCAAATGCCAGCCGCGAAACGTCCTGCCGAATCCCGTCGGAGCTGATAGGTTGGATCAACGGGAGGCCCGTAGGTTTGTCATGATTCCCGCGGGCCTCTCACGTTTTCAGGTGGGAAACTCCTCACGCCAATGCTTCGCGGCGAGCGGGAGGCTGCGCAGATTCCCTTTGTAAAACACACGGACGTTCTGAGCGTCGAGAACATCGAGAAGATGCAGAAGGTCGAGTTCAGCGGGCGGATATAACAGCCTGCCATCGGAAGCCGCGCCGATAACCGACCACTGGATCGCACCGGGGAACTGTTTCACGGTCTCGCTCACGTCATAGGAGAGCGGCTCGAAGGAAACCCACCGGACCGGGACTTTCACCAGAGATAAGATCGTGAGCGTTCGGACCAGCATCGCGGTCTGCTGTTTCCGGGAGAGTTCCTTGCCGAACATGAAATCCGGCGGACTACTGGCGCCGACCCAGACGTTGTCGGGGAATTGAAAGTTCAGGAGTCGAGGAGCGTTCTTCGTCAAAAGCTGGAACGTGTGCCAATGAGCCCTCGCGCACACATCGAGCACCTGCTTGATCTCATCTTCTGGAATCCACGCTCCCATGAGGTCGGACATTGAATCGAGGAAGATCCCGGCGGGCGTCTTGAGTCGAAGAGGCTCTTCGAGCCGGTCTGGATGAAAGTAATGATGCTCGAATCCATTCGGGTACGCGGCCGATGCCACTCTCTCGGCCACGCTCTCGGCATAACAGATAGCGATCTTACCGGACGGCATTCTCCATCGGCATCCGTGCTTGCAACCCGCCTCGACGTTCCACGTGTAACCCGGAAGCCGTATTTCACCGCGCCGGATTCGGGTCCACTCTATGCCAAAGGGAGGATTCTGATGGTTCATATACTCCTCAGAGTTGTTTCAATGCTGTCTTCACCAGCGCCTCCGCCAGATGCGTCGTGACCGCGCCGCCGATCTGACGGACGATTTCAGTCGTGTTGCCGGTAAACTGATAATCATCCGGGAATCCCTGCGCGCGAGCCAGCTCCCGCCAAGTCAGCATCCGGAACAGCACATCAACTTGGTATCTTCTACCCGCCCATTCGACTTCCACCAAACCAAACCGCGCCTTCGTCGTCAACGTCGGGATCGGCTGACTGATGGGTTGAACATCTGCGGTCCCGTTATACTGCACGAAGAACGGCTCACAGAGCGCGTGACGCTGCTTCGTCGTGACCGTGGAAAGCGGGTCGTCCACGCTCCTCGTGTAGTTTCCATTCCCTCCGCGATGGTCGATTCCGAGAATGAACGAAGTGTCACACACGGCGAAGTCGCCCCGGTTCCCACAGACGGTGGGCAGCGGAGCATCGATCGAGATCACGCGCCGCCGGTTTCCTTTTCTACCCATCTTCCCATTCCCATGCGCCGTTTGGATGATGACCGGCTGCGCCAAAAGAACACCGCGACTTCCGCACGTCACGGTCGCGAGGGGTTCCTGAATCGAATGCACGGGTCGTCCACCTTGGTTCTGCGGAACGATGAACGGGCGAAGCCCGAATCGTTTCAGACCGATGATGATCCGCTCCATCGTCTTCTTCGACAGCGGAAACTTCCGGCTGAAAATGCTTTTGCCTTTGACCGACCAGTCGATGATGCTGTCGCGTGCCGTCAGCCACGACTTCAACTTCAAATGCTTTTCCCGGATCTCCACCGGCGAGGCATGGGTCGGTTCCGGCCAGATGATCTGTCTCCTGCGGCCGTGGACGGCATAGATGAACAATCGCTGCCGCGTGGTCGGATCGCCGTAGTCAGCCGAACGAAGAACCCTCCATTCGACTTTGTATCCGATCACTTCCAGCATCTTGACCCATTGCCTAAATATCTTCCCGCGCTGACTGGGAATGGGTTTATTGTCGCTTCCAAGTCTGCCCCAATTCACGAATGCCGGGACATTCTCCACGATGATGACCGGCGGGCGGAGCGTGTCGGCCCAGCGGGTGACGCAGAACGCCGTAGACCTGGCTTGGTCGTGAATCGGCCTACCGCCGCGCGCGGTCGAGTGATAACGACACTCGGGAGAGGCGAGCATGATGTCCAGCTCCCGCTCCCGGTAAAGCCGGCTCGGGTCTATGCCGTCGAGGTCAGAGCACAGGTGTCGTGAGTTCTGGAAGTTCTGCGAGTGCGTGGCGAGGGCGATGTCCCAGTGATTGATCGCCGTGAGTTCCATTCGCAGACCAGCTTGCTCACAGGCGCGCCGCGCTCCATTCGATGACCCGCCGCCACCACAGAACAGGTCGGCGATCTTCACGACTGTACGCTTCTTCATGGTTCACTTCCAGCTTTCTGCATCGCCTCTCCAATCGACCCAGCGACGAAAGTCTTGCGCGGTTCACGTTTCATTTTATAGCACGAGATCACGCGCTCACAGACAGAACAGAAGACAGTGACATATTCGCCCGACCCGATTCGCGTGATGGCTTTCACGGTCGGCTGTTCTTTGTGGCAGGTCTTCTTGCACCACTTGGATTCACCGGTCTCTTTGACTTCGACACCGGAGATCCGGCGAGGTTTTCCCATCCTTCACGCTCCCGGCTTGGGCGAGGGGACGGGCTTTTCACAGCAGGATTCGCAGTAGGCCAGTCGGCCCGCTTCGGTTAATGCCCAGCCACTCACAATGCAGACAATTCTTCCTCCAAATCTCCGCTCCATTTTCTGAATCCACCCAGCATCTTCGAGGCAAGAGAGATATTTGCTGCGCCCCTGCCACGGCAAACGATTCTCTATTTCTGCCGCGAAAATCTTCCCCAAGAGAATTTGCTCTGGCTTCCTCATCCTCTCCTCCTCCTTCCACAGTCCCACCGTTTTCAGCAGGGCCGCACGAAGTTGGGCGATGGTGGCGAGAATCTGCGCCTGTAGCCTTTCGACGCAGAGCATGTTCTCGCCGGTTTCCAATTCGAGATATATCTGAAATGGCTCCCAATCGCCTCCTGGCAACCTCTCCCCGATCTGTTCGCGGAGCCAGTCGCCTGTCATATCGGGAGGAGCCAAACAGCTTGAACGCTTCCCGTCAGGCCCGCCCCATCCGCCAAATCCCGAATTGTAATCCGGGTCGTAGCTCCACCCCGCCCACTTCAGTATCGCCTCCACTTGGGCCTGCTCAGACATGCTCACGTCTCTCCTCCTTTGCTGTCGGTGAGGGCGGCTTTGGCAGACCTCAACAACTCGCAGTCGTGACAACCAGCCGATTCGTGGTCGGCAATCATGCTGGATAGGGCTACCCTGAGCCTGCCGATCTCAACAAAGTTCTCGTTCCGAACCTGAATCTCGGTGGCAAGCTGCACCTTGAGCCCGTCGCGTTCCTTCTCTAATTCCTCAATCCGTTTCTGCTGAATCTCGAAGTCAGACTTGGCAACCGCGAACATTTGCTCCAGTTCAGCGATGCGGGCGGCGTGGGAGTTGCAGGCATCAATCATCAGGAGAAGTTCATCAGCGAAATGCCCTATGGGTTCGGATGCCACAAAGTGTTTATCACCGTACTCAGCCCCCAACGCAATGCCTACACGGCAGATGGCTTTGTAAAGCGGCACCTTGCTCTGCTCCTGTTTCTTTGGTGTGAGGTGGTCAGTCATTTTTTATCCTTTCAGTTGTTAGAACGGTACATCTTCGCAGTATTCAAAAACTCGTTCCAGAAATGCTGCTGCGATCTCTGCGTTCGCAAATCGCGCCCGTAGTTTCTCCTCAACCAGATTCGTCGTAAAAATCGTGGGCAACTGACGTTCACAGCGGAGTTTGAAAATACGGAAGACTTCCGCCTCTACTCGATCAGTGTGTACCAATTTATCGAGGTCATCGATGAATAAGAGGTCAGCCTTGAATTGTTCTTCCAGCCAGTCATAGACCGTGTTGTCTTTGAATCTCGCCGCGCATTCATCTCCCCATGATGTACCGTCCGTGGCGATAATTTTCAGTGACCGATTCTCCGCGCTGATCTTTCGGAGAAGCTCCCAAACACTGCGGGTTTTCCCTCTATGAGAAACGCCATGCAGTACCATCCCGTGCGGTTGATAGTTCCACGCATAGACTCGGCGATATGCCGCGACGTTCGGCATTAGACTGATGTCAAAGTTCCGTAGGTCATCCGGGCAGTTCCGGTCCCACCACGTCGAAGTCGGAACCTCTGATTTCTCGGGGCGTCGATGTGATGCCGAACACAGATCGCACACAGATGGCCGTCGTCTTTCATTGCATGCTCTCCCGAACGACGGGCAGGGGATATATTCGACCGGCTGTTTGCAGTATCGGCAGGTCGGCAGTCCCTGAGAATGAAACGAGATGAACTCCTTGCGTTCATCCGGCCCCATGCTCTCCCACCGGGCTCGCTGAAACTCGTTCCAGTGATCATGCCATTCCTGCGGAGGAACAATGACCTCGGAAATGCGCTCCTGAACGGGTTTGGGCGGTCCAGACAGGCTCCCGGAGGGGATAGGCGCGTGCGCTACAGGGGCGCCAGCGCGTCGGGACTCCTCCGGCGGGGTCTTCAGAGGGAAAACGACGGAAACAAGCTCCTTGGCGGTTTTTGAGGGTTTCTGTAGATTCGGCTCAACGGTGAATTTCATAGTTTTGCCTCGGGTTTATCCTGCGGGATTTGGAACGGTCCGACCCACGCACCCGGTTGTGCGGCGGCTGTGACTTCCGCGATTATAGCATCCTGACGTTCCTTCGTAACTCCCTTCACCGTCCAGAGTGCACGCAACTCTCGTTCTGCTCTTTCAGCCGCATTTTCAGTGGTGAATTTCATGCTCGTTTTCTGAATCCTCCTCGGTGGTCGTCGTCGGTCAGGGCTTTCTTCGGTTGGCCGTGAATGACAACTGCATCCAGCCAACGCGACTGGTTCAAATATGTGCTCGGGTGCGGGATAAACTGCGGGTCCGACCATTGGCCCGAGTCGATGCGCGCCTGCACGTTCTCCAGAATCAGCGGCAGCAGCTTGGCGAACTGCGGGCCGACGGCCTGCCTCCATTTCTTCAGCGCATACGGCTTCGCCTCTTTCCGCGGGTATAACTCCCAGAACTCCTCGAATGATTTTTCACAACCGGCATCCACTTCGGCGGTGATCCCCGTCAGCTCCGGACTGTCTTCAGGTTTCAGGTTCATCGCCCGATACTGTTTGACGACTCGTTCATAAAGTCCCCACCGTCGCAGACTGGCCACTACGTCCAGATGCGCGTTCTGCGTTTTTGGTTTCAGCCCTTTCGGGTAGCACGTCACGCAGAAATAGACCAGCCACAGATGCTTAGAATCGGGCAGCAGAACCACATGCTCATCAGCCGTCTCGTTCGGCAGCAGATCGGTCCCGGTGTTGCACGCCTTGAGAAAACTCGCCGCATTGAAATTGACTTGGACGTGGAACTGGATCAGGTCCGGTTCAATCTCCCAGACCCCGGCCCGATCGCACTTCGCCCAGATGAACTCGAATGCGAGTTTCCAATCTTTTGGAAGCGTCCGATACCACCGGACGCCGAACCGCTCAGTGTTTGTGAACCGCAGCACTTCCCCTCCCTCCTCTGGTCGTGCGCCTCTTCTGGTTCCGGTTCTTCCACTCTTTCTCGAATGCCCGCTCCGCTTCCTGCGCCAGCCGCGCCGCTTCAGCGAAACTCCGGGCGTAGATGTACGGCGTGGCGATGATGACCTTGAACAATTCAAAGCAGCGGGTCTTGCTCAAAAGACAACTCTCCACACGACGTTCGTCGGATCACAGGGATCGAGAAAGACGTCCACCTGAATCAGCGGCGTTTGTGTTCTTATCACCCTGTCGAGCAATCCGCCGACGCTCATGCCGATCATGAAAATGCCGATGAGAACAAATGGAAGAGCCTTCATCTTCTTCTCCCGAAATTAAGGTACGGAGCGCCGTGGGATTTGAACCCAACTTTCGCCTCGCGCGTTCCCGGGCAACAGTCCAACACGCACGCGGCGCTCAGTCGTACCGTGATTTTACTTCTTGTCGTGCTTCTCCCGCTCATCCCGCAGCCGCGCCAGCGTCTCATAAGCCAGCGCGACATCTTCATCCGGCAACTGCAGGAACGCGTCGAGATCGGTTGACTTCGCTCCCGTGGCGGACTTCGCCTGCAACAGGTCTTCAGGAGTTGCTTTGGCGTGCACCGCCTTCAACGCCGCCTCGAACTCATCCCGGTTCTGCGGTTTGGTCGGAGCGGATTTGGTGTCCGCAACTTTCCCGGTCGAATCGCGCTTCTCCTTCAGATCGGTCAGCGCCGTCAGGAACTCCGCGACCTTTGGCAGATCGAGCTTTAGGATATGACGGAAGGTCATGCTCTCCAGCTTCTTAACCTTCAGCTCTTTCTGGTGGGGCTTGCACGCGGTCTGCAGGTCTTCCGGGTTGGCTTCTTTCCAGTGCTTCTCGACCAAGGCCGGCGCATTCTGTTCCGTGAGTTTCGTGTCACCGTCTGCTCCTGCCGCGTCAGACTTCGCGCTGGCGTTATTGTCCGTGGCCGCGCCCGTGACTTTCTTCAGGGCCGCATCAACATCCTTGGATTTGCTCGTGTCCGATTGCTCA
>Ga0224534_1001425_pt1 | contig 12616 bp, 18 predicted proteins | sample 714E12024metaG_FD_172012 | JGI IMG/M metagenome (GOLD analysis project Ga0224534, IMG submission 172012) | Peat soil microbial communities from Stordalen Mire, Sweden - 717 E1 20-24 | ecosystem: Environmental > Terrestrial > Soil > Wetlands > Peat | place: Sweden: Norrbotten County, Stordalen... | reverse complement strand
CGGCGGCGGACCAACGTAAGAATGGCGTGCAGCAGGCCGAGCGAGTACAGTCCCGCGGCCACACGCAGCCAGATGACGCTCATTTCAGCCATGGGGCGGAGTCTATGCTACCAGTATATCGCGGGGTTGCGGAAAGGACGCTCGATGACCTGCATTTCTCATCGGGCCTATGCGTGCTGCTTTGTGGCGCAGGCTCTTCAGCCTGCCGCGTCGGCTCTCCAGCCGACGCATGGACCGGCAGTCGCTCAACAGCATCTCTCAGCATGAGTGCCGAGACGGCAGTCTAAGAGGCTGCGCCACGATCAGATTGCGCTGTTTCGGTTGAAAGGCGATGAGAAATCCGGCTTAACCGCTCTGGGAAAGCCGGTTCCCGGCTCGAGCGTCCGTTCGCGGGAACCCCACGGGCGCTAAAACAAGCCGCGCGCCAAGCACTTTCGCGGGCTATCTGATTGGGGCGTAGTTTCCCACGCGGGCACTTGTCAGGATCTATCGTGGATAGCAGCCCTGAAAAGGCTGGCGTCGGCGGTTCGATTCCGTCCCTGGCCACCATGTTTTCAATGGCTTACAGACCTTCCAAAACGCAGTTTCATTCCATTTCATTCCAAAACTTTTGGCCGGTCGAGATTTGCCTTCACCGGAATGAGGCCCGTTTCGAGTCGGTTTCTCGGGGCAGGATCGCTCTTCCGTCCTGCCCTCTTCCTTTCTGTCGAAGGGTGGAATCCCCATAATCACCGTCATCACTGTAATCACCGTCATCACCACGGCGGCAGTCCGCTCCAGTTTGGTCGCTGATGGCGCACACAGGCTCCAGGATCGTTCCGCACCAGCCCGGTGACTCAGGGCACCCCGGTGACGGGCACGCATCCACAGCGCCCCTACTCGCCTTTTCCGCCCCGCCTGATTCTCGCCGCCGCCTTCATTGCCGCCACGTACTCGATCTCCGCATCCAGTTGATCCCGCCACGCCGTACCGCATCAATTCGCTTGCCGGATTTTCAGCGCCGCCACTTGCCGAACCCACCTTGCGGCCCTCTTCTCCCCGGGCACCACCAACTGAAATGGACCATCCTTGTCCGACAGTGGGCTTGCCATCCCGCTTCGTCACCACGTACACGGCTTTGTCCATGAAGCTGGAATCGAGTTCCGCCCAAGCGAACACGGCACGGTAGTCGTCCTTGGCTTCCACCACCATGCAGTACGACGCTGCCGTTGGCGGGTGCTAGACTGGGCGCATGAAACTGAAGTCGTTCTCATTAGCTGCTGGTCTTTCGGCTGTCTTTCTTTGTTCTGTTGTCGCCCAGAATGTGTATAGGTTTCCCGCTAGGGTGCGAGTCGTGGTTTCGTGCGAGGACGATTCATTAAAGAACCAGTTGAGCAGCTTTTTGAATCGTGAACTCCGCACAGTTGGTGACGCTACAATCGTAGACGACAAACCGGATCTCGTACTTAGAGTCTTTGCTGCAAAGATGCACGGCGGCGAGGGAATGCCCACTGGAGTCGCAGTTGCGCTTCACATTTCAGAGCCATACAACACCGAAATGCTGACGGATTGTTCGGCATTTCCAGACAGTTGCCTCACTGGAAAGATCGAGGACCTGCGTCTCCGTGTCATCAAATCTTCTCTGACTCCTAGCTCCCGTAGTCGAGGCGACGGTATATGGGCTGTCCCGTTGGACGACGTTCGTAGCCTATGTCAACACATGATTGCCGATTTCGACGCTACAGTGTTGGAGCCGGACCGGAAGTTTTGGAGAGCGCACGATAAGGCAAAGTAGATGAATTCACCCCGATGCAGCTTGCTATTGTTCTGAAAACCTTGGTGGGCGCTGAAGAAATGCAGCGGATGTACAGATCGGCGAAACTGTGATAAGCTCCCGCTGTGCGACCGGCGAGACTTGCAACCGCTATGCTTCGATTCATAGGTGGAACCTTGATGACCGGAGGATGCTTGTTTTTAGTCGGTTGGCTCTATTGGGATCATCGTGGAGCACTGAACGCTATCCTCATTATCCTTGCCTTTCTTATCGTGGGCCTACTCAAACCACCCGTAGGAATTGGCCGTGTGTTGAGACGCATCAGACGGAAGTGAAAGGGCGCACAGCGCCCCTACTCGCCTGCTCCGCCCTGCCTGATCTTCGCCGCCGCCGTAATCGCCGTCAGCACTGTAATCACCGTCACCACCACGGCGGCAATCCGCTCCAGGTTGGCCGCTGAAGGCGCACAGCCGCTCTCGGTTCCATCCGCACCAGCCGGTTGGACCCACGGCATCCCGCCGCCACTGGCCCCTTTCAGCGCCGCTATTCGTCTGTTCCGCCCTCTCTGAATTTCGCCGCCGCTGCCTTCATTGCCACCACGTACTCATCCGCCGCCGTCAGCCGAACCCGGCACTCCGCACAAATCAGAAGATGCTCTTCCAGCGTTGCACAAGCCACCTGTGGATCTTTCGGGGATCAAGTCCTCCAATGATCCAATTCAACCTGTCAAACCCAAGAAGCGTAGCACGCAAGAATGAACCGACTCGAACTCTTGGCCACAAGAGTGGTCACGGCGGGAGCGAGACCACCGCATCGGCGGTGAAGGTCACCAAGGCGTATTCGGGTTGTTCCTTTGCTCCACCAGCAGAGACAGCGCATTTGAAAGTGCGGCTTCCGGCGTGTCCCGATTGTATGTGTATGTAGGGAGTCCAAGGTCCCGAACCCATACGTGAAACGGAACCGTCTTCGGGATCATCGAATCGGACGTGATGGTCCCGTCAGGTGCTCTGTAAAGGGTCTGACGCTCATACGCCATCACGTGATACGGCTCCACGTTGGCTCCCTTCTCCGTCCGCATGATTTCAAGCCGGAAAGTGTGCTTGCTGGCGAGAAGGACTTCGACTGTCCGCTCAATTTCGTAGGCTTCAATTATCGTCGAATCGCTGTAGTCGCTCATATGACCACTATAGCAGCTTGGCGAACAAAAGGCAAAAGTGCTAAAATGTGGTGGTAGCACGCCGCCCGGTTTCTCAAACCACGCCCGTGTATTGCCGGATAGACAGCGAAAACTGCAAGAGTCTGGTTGCGGAACGCCAGCCCGCACAATCGCCTCTCAGTTCGTTCGCCACCAGCCCGGTGAACCAGGGCACCCTGCGACGGCGGTCTCCAGATTTTGTAAAATGTGGTGTGCGTAGAGGAACTACGATGAACTGTTCCCGGTGCTCTTCACTTTTGCTGCTTGTGTTGTTGACTGTGGCCCAGGCACAGCAGAAAACGGCGGCCAAGCCGCAGCCTCCGACAAAACCCAAAACACTCACCGTCAACTGTTCCGAAGCGCAAACCACGAAAGCATGTAGCTCATTTAAACAATTGCTCGAAGCGCACGACAAGGGCGTACTGGACAGCCTTTCGTCCCCTACCTCCTATGTCTGCTTCCGGCCAAATGCCGACGCTTTCCTAATAATTCATGCGGATGAGCCTGCGAAGTATGGTTGGAAAGAATCCGACGATGGTGTCGGACAAACATCACGGTACAAGTTGGCAGTTAGTCTGGCAGAATATAGAGACGGCGTGTCTTACGGGTACAAAACTAGCCGTGGATATTGGCGGCAATTCACCCCTGATGAAGAACCGATGTTCTCTTTTGACCCCACTGAAGGGTCCAAAGGATTCGGCGTTAGTATTGTTTACTCTGAAATACAGGTCATCTATGTATTCATGAACAAAGATGGTGGAAAGAGCTTCTATTCGCTGATAATCCGTGGTTCTACGGGACGATTCATCGAGACATTTGATGCGGACGACAACAGTAGCACGACCAATTCAGGAACCTGTCTTATTTATCGGTAGACGAAGCCGGACTCGCCGTGATCGAAGAGCACCTGTTGATGTGCTTACGGTGCATCGACGCAGCCAAAGAAGCGGCTCAATACGTGGACACCATCCGGGCCGCAATCATCGCTGGAGATAGGAAAGTCGGCAATAAGGGGATGGGGATGGAATGAAGTTCCAAGGTGTGATCGCTATTGGATTGGGCTGCTGGTTGGCTGCTGAGACTCTTGTCGCAAGCGAAGTCCGTCTCGGCGTTGAGCCAGCTCACCCGCACGTACCGGAAGAGCACCAACTTCCTTTCAGATGGGTCCAGGAATACGCCCCTATAATGGGTAGTGGAACGTACATGGCTACGGCACCCACAGCCGTTTGGCCTATCGTTCTACCTGTTTCGATACCTTGACGAGCAGACATACCGTTTCTGCTCTTCTGCTTTTCCGCTTGGAGTGTCGCTAGGGCTTCCGCCAATGCCATGCGGAATCAATGAGGGGTTTCCCGCCAAATAGACGCCATGTCGCCCTTGATCGCAGGCACGGCCCCGTTAATGCCAACGTGAGCACAGGGCAATCAGTATGCTACTTTACGATCTCAACTGCGTTGGGACAGTACCGCATCGCCATGTCGTAGGCGAGGCTTTGCATGGTTTCAGGACCAGGTGCAGCACCCGGAATCTCTCCTAGAGTACTGATCCAATCAATCGTGCCCAAGATTGCAATCGCCGCTTCAGTTCCACCGGTAACAGCCGTCGTTCGCAAGCACATCACGGCTGCAAACCGAATGTCCTCACGCTCTCGCAGCATTGTAGCGGCAAGCTGTTTTGCTGACCGTTTCTCCTGGTCGGTATGAGACGAGTCTCTGCCGATCAGAAGATTGGCGACAGCGGCAGCAATGCGCCGATCTTCCGTCAGTCCAAGCCGTTTTTGTTGCTGCCATGCTGCTTCGGCGATGGCGATTGCGATGATGTTTACGAAGCCGTCCATCTTTCCAAAGAGCCTTTTCTTTCCAAACATGGCCTCTCCTTCATCGGATAGGGCCAGACAAACCGGGCGCTCTTTTTGCTGGTTTTCGTGTTGGAGCCTTCAGCGCCCAGCGCTTTTTCGTGGCCCTGCCCTGATTCACCGCTTAGGTGCAAAAGTTCTAACCGCTCTCGAAGTCTCAAACAGGTTTATCATGTATGTGCTTCCGGCTTTGCCGAATTGCACCACCACGTTTCCATCAGACGTATCCCACATAAAAAGTGCCTCCTGTTGTTCGGAGGCCTTTCCGAGCCGTTGCTGGCAATACTGCATGACATCGGTTGACACGTCAATTACGGTGTTCTTGCTCTCTGATTCAAAGTAAAGCGCAATCTTGTAAACCTTACCTCCAACCGTTCCAAGAGCAACTTTCCAGCGGCGCTTCAGAAAGTCTATGGTTGGAGCGTTGTAATTCTTCTCGCCATCAAAGTTTCGTCCGTAGGTCGCATATTCGGCCTGAGAAAACTCTGTTAAGCCCGTCACGCCTTCAATCGGCATGTCCAATTTGTATCTGCCTATCGGTAAGGAAGGCGAGGTTGCCAGAGCTGGTTTCCTATTCTGTGCCGCAACTGTCAAACCGCTTGTGATCCCGTATACCGAGATTCCAACAAACGCCAGGTCGCAACATCGCATCAGGCACGGTGATCGCATTGCAGGAATACTCCATAATCAAGTAAGAACATCCCGGTGGCAACGCAACTATGAGGGACGTGTTTTCACTGGGATTCCGGCATAACCCCACTTTTCCATCTCCTTCGAGACGACTTGGTTGAACCAATTCGAGGAGTAGGGCGCTAACCACACCTCTTCTATCAAGGAGTGCAGGTCGACCGCAATGAGCGTCCCGGTGTATGTACAATCAACAAGGCTTCCATTACGGCACTTGGGTTCATACGGAAGAAAGGCACGAAACTCCTGCTCCCACTTAAAGGCCCGTCCCTTGATGAAGGCGAAGGACTCAGGCAATCTCGACCAATTGTAGTCGTACTCCACAGCACCAAACATGAGCTTGTCAGCGCCCGAGGGCTTCAGCGAAGCCTTGAGCTTGCGCGTCTTAGACCGAATTGCCACGCCATTGCCGGGAGCGTAGGCGTGCCACATGAGTTCTGACTCTTCGTCGTCCATACTCCAACAACTGACACATCCTTTTCTCGTGGCAGCGTCAGCCTTTTCGTGAAATTTGGTCTGGCGACCGGATAGCCCTTCAAGCGGGTCCCGCAAGCGGTCCAGACGGCTGAACCAAAGCTTCTCCTTCTGAAGAATTGCGACAAACTCCGCAAATTGGCGATAGTGCCATATGCATTGATCTTCCGCCACAGCAGCAGCCGTGTCCTTCATGTGGATTCACCTTTGCTTACCGTTTAGGCTTTATGCCCGATCTGGTGTGAATCCCACCAACGGGCTGAAAAGTCTTATTGTGAGCTTGGGCAATAGCTTCCAAAGCCATCGCAATCCTCGACAGGAGTTCCAAAAGTTGCTGTTCGGTATTCTCGTTCATGCCCTTGAGTTTACACCCTTTGGACCACGGCGGCGCTCCGGGTGTCGGGAGGTTTTGTAGTTTTCGTGGCCGTTTTTCCGTTACGCCGCCGTCTTCCTCGTGGCCGTCTTCTTGGCAGCTTTCTCTTGTTGCGCCTTGGCCGCTCTCACCGCCGCCCATCGTTTCTTCGTGGCTGCGACGATCCTTGCTAGACCCTCTTTGCTGATCCGGCGTTTGGGCTTGGGCCGTTTCGGCGTGGCTGGCGCTGGCGGCTCGGATTCGCCCCGAAGTTTTGCCCATCTTGCCTTTTGCGCCGCCGCCATTTTTCGCCTCGTGGCAGCACTGAAGTTCTTGGCCTTGGTGGGTTCCGGGGCGGCGGATTCGGCGGGGCCACCGGGCAGCATGGCACGCAGTTCTGCGATCTTGGCATCCAGCTTTTGTTTTTGGACTTCTATTCCCAAAATCGCAGCGGTCAAAATCTCGGCCGTGAGTTTCGGTGTAGGCATGTGACTTGATTTACCTCGATTCTTCCATCGAAAACGTAATGCTGTGATCCATACTACACCCGCTGGCAAACACGGGGCGGCTGAATTGCCGCCGCCACCCTTTTTCCGTACTGCAACGGAAAACATCACCATTTTACTCAGTCAACTGATAGCTGAGTTCTTGGCTATTGTCGCCAGCACCGTCAAGCACTCCGAGCAAAGGTAACGGCTATCGTATATTAAAGACTTTTCGGTTGCGACCCGTGCCTCGATCTTTCTGGCCTCAAGCTCCTCTTTGAAAAACTGAAACGCCTTGCCAGACTTGATCGCATTCCGAACGCTTTGTGAGACGTTTGATCGCTTACTTGTTTCAGTGGCGAAGAATGACTGGCACAGTTGGCACCGTCCAACATTCAGTCCTTCCAAAACGTCGATGGTTATTCCCGGAAGTGTATTGTGGTACGGTGCTGACAAGACTTCCAGTGGTCGCTGTGGGCCGATATGGATCAACCCAACACCAAGGTGGCTGGCAATCTCCAGTTCTTTGTGATCGAACCGCCGCTGCCGTTGTTGCGCTAGGTAGACTCGGTTGGCGTAAACGGTGTAGCCAACAGCTTGCCCACATGCGGTAGCAAACTTGTGCTCTCCACGTTTAACCTCAATGCCTATTGTCTCAACTTCGCCAGAGCCATATCCGCCGATGTCCCTAACTCCCAAGACATCCACACGGCTGTATGCCCATCCTAAATTGGTTCCGGTCTGAAAGCAGTGAAACTTCCGGCGCATCCACTTCTCGATGGAATTGTACAACACTTTTTCTCTCGGGTCAGGAGTATTCTCGTTTTTTAAATCAGGCATAGCCTTTCGTCCGCTCTTCGTCTTGTCGGCCATAGCGGTTTATTCGCCGTACCAGAAATCATTACTCCCGTGACGCCCTTCACGACAGAAGCGTCGTCGCGATCATACGGAGCGACGCATTGTCGGCACCTCAGGTTTCGCCTGCCACCGGATCGGCTTGCTGTTCGACGGAAACGCGGTGGTTGACAATGCCCTCTTCGACGATGGAAACGAAGTGGAAGACCGACCCCAAGGCGAAGGCCCCCAGCGCCACGCGGAACAGGTGCTCGCGGCGGCGGACCAACGTAAGAATGGCGTGCAGCAGGCCGAGCGAGTACAGTCCCGCGGCCACACGCAGCCAGATGACGCTCATTTCAGCCATGGGGCGGTGCGATACTCTGAGTCTAAGCTACCAGTATATCGCGGGGTTGCGGAAAGGACGCTCCATGACCAATCGCCGCAGGTTCATCACGGGGCTGGGAATATCCGCGGCGGCGGGACGGGGCGCGCCGCCCGCGGAGAGCGACCGGCCGTATTGGATACGCCAACTCACTCGCCTCGCCGACCCGGTGCTGCGCCACCTGGCGGCGGGCACGTTGAAGCGGAACATGCCGGTCGAGTGCGTGACGGGAAACCCGGCGGAACGCGCCAGGTACACGCACCTGGAGGCCATCGGACGCTTGCTGGCGGGCATTGCGCCGTGGCTGGAAGCGCCCCTCGATGCCGGCGCCGAGTACGACTTGCAGCAGCGGTATCGAGGACTGGCGCGGGAAGCGATTCGTTCCGCGACGGACCCGCAGTCGCCGGGTTTTCTGAACTTCCATGAAGGCAGCCAGCCGCTGGTCGATTGCGGATTCTTGGCGCAGGCTCTGCTGCGCGCACCCAGCGAGTTGTGGCACAAGCTCGAGGCGCAAACCCAGCGCAACCTGGCGGCGGCGCTGATCTCGTCGCGCGTCATCACCCCGCCGCTCAGCAACTGGCTGATGTTCGCCGCCACCGTGGAAACCGCGCTGGCAATCGCGGGCGAGCGGTGGGACGCGATGCGCATCGACTACGCCATCCGGCAACACCAGCAGTGGTACCTGGGCGACGGCGTCTACGGCGACGGGCCGCGGTTCCACTGGGACTACTACAACAGCTTCGTGATGCAGCCCATGCTGCTGGACGTCCTGCGAAGCATCGGGGCGCACAGCACCAACTGGGAAAAGCTCCTGCCGGATACCATGGCCAGGGCCAAGAGATATGCGGCCATTGAGGAGCGGCTGATTTCGCCGGAGGGCACGTTCCCGGCCGTGGGGCGCTCCATCACCTACCGTTGCGGGGCGTTTCACCTGCTGGCGCAGATGGCGCTGCTGGGCGAGTTGCCGGCTCCGCTTACGGCCGCTGGCGTGCGCAGCGCGCTCACGGCGGTGATACGGCGGATGCTCGAGGCGCCGGGAACCTTCGACCAGAACGGCTGGCTGGCCATCGGCTACTGCGGACACCAGCCGCACCTGGGCGAGAGCTACATTTCGACCGGGAGCCTGTATCTTTGCTCCACGGTTCTGCTGCCGCTGGGCCTGCCGCCGGCCAACGCATTCTGGAGCGGCGCCACCCAGGATTGGACTGCCCGGCGCATGTGGCGCGGGGAAGACGGCGCGGCCGATCACGCCATTTGAGAGAATTAAAGAAGCGTGGGGAAATTCTTCGTCCAAAACTTCGGTTGCCGGGCTACGCAGGCGGATGGCGCCGCGCTCGAAGCGTTGCTCGCGGCCAAAGGTCTGGAACCGGCCGAGGTGCGCGCGGGCGCGGACCTGGTAATCCTGAACACCTGCACGGTCACGTCTTCCGCGGATGATGAAGCGCGGCAAATCATCCGGCGCGTCCATCGCGAAAACCCCGCGGCGCGCATATTGGTGACGGGCTGCTATGCGCAGCGCGCGCCGCAGGAACTGACGTCGCTCGAGGGCGTCGAGTGGGTGGTGGGAAACTCGCACAAGGCGCAGATCGCCGAGTTGGTGACGGTTGCTCCCTACCACGGCAACATCCACGTCGGCGATATCTTCGCGCAGCATGATTTCCTTTCGGCTCCGGTGGAAGACGCCTCGGGTGACCGTACGCGTCCCAACCTCAAGATCCAAGACGGATGCAACAACCGGTGCTCCTTCTGCATCATTCCGTTTGTGCGGGGGCGCAGCCGCAGCGCGCCGGCCCAGCGGGTGGTGGAGCAGGTGCGCGGGCTGGCGGCGCGGTATCGCGAGATCGTGCTCAGCGGCATCAACCTGGGCCGCTGGGGCAGGGAACCCGGGAGCACCATGCGACTGGCCGATTTGATCCGGCGGCTGTTGGCGGAGACCGACGTGGAACGGCTGCGGCTGAGTTCGGTGGAACCGATGGATTTTTCCGACGACCTGCTGGGCTTGATGGCCGGGTCCGGGCGCATTGCCAACCACGTGCATGCGCCGTTGCAGACCGGCTCGGACCGCATCCTGCGCCGCATGCACCGCAAGTACCGGCCGCGGCACTACGCGGACCGCATACTCAAAGCGCGGGCGCTGATGCCGGATGCGGCCATCGGCGCGGACGTCATGACCGGGTTCCCGGGCGAAACCGAGGCCGATTTCGAAGAAAGCCGGCGGTTCATCGCGACCCTGCCGTTCACGTATTTGCACGTGTTCACTTATTCGGAGCGGCCGGGGACGCCGGCGGCGGAAGATCCGGATATGGTGCCCATGGCGGTCCGCAAGGAGCGCAACCGCGCGCTGCGTGAGCTGGCGGCGGCGAAGAATCGCGCGTTTCGCGAAAGCATGGTGGGGAAGACGCTTTCCGCGGTGACGCTGCACGAAGCCGGCGTGGCGCTCACGGAAAACTACTTGAAGGTCGAACTGGCCCAGGAGCGCGAGCCCAACCGGATTGTGAATCTGGAGATCGGAGCAGTGGTGGATGGCGGGTTGAGAGAAGCTCTTGGTGGGGCAGGCGGTTCCGCCTGCCGGGCGTTCACATCTCCCGACGGCCCTCCATGGCTTTCGAGATCGTGACTTCGTCGGCGAATTCCAGGTCGCTGCCGACCGGGACGCCCATCGCAATGCGGGTCACCTTGACGCCGAGGGGTTTCAACAGGCGCGCCAGATACACGGCCGTGGCTTCGCCTTCCACCGTGGGGTTGGTGGCCACGATCACTTCCTGAATTTCACCCTGGCCGATGCGCTCCACCAGGCCCTTGATCTTGAGCGACTCGGGGCCGATGCCGCGCAGCGGCGAGAGCCCGCCGTGCAGCACGTGGTAGCGGCCTTCGTACTGGCGCGTGGTTTCGATCCCCACGATGTCGGTCGGCTCCTGGACCACGCAGACCACTTTCGGATCGCGGTTTGAGTCGCGGCAGTAGAGGCACAGGTCGCTATCGCTGATGTTGTTGCACAGGCGGCAGAGACCCAGCTTGTCCTTGACGTCGAGCAGGGCTTGCGCGAGCTGTTCCGCGTCTTCGCGGCCGGCGCGCAGCACGTGGAACGCGATGCGCTGCGCGGATTTCTGGCCGATGCCGGGCAGGTGCTTTAATGCGTCGATGAGGCGGGCCAGCGGTTCGGCGAAGTCCGGCATCGCTAAATCAGACCCGGGGGCAGCCCCATTCCGCCGAGCATGCCGCCCATTTTCTGCTGGATTTCGCCATCGACCTTCTTGACGGCTTCGTTGCAGGCGGCTACCACCATGTCCTGCAGCATCTCGACATCGCCCGCCACTTCGGGGTCGATCTTGACTTTGAGCAGGTTCTTCTGGCCGTCCATTTGCACCGTGACCATGCCGCCGCCGGCGGAGGCTTCCACCCTGACCTGGGCGACCTCCTGCTGGAGCTTCTCTTGCACCTGCTGTGCCTGGCGCATCATCTGCTGCATCTGCTGCATGTTGCCGGGTAATTTCACGTGGCTACTCCTTGAGATTTCGAACTTTGCGAACTTCGCCGCCAAACACTTCCCGGAAGCGCCGGACCTCGGGGTTGCCCAGCGCGCGGCCGGTGACTTCCTCTTCGTTGTTGCCGGCGGCGGCGGGGGCGCCCCCTGGGCCCGGCGAGGCTGGCTCGCCGGCGTCATCGATGGCGATTTTCAACCGCAGGGGCCGGCCGAAGACTTCGCTCGCGGCGTCGGCCATGGCGCGGTCGCTAAAGTACAGCGCGTACGACTTCGGCGTGACTACGTTCAGATCGGCGCCGGAGACGCTAATGCGGGCGTTTTCGACGGCGTCGGCGAGGTGCGTGAGACCCTTCTCGTGCAAATACGAGTGCAGGCGCTCACGGGGATCGCCGGCCGGAGCGGGCGTGCTCCCGGTCTTCTTGGCCCGGTCGATCTCGAAGGGCGAAGGGCCGGAGCGCGCAGGTGGTGGCGCCGGTTTGGCTGGTGGAGCAGGTGGCTGTGGACCCGGTGCGCTCAGTTGCGCCAGCGCTTCTTCGATCGGCAGCAAGCGCCCGGCTTGCACCAGGCGGACCAGGCCGATTTCCAGGTGGAAGCGCGGTTGCAAAGAATACTGCAAATCGCGGAACAGATCGAGCGAGAGCTGCAGGTACCGGCTCAGGTCCTCTTCGGAGAATTGAGCGGCGATCTCCGCCAGCTTCTGGCGCTCGGCGGCGGAGGCGGCCACCAGGCGCGTATCGGCGCCGGATATGCGCGTGACCAGAAGGTTGCGGAAGTAGCGCGCCAGCTCGCGGCTGAAGTGCTGCAGGTTGTGGCCGTTGCGCTCCAGTTCATCGACCACCTCCAACATGCGGCGCGAATCGCTCGCGACCAGCGCCTGCGTGACCATTTCCAGAGTCTCGAGCGAAAAGGCGCCCAGCAGCGCGCGCACTTCGGCGGCGTCGAGCTTGGCGCCGCAGCAGGCAATGGCCTGGTCCAGCGCCGAAAGGGAATCGCGGACGCTGCCCTCGCCCGCCTGCGCCAGCACGGCCAGAACTTCGGCATCGGCCTCGATGCCTTCCTGCTGGCAGATCCAAGCCATGCGCGCGGCGAGGTCTTCGAAACCCACCGAGCGG